>Ga0209745_1000537_pt1 | contig 23235 bp, 15 predicted proteins | sample BarGraNGADG00312_FD_184495 | JGI IMG/M metagenome (GOLD analysis project Ga0209745, IMG submission 184495) | Arctic peat soil microbial communities from Barrow, Alaska - Barrow Graham LP Ref core NGADG0004-312 (SPAdes) (version 2) | ecosystem: Environmental > Terrestrial > Soil > Wetlands > Peat...
GGGAAGAATTACGTAAGGCATTTAAAATGAATTGATATGTTGTATTATCTCTTCAGATATCTAGACACACTTGGTGTCCCTGGCGCCGGGGTATTCAATTATATTTCCTCAAGAGCTGCTGCTGCAGTCATAGCATCTCTTATTATTTCAATGCTGATCGGGAAGAGCATTATTAATTATCTGCAGCGCAGGCAGATAGGCGAAACAATACGCAATCTTGATCTCGAGGGCCAGTACAGGAAGCAGGGTACCCCGTCGATGGGCGGGATAATCATTATCGCTTCAATAGTAGTACCTGTACTGCTCTTTGCCAAGCTTGACAACGTATATATCATCCTGATGCTGATTACCACTGTCTGGATCGGCCTGATCGGCTTCCTGGATGACTATATAAAGATCTTCAGAAAGCATAAGGAAGGACTTGCAGGCCGATTCAAGATCATAGGACAGATCTCGCTCGGGCTCATCGTAGCACTGACGCTTCTGCTCAGCAATGATGTCGTGGTACGGGTGAATGTAACTGCCCCGGGTACAGCTACGATTAGCACGATGGATCAGTCTGGCACACACCCGGGCGATCGTCTGCCTCAGACAACGGCTGTCAATATTAAATCGACAAAGACTACCATCCCTTTTATCAAGGATAATGAGTTCGACTATTCATGGCTGGTGCCCTTTGCAGAGGGAAAGACGAAGCAGTTGCTTGGCTGGATGGTTTTCATAGCCGTGGTGATCTTCATCGTGGTGGGTGTATCAAACGGTGTAAACCTCACGGATGGGCTCGATGGACTGGCAACAGGCACCTCCGCCGTGGCTGGCGTCACGCTTGGTATCCTGGCCTACGTCTCAGGTAACATCAACTTCGCTGATTATCTGAATATTATGTATATACCTGCCACCGGCGAACTGATGATCTTTGCCGCCGCGTTTGCCGGTGCTACGGTTGGATTCCTCTGGTACAACTCCTATCCGGCACAGGTATTCATGGGCGACACCGGCAGTCTCACCCTGGGAGGCATCATAGCAGTATTTGCCATTGTGATCCGCAAAGAGCTGCTCATCCCTATTCTGTGTGGAATTTTCCTGGTGGAGAGCCTTTCAGTGATGCTTCAGGTAGGCTGGTTTAAAAGAACGAAACGCATGTACGGTGAGGGAAGGCGCATCTTCCTCATGGCACCGTTGCACCACCACTATCAGAAGAAGGGATATCCTGAACCGAAAATAGTCACGCGGTTCTGGATCATCGCAATTATCCTCGCGGTGCTCAGCGTAGTGACACTCAAGATAAGATAACGGATGAAGAAGAGGATCGTAATACTTGGAGCAGGAGAGAGCGGTGCGGGGTCAGCAGTGCTGGCACAGAAGCAGGGTTTTGACGTGTTTGTCACCGACAGCGGTACTATAAAGGAAAAATACCGTGGGATGCTGGTGACGCATAATATCGCATTTGAGGAGGGGAAGCACACCATGGAGCTGATAATGAATGCCGGTGAGGTGATAAAGAGCCCGGGCCTCCGCGAAGATAATCCTGTTGTGGTCGCTATACGGGAAAAGAACATCCCCGTCATCTCGGAAATTGAATTTGCCGGACGCTATACTGATGCGGTCAAGATTTGTGTGACAGGAAGCAACGGAAAAACCACAACTACCAATCTCATCAGCCACATGATGAAGAAGGCCGGGCTTAATGTCGCAATGACAGGAAACGTCGGCAACAGCTTCGCTCTGGCGGTGGCAGAGGGAGGATATGACTATTATGTCATTGAGCTGAGCAGCTTCCAGCTTGACGGCATGTACGACTTCAGGGCTGACATCGCCATCCTTTTGAATATCACGCCTGACCACCTCGACAGATATGATCATGAGATGCAGAATTATGTCGACTCCAAGATGCGTGTGGTCCGCAACCAGACCTCCGGCGACTGTTTTATATGGTGTGCTGACGACCCGGTAACAATCAGGGAAGTGGAGAAGCTAAACCTCAAGTCACGTTCACTGCCTTTCTCGCTCAATACGCGCGAAGGGATGGCAGCCTGCATAGAAAACGATAACCTCATTCTTGATCTAACCCAAAAAACCAGCCTTATGACCATTCATGACCTGGCGTTGAAAGGACGCCACAACATTTACAATTCGATGGCAGCTGCCATCACCGGCAAGGTTCTGAATATCCGCAAGGAGACAATACGCGAGAGCCTGACCGACTTCCAGGGTGTTGAGCACCGGCTTGAGTCTGTCATCATGGTGGCAGGTATAAACTTCATCAATGATTCAAAGGCGACAAACGTCAACTCCACGTGGTACGCTCTTGAGTGCATGCAGCCGGGAGTAGTATGGATAGCAGGAGGGGTAGATAAAGGGAACGATTATTCGGAGCTGAACACGGTGGTGAAAGAGAAGGTGAAAGCGATTGTCTGCCTGGGTAAGGACAATCAGAAGATCATTGACTCATTCAGCGGGTTAGTGCCCACTATCGTTGAGACAACCTCGATGGAGGAGGCGGTGCGGTCAGCCTATTACCTGGCGCACAAGGGTGATACGGTGCTTCTCTCACCGGCATGCGCAAGCTTTGACCTGTTCAATAATTACGAAGACCGCGGACGTCAGTTTAAGCTGGCAGTCAGAAACTTATAGATCATGGCAGACGTTAGGGTAAGACGGTTTTTTAAAGGTGACAGGTACCTGTGGGGGCTGATAGCCCTCTTCATGCTCGTGTCGCTTCTCTCCGTCTACAGCTCCTCCGTGGGAGTAGCCTATTCGTCGCGCAATGGTAACACATTCTATTTTCTCAGGACCCAGTTTATTATGCTGATGGTAGGTCTGCTCATCATTGTAGTAACACACTGGATACCTTATATAAAATATATGCAGTATGCCACCATCGGGCTGGGTGTGGCAATAATACTGCTGATTATTACTCTTTTTGCCGGCGTAAGCATCAACGCGGCGACACGCTGGCTCGAGATACCCATCATAGGTCTCAGACTGCAGACATCAGACCTGGCAAAAGTGGCGCTGGTGATCTACCTGGCGCGGGGACTGACAGTTTACCAGCATGAGCTGAAGAATTTCAGGACAGTGACCATAAGGCTGGTAGCACCCGTGGCATTGGTGTGTTTACTGATAATGTCGGAGAATCTGTCTACAGCGCTAATGATCTTCATGATAAGCATGATAGTGCTATTCATCGGCCGTGTTCCCGTGAAATTCCTGCTGGGTTATGCAGGCATGGGGCTGGCGGCAGTGCTACTTTTCGCAACATTATTACTGGTTTTCAGGAAGGATGATAACAGGGTAGAGGTGTGGAAGAACCGTATTGAGACATATTTCAGCGGCGAGAGCTCCCCGGATGCGGATTATCAGTCGAACCAGGCCAAGATAGCTATCTCCACGGGCAAACTATTCGGCAAGCTTCCGGGAGGAAGCACACAGCGTAACATGCTCCCGCAGTCGAATTCAGACTTCATTTTTGCCATCATTGTCGAGGAGTACGGGCTCTTTGGCGCTATAATAGTCATACTCAGTTACCTGGCGCTGATGTTCAGAGGCATACAGATAGCGCGAAAATGCGATTTTGCTTTCCCGGCGCTGATGGTGCTGGGTCTGACGATCATGATCGTCTTTCAGGCTTTTCTGAATATGCTTGTGGCGGTGGGGCTCTTCCCGGTGACAGGACAGACCCTGCCGATGATCAGCTGGGGCCGCACGTCAGTGCTTGTGATAAGCTTCTCATTGGGAGCCATACTGAGCGTCTCGAGGGTAATGAACGCACGCGGGAGAAGTGAAAAGCTTTCAGATATTGAACGGACAGATACCATCAAGGTAGCATGAGCGGCGAGAGGGCAAATATCCGGATCATCATCAGCGGAGGAGGCACCGGTGGCCACCTCTTCCCGGCCATCGCCATAGCCAATGCTCTCAAACGGTTGAAGCCCGAAGCGGAGATACTCTTCGTAGGAGCGACGGGACGGATGGAAATGCAAAAGGTGCCGGAGGCTGGTTACGAGATAGCTGGACTACCGGTAGCAGGATTCGTCAGGGGCATGAGCCTTAAAAACGTATCCGTGGTAGGTAAGCTGTTCCACAGTATGCTTAAGGCGAGAAAGATCATACGCCGGTATAAACCCGATGTTGTTGTTGGAGTGGGAGGGTATGCGTCGGGTCCAGTCCTCAAGCAGGCACAGAGAATGAATATCCCCACTCTGATACAGGAGCAGAACAGTTATGCTGGAGTCACAAACAAGCTGCTGGCTCAAAAGGCCGGGAAGATCTGCGTTGCATATGAGGGGATGGAAAAATATTTCCCGAAAAATAAAATTGTACTGACGGGCAATCCTGTCAGGCTGGCGTTTGACAACCTGGGTTCACTTAGGGCGGAGGCGCTTGAGCATTTCAAACTCGACAGTTCCTTGCCGGTGATACTCGTTTTAGGCGGGTCGCTTGGCGCCGGCACGATCAACAGCAGTGTCGGCGGCGGCATAGGGCCGGTGGAGGAGGCTGGGGCGCAGATGATATGGCAGACCGGCAATCATTATTATGATCGCATGCGTGAGCTGACCGAGGCGGCTGCCACGAACAATATCCGTGTCACGGGCTTCATCAGCCGCATGGATATGGCCTACGCCGCCGCCGATATCATCATCTCGCGTGCCGGCGCCGCCACAATCTCCGAACTGGCACTGGTGGGCAAACCTGTCATTCTTGTGCCGTCACCCAATGTCGCAGAAGATCACCAGACACATAATGCCATGGCACTGGTGAACAGGGAGGCAGCGGTACTGGTGACCGACGCTGCAGCACCGGCAGAGCTCATCACAACGGCACTGGCGCTGCTGAAAGACGGTGCACGGAGAGAAAAACTATCCGGGAACATCAGAAAACTCGCAATCAGAGATGCTGCTGATGTCATCGCCACGGAGGTACTTAAGCTGGTAAGCAGATGAGAGAACTGACAAACATAGAAGGCATATATTTCCTTGGCATAGGAGGCATAGGGATGAGCGCCCTGGCCCGTTATTTCCTGGCAGCAGGGTACTGTGTGTGCGGTTATGACCGTACGGAAAGCCCACTTACCGGGACACTGGAGGAGGAAGGCTGCGACATTGTCTATGACGATAATATAGATGCATTGCCCACACTGTTTGCCGATCCCGCTGAGCGCGACAGGGTGATGGTGGTTTATACCCCTGCCATACCGAAGGACAGCTCCATTCTTAATTACTTCAAAAGTAGCGGATACATAATTTATAAAAGGGCAGAGGTTCTCGGACAGATCTCACGAGAGACTGCTGCGATCGCCGTAGCCGGCACACACGGTAAAACGACGGTCAGCACCATGATCGCCCATATACTGACTGTGTCACAGTTGAAATGTTCTGCCTTTCTTGGCGGTATTTCAAAGAATTATAATACGAACTTTCTTCTCAGACAGAGCAGGTACACGGTGATGGAGGCTGATGAGTTCGACCGTTCCTTCCTTTATCTGTCACCGGTTATTGCCGTTATCACTGCCATCGACCCTGATCATCTCGATATTTACGGTACTGCAGAGGCCATGATTGATGCTTATGGCGATTTCTGCGGCTGTGTTCAGAAAAACGGCACACTTATACTGCATGAAAATATTCTGCCTGCCCTGAGCCTCCCCGGTGCTGTGCATGTTTACAGCTACGGCACTGGTAAGCAGGCTTCCTTCAGAGCTGCAGACATCGAAAAAGGAGACGGCTTCTACAAGTTTGACCTGATGACACCCGGTGAACCTGTTCTGAATATTCGCCTTACACTGCCTGGTATGGTAAATATCCTTAATGCCACTGCTGCAGCTGCTGCATCATGGTGTGCTGGCGCTGAACCTGATGATATACGCAACGCGCTGCTTACATATGAAGGTGTACGCCGCAGGTTTGATATGAGGTTCAATAATAAAGGTGTGGTCTATATAGATGACTATGCTCATCATCCGCAGGAGATAAATGCCCTGGTCAGTGCCGTTCGCGACTTTTACCCTGACAGGTATATCACAGGCATCTTCCAGCCTCACCTCTTCAGCCGAACACGTGATTTTGCCGATGGCTTTGCTGCAGCACTTGACAGGCTTGATGAGATATTGCTGCTTCCAATCTATCCTGCAAGGGAAATTCCTATGCCTGGAGTCACTTCGGAGATGATAGCAGCAAAGATGAAGAATAAAAATGTGAAGGTGGTCACCAGGGAGGAGCTGCTGCCAATATTGGAAAACAGCGGTGAGGGCGTGCTGTTGACAATCGGGGCAGGCGACATCGACCGGTTTATCGAACCGATTACAACAATGCTTAAGAGACGATACTCATGAGCCTGCTGATGAAAATACTGACTGCCATCATGGGCGTATTTGTGCTCCTCACTCCGCTGTTCAGCAGCCTCGGGAGTGAAGATGACGTGTGCTCCGGTGTAGTCATCGTACTGGCTGACTCAACACAACACCAGTTTGTAACTCCGGATGACCTGATGACATTGATCAGATCGACAGGTATACGTATTACGGGTGCGCAGATGAATGATATACCACTGAACACCATTGAAAACAAAATAAAGACATATAAGGAGCTGAGGGTTGCCGAGGTATATTTCTCCGCTGACAGGAAGCTGCATGTCTATGCTGACCAGCGTGAACCGGTAATGCGCGTGGTGGCATCGTACGGAGGTGATTTCTTTATTGACCGGGAGGGTGTCATAATGCGGCGCCATAATCTTTATACCCCTCATCTTCATATCCTCGAGATAGACATGCTTTTCAATCCCGGGGAGATGACAGGCACAAACATCTATGATTCAGAAAAGACTGAGAACCTGGCACGTGCCTTTGAACTCGTGAATTATATCAGGGGCGACAGCTTCTGGAATTCCATGATTGACTACCTCAGTATGTCGCGTGACGGCAGGGTGGTCATGGTGCCGCGTGTCGGCAATCACACAATCCGTCTCGGCAGGACCGAGAACTTCGAAGAGAAGCTTGACAATCTCCTTGTCTTCTACCGTGAGGCTATGCCTGTAACGGGGTGGGACAGATACAAGGTGGTGAACATTGAATATAAAGGGCAGGTTGTCTGCCAGAGAAGATAATTGTTGAACAACCATATAATTAAACTATGAGCAGTAAAGATCAGTTAGTAGCAGCCATTGACATCGGAACGACAAAGATCGTTGCCATTGTCGGGCGTTGTGACGGAAACGGAGGAATAGAAATCCTCGGTCTGAGCAACACACCATCAACAGGCGTAAAACGTGGTGTGGTGCTTAACATCGAAGAGACGGTAAAGGCTATCAGAACCACGGTCGATGACCTTGAGGAGAGAACCGGTATTGTTCTCACCGATGTCTTTGTAGGTATTGCCGGAAGGCACATTAAAAGCAAGATGGCCCGCGGTTATATAACACGCGATTCCCATGAGACGGAGATTGATATAACCGATATCCGCAGGCTGACGGCTGACATGTTTAAACTTCCAATTGAAGTGGGAGAGGAGATAATACATGTTATCCCGCAGACGTATATCGTCGACAATGAATCGGGTATCAGCAATCCGGTGGGTATCTGCGGCAAACGGCTTGAGGCGAATTTCCACATCGTGATAGGGCAGATCTCCTCAGCGCGTAACACCGAGAGGTGCATCAACAAGGCCAACATGAATCTGATGAGCCTGGTGCTGGAACCGCTGGCTTCGTCTGAGGCAGTGCTGACCGACGAGGAGAAAGAGGCAGGGGTGGTGCTTGTAGACATAGGAGGAGGCACCACTGACGTAGCTATCTATTATGACAACGTGATCAGGCATACCGCGGTTATACCGTTCGGCGGCAACATGGTCACCGCTGATATCAGGGAGGGATGCTCGATACTGCAGAAACAGGCAGAAGACCTGAAGGTTAAGTTTGGTTTCGCCATAGGCGATATTGCTCCCGAGAACAAGGTCGTCTCAATACCGGGTATTGCAGGGCGTGACCCCAAGGAGATATCGTTCAAGAACCTTGCCTATATCATACAGAGCCGTATGGAGGAGATCCTTGATGCGGTCAACTTCGAGATACAGAACTCAGGCTTTGCCGAAAAGCTCACTGCCGGAGTAGTGATCACAGGCGGTGGAGCGATGCTGAAAAACCTGCCGCAGCTCGTCAAATACAAGACGGCCATGGATGTGCGCATCGGGATACCGAACGTGCATCTCTCAGGCAAAGCCAGGGACGAAATCAATCAGCCCATGTATGCCACAAGTGTCGGTCTGATCATGAAAGGTCTTGATTACATTGATGAGAACAAGCTTGTGGTTCGCTTCGGTGAGAAGAAACAGGAGCCTGTTCATGTCCAGAAACCTGTCTTCCATCAGGGAAAAGAGGTAGAGAAAGAGGTAAAGGAGGAGGTGACGATTGATGAAGTTCCTGATGAACAGCCAAACAGACCGCATAAAACCTTTATCAACCGGATAAGCAAACTGTGGGATGATATTATTGATGCCACGGATGAGAAACTGGATGATAAATCGTCAAATAATTAAAAACTGAAGTTATGTCAGAGGATCTGATGAATTTTGACCTGCCCGTTGAGCGGTCGTCGATAATAAAGGTGCTGGGAATAGGAGGCGGCGGCAGCAACGCCGTCAACCATATGTTCCGCAAGGGCATCAAGGATGTAAACTTTGTTGTCTGCAACACTGATCAGCAGGCTCTCTCGCAGAGCCCGGTGCCTGTCAGGGTGCAGATAGGAGAGACTACCACAGAAGGTCTTGGCGCTGGCAGCCAGCCTGAGAGGGGGCGTGACGCAGCCATCGAGAACATCGAAGATGTCATGAATGCGTTGTCGGGAAACACGAAGATGGTTTTTATAACAGCAGGCATGGGAGGAGGTACCGGCACCGGAGCAACACCGGTCATCGCCAAGGCATGTAAGGAGGCCGGTTATCTCACCGTGGCCGTGGTGACAATACCATTCAGGTCGGAGCTCAACCAGCGTATCAAGCTGGCTATCCGGGGTATCAATGACCTGAAAGGCAAGGTTGACTCGCTCATAGTGATCAACAATGAACGGCTGAGGGAGATATACGGTGACGAGGGCGTGTCTGCTGCTTTCGCCCGCGCTGATGATGTGCTCGCCAATGCAGTGAAAGGCATTGCCGAGATCATCACATGCACAGGTTATATCAATGTAGACTTTGCCGATGTTGATACTGTAATGAGGAATTCAGGCGTTGCCCTGATGGGTATCGGCACTGCTGCAGGTGAGGACCGTGCTGTAAAATCCATTGAAGCTGCCCTGACCTCGCCGCTGCTCAGCTCCAATGATATCACCGGGGCCCAGAGTATTTTGCTCAATATTAAATCGGGAACGGGTCCGAACGAGATTACCATGGATGAGCTTGGAGAGCTCACTGATTATGTCTATGAAGCAATCTCTGAGGATGCTCTTATTATCAGGGGTCTGTCAACTGAGGAGGAGCTGGGCGATGCCATCAGCGTCACCGTCGTTGCCACGGGCTTTGAGGCCAGCGCTGATCTTGACGCCTATAAGCCCGAGAGGCGCAGGGAGGTTGTCAGCCTGAATGCCGCACAGCAGCCCTCTCTTCCCGAGAGCGCCGGTGAGGGAGACTCACAGTATATTGTTCGTCCCGCCCGCGCCGGTCACCGCGACACCCCCTCATCCTCAAAAGAGATAAACCAGGGTGTAATTGACTTCGACCCTGATGGTGACATAAGCATTTCTCCAGCTCCTGCCCGCCCCGTCCCGCCGCCGGCTGACAAGAACGAAGGAACACTGCGCAAGCTTAAACACATGCAGAATGTCATTAAGAACGAGGGCCTCTCAACACAGTCGATGAACGATAACATCGAGGACTTTGAGGAGGTGCCGGCATACGTGCGCAAGAAGATCGCTCTTCACAATGCCAACAAGGCTGCAGGCAGCAAGGTGTCAAAGTTCACCCTGAGCCTCGACGAGGATAACCAGCCGGTCATCAGGGAAAACAATGCTTACCTGAACGATAACGTGGACTGAGTTTGTTTTTTGTTATTATATGGTTGTTGTTCAACGGGCCGGCCCACTTTTTCAGGCCGGCCCTTTTTGATGCCACTTTTTAAGTAAATTTGTCGCTGATGCGCCGCCTGTTAGCATATATGGCCCTGCTGGTCCTCCCGGTGATCCTTTCTGCCCAGGAGATTGATACCATTCCGCCAGGTGTCATCAACCCCCGGACCATGCCACTTCAAACGGCTGATACATTAGCGGTGCAGGATACGACACGCAAGCTACCACCAGTACGCAAACCTGATACCATCATTGTAAAGACTACGAGGCAGTGGACCCTCTCGGCTGATTATACATCTGAGATTAGCGTATCTCTTGACACGGCATTTTCCCTCTTTCACCGCCGCCGCATCACAGATAAGGTCTCAGACTTCAATGCATATCCGGGTAACTATGGCCTCCCTCTCTACCAGATAAATTTCTTTGACCGCGACTGGAAGCCTGACAGGTACCTCTATTCGTATTATTATCCTTTTATGTACACACCGGCTAACACACTCTTTATTAATACACATGTACCATTCACAGAGTTGGCATGGACTAACGCAGGAGCCCGTCAGAAGTCGGAACAGACCTTTAGAATAAGACATTCCCAGAATATAACAAGGAAACTGAATTTCGGGCTGATATTTGATATCGTGTATGCCATAGGGCAGTATGATTACCAGAAGGCGGTTGACAAGAACTTTCTCCTCCACTCATCTTATAACGGTGACCAGTACACTGCCTACTTCAGCACAGGAATAAATAACCACCAGACCTATGAGAACGGGGGGATAGCCGGACCGGAATTCCTCAGTCAATATCCCCCGGAGGATGTGCCGGTGAGGCTTAACGATGCGAACAAGTCTCAGAACCACCTTAAGAACAGATATGTGCTTCTGGTTCAGAGATATTCACCAGGAGGAAAGCGTGACACCGTCACCGGTGAGTTGCTGCATGCCGGACCGGTGACCTTCTCTCACATCGGAAGCTACGAATCGAACAAACGCAGATTTTACGACAAATACCCCACCTCCTCGTTCTATGACACCATGTTGATAAGCAGGACAGCAACGGAGGATTCTCTCTTTCAGGACCTGCTGTCGAATACAGTGAGAGTGGATTTTGCTGCCGGCAGTACGGGCCGCTTCAGGATCGGCGCAGGGGCAGGAATACGAAATGAACTGCGCAACTATGGCCAATTGATCCCCAAAGACACGCTCGGTGTGCCGAACATAATAAGCAGGCACATGAGCTCGTTTGTGGTTACCGGAAAAGTTTTCAACAACATTGGTGAAAAATTCGGATGGTCGGCATCTGGTGACCTGTGGTTTCAGGGATACCGGGCAGGTGACTTCATCTTGGACGGGCGCATTTTCAAGGATTTTGCCACCTCCCGCAGAGGTATAATAACATGGGACGCTACCGCTACCGTTGCCAGCTATACACCCTCCTTATGGTACGACAGATGGGGCTCGAACAACTTCTCATGGTCGCTGGATCATGGAAAAGAGTTCAGGACGACGGCCGGTTCATCACTGCTCTGGCCAGGGCGCAACCTTAGCCTGAAGTTCAATTATGCCATCATCCATAATTTCATATACATGGGTAATGATGCCATGCCTGCCCAGCACGAGGGCGGACTGTCCGTTGCCGCTCTTTCGCTCAGGAAAGATCTTGTTTTCTGGAAGTTTCACTGGGATAACACCGTACTGCTGCAAACCAGCTCCAACAGTGACGTCCTGAGCCTCCCCCTGGTGACTGCCCGGAGCGCGTTCTTTTTTGATCATTTATTTAAATTTGAATCAACAAAAGGGGAGCTTTATTTTCAGCTTGGAGCTGAAGCCATGATACATACAGCTTATTACGCCATGAATTATATGCCTGCCACAGGCAGATATTTTAACCAGTCTGACACTGAAATTGGTAACTATCCGTTTATCAACGTTTTCGTGGATCTTAAGGTAAAACGCACCCGGATCTTTGTAATGTTTGACCACGTCACTGCCGGCCTGATAGGATATAATTATTTTTTGATACCTGATTATCCTATGAATATCAGAATGTTACGAGTTGGCTTCGCCTGGACTTTCTATGATTGAAAAATTTTGCTATCTTTGCAGCGAAAACATTTCCTGAATTGGATTGTTTAATTGTCGGACCAATATTTTAGATATTGAGGAAATTTATTTCGTTCTTGTTTATTCTTATTCTGTCAGTCCTCTCCTGTGAAAAGGAGAGTAGAAAGGTTGATACTGTTCAAGTACCACCCCGTGATCTTAATGCAATCCTCGCCGACGGAAAGATCAAAGCGGTAACGAACATTAACCAAACGAGCTATTTCATTTACAAGGGAGAGCCGATGGGCTTTCATTTCGAATTGCTCAAGCGTTTTGCCGATCACCTTGATCTTGAGCTTGAGATAATTGCACGAAATGATATTGATGAAGCACTGGAACTTCTCCAGGACGGTGAAGCTGACCTGGTAGCTATAGGGCTGTCAGTAAGCACCGATCGCAAAGAGATGATGCGTTTCACTGATCCAATCATGCAATCGAGTGAGGTGCTTGTGCAGCGCAAACCCAACGGCTGGTTTAAGATGACGGCAGAAAACATCGGGCAAAATCTTATCAGAAACCAACTTGATCTCGCTGGAAAAACTGTATATGTCCAGAAAGGATCTTCGTATGCACAGAGGTTATATAATCTTGAGCGTGAAACAGGCATTGACATTGGAATCATTGAGGTGCCGTATGACGCTGAAGAGCTTGCGCACCAGGTGTCTCGAGGAGAGATAGAATTCACCGTATGCGATGACTACATGGTAAACATTATCGGAGCGCTTCACAGCGAACTCGATTTTGGTACATCTGTAAGCCCGCCGCAGGACATAGCCTGGAGTGTGCGTAAAGATGGCAGTGACGCCCTCCTTGCAGAACTGAACAGCTGGATACAGGGCTTTAAAACCACCCGGGAATACGCACGCCTGGAGAAAAAATATTTCACCGGTACACGCCCTGCATACATAGCTGAATCGGAATATGCTGCCACTCAAACCGGAAAGGTATCTCCGTTTGACGACATTATCAGACATTACAGTGATTCGATCGGGTGGGACTGGCGTCTTGTGGCTGCTCTCATCTATGAGGAATCCAGGTTCAATCCTTCAGTTACCTCACCGCGCGGTGCTTACGGCCTTATGCAGGTGATGCCTGAGACAGGCAAAAACTTCGGCCTTGATGTCACCCGATCTGTTGAAAACAATGTCTATGCCGGTGTCAAATACCTTAGACTATTGAATAGCATATTCAACGATAAAGTACCTAACCCGGATGAGAGGGTTAAGTTTATCCTTGCATCATATAATGCCGGACACGGTCATGTCCTTGACGCAATAAGACTCGCTGAAAAGAACGGCCTCGACCCCGGTAAATGGGACGATAATGTTTCGATTTACCTTGAGCGCAAGTCTGACCCGGTCTACTACGATGATCCCGTTGTACGATATGGCAGGCTCAAAGAGGGCGTATATGTAAATGCGTATGTCAATGACATACTCAAGCGCTACGAGCATTACAAGAATATCAAGTAGATTTTTAACCACACCGTCCGGACTGAAGCGTAGGGAGGAGGGGGTATTTCTTTTATTTGTGCACCCGGCGAATAAAATCCTCCACCTCCGGAACCCCTCCCTGGTAAACAAGATAACCGTTATACGGCTCGCGGTCAGTGATCTCATCGTTGACGGGAGTTAGCATGATCTTCTTTACCTCCTCAAGATCATCTGTCTGGCCAAGTGCCCAGCCAAGCTTCGCCCAGGCCACCTCAGGCAGCATATTACCGAGCGGAATAACCCCTTTCGCCATCATATCACGTCCGGTCTCGTACACGAACATGTGTACGTATCCCCAGATTGTCTGCAGTGTCATATAGACGGCCACGTTCTCCTTCTGAGCACGTTCCAGTGCCGGGTACAGCTCCCTGTTGACATGACCCAGTCCTGTACCAACGATTATTATGCCCTTGTACCCCATGTCTATGAGCGAATGAAACATTTCGACCTTCATGTGAGGATAAAAATAAATCATTGTGACATTCTCATTGAAGTACGGCATTATTGTCACATTGCGGTCTTTACGCCGCGGATTGTAATCCGGTTTCATGGGTTTCACCTCTCCGCGTCTGACTGTAGCCACAGGTATATCGCCGATGGTTCTGAAGGTCGATCGGTATGAGCTGTGCATCTTGCGAACCCTTGTTCCGCGGTGAAGGAATCCGTATTCATCACTTGTAGGACCGAACATGCACACCATCACCTCTGCGATGTCACCGTGACCTGCTGCTGTGGTGGCATGTATCAGGTTCAGGGCAGCATCTGACGATGGCCTGTCGGATGAGCGCTGTGACCCCACCAGTATGATTGGTACAGGAGGTTTCTGCACCATGAATGACAGGGCGGCAGCGGTATGATGAAGCGTATCAGTGCCGTGACCTATCACAATGCCGTCAATCCCTTCCTCAATCTCCTTGCCGATAGCTTTAGCGAGAATCATGTACTGGTCAGGACCCATGTTCTCACTGAAGACGCCAAATAGTTTTTCAGTGTGTATATTGCAAACGTCGGCCAGCTCAGGCACGGCGCCGTATAGCTCGCCGGGCGAAAAAGCGGGAATCACAGCCCCGGTGCGGTAGTCGAGCCGTGAGGCAATGGTGCCGCCGGTACCCAGGAGCTTCACATTGGGTTTGTCATCAGAGTATGGGAACTCTTTCTCGGGGATCTTGTAATTGGCCTTATTGTAACCCGTCTCAGTCATCCTGGTGATGGTGGTAATGTCAATCCCGATATTATAACCACTCTCTATCTTGATCACAATATGAAGATCATCATTGTTCTCAGACCTGGGCAGCACGGTACCGCGGAAGAGGCCACGGGTGGTCTCGATTTCCGCCTGCCCCCATACGCGTACATTATACTTCTTGAGCACCTTCAGGGCTTCGCCCTTGTATCCCTGAAAAGAATCTTCCGTCATCTTTTATGTTCTGAAACCTCCAGAATATCTGTTATCTCTTTTCTTACATCTGCCAGCCGCAGTGTCCCGATGGCTTTCATGTGTACCTGCCCCATTATCCAGTCGATTGGTGATGCGCTCTTGCCGTCATAACTTATTCGGGCAAACTCCTTATCCAGCTCCTTAACACGGCTTTTGATATGCTCCATTGATTCGGGTTTGCAGCCTGTTGAGGCAAGAATCTTTTCAAAATCCGGCTGAGGCGTTGTAACAACTTCCGGAAGCATCAGCCTTACCACGGGTGGCAACAGCTTCTTCCTGCTGATGAACTCAAACAGATCGTACAGTCTGTCGTACTTGAAGCCAGCTGCCACTCTTCCTCTTCCCTCCAGGCTTCGGAAGCGGTGTCCTATTAATATTCCCACCTCGCGGTGGTCAAGGCCCAGTTCGTCACCTGCCCTCTCGATAAGCGCTACCAGGTTCTTGCTTAATAGATAATGCCAGGTATCTTCAGGTAAATTCCATTCTTTCATCTGGCGGAAACGCAGCGCGATCTCCTTTGGCTGGTTTTTTGCCAGTCTTTCCAGCATCTCCGATGTGACCGGCAACGGCTGTGAATCAGTATCAGGATACATACGGTCCCGTCCGGGCAATACCCGCTCGAACATTGTGGTTCCGTCAGCGAAGGACTTGCGTGTCTCAAGAGGAACTCCTTCCAGGGCAAGCCGGATACGCTCATCAACAGTCTCGATGGCGGTCGGGATATCTTGCTCCGGTCCCCACAGTATGATCTGTGCATCGTCATTGGAGGCGGAGAGCCATATCGCCACTTCAGGAAACAGGCTATTGAAGTTTCGTTCACCGATCTCTTCAGAGTGTATCATGTTGGGCTTTTCGATGCAGGCTATCACCTTAAGTCTGTCGCTGATCTCATCGGCAAAGATCAGTCCCGGCTGGGTGAAGTGAGACAGTATGCCGCGGCAACCAGGGAGGTTTAACGCAATGACCTTTTCTCCTCTGTCAAGGGCTGCGCGAACCGGCGCAAAATTAAAATGGGTCTCAGATTCGGTTATCTCCCTGCTTTTCAGCTTCCATGCTCCGGGATCAGGAATGATCTTCTTCAGCCTGCTCCGGATATTCAGAAGGGCGTACTGTCTGAAAGCCTCATTATGAGACAGTTCAGGTATCCATTTGATATGAGCTACCCCCTTTATCTCCGCACGGTTTCCACCTTCACAGCTTACATTCACGTCCTCGCGTGCGGCGCCCATACCCGTGCGTACTTTACCCGTGCTGCGATTGAGAAAGCGGATATATTCAGCAGCCTCAGCCAGCTCGTCAGGTGTCAGGCAATCAGGGTAAGTCACCGTTTCTATCAGCGGCATACCCAGACGGTCAGTCTTGTATATTCTCTTGTGACCTATGTCCGAAATCTCGCGGCATGAGTCCTCCTCAAGACTTAGCTGGATCAGGCGCACTTTTTTGTTTTTAAGCTGCAGTACACCCTCCACGCTCACAATGGCCGAGCGCTGAAAGCCTGTAGGGATGCTGCCGTCGAGGTACTGTTTACGTGTTATATGCACCTCTCCCACAATGTTCATTCTGGCAGCGAGGGCAATGTTTATGGCTATCTCAAGAGCCTCATGATCAATAGGGAAGGGTGGCGTGTCATCGACTTCATATGTGCATGCCGTCCTGTTGTTGATACGGTAAGTTATTTCCTTGCGTGTTCTGAACTCCATCAGTGCCGTACCGTCATAGACACCCATTTCACTGAGGGTTGGCCTCATATGGCGAATGACCTCGGCATCATACTCCTCATGACCGTGAAAGATGCCGGCCGGACAACGGCAGAAGAGCTTACTGCGGGTTTTAAGCTGCTGATGAACCTCCAGGCCTGACTTGAACCCAATCCGCTTATAATCATTAAGCGTGGCATCTTTACGGGTGACATAACCTATCTCCTCCCTGGTAAGCTCATAATTCTTTTTTGGATCAAAACCGGTCATCTCAGTCAGCGTTCTTTCGGCAAGTTAAGCAGAAGCCATGAGATTCGGAGATGTAGAAATGAAGAAAGTTTGCGCAACTTTTACTATGCTTGATCTTTCCTGTCAGGGACTTAAAATTATGTTCATTTTTTTGTTTGGTGATTTAAAAAATCAACATTACAAACTAAAAATATCATTTGCATTCAAAGCCCTTTAAATGGTAGTAACTTAATATTATTAAGCTGGCAATACGCAGGTAATCAATCGTATCGTATCGCTTTTACAGGAGTTATCCTTGCAATGAGCTGAGACGGAATGAGGAGCATAATAATGATTACAGCCATTGTTCCGGCATTTAGCAATATGATATGCAGGGGGTCCAGGTTTATTGGAACGCTTTTAAGGTAATATGATGATGGGTCGAGAGAGAAAATTTGCGTTTTCAGTTGCAGAAATGCCAGTCCCAACCCAATGATATTTCCCCATAAAAGCCCCTTTAGCGTCAGCCATGCTGCCTGGTAAAGAAATATACTGCGTATCAGTTTGTTGTTTGCACCCATTGCTTTCAGGATGCCTATCATATTCGTCTTTTCGAGAATGAGAATGAGAAGACCGGAGATCATGTTGAAACCGGCGACAAGTATCATCAGGATCAGGATAATTATGACATTGGTGTCCTGGAAACCCAGCCAGTCGAATATCTGCGGATACCTTCCCCGTATATTGGTCACTTTTACCTGTTCCTCTCCTTCTGCAATGCGATAACCAATCGCATCGTTTACGACCTCCGTCATATGGTCAAGTTCATCAAAATCATTAATGAATATCTCAAAACCGCTGACCTGGTCTTCCTTCCATCCGTTCAGTCGTCTTATGTGATCGATATCGCAGAAAAGGTAAGTCTTATCAAACTCCTCGAGGCTGGTTTCATATATGCCTGTAATAGTGAACTTGCGCATTCGGGGAGGATCCTGAACAAAGAACATCGAAAATGAATCACCGAGCTTAAGTCCGAGCATGTCGGTTATTTTTTTTGAGATCAGGACGTTGTCGGTCCTGGCAGTATCACTGATCTTTACTACTTCTCCTTCAACCAGGTTAGAGGAGAAGAAGCTCCAGTCATAATCGCGGTCAATACCTTTCAGTACCACGCCCTGGATATTATCCTCCGTTTTTATGATGCCTGCCTTGGTGGCATAGACCTGGATGGATTTTATGCCCGGGTGATTGATGATCTTTTCAATGAAAGGTTGGTTGGCACTGATAGGTACTGTCTCGTATGACAGGTTGGCGTCCCAGTTGACAACCTGTATGTGTGCCCCGAAGCCGGCGATCTTATCGCGTATCTGCTGTTTGAAACCGGTAAGGATAGCGACGGCGAGGATCATAACCGCCAGCCCAAGTGCAATGCCGATAATAGCAATAACATTAATAGGACGCGAGAAGGAAGTGTCGTGGTTGCGTTCCCTGATCAGTCGGCGGGCTATGAATGTTCCGGTTGACATCACGGCAAAATTAAGAATCAACTCGCCCCGGGTACACCTTCAGCGCTTCTGCAAGCGTCTCCATCGCGAGGCGCAGGTCGTCGATCTTAAGGACATAGGCCACTCTTACCTCATTCTTACCGGCACCCGGAGTGAAATAAAACCCGGTTGCAGGTGCTACCATGACGGTCTGGTTATTGTAGCTGAAATCCTGCAGCAACCATTGGGCGAACCTGTCGGAGTCATCTATGGGAAGCCTGACCACAGTGTAAAATGCTCCCTTGGGCAGGGGGCAATAAACGCCAGGCATGCTGTTCAGAGCTTTAACCATGAAATCCCTGCGCGCTATATATTCATTGTATACCTCGTCGAAGTATTCTTTGGGCGTTCCGATGGCTGCTTCGGCCGCAATCTGTCCCAGCCCAGGCGGACAAAGGCGCGCCTGTCCGAATTTGAGTGCAGCGGTGAGCACCTCCTTGTTACGTGTTATCAGCGCACCGATGCGCACCCCGCACATACTGTAACGCTTGGAAACCGAGTCAAGCAGTATAACATTCTCATCAACACCTTCGAGCTCCATGGCCGAGAAGTGTTCCTCGCCGTAGCAGAACTCCCTGTAAACCTCATCAGACAAGAGGAAGAGATCATGTTTCTTTACTATATCACGCAGCTGCATCAGCTCATTACGCGAATATAGCGAACCTGTGGGGTTATTGGGATTGCATACCAGAATAGCTCTTGTCCTGGGCGTGATCTTCTTTTCGATCTCACTGATGGAAGGAAGAGCGAAATCATTCTCGATATAAGTTCTTACGGGAACGATAGTAACTCCGGCAGCAGTGGCAAAGCCATTATAATTGGCGTAGAACGGTTCGAAGGTTATCACCTCTTCTCCAGGGTTAAGACAAGTCATGAAAGCGAAAAGCACTGCCTCCGAGCCACCTGTTGTGACTATAATCTGTTCGTGGGTTATATCCACGCCGAATTTACGGTAGTTATCCGCCAGCTTGCGACGGTATGATTCATTGCCTGCTGAATGAGTGTATTCAATGACCTTAAGATCCATATTCCTGAGTGCATTTAATGCAATTTCCGGCGTGTGAATATCAGGCTGTCCGATATTCAGATGGTACACTTTTCTACCCTTGCGCTTGGCTTCCTCGGCATAAGGAACGAGCTTGCGTATTGGCGATGCAGGCATTTTTCCGGCTTTCTCAGAGATCCTTGGCATGTCTTTGTTTTATTTTCAATTACCATGAATTAACGAAGCGCAAATGTATTCAAATTCACCCTATTCTGATATGATTTAAGGCATAAGAAAATGCTGTTTTTCCGAAATGGCAACAAAATGTTAATTTTGTGGCCTTGCTGATTATGTTGCTAAACAGTATAAAACGAAAACAACAAACGACAATCCTCTTTTGCCAAGGCTCCGGAGGACACAGTCGAAAATCGAAAATGAAAATTCATGACGGATATACCTTCAAAATATGAACCCGGGGCAGCTGAGAACAGGTGGTACAGTTACTGGATGGAGAAAGGCTTTTTCCACAGTGTACCTGATGGCAGGGAGCCGTACACTATAGTCATCCCCCCGCCGAATGTCACCGGCGTGCTGCACATGGGCCATATGCTCAACAACACCACCCAGGATGTGCTTATCAGGCGTGCCCGTATGCTGGGCTTAAATGCCTGCTGGGTGCCCGGCACTGATCATGCAAGCATAGCCACCGAAGCAAAAGTTGTTGCCAAGCTCAGGAGCGAGGGTATTGAGAAGACCGACCTCTCACGGGAGGCTTTTCTCGGTCATGCATGGGAATGGACAAACAAGCACGGAGGTATCATACTCGAGCAGCTGAAGAGGCTGGGAGCATCGTGCGACTGGGAACGCACCCTCTTTACGATGGACGATGAGAGGTACCGCTCAGTGATAAAGGTGTTCATAGATCTCTATGACAAGGGCTTGATATACAGGGGTGTGCGTATGGTCAACTGGGATCCGCAGGCACGCACTGCCGTGTCTGACGAGGAGGTAATATATACCGAGGAAAAGTCAAAACTATATTATGTCAGGTATAAGATTGTAGGAGAGGATAACTATGTCATGGTGGCCACCACCAGGCCAGAGACGATCCTTGGCGATACTGCCGTTTGCGCCAACCCTGCTGATGAGCGTTATAAGCACATGAAGGGCAAGCGTGTTATCGTTCCTATGACCGGACGAGAGGTACCGTTCATCTTTGATGCCTATGTTGACCCGGAGTTCGGAACCGGATCCCTGAAGATCACCCCTGCACATGATATTAATGACTATGAGATAGGACTGAAGCATAACCTTGAGACCATCGATATCTTTAATGACGACGGAACCATCAGCGAAAGAGCCGGCCTCTTCATCGGTGTCGACCGTTTCGAAGCAAGGGAGATGGCGGAGAAGGAGCTGACAAGGACAGGCGCCCTGGTAAAGATTGAGGATTATATCAATAAGATGGGAAGATCAGAGCGTACACATGCCGTGATCGAGCCAAAACTGTCGCTGCAGTGGTTCCTGCGCATGAAGGAGATATCAAAGCCTGCTCTTGATGCTATAATGAATGACACTATCAGGCTGTTCCCTGACAAGTACAAGAATACTTACAGGCACTGGATGGAGAATGTCCACGACTGGTGTATCAGCAGGCAGTTGTGGTGGGGTCACCGCATACCTGCCTACTTTTATAACAACAACGAGTTTGTCGTCGCTGAGACTGCAGAGGAGGCACTCATCAAGGCACGCCGGATCAGCGGCCGGGAAGATATTTCAATGTCTGAGCTGAGACAGGATGAGGATGTGCTCGATACATGGTTCTCATCATGGCTTTGGCCTATTACATGCTTTAACGGGATCAATGAACCTGATAACGAAGACATCAAATACTATTACCCGTCAAATGTCCTCATCACTGCTCCTGAGATACTCTTTTTCTGGGTTGCCAGGATGATCATCGCTGGTTATGAATACCGCGGCAGGGAACCGTTCAGGGATGTATATCTTACCGGACTTGTGCGTGACAAGCAGAAGAGGAAAATGTCAAAATCGCTGGGTAATTCTCCTGATCCCATCACCCTGATGGAAAAGTACGGAGCTGACGGAGTGCGAATAGGAATGCTTCTGTGCTCTCCGGCCGGCAATGATCTTCTTTATGACGACAGTCTTCCTGAGCAGGGGCGCAATTTCGCGAACAAGATATGGAATGCTTTCCGTCTGGTAATAACCATGGATACTGATGACAGCATACCTCAGCCGCCTGCTGCCGTAGCGGCAGTAAGTTGGATGGACGCAATAATCAACAGGACTCTGGCTGAGATAGATGACAGTTTCTCTCGCTACCGCATCTCCGATGCATTGATGCAGACCTATAAGCTGTTCTGGGATGACTTTTCAGGATGGTATCTTGAAATCATAAAACCGGCCTACGGAAAGCCGATGGATGGTAAGACCCACCGGGATTCACTGCGTATTTTTGAAATCCTGACGAAGATCATTCATCCCTTCATGCCATTCATCACTGAAGAGATATGGCAGAGGCTTGGAGAGAGAACCAACGGTAGCAGCATAATGATTGAAAGAATGCCTGAGGCAGGGAAGTTTGATGCTGCCATGCTGAGCCGCTTCGACACAGCCCGCGAAATAGTCAGTGCAGTCCGTACCATCAGAAAGGAAAACAATATCCCGAACCGCGATCCCCTTGTTCTCTGTGCAGCAGCCGGATCTACCGGCGAAGAATTTGATGAGGTTATCAAACGCATGTGCAATCTATCGGAGATACATATCGTCGACGGTAAAGTTGAAGGAGCAATATCTTTCAGGATACGCACCTCAGAGTTTTTTATACCCTTCGGGGAAGGGGTTGATCATGACGAAGAGATCAGAAAACTGAAGGAAGAATTGACTTATACAGAAGGATTTCTTGCTGCAGTTGTGACAAAACTGTCCAATGAGAAGTTTGTTGCAAACGCACCCGGGAAGGTGATTGATCTTGAGAGAAAAAAAGAGGCTGACGCCAGGGCCAAGATTGCCACGCTTAAAGAAAGTCTCGCATTGTCCGGTAAGAAATAATCTGTCAGCGTTATTGTTTCTGTACGGAAAAGCTGCCCTTCTCACCGGTCACTGCCTGCCATCCGTCATTAAGTACCAGGTGCCATCCGGCTCCGGAAATATGATTACGGTCAATCCCTATGTCCCTTGCGCTTATGCGCAGGGTGCGCAGGTCGTTGGCCAGCAGAGCGCCGCCGTTGTCAACAGTCAGTCTTCCCCAGTTGTCTGCAACACGCAGCCGCTCGTACAAAGTACCAAGTGAATCCAGGAAATTAATGTCCTCCGGCTCATAGCTGAAATTAGGGCTCTCCATTGTAACGGTCACCACCGGCTTCTCAAAGAAAGTGGATATAATCTTGCCGGTTCGTTCATTGATCATAGCCTCGCGTTCACTCTCCTCAGTCCTGATGGCCTGAATATCATAGTTCATGGCAAGCGAGCCGGCAACGTCGCGGCATACCTCCGGAAGGGTCACGCCATAAGCCTCACGGGCAGCCTTACCCAGATCAAAATCTGACTGTTGTATCTGTTTGAAATCGAATCCCGTGTCGTTGAGCAGAGTGGCGTACAGGGCACCATGTACGAACCCGTATCCTGACGCATAGGAAGTGTTCTTATATATCCTGTCAAGATATTCGAGTAT
>Ga0209745_1000538_pt1 | contig 23217 bp, 22 predicted proteins | sample BarGraNGADG00312_FD_184495 | JGI IMG/M metagenome (GOLD analysis project Ga0209745, IMG submission 184495) | Arctic peat soil microbial communities from Barrow, Alaska - Barrow Graham LP Ref core NGADG0004-312 (SPAdes) (version 2) | ecosystem: Environmental > Terrestrial > Soil > Wetlands > Peat...
GGCGTAGCTGGCCTCCATCCCCATCACCCTGTCCAGCTCAATGGGGTGCCCGCACGACTCGTGGACCTGGAGCGCCGTCTGTGTGGGATCCAGGATCAGGGTGGTAACCATGTCGCTGGGGCACTGGGGCGCGGAGAGCAGCTGAACCGCCTGTTCGGCTATCATCTGGGCGTTTTCCGGCAGCTTCATACCCAGGATAAACTCGTATCCACCGGTACCCTGATGGCGACCAAAGCTGTTGGGGTAGGAGCGCTTCTGCACCTCCCCCTCGTTCACCGCTGTGGCCTCGATCCCGCCACCGCTCTCCACCAGCGTTTGCTCGACGAAGCTGCCCTCGGTGCTGGCGAACAGCTTCTCCGTGCGGATGAACTCCAGGCTTCCCTCTGCCACCGCGACACCGGGCACCCGCCGCATCTCCTCGTCGGCCTTGAGCAGCAGGCCGATCTTGTCTTCCAGTGAAACGGCAAATGGGTCGATGGCAACGGGGGTGGAGTAGCTGCCCACGGAAACCACCGGCGGGCCGAGATTAACGTCGGCCTGCTTCACCAGGGCGCTGGCCCTGGCAATCCGCACGGCCAACGAGGCGATGCGGTCGGCCTCCGCGTTGTCCAGCCTATGGCTGCTGGCGAACCCCCAGGAGCCGCCTGCCAGGGCTCGGACTCCGAAGCCCTCTTCCTCGTTGATCAGCACCGCCTCCACATTGCCGTTCTTGACGACAATCTCCTCCGTACTCTGACGGATGACACGGACATCGGCGTAGCTAGCGCCCAGCGCCCGCGCCAGGTCCAGACAACGCGAAGCCAGCTCCCGCAATGTTAGCCTCCCTCTTCTGCTTGACCGACAGCCAACTCTGTCCTAGAATTCGTTATGCAAGTGGGCACCTTCTTTAAAGGCGAAAAGGCGAATTGTGGTGCCCACCACGGAGATTCGAGAATGCCGATCTACGAGTATCGCTGTTCCGACTGCGACACGAAGTTCGAGAAGTTGATGTCCTTCAGCCGTGCGAACAAGCAACCCGCGTGCCCCAACTGTTGTGGGGAAGAGACCCACAAGCTGCTTTCCACCTTCGCCTCGGTTCGCGGTGGCGCCGACGACAGCGGGGCGTCCTCCGTGTCATCCGGCGGTGGCTGCTCGGGATGCGGAGGCGGGAACTGCTCTTCCTGCCACTAGGCTAAGCCAGGACAGAAAAACTAAACCACAAAGGCTCGAAGACACCAAGGCCACGAAGATAGGGGGCGGTTGGGCCTTGGTGTCTCTGTGTCTTGGTGGTTATGAATCTTGAGTCCTAGTGCGTTGGGTTTTCCACTGGCGTGGCGAATCGGAACTCCATCTTCCTGTCATATATTGGGGCTACTAGCCGGTCCTGCTTCTTAATGTCCATCTGGATGCCCGGATGGTTGGCACTCAGCGCGGGCACCAACCCCCCCTTCCGGTCCACCGCCCTCGACAGAGTCTCAGGGTCACCGATAGCCTCGAAGCGATAGGGCGGGTCCAGCGGTGCTCCCTCCAGCTTGGCCCCGTTCCGATCCAACTGCACCACCGAGCTCGCCACTATCCGATACCCATTCAGCACTATCGCCTCGGCTCCGGCGTTTCTAAGCTCGTTGATAACGTCCTGAAGCTCTTCAGGCGCCAGCGGTCCACCCAGCGATACCTCTACGCCCGGCCCCGCAACTTCGATCAGCCCGTTGACGGTCTTAATCCGGTTCAGGTCGCTGGCCAGGCTCTGGATGTTTCCCTCACTGTTGCCGCCCCCGTACTGCGCGAGCTGCGCATCCAGCGTGTCGATCTCCTTCCGGAGGGCCGCGTTGCTCTCCACGAGTCCGTTCAGGATGGTCGCCTGCTCGGTGCTGGAGTCGCTAAGGATCGTCTTGACCACGTTGCCCTGGGTGCGAAACTGCATGACCAGGGTGAATCCGAGCAGGAGGCACACGCACGTGAGGATAATCTGAGCGACAAGGCTTCGCAATGCGATTTCCTACTTGGTGTTATCGGCGCGGGCAAACCGAGTCGAAAAGCGTCCGGAGAATGCTGGTAGTTGCAGATCCTTCGCCTGACCAACCTTGAACTGCACCCCGTACTGCCGAACACTCGCCTTAATCTTCTGCAGCCGAGCCGAGGAGTTCAGCGCCTCCTCCATGTTCGGGGGACCGATGGCAGAAATCTTGTAGGGCGGCGACATGCGCGTGTCGTTCACCAGGATTGTGCTCCCGACACAGTAGATGGACGTGCTCGCCACCACCCGCTCGTCTCCAATTGCAACGGCCTCGGCATCGGACTGCCACAAAAGCGACACCACATCCCGCAGATCGTAGTCGTGGATTATGTAGTGCGCAGCGTCCTCGTTCGCCGGAATGCTCTTCACGTTGCTGTCGTCCAGCACCACCTGAACCCCGGGACCAACCAGCGGACCCATACCGGCCAGCATCCGCTGCAACTCCAACTCGGAGTTGAGTCCAGCCAGGGCCGAGGCACGACCCGCTGCGTCCTTCTGCAATATGGCCAAATCGGCACGCTTCTCGGCGATAACCTGTTTCAGGTCCTTCTGCTCCCCCTCCAACCGCTTCGTAGTCTCCCGGCTCAACTCACGAGGGTACTCGGAGGTCACCGGTGCCTTGGCCACCGGCGCCTGCCACTCGACGGAGATGAAGAGCCCAAGAACGAGCCCCACCAGGGTAAGCCAGCGGTACGTGTAAGGAATGTCAAACGGCGCGCGAAAAGAACGCCTGACCCTCCCGACGCCCAATCCAGGAACGGAAGCTGGGAGGCCGGGGATATGGGACGGGGCGACTCTGTCTGCCATTTTGCTCCCTCAACTGTGCAGCGCAATTATACTCCAGAGCGCATCGCAGTTGAAGCAGCAAAAGGAGAGCTGAGCACAGGACCACACGCCGGGGGCAGGGCAAAACCATGCACACGGACAGTCCGTCGAGGGGAAAACTACTGGTCAGGCTGAGGGCTATCCACGACCCGCACGATCACCTCGCGGTAGTTGGAGCGAAGGTGGGTGCCGGGCTGCTGGCCATCCACGGTCACCAGGATGCGATAGGACGGAGACTTGGGGAGCATCTGCACCGGTGCCACCCCCGCGAACTCCACCACTTTGGTCTCGCCAGGAGAGAGCCGGTCTATCTGCACCTTGTCCTGAGTGGAGAAATCCCCCTTCTGGCTGGACATGCGAGCTTCCACGATCAACTGGGTCAGCGGCATGGTGCCCTTGTTCTCTATTGCCGCCAGCAGCTTCACGGCCTTCTGAGTGCTCGGTATCGTCTGCTGCTTGATCGGGGGATCAAAATCTACAGCGCTCACCGACACATCGTACTCGGGCAGGTCGGCTACAACAGTGGACGTCGCCTTGCGCTGAGTGTCGCCGCGAACGCCTGCAGGATCCTCAACGATCAACTGGCACGCGGTAATGATCAGAGCGGAAGCAGCGAGAATTAGGAGAAGAGCTGCGAGACGCGCCGCGTCCCTTGTATTGGGCATGCGTCCCTCCTGACCGCGGCCGGGCTCCGAGGGTAGGAATAGATCCGACGAAGTTGAACCATCTGCCGCACTTCTGCCTCAGAGGCGACTTCCTTAGCATAATAGATAGGGCACCATATATTGTCAAGGCAAGACAGGCGCTCGCTGGGAGAATAGTGGGCAGGCCTGGGGCCAGGGTCGAAGGAAGATAGATGCGAGCGCGGCTTGAAGGCTGCTATGTTACCATTGCCTCAGTGATGCCCGCCAGGCAGTGCCCCGCTCGGGCCAATCGATGATAAGGAGCATTATCCGCCGTGAAGATAACCATTCTGGGGTTGGGACCGGGCACATACCCCCTTCTAACAGGAGAGGCCAGGGATGTCCTGGAGCGGACTCCGAAGCTCTGGCTGCGCACATCCCGACACCCGACCGTCCAGAAGTTACCCCCGACCGTGAAGTGGGAATCGCTGGACTACGTCTACGACCGGTGCCAGAGCTTCGAATGTCTATACAGGGAGCTTGCCTCCGAGGTGATCTCCATCGCCCAACGCGAGGGCGACGTGGTGTACGCCGTGCCGGGGGATCCCACGGTGGCCGAGGACTCGGTCCGGGAGATCCTGAAGGCGGCTGGAGACGAGGGAATCGAGATTCAGATCGTCTCGGGGGTCTCCTTCATCGAGGCGATGCTGGCCGCCGCTCGCACCACCCTGAGCGGGGGGCTACAGCTGCTGGATGCCAACCACGTGGCCTCGGCGAACCCCCTGGTCGACCTGATGGTCTACCAAATCGAGGACCAGATGGTGGCCTCCGACGTCAAACTGGAGCTTCTGCGCAAGTACCCGGACGACCACCCGGTGGTGCTGGTGAAGGCCGCGGGGGTGGCGGGCGAGCAATCGGTGCAACAGGTGCACCTCCACGACCTCGACCGCCAGCCTTCGGTGGACCACCTCACCGCCCTTTACGTGCCCGCGTCGGTGCCGGAGCGGGCGCTGGGCAGCTTCGACTCCTTCGTGGGCATAGTAGCTCGACTGCGAGACCCCGACGGCTGCCCATGGGACCGAGAGCAGACCCACGAGAGCTTGAAGCCCTACGTGGTGGAGGAAGCCTACGAGGTGGTGGAGGCGATCGACCAGGGAAGCCCGGATAAGCTGAGCGAAGAATTGGGCGACCTGCTTCTCCAGGTGCTGCTCCACTCCCAGATCGCCAACGAGGAAGGGCAGTTCGACATCACCGACGTGATCGCGTCCATTGGAGCTAAGATGGTGCGGCGGCACCCTCACGTCTTCGGCGACGTCACGGTGAGCGGCTCCAGGGATGTGCTGGTCAATTGGGAGGCTATCAAGAAGACGGAGCGGAAAGACAGCAAGAAGGACGAGGAGACCATGTTCTCCGGGATTCCCCGCCACATGCCGGCCCTCCAAGCCGCCCAGGAGGTTCAGGGCCGAGCCGCTCGGGTAGGATTCGACTGGAAGGATATCCAGGGTGTGCTGGACAAGGTGGCCGAGGAGGTTGGGGAGCTGTCCAGGGTGGAAAACGCCACCGAGCGGAACGAAGAGTTGGGAGACATCCTCTTCTCCCTGGTCAACGCGGCGCGTCACCTGGGGGTGAATGCCGAAATGGCGCTGCGCGACTCCAATCACAAGTTCGTGGAGCGCTTCACCAAGATGGAGCAGTTGGCGCGGGAGCAGGACAAAGACTTCGCTTCCCTGCCGCTGGAGGAGCAGGACGCCCTCTGGAATCAGGTGAAGGCCGAGGAATCCAGAACCGGCATCGACTCAGAACGATTGAAGCGGGGGACCACGCAGAACTGGGTAAAGGGTTAGGCAGGGCTCACCACTCCGTGGCGAAGGCGTACCCCAACTTGTACGACAGTGCTTCGGCGTGGCTTATCACCGTCGCGGCCAGCTGGTCGATCTTGCACCGGTCGATCTCCGAGATCATCCCGCTGGCACTGATGGAGGCCACCACCTCCCCTGAGCGGTCCCGAACCGGCGCAGCAACGCACAATCCACCGGTTGCGGCCTCTTCGTCGTCCAGTGCGTAGCCCTGCTCCCGGATGCGCTCCAGCTCCCTTTCCAACTCTTCCCAGGAGGTGATGGTCTTCGGAGTGCGGCGAAACAACCCACCGTTCTTCTCGATCATCTGTCGTACCTCCTCGAAGGCCCTGTAGGCCAGTAGCACCTTCCCGATGCCCGTCGAGTGCGCGGCGGCCAGACGGCCAGGGACCCCAAAGTGGCGACGCAGCACGTTTTGGGAAACGCACGCCAGGTAGAGCAGCCTGCCCTCGTAGAGAGTCCCAACGTTGGCGTTCAGCCCGGTGGAGTTGGACAGATCCTCTATGATGGGAAGCGCTTGGGTGCGGGTCTCGTTGGCCGCGAGAGCCACCGGCGCAAGCGACAGGGCCCGCCCCCCCAGCATGTACTGGCCGAAGGAATCGTGCGCAAGGTAGCCCAACGACTCAAGGGTGGCCAGCAGCCGGCGAAGAGTGCTGGGGGAAAGATCCACCAACTCGCACAGGTCGGCGAAGGTAAGGCGCGGCTGACGCTCCGAGAAACTCTCCAGTATCGAGAAGGCTTTTGCCACACTTCTGGTTAGTTGCTGGACCTGAACATCATCTCGCTCGACCGACATGGCCTGGCACCTCCGACCCCACATATCCGCCGTCAATGTCCTTCACAGGACTGGCTACACGCGCAGTATAGCAGTATAGCAACTCGCCGATGAAATGGCGAGATCCACCATTATTTGGCATATGACTCCACTTTGCGGCACAAACCATTGCATTGCCGGTCGGTTGTTGCTAGAATACGCTTCGAACCCGTAGGTTCTCAGCGACTCCGCATCAAGATCACTTTGCTCCTGGCCCGTTCCATCGTTTCAACAGTGTCGGCTTGATCTCATCCCCGGGCGCTGTAGTGCCCCCGAGGAACAAAGCTCTACTCGAAGCAGAAAGGAAGGACAGAGCCGTGTCTGATCGCATCGGGAAGCGCGAAATCACCCGCAGGGAGCTACTAGCCGGATTGGGAGCGGCGGCGGCAACAGGTATCCTCGCCGGCTGCGGCCTTGGGGCAGGCCCGTCGGCCCCAGCCCCGGCCCCCACCTCGGCGCCAGCGCAGACCGCTGGTGCTGCTCCGGCGGCCGGTTCCACCGCACCAACCGCGGCCGCAGCAGCCAAACCGGCCGCAAGCGGACAGAAGTCCAAGCTGATCTACGCCAACTACGAGCAGAAGCAGACCGGCATGATCCAGGGCCTCAGCGACTTCTGGGACTACGCCAAGGTAGAGTTTGAGAAGAAGTTCCCAGACATAGAGGTAGTCCAGCAGAGCGTCCCCAGTTCCGAGTACTGGGACAAACTGTTCACGGAAATCACCACGGGCAACTCCGCTGACGTGTACAAGGACAGGCTGAGCGAGGTGATCCAGTACGCGGGGATGGGGCTGTTGGCCCCCCTGGATGACTTCAGCGACGTCAAAGACATCAACGGCAACTTCGAGGATATCCAGAAGAGCCAGGTGATCGGCGGCAAGACCTTCGGAGCGGTCTACCAAGGCGGGAGCCACCAACTGGTCTACAACAAGGAATTGCTGGCCAAGGGCGGATTCAAGGTCCCGACAACCCCAGACGAGGCTTACCAGACCGCCAAGGCCCTCACCAAACCCGGCGAGCAGTGGGGCTTCGTGGTGGTCACTCAGTCGGTTCCCCAACTCTTTGTGGACCTGAGCCAGTGGGTTGTCGGATGGGACTCTCACTGGGGCATTGACGGCAAGGTTACCGCGACGGCCAAGGGCACCATCGACGCACTTGAGATGTACAGGAAGCTGGTGGCTGAGGGCATCACCCCGGTCGGCGTCCCCAAGCCTCAGACCCGAGAGATGTTCGTGGCCGGCAAGATAGCCATGATGATCGAGGGGCCCTGGTTCTTCGGCGACCCCAAAATCACGCCTGACAAGCTCGCATGGATGGGCACGGCAACCCTGCCCTGGGCAAACAAGCGCTCCATATCCTCCGCCAGCTCCTTCGTAATCCCCACAGCAGCCAAGAACAAGGAGGCGGCCGGCAAGTTCGTGAGTTTCATCTGCACCGCTGAGATGCAGATGAAGTTCCTGGAGATGGGAATGCTGCCCGGCAACCGAAAGGGCTCCTTCCCCAAGAGCTTCATCGACAAGTACCCGTACATGGGGGCATACGCCGAAGGCGCCCCACAGGCAGTCGACTCCTGCCCGCTCGGCTTCGAAAACGTCTACAAGCAGCTTCAGAAGTACGCCATCGACGCCGCGGGCGATTTCCTGTTCAAGAACGTCCCTGTGGCGAAGTCTATGGAAACGCTTCAGGCCCAGATGGAGAAAGAGCTGGCGGCAGCCAAGAAGCCGTAGCCGGTTGACCTGTCCGCCACCCCGTGGGCTCCCTTGAGTGAAGCCCACGGGGTGGCGGACAATCCTTGCGGGTGATAAGGAGACGCGATGTCCAACTCTACCGCTCAACCGGCGCCATCTCGGCTGCTCCGGCCATTCGAGGGCATCCACTGGTTCCCCTACTTGAGCATTCTTCCCGTGCTGGCGGTCCTCACCGCTATACTGCTCTACCCGTTGCTCCAGGTAATCGTCATGAGCTTCAGGGCGGTGGACTTGGCGCGGCCGGTGCCTGGCCAGCCCTTCATCGGGTTCGACAACTACGCCGAGATGCTGAGCCGGCCCCAGTTCTGGCAATCCCTCACCGTTACGGCCATCTACACCGTGTCCGTGGTTGTGCTTACGACTTTGGGCGGCCTCGCAATAGCCCAACTGCTGAACGCCAGGTTCCGAGGTCGTGCCCTGGCTCGGACGCTGTTGATCCTTCCATGGGCGCTGCCCCCGGTTGTGACCGGCCTGGTGTGGTCCTGGATGTTCGACTACCAGTTCGGTGTCATCAACTACGCCTTGAGATGGCTGCACCTGGTCGACAATAGCGTCAGCTTCATGGTGAGTCCGGACCTCGCCCTGCCGGCCGTTATCTGCGCCACAACCTGGAAGACCCTCCCGCTGGCCACCATCATCCTGCTGGCGGGACTCCAGTCCATCAGCGCCGAACTTTACGAGGCAGCTGAGATAGACGGCGCCAGCCCGCTGCATCGCTACCGCCACGTCACCCTGCCGGGGCTACGTCCGGTGCTTGGGCTACTTCTCCTCCTCGAAACACTCTGGAACTTCAAGAGCTTCACCTACATATACATGATGACCGGGGGCGGCCCCGGCAGAAGCACCGAGGTGCTGGTGGTCAACGCATACTTCGAGGCCTTCCAGTTCTACAAGTTCGGATTGGCGGCATCTATCGGAATCATCATCCTGATCATCTGCCTCGTTATCTCGGTTCTCTATCTGAAACTATTCATCCGGCCATCCGAGAAGTCTTAGGGAGGATTGGACTGATATGAGCCTGACTGCCGGCGAAGGCCAGATGGTGCACCAAGAGGAGCAGGCCATCCTCCGAGCGAAGGCTGCCGCGCACAACGCGCGCATCCACAAGCTGATCAATCGATCGCTTCTCTACCTGGTGGTGATCTCATCCTGTGGGCTGGTGGTATTCCCCTTCTACTGGATGTTCGTTACCTCGATCCAGCCGGCCGAGTCCCTGTTCCGCTTTCCACCATACCTGATACCGCTCCACCCAACCTTCGACTCATACGTAAACATCTTCAGGGAGCGTCCGCTGGCTCGTTGGATGGCCAACTCGGCCGTAGTCTCCAGCGCCACCACGGTTCTCTCTCTGATCCTCGGGGCTATCGGCGGATACAACCTCGCCCGATTCCAATATCGGGGCAAGGGCTTCATCGAACTGCTAATCCTCTCCACCCAGATGATGCCCGGTGTGCTGCTGATCATCCCGATCTACGTCGTCTTCCTCAACCTGGGGCTGCTGGACAGCCTGGTCGGGCTGATCATAGCCTACACCACCTTCTCCCTCCCCTTCTGCGTCTGGATGCTACGGAGCTACTTTATGGGCATTCCGGTGGAGTTGGAGGAGTCGGCAATGGTGGACGGCTGCGGCCGGCTGGGGGCAATGTGGCGCATTACCCTGCCCCTCTCCCTGCCAGCCCTGGTCGCCACCTCCATGTTCGCATTCGTGCTGGCATGGGACGAGCTGGTGTTCGCGGTGGCGCTGACCAATGGACAGGATGTCCGGGTGGTGGCCGCCGGGCTGTCAGGCTTCAACACCGGATACACCATCCCAACCGCTGATCTGATGGCAGCATCTGCCGTTTCCACCATTCCGGTCCTGCTGCTCTTCCTGTTCACCCAGCGTTACCTGCTGAGCGGCCTGACCGCGGGTGCGATAAAGGGGTAGGTTGTATGTTGGTGCGGCCCCAGCGCCAGGATGGGCCGCGGCTGCTCAATCTTGGAAAGGACGACAAAACCAATGACAAAGGAACAGGCGCTCCAGTACATCATCGACACAGGCGTGGTAGCCATTGTTCGGCTGGACTGCTCCGAGCATTTGGTTCGCGTGGCCCAGGCAGTGCGCGAGGGCGGCGTCAAGGTGATCGAGTTCACCCTCACTACCCCCGACGCCCTTGAAATGATCCGAGAGGCATCCAAGATCCTCCCCAGCGACGTCCTGCTGGGCGCGGGCACGGTGTTGGACCCCGAGTCGGCCCGCGCGGCCATCCTGGCCGGGGCTGAGTTCACCGTCAGCCCGACCCTGAACCCGGCCGTCATCGAGATGTGCCGCCGTTACAGCAAGGTCTGCATCCCAGGCGCCCTGACCCCCACGGAAATCCTCACGGCCTGGGAGTGTGGTGCCGACATCGTGAAGGTGTTCCCGGCCACCCTGGGCGGGCCTCAATACTTCAAAGACATCGCCGGACCGCTGCCCCAAATAAAGCTGATACCGACCGGCGGCGTGAGCCTGGAGAACGCCGGCGCCTTCATCAAGGCTGGGGCTGTGGCCGTGGCCGCCGGGAGCAACCTGGTGAACGCCAAGGCGGTCAAAGAAGGCCGGTTCGACGCGATCACCGAGGCCGCTCGCAATTACATCGAGGCAATCAAGGCCGCCCGAGCCTAGCCGCAATCTGGGGTGGAGGCTTTAGCCGGGGAGTTTCTTCCGGCAAAAGCCGCCGCTCCAAGAACCAAGTTTACGAGGCAACTTTGTGAAGATCACCAGCATCGAGACGGTAGAATCGAGCAGCTACCCCAATTTACTGTGGGTCCAGATTCACTCCGACGACGGGCTCGTTGGCCTCGGGGAGACCTTCTTCGGACCGGCCGCGGTCGCCGGCTACATCCACCAGGTTGCCGCGCCATATCTGCTAGGACAGGATCCTCGGGCAGTGGAGAAACACCATAGCACGCTGGGCAGGCGGATGATGTCCAAAGCCATCGGCGCGGAGGCCAGGGGTCTATCGGCGCTGGACATCGCGCTGTGGGACATCTTCGGTCAGAGCGTGGGGTTGCCGATTTACCGCTGCCTGGGCGGGCCGGTGCGGGAAAGGATCCGGATATACAACACCTGCGCAGGCTACGGCTACAACATCTACAAGAGCGCAAAGCCGGGCTCCAGCTTCGCCGCAAGCTGGGGGCTCGGAGAGCACCAGGGTCCATACGAGGACCTGATCGCCTGGCAGCAGGAGGGGAGAGCGGCCGACGTGGCCCGGTCGCTGCTGGAGATGGGCATCACGGCCATGAAGATCTGGCCCTTCGACCAGTTCGCCGACGCCACGGACGGGCAGCACATAACACCGGAGCAGATCGAGGAGGGGTTGAAGCCGTTCCGACAGATCCGGGACGCCGTCGGCAACCGGATGGAGATCGCGGTGGAGATGCACTCCCGCTGGAACCTCCCCAGCGCCATCAGGATAGCCGAGGCGCTGGAGGAGATCAACCCAATGTGGTTCGAAGACCCGATCCCAATGGACAACATCGACGCCCTGGCGGAGTTCGCGCGCAGCACCAGGGTACCGACCACCGCATCTGAGACTCTCGCCAGCCGCTACCCATACCGGGAGATGCTGGAAAAGAGGGCGGTGGGCATCGTGATGTTCGATCCAGGGTGGGTGGGTGGAATATCCGAGGCGCGGCGCGTGGCGGCCCTTGCCGAGGCGTATCACAAACCCGTTGCTCCCCACGACTGCACCGGGCCTGTTGCCTACACAGCCGGCACTCACCTTTGCCTCGCCACACCCAACGCCATGATCCAGGAGGGTGTGCGGGCATACTATCGCGGCTGGTACCAGGACGTGGTGACCGAGTTGCCGCATGTGGAGAACGGCTTTGTGGCGGCACCGGATGGAGCCGGCCTTGGCACTCGGCTGCTGCCCGGCTTCACCGAGCGGCCCGAGGTCACCGTGAGGATATCCGAGGTTTAGCGCCGCGGCTCGTCCGCAGCAGGATAATTCGTACGAAATAGCGAGGAGGTAATCAACTTGGCTGCTCAGTGGAGAGGCGTATTCACCATCCCCTGTACCCCCTTCGACGACGAGGGTGGTCTGGACCTGGATAGCCTGAAGCGGGAGATCCAGTTCTGCATCGAGGCGGGAGCCCACGGCATCGTCACCCCGGTCAACGCCAGCGAGTTCTGGACCCTGACCGACGAAGAGCGGCTGGAGGTGGTGGAGGGCACCATCAAGGAGGCGCAGGGCAAGGTCCCCGTGGTGATCGGGGTGGCGGGAGTCAGTGATCCCCACGCGGTGATCTTCGCCAAACATGCCCAGTTGACCGGCGCTGACGCCGTTATCGCCATGCCCCCCTACGTCCGAGTCTCGGGTGAGAAAGACATCTACAAGTACTACCAGGCGATCTCCGACGCCATCACCATCCCTATCTTCATTCAGAACCACGACGCCCCGGGCGGCACCCGCATGAGCCCCGAACTGTGCTCCCGAATGGTCCGAGAGATCGAGCACGTGAACTGGATCAAGGAGGAGTCCCTCCCGGCCAACCACGCCATCGACGTCGAGCTGAAGCTGTCCGGCCCCAAACTGAAGGGTGTAATGGGCGGTCTTGCCGGCAGGTACGTCATCGAGGAGTACCGGCGCGGCGCCTGCGGGAACATGCCCGCCTGCGAGATGACCGACGTGGCTGTGCAGGTGTGGAACGCCCTGGACGGGGGCGATACGGCCGGGGCAAGGGTGATCTTCAACCGGCTGCTACCGATGCTGAACTACGAGGCTCTTATACCAGGGGTCTACAAGGCAGTGCTCAAGCGCCGAGGGATCATCAGGTCCGACTACCTGCGGAGCCACCACGGCAACCCGCTGGACAAGTCCGACCACGAGGAGTTGACCGCCATCTTCGAGGACATGAAGGATCTCTTCAGGCTGGCACCACCCAAGTAGGCTCGCGGGAACGAGTAGCACTAAGACACGAAGACGCGAAGAAGAAGGGGCTCCACGCCCTGGGCCTTCTCTTACGGTCTTCGTGTCTTAGTGACTTCGTGGTTCATGAGCCAACAACCATCGTTCGGCGAGCACGATAAAGCTGAGAAGCTGATGATGACTGCATGGTGATGAGATAACGGGGACCTCGAAGGGGTCGAGACCGCTTAGTGTCAGATCGAGTTTCTGGTGGGCTCGGGCGTGGCCCACCGCATGGAGTGAAAAGGTGAGGATAACCGGCCTGCAGACATTCGTTGTCGGCAATCCGTGGAAGAACTGGGTTTTCCTAAAGCTGCACACAGATGAGGGGCTGACCGGGGTGGGAGAGGCCACCCGGGGCATGAGCGCCAAACCTGGGGAGGCCGAACTCCACGAACTTGAACGGTTCATCATCGGGGAGGACCCGCGTTATCCAGAGCGACTCTGGAACAAGATGTACAAGGGAATGTACCTGGGCGTCACCGCTGGGATGTGCGCCGTGGAGATCGCCTGCTGGGACATTCTGGGCAAGAGCCTCAACGTCCCGCTCTGGCACCTGCTCGGTGGTCGACAGAGGCCTCGTCTACGGGTATACGCCAACGGCTGGTACCAGGGTCCACGCGATCCCGTATTCTTTGCCGAAGCCGCCGCCAAAGTGAAGGAGATGGGGTATACGGCTCTAAAGTTCGATCCCTTCGGTGCCGCATATCGCTTCATGGATCTTGCCGAGGAGAAGCTGTCTCTCTCCATCGTGCGTGCTGTTCGGCAGGCGGTGGGCGACGACTTCGATATCCTCATCGAGGGGCACGACCGTTTCAGCGTGTCCACGGCTATTCGCATTGGCAAGCAGTTGGAGGAGTTCCACCCAATGTGGTTCGAGACTCCCGTGATGTCCACGGATATCGTGGCAACCGTGGAGGTGGCTCGATCCATCGGGGTGCCGGTTGCGTCTGGAGAGCGCTTCGATAGGCTGTCGCAGTTTCTGGAATTGGTGTCCGATCGAGCGGTGAGCATAGTACAGCCCGAGACGCTCCATGTCGGTGGGGTGTCCGGGGCTCGAAAGGCCGCGGTTGTGGCGGAGTCGGCCGAAGCGTTCGTAGCCCTTCATCAAGCGCAGAGCCCCTTCAACACCGCGGTCAATGCCCACATCCACTCGACGATTCCCAACTTCCTGATCCAGGAGTGTTTTGACGACTTCCTCGTCCCGTGGTCGCGCGACATCATGCACGGTGTGCCCAGGGTCAAAGACGGCTACCTGGAGCCTTCGGATCAGCCCGGAATCGGCGTCGATCTTGACGAGGCAGAGATGGCCAAGCACCCCTATGGTGAGGATGCCTTCATGCGCCTGTTTGACAGCGGATGGGAGACGCGAATCAGATCCTGAGAGGCGATCGTGGGGGTGGCCGCGCTGGCCCCGGAATGATGGAGAGTTGTGGATGAAGCTGCTGATTACCGCACGATGGGACGAGGAGGGCCTCAAAGGGGTCGAGGCCGCCTATCCCCAGGTCGAGTTCCTGGTGGCGAAGACCCCTGAGGAGGTGGTCGAGAAGATCGCCGAAGCCGAGGTAGTCTTCGGCTGGCCGGACAGGGCGGCCATACTGGCTGGAAAGAAGTTACGCTGGGTTCAGGCCCACAGCGCCGGCATGGACTGGCTGACCGGCAATACCGAACTGATCGAGAGCGACCTTCTGGTGACCAACATGGGCGCGGCCTTCGCCGCCACCATGGTCGAGCACAGCTTCGCCATGCTGCTCTCGCTGACCCGCGGGCTGCGCCACTTCGATGCCACCCGGCAGGGAAGGGAGTGGCCGCGCCCTCTCGGCATCCAGCCCGTGGGGCTGGCCGGAATGACGCTTGGTGTGCTTGCCCTGGGTAACGTGGGCAGGGGTATCGGCCGAGTTGGACACGCCATGGGCATGCAGGTGATCGCTGTGGATGCCAACGAAGTGCCGCTTCCTGACTATGTCGAGTCTTTCTGGCGGATGGACGGCATCCCCGAACTGCTGCGCCGTTCCGACGTCGTGATGGTCTCCTGCCCCCTCACAGAGGAAACGAAGGGGCTGTTGGGTCGAGATATGCTGGGGCTGATGAAGCCCACCTCTTACCTGATAGTGATCTCTAGAGGCGGGATCGTCGACGAGCAGTCTCTGGTGGCGATGCTGAGGGAGGGGCGGCTGGCCGGCGCCGGCCTGGACGTGGCTGAAGTTGAGCCCCCCGCGGCCGACAGTGGACTGTGGGAGGCTCCCAACCTGGTGTTGACTCCTCACTGCTCCGGCGTATCTAACCAGACGTCCCAGGGCTGCTGGGACGTCCTGCATGAGAACCTGGGGCGATATCTCGCGGGAAAGTCGCTGATCAACAAAGTGGACAAGCGGCGGGGCTACTAGGACCCAGCCCATCAGGCCATGCCGGCGCTGGTCCACAATAGGGCGGGGGTGATTACCGGAACTACGCTCAGGCCACCAGTTCCGCCGTGACTCTGGTCCCGCTACCGGGTTCCGCATAGATGGCGATCCCTCCGCCCAGCAGCCGGGCCCGCTCGGACATGCCCAGTATGCCCAGCTTCCCCTTCCCGGCCAGGTCGCTCAGGCTGGCAGGGACGCTGAAGCCTCGGCCATTATCCTCCACCGACACCTTTACCTTCCCATCGACGAACTCGAGCACAGCCGAGGCGGCCGAAGCAGCCGAGTGCCGGCGAACGTTGCTCAGCGCTTCCTGGGTGATGCGGAAAAGCAGCAACTGCGCCTCGGGTGTCAGCGGCCGCTGGGTCCCCAACACCTCAACCGTCGTCTTGATACCGGATTGGCGCTCCATGTCCTCGGCCAGCCACTCCAGGGCCGCCACCAGGCCAAGATCGTCGAGGATCTGAGGCCGTAGGTCACGGGTGAGGCGTCGCACGTTGCCGAGAGTCTGCAGGGCAACGGAGCGCAGCTCCTCCAACTCCTTCATGGCTGAGTTCGAACGCCTCTTGCTCGTGCCATAGGTCATACCCTCGATCTTCTGCAACAGCAGGAAGAGCGATTGCGCGGTATCGTCGTGCAACTCTCGCGCGATGCGCTTCCTCTCCTCCTCCTGGGCTGTCAACACCTGCCGCACGTAGTAGTTCAGGGTGTCACGCATCCGGCGGCGCTCGGTCACGTCGATGGCTATGTGCTGAAAGCCACGGGGCTCACCATGCTCGCTCACCAGACGGGTAGTGACCGAGAGGATGGACTCGGAGCCGTCACGCCTCACCATCTGGAGGTCGTAGGGTTGGTCCTCGGCCTCCCCTCTCAGCAGCGACTGCTGCATGGCAGCCAGGGTGGAGTGGGCAAGATGTGGGAATAACCGCCGCGTGGTCATGCCGGCAAGGACATTCAGTGGGTACCCCGTCAGATTCGCGCAGGCATTGTTGCCCGCGGTTATGGTCCCGTCCAGATTTTGGACAAGGATGGAGACCGTGGCATTCTCGAAAAGATCGCGGTACTTCTGCTCGGAGGTCAGCGCCTCTTCGTAGAGCCGCGCATTCTCAATGGCGATCCCCACCTGACTTCCGATTGCCGTCAGGAGCTCTTTGTCGTCGAGAGAGAACGAGCGGCTGGTTCGAGTGGCCGCACAGAGGGTCCCTATGGTTTCCCCCTTCGCTCGCAGCGGCACGATCAGAAATGCCTGCAGCCCCTCCTTTACAACGGCCTGAAAGGAGAGTCTGGGATCGTGGGAGGCATCCTCCACCACCATCGGCTCGCCGCTCTCCACAACCCGGCCATTGAAACCCTCACCGACCGCGATGTAGGCCACGGACTTGGCGAACTCCTCCGATACGCCGGTGTAAGCCACCAACTCCAGCCGGCGGGTGTCCCTCCCCTTCAGGAAGATGAGAGCCACGGCCACCCCCATCTCCTCTACAACCTTGTCCAGGATCTTTTGGAGAAGGACAGAGGGATCGAGGGACTGGGTGACGGCGCAACAGACCTCGTGCAGCGCCGCCACCCTTCTCTCATTCTTCTTTATCACGTCCACCTGGAAGGCCAGCTCCTGCCTGGCCAACTCCAGGCGGCTCAGTATCTCGAAGCGGCGCCGCTTCTCTTTCTGCTGCCCGCCAAACCATAGGATGATGAGGAAGGAGACCATGACGGTGCTAAGCGTCTCCACGACATCGTGGGACAGATCGGTGGACATGAAGAACGCCTTGGGGATCATGACCAGGGTGACGACCGCCAGGGTTGTGAAGCCGCCGGTGGGGCCAAAGATGAATCCCGCATAGGCCACCGGGACCATGAAGAGGATCCTGTGCATGTTCTGGCTGGTGAACTGAAGCGGGCTGGCGGCGCTGTATAATGAGAGAGGACAGATGTAGTGGAGGATGGCCCCGACCACCACCATCGCTACCGTGAGCCAGAAATGCTTGCCCCCCCACGCCAGGGAACGAAGTGCCGATGCCAGCGTCGCCGCAATTGTGGCGGCTGCTCCGCCGGATTTCCGGCTGCCCGCGTTCAGGATGATCCCGCCGGCCATGGGGCCCCTCCGCTGACGCAGTGTCACCCGCTCCAGCCTTCAGGGCAGGCAGTATTTCCACCAATCTAAAAAGGGGTCCGTAGGGGCGACTGTTCTGGCGGGGGCTCCAGCCATTGGAGCCTTCGGAGTCTCCGTTCCTCGGAGCCTAGGGCTCTAGCTCCACCCATCCTTTTCGAACAGCATGCAGCACCGCCTCGGTACGCGAACCAACCGCCATCTTGTTGAATATGTTCACCAGATGAGCCTTGACCGTGGGCACGCTGAGGGCCAATTGCTTGGCGATCTCCTTGTTGCCCATTCCCCTGGCCGCCAGCCTCAGGATCTCCAGCTCCCTCTCGGTAAGCTGCTCCCCGTTCCTCGCTCCCGCGAAACCCTCGCCCGAGCTGGCCGCCCTGGCCAGCAGGCGCGCGGTAACGGCGGGCAGCAGAACCGACTCGCCGGCGGAGACGGCGCGGATGGCGCCCACCAATTCGCCGGCCCTCGAGCTTTTGAGAAGGTAGCCGGCGGCGCCGGCCTCCAGCAGACCGAGGATATAGCGCTCATCCTCATGCGCGGTCAGGATCAAGACGGCGGTGGAGGGTCGGGTGCTCTTTATGCGGCGCGTGGCCTCTATGCCATTGAGCTTGGGCATGACAATGTCCATGAGAGCGACATCCGGAGAAAGCTCCTCCGCCAAGCGGATGGCCTCCTCTCCGTCACCGGCCTCTCCCACGACCTCCAGGTCTCCCTCCTTCTGGAGGATGTTGCGCATGCCCTCTCTTAGGACCGCGTGGTCGTCTGCCAGCAGGATCCTGATCCTCTTCGCCATCTGCCCCCCTCAGCAGACCCCGACTCGTCGCTTTACATTGTAGCTGTTCCGCGGCCGAAATCAATGCGGCGCTTACTAAAGAAGCCGCTCTCCCCTGATCAACCTCGTTGCCACGTCCAAATGAACTACTACTTTCGTACCAACTTCTCCTTCTTTCGCTTGGCTCGAGGTTAGCCACTGGAGCTACGACAACAATCCTTCAGCCGATGGAGGCCGCGGCCAGGCAGCCCATACTCTGGTCTGATGGGAGGCAGCCATGGAGATAGTTGAGAGTGCAATGGCTTCGGCCCTGATTGTGGCCATCCAGCTCGGAATGCCGGTTTCCATTCTATTCATCATCGGCTATCTGGCCTATCGCTCCGAGGGGAGGGACCGGGCCGGGCAGTTGGGATCCGGCACTGACGAGTTTGCCGTGTCGAGTCTCCGCGCGGATACACGCGTTGCAGTTCCCTGCTGGGAGAAGCTGCGCTGCCCGCCTGAGCGTCGACTCTCCTGCCCGGCCTACGAGCGCCCGGATCTGGCCTGCTGGCAGGCGATGAAGGAGTCCCTCGGGCGACTCCAGAGCGAGTGCCTCAACTGCGAACGGTTCGTGGCTCCACCAGGCGGCGAAAGGGAGAAAGGCGAAAGGAGGCGAGGGTCGTGGGATTAGCAGCATTCATCGGATTGGTTCTGTGTCTGCTGGTAGTGATCGCGTTCGCGATCTACGGCATGTTTCTGGGACTTGGCACCATGGCCTATCAGATCAAGCAGCTCTGGGTACAGGTCAACCCGGACGGTATCGTCGCGATGGCGGGGGCATATGGGGGCACTGAGGGCGGGCTCGGCCAGTCGCGGCAGTACTGCTGGGACATCAAGGGGTGCAGCCACGAGAACAGGGAGGAATGTCCTGCCTTCAAGCGGCCCAACACCCCCTGCTGGCTGGCCAACATGCAGGCCGACAAGGATCTGAGACTCAAACCGGATTGCCTTGCCTGCAGCCTGTTCAACATTCCGGCAATGTTGACGGAAGCCTAACAAGGAGCAGATGGAGGGAGCAAAGGTATGGCTGACATGGCAGGATGTGACTGCAACTGTACTCCAGGGCCGCCAACCCTGTCACGAAGGGGTTTCTTTCGAGCGGCGGCGGCTCTGGGGGGCGCCGTCGCCCTGGGGAGCGTGGCAGGCACGAAGAACGCGCTGGCCGTCGAGGATTTCGACGGCCGCCCGGACCGATTCGGCATGCTGACCGACATGACCAAGTGCGTGGGATGTCGGATGTGCGAGCAGGCGTGTGCCAAGGCAAACAACCTCCCCACACCACCATCGGATCCGGCGGTGATGGACACGCCACGCCGCCCCAGCGCCCAGGCATTCACCGTTGTCAACAAGTACACCAATCCGGCCGACGGCAAACCGGTCTTCCGCAAGGTGCAGTGTATGCACTGCGACGAGCCGGCCTGTGCCTCGGCCTGCCTGGTGGGTGCCCTCAAGAAATCCCCCGAGGGCCCGGTCGTCTACAACGAGGATATCTGCATCGGTTGCCGCTACTGCATGATCGCCTGCCCCTTCGGGACCCTGTCCTACGATTACACCAGTGCGCTGACCCCCGCGGTCAGAAAATGCATCATGTGCTACTCGAAGATCAAGCAAGAGGGTGGCATGCCGGCTTGCGCCTCTGCCTGCCCACCCAAGGCCACCATCTTCGGCAAACGGAGCGAGCTGCTCAAGGCTGCTCAGCAGCGGATCATGCAGGAACCGGGCAAGTACGTGGACCAGATCTTTGGCCAGAGCGAGGCAGGTGGAACGGGCTGGCTTTACCTCTCGGCGGTACCCTTCGACAAGACCGGTTTCAAGACCGACGTGGGAAAGACCCCATATCCCGAGTACACCAAGAACTTCCTTCTGGCCGTACCCATGGTGCTGATGATGTGGCCTGCCGCCCTGACAGGGATAAACGCCATCATCAGGCGAAGGGACAAGGGCAGTGAGGCCACGGGGAAAACCGAGCCGCATGAGGAGGGTCGCCGATGACCGCCAGCTACACGGAGAGAGTTGACAGCCGTCCGCTCTCCTGGGTGGAAGAGAAGCTGTTCATGGGACAGACCTTCTCCCAGTACGCTCGATCCCTGGTCACCCCCTTCAACGCCGTCGCCGCCGTCATCGTGCTGGTGGGGCTGGCAGTCGCCGTGATGCGCTTTACCCAGGGATTGGCCGCCACCACCAATTTATCGGACACCTACCCCTGGGGGCTCTGGATAGGCTTCGACGTGATGACCGGCGTCGCCCTGGCGGCCGGCGGCTACACCCTCGCCACAACCGTATACATATTCAAGCTGGACGAGTATCGGCCGATCGTCAGGCCGGCTGTGCTCACCGGCCTCCTTGGATACTTCTTCGTCGTGATCGGCCTCTGCTTCGACCTCGGCCGACCCTGGCGGCTGCCTTTCCCGATCATCGGCTACTTCGGCGTGACCTCGGTAATGTTCCTGGTGGGGTGGCACGTCTTCCTCTACCTCACCTGCCAGTTCGTTGAGTTCTCCCCCGCGGTATTCGAGTGGCTGGGATGGAAGCGCTTCCGCGCGTGGGCAGTGAGGATCGCCCTGGGCGCCACCATCTTCGGTGTGATGCTCTCCACCCTACACCAGTCCGCTCTCGGGGCTCTCTTCCTGCTGGCCCCAACCAAGTTGCATCCGCTCTGGTATTCACCGCTGATACCGATCAACTTCTTCATCTCCAGCATCTTCGCAGGCATATCCATGGTGATAGTGGAGAGCACCCTCTCCCACAAGGTGTTCACCAACCAGGTCGGCGGGCCGGAGCACAAGGAGAAGCTGGATAAACTGACGGTGGGGCTGGCAAAGGCAGCCTCGACGGTAATGTTCACCTACTTCGGTATCAGGCTGATCGGCGTGATGCACTCCGACGCGTACGGACTGCTGGGGACTCCCCTCGGCCTGTGGTTCCTGCTAGAGGTCGTAGGCTTCGTGCTGATCCCATCCTTCGTCTTCGTGTATGCGGCGCGACGGAGGATGATGCGCCTGATCAGGATAACGGCGGCCGTAACAGTACTCGGCGTCATCCTGAACCGCGTGGACGTAAGTATGATCGCCTTCAACTGGCAGGAACCGGTCAGGTACTTCCCGGCATGGTCGGAATTCGCGGTCACTCTGACCATAATCATGCTCTTCCTGCTGCTTTTCCGATGGATAGTCAACCGGATGCCCGTGCTGTACGACCATCCGGACTTTGAGGCCGAGTAGGCGAAGGAGTGGAAAGGAGAAGACCATGCAATCCCTGCAAGAGTACATCGTCTACACCAAGGGGTGGGAATACATAATCACGATCATCTTCGTCTTCGCCTTCATAGCCTACTGGGAAATCTCCAACCGGGGCCAGACGGGCCACTGAGGACGAAGGCAATCAAGATAGACTCACACCAGTGGGGCGCACGATGGTGCGCCCCACCATAATTGCCGGTGATGCTGCACTGGCCTCCATAGAAATAAGATGAGATAAGATCCATAGCGCGTGCGGGCCGATTTCCCGGACCTCGGTGCCCTATTGCCATTCACCCACTTCAACCGGTAGAATATCAGACAGGATGTGGCGCGTGTAGCGCCCACCTAGCTGTCCACCTAGAGCAGGCGATCCGTCCGGGGGCCGGACGGGTGGGGCTGGGCCCTTCTGGGCAGCGGGCACTTTAGCCCGCGGGACTTGAGGGCTGCTGGCAGAAAGATTGGCTCGACTGCCGACAACCATCACCGCGGGACTTCTGTGCCCGCTGAACGGAAGGATTCCATGTTCGAAAGCAAGACCGGCGTAGCCGCACTCTCCGTTGCCTCCAACACGACCCTCACCCTGGCAAAGCTGGCCGTGGGGCTTTCCATAGGCTCCGTAAGCGTATTGGCCGAGGCCATTCACTCAAGTGTAGACCTGCTGGCCTCCATCATCGCCTACGTCGCGGTTCGCATCTCCGCCCGCCCCCCTGACGAGCAGTATCCCTACGGCCGGGGCAAGGTAGAGAACGTCTCTGGCACCGTGGAAGCGATCTTGATCTTCCTTGCCGCCGGCATGATCATCTACGAGGCATGGTCCAGGCTGATCCACGGCACGGCGCTGCCCAATGTGGACATCGGATTGGCAGTAATGGCCCTCTCAGTCGGAGCCAACTTCGTGGTCTCCAGGCTGCTGTTCAAGGTGGCCAAGAGGACCGACTCGGTGGCGCTGGAGGCCGACGCCTACCACCTCACCACCGACATCCTCACCTCTCTGGGGGTGTTTATAGGGCTGGCGGCGGTGCGACTAACCGGACTCGCCATCCTGGACCCCATCGCGGCCCTGGTCGTCGCGGCCATGATCATCAAGGCAGCCTGGGACATCACCAAGCGCTCCTTCGTCGACCTGCTGGATAGAAGCTTGCCGGACGAGGAACGGCAGTTGGTAGCTCAGGTGCTGAGGGACCACGGTGATCGCATGGTTGGGTTCCATCAGGTGCGCACCCGGAGGGTGGGTGCCGAGCGGCACATCGATCTTCACCTGGTGGTCAACGCCGATGCCTCTGTGGCGGAGTCTCACGCCCTGTGCGACCATCTGGAAACGGATCTGCTAAATGTGTTGGGGAAGTCCTCCCTCAGCATCCACGTGGAGCCCTGCCTGAAGAATTGCTCGGGGTGTGGCATGGATTGCGACGGTAAGACGACGGTCAGCACTACCTCGACCACGATGAAGGCTCCAAAGTAGCGGGGGCCGCGATCGCGGCACCAGCACCCCCAGCAGCTGCCCCATCGCCAGACCATTCCGGCGGCCGACCCGCTCCATGGTGAAGCCCCAGGCAAAGGCAGCCAGAGCACCGCCCAGGGTGTATGTGGCCGAGGGAACCCCTGCACACGCCGCCTGCCCGCTCAGATCAGCTCCGCCTATGGCGTTGACGGTGAAGGCGGCGATGAACCCCGCGGAGCCGAGGCTCTGCACTAACGAAGAGCAGCGTCGTTATCTTGCGCGCGACGCGCGAGTTGTCTTTCATTCAGCGTCCACGCTCGGTGGTAGCTACAGGGTGGCCAGTTCGGCCACCCCCACGATCGCCGTCTCCGTCTCCTTGTCGAACAGCCTCAGCTGCCCCTTCGGGAACGCCAGCGTCAGCCGGTCC
>Ga0209745_1000540_pt1 | contig 23202 bp, 23 predicted proteins | sample BarGraNGADG00312_FD_184495 | JGI IMG/M metagenome (GOLD analysis project Ga0209745, IMG submission 184495) | Arctic peat soil microbial communities from Barrow, Alaska - Barrow Graham LP Ref core NGADG0004-312 (SPAdes) (version 2) | ecosystem: Environmental > Terrestrial > Soil > Wetlands > Peat...
TATACATATAACCTCCCAAAGGCTGGGTCTCAAGCCTCACATTCCGGTACTGCGCTCCTTCGATCAGCACTTTCCGCCCGCCGTAGTTAACAATATTCTCACGAGCCAGTTTTTCGGCCCTGTCAAATATTCTTTGAAGGACAGTGTCGTTTGTGGTAAACTCAACCCTGGTGCCAGGCAACTGTGCGTGCACTGCCTGCGCAGAAAAAGCCAGTAGAAAAACTGCCGCAACCAGGAATTTCATTTCCTTTTTCATCCAGGTTATAAGTAGATGTCTTTACGTTTATAAAACAGGTAAGATAATCCTGTCAGAAGCACCGACAGACCTGCAAAGTAAAGCAGATTAAAAAACTCAAGCTTGTATGCCGGATTTACAGTATCGAGATTGACATATTTAAAGGGACTGATGTACCCTATTTTTGCAATGCTTTCAGTGATTTTTGAAAGCGCAAAGATAAAGTAAAGTATCAGCACCAGCCCAATGCTGAAAGCAGTTATCGGCTTCGGCCTTTTAACCAGAGTCGATATAAATAATCCTAAGGCACCGAAGAACAGATTCAGCAAAAGGGTGTACAGTGACAGGATCATGAATGCGTTTATGCTGAAGGGTTCTCTTTTGTTGATCTCCAGACAGATAAAACCTGCTGCTGCAGTGATCATATTAAGTATGAAAATGTTAAGAAAGACAACAGCGAGTTTGCTGAGGAAAACCTCCCGGCGCGTCAGCGGCCATGAAAGCAGGTATTCTGCACTCCTGTTGTATTCCTCTTTTAGTAATATATTGGAAGACAGCACTATAGCATAGATGCTCCCAAGAACAAGCATATAAATCACATTATTGGCAGAATAAAAGCCAAGTACCGAAAACAGGTCATTGATATTAGAAATGCCCTTGAACAGCAAGGCTCCCTTCGGGATGATGCTCATCATTCCGAGCACTTTGGAATTGTTTTCCAGGAATGTCCCGTAGACGGACATAGTTACAGTGATCAGAATGGTAATGACGGCCATCCACATCATAAGACTGAACGCATTGCTTCTCAACTCTCTTATAAAAAGGTTCCTGTTCATCCGGCTGCTGCGCTCTTAATTGTAATAGTGCATGAATATCTCTTCCAGCGAGGGCTCCTCAATTGTCATATCAGTTATCTTCTTCCCACGGAGGGCTGCGATAAGTTCTTCGAAATTGCCTGAGTACATGCACTGAAAAACCTTGCCGGAAATGACCGGCTCAGGTTGAATGCCCGGCAGTCTGACAATTTCTCTGTCAACCTGATCATCAAATTCGATGCGTACTTTTTTCAGTTGCCTCTTCCGCAGTGTTTCGATGTCTTCTACTTTTATTATTCTGCCTTCCTTAATGATGGCAACACGTTTGCAGAGCATCTGCACCTCACTCAGCATATGTGAAGAAAAAAAGATGGTCATCCCTTTCCTGTTCTCTGAATGCAAAAGGTCATAAAACCTTGCCTGCATCAGCGGGTCAAGTCCCATTGTCGGTTCGTCAAGTATGAGAAGTCGCGGATTATGAAGCAGGCTTTGAACTATGGCAACTTTCTTACGGTTTCCGCCTGACAGATCACTTATTTTTCTTTTACGGTCCACCTCAAATAATTCAGAAAGCGCGGCTATCCTTTCAGAACCATTTTTGGTCCCGTAAAATCCCTGGCAGTAATTAAGGAATTCACCTGCAGTCATCGAAGAATATGCATTGGCATCAGAGGGGACATACCCGGTCTGGAGCTTGATCTTTTTCGATTCTGTGACAACGTCCATACCCATGATCCTTGCTGTTCCTCCGGAAGGAAAGATCAGGTTCAGCAAGATCCTGATGGTTGTCGATTTGCCTGCTCCGTTGGGCCCGATGAAACCGAAAATATCACCTTCCTCCACTTCGAGACTGACATGTTCTATCCCTCTGTCTCTGCCGTAGTTTTTTGAAAGATCCTTGATATCAATAACTGGTGAACTCATCGGTGACTATATATTTGTTATCAGTACTGTTTTTAATTACCTGACCGGGCCAGGGTGTTAATTTTCCTATTGTGAACAAGAGATATTTCTTCATATGACAGAGAGCGGCCGTAGATAAGATAACCGCTTCCGGAGAGCTTCCTGACAGCTTCCTTTGACCCTGGCTCGTCCTGATCAAAGTTACGGTCATGAAACTCCACCAGGATCTGATCTATAGTAACCGGCGATTTAAGTATTGCATCAATTACCTCATATTCAGACCCTTCTATATCCATTTTAAGAACATCGATATGGTTATGTTTAAGTTCCCGGGTGATGTCATCAAATGTCTTCATCATTACAGTGACCGACTTTTCAGCATCGACCTCTTTATGCTTTATCATGCTGCCGGAAATGCCTCTCGGGTTGGCGGGAAGATAAAATTCAGCCTGCCCGCTTCCGGTAGCGCTTAATCCATAAGGGTGAAAGTGAAATTTCTCAGGAAGCTTCCGGCTTTGTATCCACTCTATTGACTTCGGGGTTGGGTCAAAAGCATGGACTTCTGATCCATGTCTTCTGATGCAGGCCAGATCAAATGAGATGTCCCTGCCCGATCCGAATGAATAAATGACCGAAGATTCATTCAGTAATCCGGGGATGATATAAAAACCTCCGTAACTGGTTCCGTACCATTCGCATCCGACTTTGACAGCAGGTTCAAGATGGCTGTAGGCGGCCAGATCAATGTGTCTATTTATACTGCGTTTTCGCCGGTGTGACAAATACTCAAGCCAAAGGTTTCCGGCTTTTTCCCTGACAGATTTTATGGTGTAATTTGCCATTATGGGGTTCATACAAGGTCGCAGGCTTCCGGGGGCATCCAGTGGGCGTCCTTTCCTTCCCATTTGATATTGCACCCGATTGGATTGGTTTTGGTTACCGATATGGCTTTTCCTGAAGTAAGTTCACTGAGGACGATATCAAGATTATTGACGGTCATCCTCGATATATCACGAGGTGAGTCAACTCCTCTGCCGGTATAGACAAGTACCCGCTCACTGTTGAAAACAAAGAAATGCGGAGTACGGAGGGCACCGTATGCTTTTGCGACGGACTGGTCCCTGTCATACAGGTATTTCCAGGGGAATTTAAATTTCTCCATCCTGGAAACCATATTAGGAAAGCTGTCTTCCTCATAAGTGCTCTCGCTGTTTGAATTAATCCCCACAAAGACCACACCGGCTGCACGGTATTTTTCTGCAGTGGCACGTGTCACCTCATCAGATCCCATCACATAAGGACAATGATTGCATGTAAAGAACAGAACGAGGTATTGGTAATCTTTAAAATCAGACAGGCTGTATTCCGGACCCTCTGTCGAAGGCAGCCTGAAGTCAATTGCTTTCTGTCCCGGTTCAAGTGTGAAGCTCATACCCTATAATTGTTTTTGTTTCTGCTGTAAAATTTGAATAAATGCCTTTCGTCAAAACATTTGCTGTCGTTTACGGAGACCAATTTAATCTTTTTGGTTCAAAGGTGTTCGCGAATCCGTATCATTAGTACTGTTAATTTTAATAACTTTATCAAATAAGTACAATTTTAAAAGCCAGTTATTATGAAGTCATATCATTCGTGGAAAGTCCCTTACATGTATCATGGGGCCTGCATGATTACGGCCTTCCTGATGCTTACCCTCCCTGTAGTATCTCAGCCTTCCGGTGGACCGTACGGTCCTGTCAGGCAATCATGGCCCTTACCGGAGACGAATGGCAGGATTTTTTATGTATCCCCTGACGGGAATGGCAAAGCTGCGGGGGAGACCCTGGATATACCCACTACTATTGAGGCAGCCATTGAAAAGGTAAAAACGGGTGACGTGATCGTCATGCGTGGCGGAACATACCGCACAGGAAATCTGATACTGAATCAGGGCATAACAATTCAGCCTTACCAGGATGAACTGCCTGTTCTGAAAGGATCATTTATTGCAGGAGGCTGGACTGATCTTGGTAACGGATTATGGACCACCAAATGGGACCGGCTGTTTCCCTCCAGGCCTGCCGACTGGTGGCAGAGAAACAGAAGCGGAAAAGAAACCCCTCTTTACAGGTTCAATGACGATATGGTGTTCATTGATGGCAGGCTCCTGATGGCTGCAGGCTACGAGGGAGAGGTCGATGAGAACTCATTTTATATCGATTATGAATCAAGCCTGGTATATATCGGAACAAATCCGGCAAATCACCTTGTGGAGATTACCGCATTCAATGTAGGGCTTCACCGTATCACGGGAGAATGCCATGGCAGGGTGAGTGACAGTATTGGTCCTGTAATAAAGGGCATCACGTTCACTCAATATGCGTACAGGGCAATAGAAATAGACGGGAAGGACCCTGAAGGGATCTCCCCCGAGAGCGATCACGGAAAGGATGTCACAGGCACCACCCTTGAACATTGCACAATCTCATTCTGCTCACGGGTGGCAGCTTACCTCAGAGGAGACAGGCTTACACTGAGAAGCTGCAAGGTAAGTGACACGAGCACGGAGGGTATTTACATCCTGAGTTCTTCAGATGTGCTTTTGGAAAAGAATATCTTCACACGCAACAACATTGAGCAGATCACCGGATACTATCCTGCTGCAGTGAAGATCTTCAATCAGTGCTACCGTGTGACCTGCCGTGACAACCTTGTCATTGATCTGCCATTCTCAAACGGTATTTGGTATGATGTCGGAAATGTTGACGGTGTCTTCATAAATAACTGGGTGGAAGGTGTCGGGGACATCAACCTGGGAATATCCTATCTGCAGACCTGGCCCAGTGAGAGCGGTTTCTTTTTTGAGATATCAAAAGGAGCGATTTGCGCTGGCAATGTATTTGTCAACTGCGAGCTCGGTATTCATGTTCTGAACAGCTGTAATGTCAGAATGTACCAGAATACCCTCGTAAACAGCACTGCGTGTGTCAGCCGGAGTGAGAGGAGTGCCGCTGGTGATCACTTCGGATGGCATCCGGCCACTGGTCCTGATGTAGACAAGCGTGATGGTCATGTGTTTATCAATAACCTCATGTATGGAGAAGCAGGGTTTAACAGACCGCTGCTGTTTGTCTGGCAGCGCAACATCCTTTGCGAAAGTCTTAAAGAACCGCAGTTTGCCATGATTGACAACAATGTGTACGTTCAAAGTCATGGCAGCAGGACCTTGCCGCTGATCCTCTGGAGCCCGGCTGCAAATGATAATTGCATCATCGGTCTTGATTCACCGGCTGAACTGAACAGGCTTCATCCCCAATTTTCAGCCCACAGCCTATTGTGTACTGACTGCAGTGTCTTTAAGAGCATCGAGCTGGGGGATTATCACCCTCTGCCTTCATTCCCGGGTAAAAAGATTGCTGCCCCTTTGCCCCCTGAAATCAGCTCCCTGCTCGGACGACCCAGGAAGGATGCACCGTATGTAGGGGCTTATCCGGAATAAAAAAAAAGACCCTGAAGCAGAAAGGCCTCAGGGTCCGGTACCGGTCATGCTGGCTTAATTCAGAAAAGTCAGTATTTCAAATTCATGCTTGTCAGCATTTGATTTTTAGTTGTCAAATGCATATAATCCTCTGTTATAATTTGAATCAATAAGCCGAAGCTTGCTTGTCTCGTTTTCACTCAGGCTTTTCAGATGTTTATTAAGGATGATAATCCGGAAGGGCACCTGTCCGTTCAGCTTTTCAGCCAGTTCAACCTGTGATAAAACCTTTACCTTTCCCCGGCTGTAAAACTGACTTGAGTAACTCTTCCTGTTAAGATAGTACAGATCGGATTCTTTAGTATCAGACTGATTTAATATGAGATACTTATCAGTGTTGCTGTAGTGCTCAATATTGTTGCCGGCCAGTCCTGCGATAAATACGATCAGAAACAGGAAAGGCAGCACCAGGCTGATATAGACAAGTGCAGTTTTATTCCTTATTTCGTTCCACCAATAAGCCACGAGCAATGCCACAGGGGTCATTACCGGAAGAACATAAGTGTGGATCAGGCTTTTGGAAACTGAGAAAAACAAGGGAGTCCATAACAGCCATAGCAATAAGAAGCCGGTCCACTTATCCTTTAACAGGTTCGACCTGTTCAACCATGCCCTGGAAATGAGTGCGATTATCCACGGAAGAGTTCCTGCAATCAGGAAAAGCCAGATTATACCCAGAGGCATCTGCTTGGGAAAACCATACAAATCACCTTTCCATCCGGAATCAAAGAAACGCTTAAAGTGTTCACCAACAATGAAATAGTTCAGAAATCCGGGTGATTTTATCTCTGCCATCCAGTACCACGGGACAGCTATCAGAATTACAAGCAGAAAACCTGTCAGCCACGGGAATGCCCTCAAAACCTTTTTGTATTCTTTAAACAAAACTATCCAGATTAAAAGAGGAGGGAAGGTTAAAATCAGTGCTATTGGTCCTTTAGCCAGCATGCCAAGCCCGATGCCGACAAAAAATAAATAATTCCATACAGATTTTTGGTTCTCGCTTACTGACTTCCAGAAAGACAGCATTATGATAGCCACACTTAATGACAATGTTATATCTGTGGATACAACTCCCATATGTAACAAAAATTCCGGTAAGGTTATGATTACAAAACCTGCGAAGTAAAAAGGCAGATCTTTCTTTCCGGCAAACTTGTTCACCATGAACACCATCAATAAACTCAGGAGAAGCGAAGGCAGTCTGACGGCAAATTCATTTATACCAAATACCTTCATACTTAATGCCGATAACCATGTTGACAGCACTGGTTTTGCCCAGAAGGGAACTCCATAATCAATCTGCGGTGTAACCCAGTTGTTCGTCTCAACCATAATCCTGGCAATCTCGGCATACCTTGCCTCGGTCTTATCCATTAATGGAACGAAGGTGTTAAGTATCAATCTTAACAGAATAATGGAAATACATGTCCAGAGATAGAAATGGCGATGCTGCAGCATACTTTTAAAGCCGTATTTCATCTGTATTTCCTTTTAATTCTGAGTATGTCATACCAGATTCTGAAAGAATATGTAAATCTGACTTTAGAATCTGCAGTGTCTATCCAGTTCTGCAAAGGGATTTCCCGGCAGATCTGCTGCATTTTGTCTTTGCCGTATAGCTTGATTATCCGGTGAAATATTTCAACATCAAACAGCCATTTTGAAATAAACCTCTCGCTGAAAACCTCTTTGGCGAGGTCTGAACGAAAAACCTTACATCCGCACTGAGTATCATATACGTGAATTTTCAGCTGACTGGAAATAACCGTGGCCAGGATCCTTCCTATCAGATGACGATAGGGCTTTCTTATTATGTTGTTGTCAATTTTCAATATTCTGGAACCGAACGCAAATAACACGCCGTCATTTATGTTCTGGCTGATTGAATGACACTCCGAAAGAGAGGTTGAACCATCTGCATCGAGATATGCTATTCTGTCAGATTGTAAGTTTCCGGCAAAACAATATAAAACCCCTTCACGAATAGCCTCAGCTTTTCCTTTATTCTTTTCAAGAGAATTGATGAATACTCTGTCCGGGGCTATGCTTCTGATAGCATTAAGCTTTTCTATTGTTTTATCCGTGGAACCATCATTGGAGAATATGATTCTTGCATTGTTATTCTGTTTTAAGAAGGTTTCATAACTGCCTTCCTGTAATCTTTCGAACTCATTATAACACGGAATAACAATAATAAGAGAGCCGTTCATTATGATGGTTATTTATTTTTTTTCATTTTCAGCCGTAATCGGGGAATTAACTTTACTTCCGGAAATACAGCTCTTCAATCTAACCAATTATTTCTTTCGAGCAAGGTAATTCCTTCTTTAATAATCCTGTCAAGATCTTCAGGAGGCCTGTTGAAAAGACCGACATACAGAATATCTTTTTCAGGAATGACAATGTAAAATGCCCTGAATCCTGCCTGATCTCCCTTATGATAAATGAAGTTCACCCCAAATTTATTTGCTTCGTCAAGAAATCTCTCCTTGCCTATAAACCAGCTGTAGCCTATAAACGGACTGATCGTATCTGACCAGTTCTCAGGCCGGAAGACCGTTCTGGAAACATCAGTCAGCTCCTTGCCAAGGAAGATATTCTCCTGAATGGCTTTTTCATATTTTGCAAGCTCTGTGACTGAGCTCCATACGCCTCCGTTACCTGCAGCTGCAAAAGTGGGGTATTCACCGTAGTCAGATTCAATATACCGGCCATCCTTCAGTTCATATCCGTGAGCCACACCTTCCTGAGGATAGGGGCCATCGGTTATCTTGCTGTTTATCATCCCGGAGGGTAAAAAGATGCTGTCTGTGATGAACTTCTGCCACGGCTGGCCCGAGACTTTTTCAATAATAAGAGCCAGACCGTTAAATGCAGGGTTTGAATATTCAAATCTCTCACCGGGATTGAAATTTAAACTGTCTGCCTGTTTTACGGGCGCAAAATTCTCCTCATCCTTTGCGGTCAGGAAGAACTCAAAATTGTCTTCTACATTTCTGTTATCCGGCAATCCGGAGGTATGGGACAGCAAATGGTATATTTTTACACTTTTAGCTATGTCTTCATTCCTGAAATCGTTAAAATATTTAAAGATACTGTCGTTAAGTGACAGCAATCCGTCTTCCTGAAGGATCAGTATTCCGTTGGAGACGAAAGTTTTCGAAACTGAACCAAGGTTAAAAAGTGTGTTTTCGGTAATTTTTTCATTTGTCTCAAGATCAGCCAGCCCATAATTGCGCAGGAAAACAGTTTTATCACCTTTTTTGATCAGAACGGAGCCTCCCGGTTCGTTTTTATGGAACTCCCCTGAAAGCAGTGAATCAAGTCCGCGCGCAAGGTTACCTGCAGAATTATTTCTGGCACATGCCGTAATTATAAGAAAAACGAACGGTACTAAAAAGGCGGTTTTCATCGTCATATTTACAGACTTTTGCTGTCAAATACTTTTTTGCCGCCAACAAAGGTCTGAAGGACTTTTGCTTCCCATATCTTCACCGGATCAATTACTGTGATGTCATCACTCAGCACCACAAAATCTGCCAGCTTGCCCGGCTCAAGGGTTCCCTTGATCTTCTCATCAAATGCGGCAAATGCGGCATTTTTTGTATAGCATGAAAGTGCCTGTTCAACAGTTATCTTCTGTTCCGGTACCCATCCGTCGGGATTTTTATCATCAAGCGTCCTCCGGGTGACAGCAGCATAGATACCCTCAAGCGGTGAAGCAGGAGCTACGGGCCAGTCACTGCCAAAGGCCACCACAGCTTTTGAATCTAATAAGGATTTAAAGACATACATTGATTTAATCCTTTCAGGGCCTATTAATTCTTCAGCCCACCTTCCGTCGTCAATAGCATGATACGGTTGCATGCATGCGATGACTCTCAGCCTGGCAAATCTTTCTATATCACCGGGAGCGATATGCTGGGCATGCTCTATCCTGAACCTGCGGTCTCTCACGCCGTTCTCTTTTTCCACGCGCTCATAAATATTCAGGAGGGTGTTGATCGCACGGTCGCCTATTGCATGGATCCCTACCTGTAGGTCAGCCTTGTCAGCATTAGAGATCCAGGAATAAAGGTCTTCCTCGGAATTGACAATTAATCCGGAATCAGTCTGCAGGTCAGTATACGGTTCAAGGAATGCAGCGGTATGGGACCCCAGTGATCCGTCAACATATCCCTTTAGCCCGCCGGTTTTCATCCACTTATCGCCCCTTCCGTCCCTGGCAACCTGTTTTTTCAGCTTTTCCCAGCGGCTGATCGTCTCCATAATATAGACCCTGGTAATGAGCTTGCCGTTTTTCCGCACTCTCCCAATTGCATCTGCATAGCCTGCGGCATCAACGGCTTGTACAGAAGTCACCCCGTTTGATGCAAAATAATCCATTGCAGCTATAAGAGCCCTGTCGATCTGCTCCGCGGATGCCGGCGGTATCCTGTTATAGATAAAATCCATTGCATTGTCTTTGAAAATACCGGTAAGCTCACCGGCTTCATTTCGTACAATGGTTCCGCCTTTGACATCCCTTACCTTCCTGTCAATGCCGGCAAGCTTCATGGCGGTTGAGTTGGCCAGGCCCATGTGTCCGTCAAGCCTTTCGACAAAGACAGGATTGTCAGGTGTGACCGAATCAATCCAGCTCCTTTCGGGTAATGATTCCCATCCTTTGCCGTCCCATTCACCTCCGGTGATCCATGTCCCTGGTTTAACGGAAGCGGCAAATTCAGCCAGCCTTTTTATGAACTCCCCAGGTGTTGAGGCTTCCCTGAGCTGTACAGAAGAAAGACTTAAGCCTCCTTGCAGAAAGTGAAGATGAGAATCAATAAATCCGGGTGTGACAAATTTACCTTCCAGATCGGTGACAACGGTCTTGTCACTCTTGAATTTCATCACCTCCTGGTTACTGCCAATAGCCATGATGGTGTCTCCGGCAACAGCCATGGCTTCCGCCAGAGGCTGACTTTCGTTACCGGTCCAGATTTTTGCATTTGTTATTATCATATCCGCGGATTGGTTTTTGGTCTGACATGATATCGTACCCAGGAGCAGGGCAATCGCCATGAGATAATTCTGAATGTCTTTCATTTGAGTAATATATTTACTGATGTACAACGACTATTTTTCTATTCATTACTGGTTTCATGTCTTCCGTAATCCTGAGTATATATTCACCGGATCTGAGATGGGAGACATTTATCCCCTCACTTATGTTTGTACCCGTACACAGGAGTTGTCCTTTCAAATCATATATGGTATAACGGCTATTGGCTTCAAGGTTATCAACGGTCAGAAGATGAGTGGCCGGAACAGGATAAACTTTTAAAACAGGATTTCGACCATTAATGACTGCTGTCTCGCCGGTTATCCGGAGGCTGATAGTGTCAACTACCGAGTAATGAATTGAATTGACTTTATCCAGGTAGTCTGAATCGAAGATCAGGGTATAAACCCCTTGTGACAGTTTCCCCAGGCTGACTGAATCAGTACACGAACTGGTAAGATCAGCCTGTGGAAAATGCTCGGTATGGTATGTTGTGATTTTTATGACTGAACCGTCAATTTTTACCCTGGCCGAATCTTTTCCGGTACAATTATTTGGTATTTTAATATATGACCTGACAGTCACCGAATCATTAATTGTTGCTCCTGCCGGACTGATGCTGATACTGTCAGACACCCTGCCATCTGATACTGATTCACTGTTGCCGGTCAGCGCTTCCACGAAGCCTCCAAGCCACCTGTTCTCAGCGATGCTGTATACCTTAAATACAACTCCAAAGTCAAAGTAACTCCAGCTGAATTCGTTTTTATCAAACTGTGTCCTCACATAATTGGTCCAGGTCAGGCGACTCTGGTTATCCGCGAACATTATGGAGCCCCACTCGCCGATTGTCACCGGTCGACTGTTGTCATCTGACCAGTTTTTGATAAATGCGATATCTGACAAGACGGTATTTTTCTCACTCTCCGTGCCAGTCCATCTTGTTCCCAGATATTGGGTGAGATCTGTCCAGTCACTCCACCAGGCTCCCTGCTGGGCGAACTGCCAGGGGAGATAGTACCGCGTACTGACGATGACATTCTGTTCTGACGCCGGAATAATAAGCTTCGGCAGCGAGGTGTGGACTGCATAATCCGGGACATCTATTATCAGTGTTCTGTCATTGTCCCTTACCCTTATGGTGTCCATGACTTTTGGCAAAAGCTGGTTCCATTTTTCAGGCGTCAGGTTGACTTCGGGTTCATTCAGCACTTCAAAGAAGAGCCGTTCGTGGTCAACCGACAGATAATGTCCGGTAAGTTGTTTCCAGATGGCAAACAACATATTCTGATAAACGGGATTGTCAGGGTAGTTATAAAGGTCGTTGAAATGATGGATCGTGATAATTACCGCAAGGTTTCTGTTCAGACACCAGTTCATTACTTCATCAACCCGGTTAAGGAAAACGGGATCAATATTATAAGGAGCAGTACTGCTGGTATGGGCAGACCAGCAAATGGGCAGCCTTACAGAATTGAAGCCTGAATCGGCAATGGCCTGAACATAAGATTCTTTTATCGTGAGTCCCCAGGCTCCTTCAAATGGTGCCTCAAGGGCATTACCGAAGTTAATACCCCGGCCGATATTCTTATTCCGCTGAAAAGCTTTTGAGTCGTCAGCGGGACTATTACCATTTGCATTAGTGCCAGGTATGCGCCATCCGATAATTAAAAGGGAAAGGAATAAAATGAAAATATAATGTTCAGTTCTTTTCATGGATTTACTTCCCTGCTTCTGGTTGTGATTTTTCTATCTTTTTTGTCAGGGTAGAGGGTTCCTCCCTTGGTCAGCCAGGATACGCCAAAAGCAACGAGAGCAATAGTTTCAGTCCAGAACTCGAAATCTGACTGAGGATGGTCATCCTCGAAAAAAATAATGAAAATCTCTGTCGCAATCAGACTGGCTATCATGACTGATCCGCAGATTACATATATCTTATTTCGCTTTAGCTTTCTTTTTGTGGGATCAGAATCTGTCTTTGTAAACAAAAATAATGAGATTCCTGAAAGAATGACGAACAGACAGGCTGCGCTGTAAAAATGAACATATGCCTGCCAGTCGTAGGGCCCTTCTTTAACTGTAGGGAAAAAAGCTAAAACAAGGGCAAAGAATCCGGCCAGGCTTCCCATCCGGTTATCCCATTTATCATAACCTTTATAGAAAAACAGAAACAGGGATATGGCACATAGTGAGCCGACTAAAACATTCCTCATCCCTGTGTAGTAATAGACACTGATGTTTTTAAGTGTAAGATCTTCCTTGAAGATCAGGTAGCCGCCCAGCATAAGTACAAACGGCAGCAGGATGCCAATCCATCCTACAGCCTTCCTTAAGGCCAGGTACGAATAGATCTGGCTTGAGTGTTGATCGTCCTGTTGCATAATCCTGTTGTGCCTATTTCAGCGATTTGCTTATTCCGACATAATATAAATCAAATCCTCCTTTTCCTCCAGGCCTGTTTGAAGAAAAGATCATCAGGTCATTGAGAAAATTATTGAGGAAATATTCGTTGTCCATTTCAGCTATAACAGGCCTGTACTCATCGTATTCCGTATTTATTTTGTCTCCGAAATTTACAGGGGCAGACCATTGGTTATTGACATACTTTGAATACCAGAGGTCAAAGCCGCCAAATCCGCCTGCCCTGTCTGATGCGAAAACAATAATATCACCCCTGATATAAGGGCACTTGTCATCACTTTCGGTACTTAATGCTTCTACTTTCTCAATCGCTACACCTGTAGATTGATTTATTAACTTATCCGGGTTGCCGGTAGCTTTATAAATGTCAAAATTGTCACCCCTGTCTGATGTGAAATAAAGGACTTCGGTCCTGGTCTGATTGTCATATAAAATTGTCGGATAAGCATCATCAGACCCGGAATTTATTTCAGAAAGCTCAAAAGGTTCACCTGAAATTACAAATTCATTATCCTCCACTTCCAGGTCAGCCCAGTAAATGTCAAGACTTCCATTTATATCAGAAGCGTAAAAGAAACGTTTCTGAGCATCTGTGAGCTGTGTCGGATCAAAAAAACCTTTTGCCGGGTCATACGTGAAACAGGGACCAAGTTCATTACCTGTCGAATTAAAGGGATCAACAAACCCCTTGTCATCAAAGTCAGCATGCATTTCGAAAACACCGGTTATAAGAGACGAATAAGCCATGCAATCGTAACATATAAAATCAAAATCGCCTGCGATTTTTCTGTTCGTTGAAAAAATAAGTGTAAAATATTTTTCGGACCAATCATAATCCAGATCCGAATTATAATCATCGTGCGAAGAATTGACTTCTTTGAAGTTTTGAGGTGTAACAGGGATAAGACCTTTGTCAAAATTCAGTCTTGGTGTACTGTAGCAGGAAGCCAGTATTAACAGAAATACTGTGATTAGTGATCGAAAGGCTTTTATTCGGGTCATAATGGCGACATTTAAAGAATGACAGTTAAGCCGATGTTTATATTCTGAAAACTGACAGGCAGGTTGAAATGCTGTTCGAAACTGGTTTCATCGCTGAATGCAGGGTTTGCAGAAAACCGGCTGTAAGACAGGTTGACGCCATATCTTTCTGAGAAGAAATAGTTAAGTTGTGCTTTTATACCGACGGATAAAGTGTAGGCATTATTTTTTCTTATGCTGTTAATCACTCCTGCCTCATCATCGGTAACAGTGAGATCCGGATGATGACATATCGCAAATCTCATCATCGGAATTACCAGCACTTCAAAGTCACTTCCTATCGGTGTCTTTAATACCAACCCGAAAGCTGTATTAAGGACCTGGTAAGCTCCTGCTTCCGTTTTTATTCCATCCGTCTTATTTAATGCACGGTAATATTCATTTGTATATGCACTTTCATTGAAACCAAAAGCTGCATACCCGATACATGCATTTAAAGCAAAATATTTACCGGTATAGCGGAAATAGTTTAGTTCGATGTTTGCTCCGACATCAGCATAACCTGCATCAGATTCAAAGGTCGTTTCTGCAAATTCGTTTGTGGGTATTGAAACCCCGAGCTGACCGCTGAAAACATTCTTTTTGTTCTCATTCTGGGCATATAGGCCATTCCCGAAAGCGAGAAACAGAACGCATGGCAGCAGCTTTATTACCAGTCTCATGATTCAACAGGTTAACTTAAGTAAAGGTATTTGTTATTCTGATATAATTACCGCAGTCGCCGGCGATAATCCGTCTCCTTTTGCCTTTAGTGTTATTACTCCGGGTGTTTGGGTACTTTGTACAATTACCTGTGCCAGGCCGTTAAAAACCCTGCGTTTCCATTCTCCGGCCGGGTAAACGACTTTAACTGTGCCGGGATAGGTATTCAATTCGTCCCAGATATTTTGCTTTAACAGTGGCGTGGCAACAATCACATACTCATTTTTTCCCTTTTGAACGACAGCCTTGTCAAGCTTGAATTCATGACTGGCTCTGTCACGCTTCATACCGGATGCTATGAGTTGCCCATTGACATATATAGACTGTTCCTCACCCAGTGACCTTGCATATAATGCAATTTCTGAAGCATTGCTGATTTCCGGAATGATAAATTCACCCCTGATAACAATTCCCTTAACTGACGGCTTTGAAATTGTTGTATCCCACTTGTTGTTTGGGAAAGCCACCTGCCACTGTGAGTAGTCAAAACCTGATGCCGTTTCGGGACGGGCAATTGTATTTTCTGTTTTCTTAATTTTAAGATTTTCGATAGGACAAACGCTTATTGTTTCAATATACTGATCGGCTTCATGGCTGGCAGGGTCGCCGTTGCCAACGCCAATTATCCTTCCTGGACCCTCGACTGTAAAGGTCACTTCATTGCCGGATGTCGGTTCAAACCGATGTTTTTTATCTTCGATCTTTACAGTAACCACAGTCAGGTCCTGTCTGTCTGCCCTGATGCTTTTCCTGTCAGGTATCAACTGAATGACTGATGCCTCGCCGCTTGTCTCAACCTTATCAGATACAACCTCTTTTCCTCTGATAAAACCTTTTGCCAGCAGAGTGCCCGGGTAATATTTTACCTTCCATTCCAGGTGGCCATTAACCTTCATGGGCTTTTTCCCGAGACTTTTTTTGTTCAGAAACAGCTCGACATCTTCGCAGTTACTGTAAACTGTAACTGTCTTTTCCTGAGCTTCTTCTCCCGGCCAGTTCCAGTGTGGCATGATATGTACCACAGGTTCATTGGCCCACCATGATTTCAGGTAATAAAAAATATCTTTCGGAAACCCGCACTGGTCTGCCAGGCCTTTCTGGGCGCCCACTGCAGGCCATGAACAGGGATTTGGTTCACCCTGATGATCGAAGCCGGTCCAGTAAAACAATCCTGCAAGAAAGGGCCGGGCCGAATAGTAATTCCAGCCAAATTCAGTTCCGACATTTTCGGGCATACGGTTCGCGGGGGCCAGGTACCCGGCAGCCATATCTGTTTTATATACCCCGCGCGTTCCAATGGTATTGGTCTCTTCAGTTCCGACACCGGCCTGCCATGGAAATTTTGCATGATGTGCATCTATATCCCCCTGCACCAGATAATTATATCCCATTACCTGCGCAACCATTCCCGTTCCGTCATCCCATCCGCCGCTTACCGCCACCGTAAATGCCCGTGAGGAATCAAGAAGATGTGCAAAGTTTTGCATCGTATTGGTTATCCGCGCCCCTTTGATATTGCTTTCTATTGCCCATTCTTCATTGCCAAGTGACCAGAGAATGACACTGGGATGATTACGGTCACGCAACATCATCTGGCTGAGCATCTCAAGGTGCTCACTGTTCGATCCCATCAGCCTGTTTTCATCAATTACCAGCATGCCAAGCCTGTCACAGGCATCAAGTAACTCAGGGGTGGGGGGGTTGTGGGAACAGCGGTATGCATTGCTGCCCATTTCCTTCAGTCGCCTGATACGGAATTCCTGCAGTGCATCAGGAACCGCAACCCCTACACCGGCGTGATCCTGATGGTTATTGGTTCCCTTTAATATGACATGTTTTCCGTTCAGGAAAAATCCACTGTCAGCCTCGAATTTTACCGTGCGAATTCCGAAAGGAGTTTCATATCTGTCAATTATCGTGTCTCCTGTTTTAACAACAGTGATCAGTTTATGCAGATAGGGCGTTTCAACTGACCAGAGCTTTGGATTGACAATGTTGACCCTTGTATAAACAGTCTTTTCGCTTCCTCCGGTTAAATCTGTTCTTTGACCGTTATCTTTTACAATTATGTTCCCGTTTGCATCTTCAATAAACTGCTCGACATCACATATGATGGACTTACTGAATTCATTAATTATGGTCGTACGAATGGTAAGATTTGCAGTATCGCCGTCAAGGTCGGTTGTAATAAAAGTACCGTATCTTGCTATATGCAGCGGCGCATTTTTTGTCAGCCAGACATGACGGTATATCCCTGCACCTTCATAGTACCATCCTTCCTCAATGGTTGCATCGACACGTACAGTAATAACATTATCGCCTCCATAATTAAGGTAGTCTGTTATGTCGTATGCAAAAGAATAGTATCCGCTGTGGTGCTCACCCAGGTAGAATCCATTGACCCAGACTTTTGAATCGCGGTGCACACCATCAAACTCAACAGAGATCTTTTTCCCCAGGTCTGCTTCTGGTATGGTAAAAGTCTTCCGGTACCAGCCTATACTGTTACCGGGGAAGTTTCGCCCTATGGCCCTGTAACCGTGACTGTGGCTCCCTGTGCTGTCAAAGGGCATCTCCATGTTCCAGTCATGAGGAAGGTCAATCAGCCTCCAGGTGCGGTCCTCGAAAAAGAAGTCAGCAGGTCCGTCACCGTATCCGGTCTTGGTATAGTACGAAAAATATCCTGTGCCATTATTGAAATCCTTCGCAGGGTCATAAGCATGACCCAGGGCGAATCTCCAGCTGAAATCCATATTGATCCGTTCACGTACAGATTGACCGTTTGCGCTGACAGTTGCCTGGCATAAGACCAGGAAAAGGATGCATCGTAATTTCATCATGGAATTTTTTTAAAATGATTTTACGGTTTGAGCAGGTGAGTGAATGACTTATTCTGACCTGCTACCGGCCGTTGTTTTTTGCTGCTGAATTCAATCAGCTCAATAGGTGCTCCGTTATGCTCTATCATTGCAACCCTGACCCCCTCGGAAGGTGAATTTGGCCTGGTGAGGATTTTAAAATCCCGGACTGCCAGCTCATGATCTATGTCTTCGACTTCAAATGCTATATGGGGAACTGTTCTGATCAATTTGCTAACGGGACTATCCTTTTCATATCTCATCCATTCAATGCCAAAAGGACTGGAACTAAATCCGGATGTATAAACTCTGAATTGCTGCAGGTATTTTTCACTTGGCATCTTCTTCCTGGCAGGGATGCCCATATGATGATACTTCCAGCCCCATTCAGTAATTGATTCCGGAAGTTCATTATCGTGCCGGAACTTTGTCATCCGGTTATGTTTTGAATCCATATTATTTTTTTCATAAATTTTATCTTATGTCTTTGACACATCTGAATCCAACCGCAAAATCCACCCAATTGCCTGGCAGTCCGTTTCTGTAGTATATCTGATTGCACATGGCGCCTGAATGCCAGCTGCCTCCCCGGATTACCTTAAACCTTCCTGAGGCTGGTCCTTTTGGATTCCGATCAGATGAATTTGCATAATAGCTGTCACTGTAATTATCAGAGGTCCATTCCCATACATTTCCTGATATATCAAACAAACCATATCCGTTAGGGCTGAAAGTCCCGACTTTCAGGGTAGTTTTATATTTCTTGCCGTAATTCGCTTTCATCGAATCAATCTGCTCACCCCATGGGAAGGTGCCGGCCGAAAGCCCTCCCCTTGCTGCATATTCCCATTCTGCCTCAGTCGGGAGCCTTTTCCCGGCCCACCTGGCATATTTCTCTGCGTCATAGTAGCTTACACCTACTACCGGGTGATCAGGGTATTCCAGGCTGCATTTAAATTGTGAGTCTCCCCAGAATTCGGGAAGCGGGTTTTTGGTAGCCGTACAAAAATCATTGTACTGTTTGTTTGTCACCTCACATTGATCCATGAAGAATGCATCAATGTACACCTTATGTTCGGGTTGCCAGTCTGTCGCATTAGGAGTGTCCTTGCCCATTGTGAACTCTCCTGCCGGTATCACTACCATACCTGCAGGTGATTCCTGCGCATGAAGCAGGTTACATATGGCAAGAGCCAAAAGAAAAAGTGATTGTTTCATTGCACTTTACGTTTTTGTGAATATTTAACAGGTATATCGCACGAGATATAAAAATAATATTTATATTTGCATCGTGAACGATATAATCATAAACGATATAACATTAAATTATGGAAACGAATCAAGAGGAAGGTAATATGAACGAACGATTCTATCAGTTTACAGCACTGAGCCTGCAAGGGAAGGCTGTCTCTATGGAAGTCTATAAAGGGAAAACCTTGTTAATAGTGAACACAGCCAGCAAGTGTGGACTGACTCCTCAATTCAGGGGACTGGAAAAACTTTACGAGGACTATAAAGAAAAAGGCCTTGTTATTTTAGGATTTCCGTGTAATCAGTTTGCCAACCAGGAGCCGGGAGATGAAAAATCTATCGCAGAAGGTTGCCTGTTGAACTACGGAGTCACATTTCCTATGTTTTCAAAAATTGATGTAAACGGTGATAACGCACATCCGATATATAAATACCTTAAAAAAGAGCTGGGAGGAGCTTTAGGGAGCAAAATAAGATGGAATTTTACCAAGTTCCTGGTTGATCAGAATGGAAAACCGATAAAAAGATTTTCGCCCACTACCACCCCTGAGAAAATTGAAGAATATCTGAAGAAGATTTTGAATTAACTCAGGGTTAAATAATTAAACAGCCATGAAATATGAACAGCTGAAACTGGAGAATCAATTGTGTTTTCCGGTATATGCAGCATCAAGACTTATTATCAGGGAGTATCAACCATATCTTGATAAACTGGGGATCACTTACCCCCAGTACCTTGTGCTGATGGTATTATGGGAATCAGACGGGATATCCGTAAATGAAATCTCCCGTAAGCTGATTCTTAACACCAACACTGTAACACCTTTATTAAAGAGGATGGAAATGATGGGCATTATTGAAAGGCATCGCTCCATGGGGGATGAGCGAAAAGTCAATGTTCATCTCACAGCAAAGGGGAAGAAACTTCGGACAGCTGCTTCAACAATACCGGAGAATTTATTGTCTGACCTAAGCTCCGGAACAATGAAGGCCGGAGATCTGACCGACCTGAAGGATAAGCTCAACGATATAATTAACTACCTGCTGGAAAAAGGTCAGAAGAAAAGTGATCGTTAAGGTTATTTCACGACAGATATTTTACTACTCAGGAAGCATATCAGCCAGAACGTAATTCTTCATCGTTAAAAAGAAGTCGGATAAAATCTTTTCCGAATCAAAGTTCTCCCAGACAATAATTTTCCGGACATTATCAGGCTGTTCTTTCCACTTATTATCAATCATTACCGGGCAGGGTATTGTATCCGGAACAGCCCATCCGGCATTCTTGACTACAGCTACAGCGGCCATATCAAATAAGGCACGCGATGGCGGATCGCCGTAAAAATGTGCATTTTTAAACAAATCAACGGAATAGTCGCCAAAGTTGTAAAATTCGCCTCCGTGACGACCGGTTACGGGTTGTTTAATTACTGGCCCCAGTCCAGCCATTTTTAAAGGGACTTCAGCCTGTGTAACGCGTACAGCATCGGTTCCCGATGGTTTTCCATACCGCACCGTCACTATCTCAAAAGGAATTTCAGTTTGCAGAAGGTAGTTCACAGAGGGAATATCGTTTTCCAGGTTATATTCGCCAGGCTCAGGATAATTAGATCCCAGCCAGACCAACCTGATATTGTCAATAATTGACGGTTCCTTCTTTACGGCCAGGGCTACATTGGTCAATTTGCCGACCGCAATGAGAACGAGCTTTTCATTCCTATGCCTCTTTGCCTGTTCAATTATAAAGTTCACTGCTTTGTCACCGTCGAATACCGGATTGTCCAAATGGTCTTTAATAGCCTCGAAATTACCGCCAGCACCTTTAAATATGGGTATTTTATCAGCCAGGCCCAGCAATTTTACAACACGCTCAGCTTCGGCATACTGCTGGTCAATGTTACCTCCATTGTAAGTGGCGTTAACAGTAATACCTTCTACATTAAAATTGTTTCCGCTGCATAAAAGGTAAGCGATAGCATGCTGGTCGTCAAGTTCGTTATTTGTATCCGTATCAAGAATAACTGACAATTTGATCATTTCAGCTTTTTTTTCAATCTTTTTATAAAACCCATAAGTGAAAAGGCAACTGGTAATCAAAACTCCAATAATTACTGATTTCATGTTAATTATTTTTATTGCGAATTTCTTCGAGTCTGGTTTGGGCGGCAGGATCAACCACAAAATGTCTTTTAAGCCTGTCGCATGCATAATCGCTGCAATATGCACAATTTACCACTTTTTTCCGCATAGCACATTTTCTGATCTCACAGTCGATGCAACCGGTAAACAGTCTTCCATCAGTTGCTTTACAACCATCACAGTCAGTAATAATCTCTGGTTTCGGAGTTGTCTTATAGATCCTGGCAAGCTGTTCCGCAATCTCAATTCTCATTTTGGTTTTTACAGAATTATTCTTTTCAAGTGTTGCCAGATGAATTGGGCAGGTTTCACATGCCAGGCCACAATATGCTACTGCAATTTCCATTATGTTAGTATTTAATTAATAATGTGCGTTGGCCTTTTACTTATTTAATTGTAATTAATGTCACTATTTTTGGTATAAATACAATCAGTCCTATTAAGATAGCAGTTATTGCACTGATTAACACCGCTGCCGCGGCAAGATCTTTTACTTCTTTTATTGAGCTTCGCTTTTCAGGTGATACAAAATCAGAGAGTTTTTCAATAGATGTATTTATCGCTTCAGAGGAAAAAACCAGTCCTATTGCTATTATTACAGCTATCCATTCTGTTGCGGATATTCTGAAAGCAATTCCGGAAATTATTACTAATAAGGCTGAAATGAAGTGTAACCAGGAATTGTGTCCATTAACAAATAGTGTCCTGATACCATCGAAAGCGTACTTAAAGCTTTCCAGTCTGGCTCTTATTTTAAACTTTTCCTGTTTCATTTAAATAGTGTCTGTGATGCAGACTAACGTTTGGCGTTACCAGGGCCGACTCGCAGGTGTCGGGGGACGAGCTTAACTATCCCGGTGCCTCTGTATCGGGATAGTAAATTGCATATGTCAGCCTGTTATGTGCAGTATTTTTTAATAAATTTTGAACTCTACATATAAGTGTTGTACTACCATCATGTTTCCTATATTGACAGTTATTGAACTCTTATCAAGTGCTTGTTCAGTTACTTCTAACATTTTAGCGTTAGGTTCGGGCTGAACCTCACTTTTTGATATTTCAAAATTGCTTACCTGCGTAATAATTTTGTTCTTCTCCGGAAGTTGGGAAAGAATTTGCTCTGCTAGTTTATTCGCATTTTCCAGAGCATTCAAATAAGCAACTCCGTTAATGCTGTCCATCTTGCTATGGCTATATGACAATGAGCCAATAGTTAGCTTTTCGTTACTTAGAAGCTTTGAATATAATTCATCCATAATTTTCAGGTCACGTACTTTTACAGATGTCGTAGTAGAAGCTCTATAGCCATTGAATACTTCAGAATTATTACTCCAGATATAATCCTTACTCAAATTTACATCGGTCGTTAATATGTCTTCTTTCTGAATACCGAAACTGGTCAGATCATCATTAAGGTTCGAAGTAATATCAATTAAGCAGACTTTGGCTTGCTTGATATCCATATTGACGCAACTTGCATTTAATATTATACTTGCTTCATTAGGGGCGATTTCGACAGATCCACTTGTTTTGAGAAAGATTGTTTTGTAATCATTCCTGGGATTGCAGCTAATAAGCATAAGAACGGTTAGAATTAGAGATAGACTTTTCATATTGTAGGTTATTAATTCAATTATAATATGGCAAAAAACATCTACATAAACATAATGAATATATCCTCAAATACTAGCAAGCTGGCAGCATTTCATTTATCCTGCGAAATATAGTTAACAAACACAATTAATTTAAAAACAGAATGTTAGCTATTCCTTTTTCTCCCTCTTTCGCAGGTAGAAGAATAATAGGTAAAATATGAAAAGCGAGAAAATATTTGCCACAAGAATGACTATGAATCCACTACCATACACAAACATTACTGATAAAAGGAGAAAAATAGTATTTGCAATCAATGCCCTGAAGAATGCCCTAAAGCGAAATGAATCAAGGCCTTCAGTTTCATTTCTTTCTTTTGTGAACACGATCAGGGCCAGGCCACTGATGAGCAATAACAAGGTAAGCTCATCAAAAAAATTTGTTTTGAAGGATGTAAAATATTTTGTTGCAAGGAATGATGAGTAGACGGCAAACACCCGTATCTTAAATGTATAATCGAAGAATATATAAATAATTGCTGAAATAGCTCCGGCAAAAGCAAGAACCATCCCGACAATCTTAAAGCGATATGGTAACAGCCTAGTTTTCAGCACTGGTATAAATAGGGAACGTAACATCCGTTTGATCATCGAACGTTACTTTAACACCCACCAATCCGAATT
>Ga0209745_1000541_pt1 | contig 23170 bp, 23 predicted proteins | sample BarGraNGADG00312_FD_184495 | JGI IMG/M metagenome (GOLD analysis project Ga0209745, IMG submission 184495) | Arctic peat soil microbial communities from Barrow, Alaska - Barrow Graham LP Ref core NGADG0004-312 (SPAdes) (version 2) | ecosystem: Environmental > Terrestrial > Soil > Wetlands > Peat...
ATGGAAAAGATCTCCAATCACAGCGACGGCATGCCGCTTGCTGCATAGTGTTATGTTATTGAAGATACGTCACCGAAATTACGAGTTAGAGTACTAGTCGTCGGCCCCGGGAGGGATCCAGGTCCAGTTGCCCTTTGGCGGCTTTGGCGTCCCGCCCAGTTTTACTTCTCTCGGCGGCCGGCGGCCTGTCATCCCCCACTTCCGCATAAAGATGATCGTGAGCACCACGGCCAGGAGACCGACTGCGAGGAACGTGACAAGTATCGGGATGTTGTACTGGAGCCAGACCTGGAGCCTTACCTTCTCATACTCGTTTCTCTTCTGGTCCAGCTCGACCCTCAGCACCGCCAGTTCCGCGGTGCGTTCCTGGGGATTGAGAAGGAAACGCAGCGGGTCGCTTTCCACTTTGTACCTCGCCGAGAGCTCGTCGACCGGCGGCTTGAAGGTCCGCGACGCGGCCGCGAACTTAGGCGCCATCCGTATCGCGTAGAAACCCAGGAACACGGCAGCGAAGACGACGATCTCGACCAGCAGCACGACCATCGTTCCTATCAGCCATCGCGCCGAGCTGTTGTCCGGCGGCCTTCCGCTTTCCTTCCTGCCTTCGTCATCACGGTTTCTCACGATGAAATAAAGCATGAAGAACGTCAGGAGGAACAGCGGCAGCGGCACGATGAGGAGCAGGGGCTCGAGCGTCTGTGGAACCACCTTTGCGCTCTCGGTCGAAAGCCTGTCCTGCATCGAAGGCAGCATGTTCACGATGTTGTCCCTGGCCTGAAAGACTGGTGGAGACACGATCCGGTAATAGAGGCCGAGGTCCTGGTCGTGGAGCACCTCCAGCGCGATCTCAGGATGGCCGAAATCCGGATATTGCTCGACCCACAACTGGCCGAGCAGGTTCGTCTGCCGAAGGGACATAGGCGTAGTCTTGAGCATGTCGTCCGCGACCTTCTTCGACGCCACCATCAGGTCGTTGGACAGCGTGGCGCTGCCGTTGACCTCCAGGTCGCTGCGGTCGGTGGGGAAACCGTCACTGATGAACTGGTTCAGCGCGTTCAGGTAAGACCGGTAAGTCTCGACAGGGTATTGCTGCGCCAGGGCGGCCTTTTCAGGCTTCACCCAGGTGTAGTAGCGGACAAGCCACAGGGTGCCGAGCACGGCAACCTGGACGCAGAGGATTATCACGAGAGCCATCAGGAAAGTGCCGAACTTCGACGCCCTTATCGAGAAATGATATCTGGGGTCTTTCTGCTCGTGGCACGCCGCGTGCTGCGTGAAGCGGAGGAAATCCTTTCTCGCCCGCCACCCTGGGCGGTGCAGCACGGAGCTTATCTTCGCGCCGCAGGTCCGGCAGTACAGGTCGCCGGGATACAGCCTCGAGCCACAGCAGTTGCACAGGTTCCCGGGCCACGTCCTCAGGCGAAGGAATCCATGAACGTTCTGGACGCTGATCTTTCCGCACCTGACGCAGATGCTTCCCTCGCCGTGCCCCGGCGCCAGCGGTACGAAGTAATGGCTGCACGTCGAGCCGACCAGGTAGAAGACGGCCGCCCTTCCCCTGATGTAATCCTCGTTAGAGGTCCCGCAGTGTCCGCAGACGGCGTCCCAGGGGGCAAAGTACGCTTTGCATTTCGGGCACTTCTGGAGCTCTCTTTTCTCGCCTATGGTGGCCGCCTTCCGGTCCGGGACTCCCGTAAGATTAATCTTTAAGGAGCCGGTCGCGCAAAAGGAGGAAGCAAAGACAGCTCCGTTAGTTGTACCCTGTACTGGCCCGGTCTCACAGTGGAGGTCCGTGGAATGGAAACGATCTGCGTCGGCGACATGGAAGTGCGCTGCGAGCGCGTCGGACAGGGCCCGCCCCTCGTCATGATCATGGGATTCACCGCGAACATCAACTGGTGGCCCGCGGAGTTTTCTGCGGCGCTCGCGAAAGACTTCGAGCTGCTGATGTTCGATAACAGGGGCGCTGGCTGTACCACGACCGGGGCCGCTCCGTTCAGCATGAAGCAGTTCGCGAGGGACACGGCCGCCCTTATGAGGCAGTGCGGGATCAAGCGCGCGCACGTGATGGGAGCATCGATGGGAGGGATGATTGCCCAGCAGTTCGCGCTCGACTTTCCCGGGATGGTGGACCGCCTGGTCCTCGCATGCACGCTTCCCGGCTTTCCGCGGACGAAGTTACCGTCGCCGACGATATTCAGGACACTGCTGGACTCCGGGGGCACGCCGGAGGAGAACGCGAGGAAGAGCCTGCCGCTCCTCTTTCCCGTCGAGTTCATCGACGCCAACCCCGGCAAGATGGAAGACGTCGTGAAAGAGATATCAGTGGATCCCATATCCGAGCGGAACGCGAGGCGACAGATGGGCGCGATAATGCGTTTCCACGCCTACGGCAGGCTGCCGCAGATCGATGACGAGACACTGGTCATCTGCGGCGAGGAGGACGTGCTGATCCCGCCGGAGAACTCCCGGAGGATAACGGCTCGGATCCCTCGCGCCAGGCTGGTCACCGTGCCGCGCTCCGGGCACGGTTTCCTCGACCAGTGTTCCGCCGAGACGGCGCGGATCATCGACGATTTTCTTCTGACAGGCTGAGGTGAGTAGACCGTAGCAGTGCCACGCGGGCGAAAGGAAGGACGATGGCGAGCGAGCTTTACAATAAGGGCATGGAGGAGATGCGCAGGCACTTCGGTGAGGAGGCGGACGCGCACATCGAGAGGATAAGAGAGATATCCCCCGAGTTCGCACGGGTCAACGTCGAGTTCCCGTTCGGTGAGCTGTACAGTCGCGCGGTGCTCGACGAGAAGACACGCGAACTCTGCACGGTAGCGGCGCTGACGGTCCAGGGCTTCGGGCTCCCGGAGCTCAAGTCGCACGTCAAGGGCGCGCTGAACTGCGGCGCCTCGAGGGACGAGATAATCGAGGTCATCATACAGATGATCGCGTACTGCGGGTTCCCCGGTGCGACGAACGCACTTTTCGTGGCGAAGGAAGCTTTCGATGAGGTGGGCGCCTGACCGGTCTCAGGTCTTGAACTTGATCGAGTCCAGGATCTTCTGCACCTGGTCCGAGGAGCCCTTCGGCTTGCCGACCATGAACGTCATGATGTAGACCTTGTCGCCATGCTGGATGAAATCCGATTCGACCTCATAGTTCGCGCCCTGCGCCGTGACGGTGAACTTCAACTTATAGGAAGGGTTCCCCCCCACCGCTGTCTGTACCCCGGACACGGCCGAGATAGATACACCCGCGGGCACCGGCGTCGACTGCACCTGGACGAGCCTCTTGTCGTACTCGGCGCAAAGGGTCGCCCAGTCCTTTCCCATCATCGGGACGCTTCCCGCGGCGGCGAGGTAGGTCATCTTGTCATCGCCCCTGTCGGCTACCACGATCTCGTTGGTGACCATCGTCATCGCCGTGGAGAAGTCGGCCATCGAGCTCGTGTCGAACTTCTTCCACTTGCCGGGGTAGGTGAAACTGATGCCCGAGGTAGCGCTCGTATAGGTCTTCGGCCGGCTGAGGAACCAGTTCATGCCGAACCACCCGATTGCGCCGAACACGATGAGTATCAGGACCGAGACCGCGACGCCGAACTGGCCCCTCGTCGATCTGCGTTTCGGAGGCGCCGCCGATGGAAGATCGCGATAGACCGCGTACGCATCCGACGCGGCGAAGCCCGGCTGAGCCCCGGGAGGAGGATAGACCTGCCCCGGTGGTATCGGAGGCGGCGCGGCAGGGGGCTGGGGAGTCTGCCCCGGGGGGCCGGGCGCCTGCTGCCCGGGGGGGCCGGGCGCCTGCTGCCCGGGGGGGCCGGGCGCCTGCTGCCCGAAGGGCTGGTAACAGAGGTTACAGTACGCGCTTCCCTCGGGGTTGTCAGCGCCACAAGCCGGACAGTTCAACTACCACCTCCATGACAGGCGACTTTCCATCTCACTGTTTATCGGCAGAGTGCGCCTCTCGCTTTTGTTGCATTTCGGGGCCGCCGATGAAGGCCAGCACCAGCTCGCTGACCAGCTCCGGCCGCTCGAGCTGGAGGTCGTGGGTGCCACCCGGCACTTCGACCATCGTCGCGGCCGGCATCGACTCGGCCAGCTTTCTGAAGACAACCAATGGATCGCCCGGAGGCGACAGGAACTCGTCCGAGTCGCAGGCGACCACAAGCGCAGGCACTTCGATGGACTCGAGGTCCTCGATCGTGAAGTCCGGAAGCTCGAGCCACATCTTCTTCATCCGCGCGAAGAAGGTGCCCCAGTCCCTTCGCGCCGGGGCCAGGAGCCTGCGGAGCGACCGCAGGATCAAGAGCGTCGGAGACCACGGACGGAGAAAATCGTAGATGTTCTTCCAGGCTTCAGGGCTGTAGTTCGAGACGTTGAACGGGGTGCCGAGCAGCACCATGCTCCTGAGGAGGTCGGGCCGCTTCAGCGCAATCGCAAGGCTGGTGGTGCCGCCGTCACTCCAGCCGACGACGTGTACCGGGCCCAGCCCGAGCCCCTCAATGAACTGGATGGCGTCTTCGGCCATCTGCCGGTATGTGATCGGCCGCCATCCGAGGCCCGTGCGGCCGTGCCCCCTGGAGTCGGTCGCGAGGACCCGGTAGTGGCCGGCAAGAGAAGGGATCTGTCCCGCCCAGGTCTCGGCGAAGGTGAACCCGCCGTGGAGCAGCAGCACCGGCTCGCCGTGGCCGTACTCCCGGTAGAAGATGTCGATGTCTCCGGCCCTTAACTTACCTTTGCGGGCTTCGTGGGTCCTCAGTACCCAGACGAGGTGAAGCACTACCGCCTTGAAGGCCACGTAGATCTCGTTGAACAGATGGCAGATGCGCATCACTTACACTCCGCTCGATCGCGACCTCCACCATGTTAACGCGCACCGCTCGCTTCCAACAAACCGGGCGCCTGGTTCCATTACAATGATGTGACCACGCTGATTGACGGACGGACTGGAGGGCCGCGACTTGAGCGACGCGAAGAAAGCGAGAAGGGCGATCGCCCGCTCTGACTGGCTGATAATAGCGGCCGTCCTGTTCATCCTGCTGACGACAGTCGCGATGATCTTCTACCCGGGGTCGAACAGCTGGACGAACCAGGCGACCCACTACTCGTTCGCGCAGAACTTCTTCAGCGACCTGGGAGCGACCAGCACTTACAACAACCAGGCGAACACCGTGTCGAACGTCCTGTTCATCCTCGCCCTGGTCGTGGTCGGGAGCGGCGTCGCCATCTTCAGCTTCAACTCGATGGTGATCGCGGATGTGAGAGGGCGGATGCGCAGCGTCGCGAAAGCGTCGATCCCCGTCGCGATGATAAGCGGGCTGGGCTTCACAGGCGTGGCCGCCGCACCCTGGAACCTCGCGCTTGGCGTGCACGTCGTCTCCGTCCAGGTGGCCTTCGGCTTCCTGCTGATCTTCGTGATACTGTTCACCATCCTGCAGTTCGCCAACGGCTGGAGCCGCCTCTACGAGATCTCGAACCTCGTGTACATGGTCCTGCTCGCCGCCTACCTGGTGCTCCTGTTCTTCGGCCCGGACATCTTCACCCTGACCGGCCTTACCACCCAGGCGGTGGGGCAGAAGATAATCGTCTACGCGTCTATCGTGAACATCGCGGTGCAGGCTTACGGCGTCAGGAAGGCAGTCATCCTTTCGGGAGCCCGAGAGGCCGCCTGACAGCCCTCGCTCTCAAGCCTGGATGGACAACCGGGACGGCAGGCCGGCCGGGCTCTTTGAAAGAATACTCAATCGTAGTACTGTAACGGCGTTACTCGGCGCGGCAACCGGAGGTCGGAATGGCATTCGAACTTCTTCCTGGCGACGAATGTGTCATGAAAGGCGACTTCAGGCACGAGGGCGCGATCATTTTCCAGAGGGACCAGATCGTGCAGATAAGGGACATCTCCCCCGACCCGCAGCGGCCCGGGTTCAAGTACGTGGTGTATTCGCCGGCGCTAAACGCACTGGTGCGCCTGCCCGGAACCGTGTTGATCAGGATCGCCTGCCCGAACTGCCGGACCAGGCTGACCGCTATCGGCGGTGACTGCGTAAACTGCGGCTGGGAGGACCCGGAGAGCGAGCAGGCCAAGAGCCAGCAGAGCGTCGCGGATTTCAGGAAGAAGATGTGGAACCGGCACAACCGTTACGGAGGCGGCGGCGACTTTTACGGCGGTTATTAACCCGCGGCCCTTTTCATAGCGGGGACTGCCTGAGGATTCTCATTGTCCGTTTTTTCGTCGCGCAGTATCATGCGGTCAGTGACATCGGTCTGACCGGAGCGACATGGCAAGAGAATCGAATGCAGACGGAATAACCAGGTGGGCCTCGTTCAGGTCCAACCTGCTCGTGCTCTCGGCGGCGCTGTTCCTGGTCCTGACCACCGTGGCGATGGCCGTCTACCCGGGGGGCAACTACTTCAGCCGGCTGGCGAGTCACTACTCTCTGACTCTCAACTTCTTCAGCGACCTGGGGGCGACACGGACCTACGCGCACCAGGCGAACGCCGCGTCCTCGATCCTCTTCATTCTGGCGCTCGTATTCGTCGGCATCTCGATGATCGTCTTCAGCTTCAACACTCTCCTGATATGGAAGAAGAAGGACAGGTTCATGCTGCCGGGGAAGGTGGCCGTCCTGCTGGCAATCGTGAGCGGGATCTCGTTCATCGGAATAGCCGCGGCGCCGTCGAACCTGACGGTGGTCGCTCACAAGATGTTCGTCTTCTTCGCCTTCGGCTCCCTGCTGGGCTACGTGATACTCATCACCTTGATGCAGTTCGGTAACGGCTGGGCGAAACCTTACATCGTCTCGAACCTTGTTTACGCGGGACTTCTGGTCGCGTACATCTGCATACTGTCGAGCGGCCCCGCCTTCAGGAGCCTCGATGGGCTCCAGCTAGGGGCGGTGAGCCAGAAGGTCATCGTCTACGTCTCGATATTGAACATGGCGATCCAGGCGATCGGGATAAAGCGCCATTCGCGGTCCCTGGCACGAACTGCGGCCGCGGCCGTGCCGGCGTAACGGGTTCCGCTTTCTAATCCGCTACGCCCTCGATGCAATCAGGCGCGACTTCAGTCGCGCAATGTTTCTATTCTTCGCTCTAATCAGCAACTCCCTCTATGCAGTAATAGATACCTATCAGCTTGTACTCGGCGTAGACCGGGCATTCGGGGCAAAGGCACTGGATCTGCGTCACTTCCGATTTGCTCTTACCCCTTCCGCAGTACAGCCATGGCTCGTTTCCGGGATAGCTGGGGCAGCTTTCACACCTGCACCTGGCGCTGATCTCGTCGCTGACCGGAACCGGCATCGCAATCTCCTCCTCCGACCCGTCTGAATAAGTTGCGCGACTGCTTATTTCTTAGAGCGGAGCGGTTTCCCTGCACTGGTCAGGTGGCGGGCTATTTGAAGGAGATGCTGTTCGTTATCTGCGTGAATCTGCTGATCGCCTCTGTCTCGTCGGCGCCTCCGCCCTTGAGCGGCGTGACGAAGATCATCCTGTACTGGCCGGCGCCCCTGATGATGAAAGCTTCCTGCTCGAACAGGGTGGGACCCATGGTCGGCTTGATGGAGTACGTCATCTTGATACCGGTCGCGCCGGTCGCCGGCGCAAGATGAAGATCGTTGAACTGGATCGTGGTGCCCTGTGACTGGGCCGCCTCCTGGAACTCGGACTCGAGCTGAGGCTTCAGGGTTTCCCAGGCCTGGCCGCCTGTGGTGATGTTGCCGTCGGAGACGATGAGGAGGTGCTTGAAGATGCTCTCGCCCCTGTTCATCAGGACCACTTCGTTTCCCTGGCTCGAATCGAAGGCAGTCCCCTGGCCGAGAGTCTTGAGGTAATCCTGGCCCTTTGTCTCCCAGCTCGAGGGGTACTTGAAGGACAGGCCCGTGGTCGGGCTCACGAAGTCCGTCATGGTCTCGGCGGCGTTCTTGCCCCCGCTCGTCAGCGCGAGGACGAGCAGCATCGAAAGGACGACCACCGCTATGATCCCGGTCGTCCAGATCAGCAGCGCCTTGCGCTCCCTGGGTCTCTCGATATGGAGTTCGTCGAGCGAGGCGAACTTCTCACGTTGAACCGGAGCGGGTGATGGTTCGCAGGCGGAGGTCATCGGGACGGAGGGAAGGTAGCCGGCGAAGCGGTAAGTGCAAAGTCCGCAGAAGAGCGAGCCGTCCGGGTTCTCGGCACCGCACTCCGGGCATTGGACCACGTTGATTCCCTTTCGTGTGGACTGACTGCTACCGCCTGCCGATTTGTCGTAATACGTATCGGCCATTTCGGCCTCGAAGTGGAACGGTTTTTTTCAGCCGCTGCCGTCCACCTTACCGCAGGGCCACCATCTCGTGAAGGGTCCTGCCGGAAGAGCCGTAGGTTCCGTCGCTGAGTTCGACGCGGAGGGTGAAGTCGGAGTCGAAGCGGAAGTAGCCGGGCCGCCCGAGCAGACGGTTCACCAACGGCTTCACGGCGCGGCTCCTGAGCACCGGGACATCGGCCAGGAAATCGTGCGCGTCGATCACTTCGCGGACGTCGAGCCTCAGCTCGACGCTTCCCGGAACCCTTATGTCGAGGCTGGCCGGATACTCCCTGTTGCCAGCGCTGTTGAAGACACATTCCCCGCCCTTCAGCTCCATCTCGCCGGTGCTGAGGACTATCTCGTCGCCTCGCGCGAGCATCATCGGCCTGGTCACCAGGTCGTACCCTTTCCTGGTGATCACGTACGCGTAAAGAAGAGTGAACTCGTCGGTGTAGATCCGGCCCCAGTACCAGTAGTCGATGATCCGCTTCATATCGCCCACGCCCCAGTTGTGGTCGTGGTAGCCGGTCCCCGTCGCGTTCAGCAGCGTATCGCCGAACCTGACCGTTCCGCTCACTTGAGCGCGCAGCGCCGGCACGACCCACGCGAAGAACTCCCTGTCGTTGTAGACGGCCCTGCCGAGACCGGGCTTCCATCCCGGGAGCGTGTTCCGGAACTCGAGGTCGAACTCCATGTCTTCCTCGGCCAGGTGAAGTCGGTGTACCGGAAGCCCGCCGGCCGGGAACTCGGAGGAGCAGCTGTTCGCGCCGATCGTTACGTCGCACTCGGTCTCGGAGGCTCGCACGTCGATTTTCGGGTAGCTCTTGATGATGGACAGCTTTTCCCCGCCGGGCTTATAGACATGAAGCTCGACGCCGGGCTTTCGCCTGACGAGCTCCGAGGTCTGGACGAACCCGATGACGACGTGGCCGTCGTCGAGCTTCGCGTCGAAGTACCAGTGTTCGAAATACCGCCGGTCGTCCACCGGGTGCGCGGCGTTCTCGGCCGCCTCCAGCGGGACGATCACGTCGTCCTTCTCGCCGGTACCGGTCCACATCTCGCTCGATAGAGTCATCGCTTCCCTCCGGCCCCTGGAGTTCCCCGAGTCCCGGCGACGCCGGGCGCAACGCGATTATATTTGAATCTCCAGCCCCGCCCAACGGCCCCTCTTTCAAGCGCCGCCTGTTGCGGGGCCGGGCTCATGTGTTAGCTTCTTAAGCATCGAAGCAAGGGAGGATGCGCGCATGGTGAGTTATTCCGATGAGATCCGGGACCTGGTGCGTGGCCTCGGTGACTGGTTCACCGACGAGGACGCCCTCGAGCGGGGCCGCATGACTGATGCGCTCTTCCCTTACGAGACTCTTTTCTCGCAGATCGAGATCGGCCCGGTGAAGGTGAAGAACCGTGTCGTGATGGGCCCGATGGGAAACATCAACATGGCCGAGGAGACGGGCAGGCCCGGGCCGAAGATGATCGAGTACTTCATCGAGCGCGCGAAGGGCGGCACCGGCCTGATTACTACTGGACTCGTCCCGGTCAACTCCACCAGCGACCCGACCGTCCGGGACGTCGACTACGTCGGGGTCCTCCCCCGCATAGACAGCCACCGGTCGACACACTCGGCGTGGCAGGAGCTGTCGGACGGCTGCCACTCGTACGGAGCGCGCATCTTCATCCAGCTCACCCCTGGGTTCGGCCGCGTGGGCAACCCCGAGTGCCTGCTCAAGAGATACCGGCTGCCGGTCTCGGCGTCGTGGAACAGGAGCTTCTACGTCCCGCAGGTCTGGTGCCGGCCACTGCTGGACCTGGAGCTTCGGAAGATCGTCAGGAGCGCCGGCCAGGCCGCCGCGGACGCGAAGTTCCTGGGCATGGACGGGGCGTACCTCCACGGGCACGAAGGTTACCTCCTGGAGCAGATGGCGAACACCGCGTTCAACCGCAGAAAGCACGGGCGGTACTCCGACTGGCAGGCCTTCGGCATCGACCTGGTGCGCGAGATAAAGAGGCGGTGCGGGGTTCGCTATCCAGTGATGTACCGGATAGACCTGACGCTCGCGCTCGACGAGACATATGGCGCGAGGATGAAGACCCAGCCGGAGCTCAAGAGGTACGCGGACGAGCGCACGGTCGAGAAGACCCTGGAGTACATGGCGAACCTCGTCGCCGCCGGGGTCGACGCTTTCGACGTGGACATCGGCTGCTACGACAACTGGTGGCTTCCGCATCCACCGAACCCGATGCCACCCGGCGTTTACCTCCGGGCGTCACGCATCGTGAAGGAATACTTCGCGGCAAGGGGCGTCATGTCGAACCTCGGCAAGGACGTCCCTGTCGTCGCCGTCGGGAAGCTCGGTTTCCCCGACCTGGCGGAGCAGGCCCTCAGAGACGGGGCCTGCGACATGGTGATGCTCGCGCGGCCATTGCTCGCGGACCCGCACTGGGCCGCCAAGGCGTACGCCGGCAGGGTGAAGGAGATAATCCCGTGCATAGGCGACCAGGAGGGCTGCCTCAACCGCCTGTTCGGGGGAGGGCACGTCGAGTGCTCGGTGAACCCCCGGACAGCGTTCGAGGACGTATGCGGTGACGACACATTACCTGCCCCCCGGCCGAAGAAGATAGCGGTAGTGGGCGCCGGCCCGGCGGGTGTCTACTGCGCGTGTCGCGCCGCTATCCGCGGCCACGAGGTGACGCTCTTCGAGAAGGGCACGAGGGCCGGCGGCAACCTGCTCCCCGGAAGCGTGCCGAGGATCAAGTACGAGCTCGCCAACTACGTCGAGTACCTCAACAACTACGTCCGCCTCTGCTCGGAGGAACACGGGCTCGATGTGAAGTTCGGCACCGAGGTGACGGCGAAGAGCCTCGCGGAGAGCTCGTTCGACTCCATAGTCTTCTGTACCGGGACGTCGCCGGCACGCCCGCCCGTGGAGGGCATCGAGTCGCCGAAAGTGGTGCAGGCGGTCGACCTGCTGAACGACCTTTCGATCGCTGACCCGGCCGGGAAGGTCGTCGTGGTCGGCGGAGGCGATGTGGGTTGCGAAGTCGCGGCCACCCTTGCCATAGAGATGCGAAAGAAAGGTGTCAGGGTGATCGAGCAGCTCCCCTGGTTCATGAAAGACTCGTGCACGGCCAACCGCGGTTATATGATCCACCACCTGGAGCTGGCCGGCGTCGTGCTGATGAACTGCACGACGCTGACAAAGGTGAAAGACGGCTGCGTCGAGGTAGTCAGCAACGTCTCGGAGAGCGTACCGGACCCTTACGTCACCTGGACGCCGCCATTTCCCGACAACGTCGAGGTGCCCTTCCCGTTCGCGAAGGAGTTCCTCGTCGAAGAGGCCGCGGCGACGTTGCCGGCCGACCTGGTGGTGCTTGCCACCGGCTCGAGGTCGGACGACTCGCTCTACTACGAGTGTGTCAGGCTGAGGTGCGCGCCCGAGATGCACAACGTCGGCGACTCGATGGACCCGGGGATGGTGCTCGAGGCGACCAGGGCCGGTTACGCTCTCGGTACCTCGCTCTGAGGTCCACTCAGTGCATCTCCGCGGCTACGCGGCCGAGGCCGCCGCGGTAGAAGTTGAACCGCACGTCGGGATGGTCGGCCAATAGCGACATCGGCACCGAGCTGTCAACTATCCGCTCCGAGATCATGAGCGTGGTGAGGCGCATGCCGAACGGGTTGTCGTGCACACCTGCCTGCCAGATCGACACTGTATCTGACTTCCACGTCTCTAGCGGGCCCACCGTCGCGGCCGTGGAGGGCACGGCGCTCACGTCGCCACCGCCCGAGGTCCGCGCGTTCTGCATAAGCGTCATCGGGTGGAGCTCCACGATCCTCGCGCCCAGCGCCCTGTACTCTTCGGGGGTGGGAGGCCGTTCCGCGTAATCGCCCTCCCGCCTGACAGGATCGTTGAAGGCCCAGTGCTTCACCTCTCCCTGGCCTCCCTGCATGACGACGCACCGCGCCGCGTCGAAGCTGTGGCTGTACTCCTCGAGGTCGCCGGTCGGGAAGTGCAGGTTCTCCTCGGGCATCCGCAGGTCCGCGCGGATCCGGTCGAAGCAGAGCTCGCGGTCCGCCCTCTCGAAAGAGAGCGGATGAGAGGTATCGACCGCGTGTCCGTCGACGACCCACTCGTCCATGCCCCAGAAGTGCGCGTTGGTGAGGTCGAGGTCCAGGCTGTTGACCAGGCGCGCGACCAGGGGCAGTTGCTCGGTCGGGCCGATCGGCCCACATATCCCGGCCGGGCTGTCGGCCGTCGCGGCCCTCCACGATTCGATATACTCGAGCGCCTCTGCAAGGTAGAAATCCTCGAGCGTGTCGTACAGCCTGACGGCGAAGCCGGGACGAGCCAGCGCCTGCAGGTCGGCGGCCCCGAGGCTCGCGGCCCTTTCGAGCAGCCCCTCGTCGAGCGTCGTGAAGTCCCACCAGCCCTGTGCCACCCTGCTCGCCCGACGTCCGTTACCTGCCACCCCGCTACCTCCAGTCGAGCGATTCCTCGTAACCTCGATCGATCTTGTAGCTCTCGCCAAGCAGATCTCTCAACGGGTCCACGTCCTCGCGGCTGTAGCCGAGGTGCGAGTGGCGCCTCCAGCCTTCCGCGTACCGGAACTCGCCCGACATGCCGCCGACTTCCCGGCACATCTCCTCCATCGCGCCCATGTACGAACCCGTTCCCTGGCTCGCCCGCAGGAAGTGTTCCTGTGACTGGTGCTGGGCCAGCATCTCACTCTTGACCGGCATCACGCGTTCGACGTCGACGTACGAGCCGGGGCGCACCAGGCGCCGCATTCCGTCCCGAAGGCCGAACGGCATCGCGTGATAGATAGTCACGTCTCCATCCCACGCCGGCAGCGGCGGGTCCGTCTCGAAAGCGGGCATCCCCATGGTGAACGCCGCGGTGACGACCGCCCGGCACGTGTTCTCGTGGTCCTCCATGTAATCCTCGGGGGAGGGCACCAGCAGTACGGCCGGCCTGACCTCTCGAAGTACGGAAGCGATGCGGCAGACAAGGGCGGTATCGAAGACGATCGACATGTCATCCACGAGAGGCGGGTGCCAGCGCGCGCCGGCGACCGCGGCGGAGGCCCGCGCCTCTTCCTCGCGGATCTTCACCATCTCATCCCGCGTCCCGGTGACCGTGCCGCAGCACCCGTTGGCGATGCTCCATATGTGGATATACATCCCGGCGCCCGCGAGCATCAGCAACGTCCCCGCCATCATGAACTCGACGTCGTCCGGGTGCGCTCCGACCGCCAGCGCCGCGCGCGTCTCGTTTCCCATCTACCGTGTCCCTTTCCCCGCCCGCTGTCTCGACGAATTCTGACACTTCGCGCGGCAGTCCGCTTCTACTGCCATCCGGCCACGGATATTCTACATCGGCCGGGCGGATACGGGCTCCTAATCCGCGCCCGATCGGCCGAATATGTTCATAGAGGACGGACATGCACGCTGTTCGGGGGTAATGGCATGGATCGGGCTGGCGTAAGAGGAAAGGTCACCAGGCTTTCGGTCGTCGCCATCGCGATCCTCGCAGTCCTCTCCATCTCGACATCCGCCGGCTGCAGCGGGGCGGCGGCGCTCTCACCGCAGCAGGTCCTCGAGCGCTCCGTCACAAACCTGCTCGGGTGGAAGAGCTACCACTACTCGGGGACCTCGAAGCTAGCCGTCGCGTCGGACGCCAGGCTCGACAACGAGGGCACATTCGAGACCGACCTCGCTCAGAACGGGCGGGGCGGGCTCGACGGGCACATGGTTGTCAAAGCGCCTCCTGCCTCTTACCAGACCTACACGAGCAACGGCGTGATGTATACGCAGTCAGAGGGCGGCGAGTGGACGAAGGCAGTGCTGCCCGAAGGCGGCGCGATGGTCTCCACCACCTCGAGGAAGATCATCGCGAAGTTCGCGGACCTCGTGGACGACGTCAGGATCGAGAATGAGACCGACGCGATGTACACGCTTTCTTTCACGATGGGTGAAAAGTATAGAGACGGCGCGGCCTCGATCGCCGGCGAGCCGGGCTCCTCGGCGGTCGGGCTCGGCATGCAGGCAGGCCCCTGGAACACCATCGAGATGAAACTCACTGTGGACAGGAAGTCCCTGCGCCCGACAGGTGTGTGGATGAAGACCGGCTCGGAGGCGTCAGGGTCGACGCCGGCGGTCGGCACCGAGACTCGAGGGACCTACACCCGGATCAACAGACCAGTCGACATCAAGCCGCCCGCTGAGGCGGTCCGTTAGGCTTCTGCGGCTACCGCTTCCAGGTCCCCCCGGCCTTCTCCACCGCTTCGCCCAGGGACGACATCAGCTTCTCCGCCGCCGCTCCTTCGCCGAGCCCGATGAAGACTGAGCCTCTCTCGCGATCGTCTTTCACGAACCCGAAGATGTCTATGCCGGAGTCGGGGATCATCTTGTGCTCCATTGAGTTCCTGTAGTCACCGACGGTGATGTCCTCAAGCCTTGCCCACGCGACCGACATGTCCCTTTTCTGCTCGACCACCCAGTAAAGGACGCCGGGCGTGACGATGATCGCCGTGTACTGGACGCCGCCCTCTTTCTTCCTGCCATGACGGCCGCCCTTTCCGGGGAACGAGACGGTCTCGCCGCAGGCAATAAGCTCGCGGATCGGGTCCATCTCAAGTCTCTCGAGATAATCCTGAAGGTAGGCGAGCACTTCCGGCCTGAGGTCATCGAGGCCCGCGCACTCGTTTGTGGTCCTCTCGAAAATCTTCTCCATGGCGCCCCCGTTGTCGCAGCGTGTCGTTCGAGGGTAATGATAGTCCAAAGGGACTCTCGCTTTAACGCCGTCCGCCATACGTCAGAGCGAAGGCTTTACGCCGTTGAAAGGCACGCCGTTCCAGACGGCGCGGTCGGCGCCGTAAGGGTCGTCCTCCTGCTTCGAGGTAGTGTTGAGGATCATGGTCGCCCTCGTCTGCGCGTCGTACGCCTTCCAGCTCGGGACGCCTTTGCCGTTCGGGTCCCCGGTCTTCGCGAACGCGCCCCAGGCGTCCTGCATGGTGTTCGAGAGGACCTGTGGCGGGTCCTGTCCGATCAGCCTCGAGACCCTGGCCGCCTTCAGGTTTCCGAACACGAAGGCCAGCTCGATGGCGTGGCATGCACCGAGACTCTTGATCGTGGGGCTCGGCCAGGTGAAGAGGTACATCCAGGTCTTCTGTTTCGCCGACTGCGATTCGGCGACCCTTATCGCGGGCACGCGGAACATCACGTCGGTCATGACCGCCAGGCTGACGTCCCCCGCCGACGCGGCAGGCCGCCTCGAGGCGTAGCTGGCCGAGACCGCCTCGGGCGTCGCGAGCGCGGTAAGCGTGATCGCCTGCTGCACCATCGGGATGTAAGGCGAAACGACCGCCAGTGGGAACCTTGCGAGCTGCGGCACAGCGAGCGTCCACAGCCTCATCTCGTCCAGGTTGGTCCCGATAATGAGGTCGACACCGGCGGCGCTCCCCGCGGCCACGGCGTCCAGCGGGGGCTGAGGAATTGCCGAGCCGTCAATCACCGGCCCGAACACCAGCTCGTACGACGTCTTCTGCTGAGACATCGCCGTCTCCGCCGCGACCATCTGGGCGGTAGTCAGTGCCCGAAGCCCCGCGATGTCAGTGACGCCTGCCTGCTGCATGAACTTCGTGGTTATCGATTGCGCGTTCTGGGCGCTGTGCATCAGGTTCGGGGCGCCGCTCTCGGCGATGGCACGCTTGAAGAGCCCTTTCGCCGCCGGCATTCCGAGCAGCGAGCATATGCTGATGGACCCCGCCGACTCGCCGAAGACCGTTATATTGGAGGGGTCCCCGCCGAAAGCGGAGATGTTGTCTTTGACCCACTTGACGGCCTCGACCTGGTCCAGCAACCCGAGGTTTCCGCTCTGCGCGTAGTCGGGGCCGCCGAGGCCGGAAAGATAGAGGAACCCGAAAGGTCCGAGCCGGTAATTGATCGTCACCACCGTGACGTTTTCCCGCTTCGACAGGTTCGCCCCGTCGTAGATCGGGTCGCTGCCCGAGCCGTTCGTGAAGCCGCCCCCGTGGATCCAGACCATCACCGGGCGCTTGGAGGAGTCGACGGCCGGGGTCCATACGTTCAGGGTGAGGCAATCCTCGGACTGCTGGGCAGGCCTGACGCCCGAAAGCGCGTCCGGCGGCTGCGGAGCCGCCTTGCCGTACTTGAGGGCCATGAACGTGCCGTTCCACGGGGCTGCCGGTTTCGGAGGCATGAAGCGCAGGTCCCCTACCGGTGGCGTGGCGTAAGGTATGCCCTTGAACGTATCGATGCCCTTGGTTGTCACCGCGCCCTGGACCTTCCCGAGCTTCGTAGTGGCGACGGGTGTCGAGGAGGCGCACCCTGTAAATGCGACGGATACGCCGAGCAGTAATGCGAACACCAGGAGAAGCGCGAGGGTCCCCGCGAGCCACCGGTGAGAATCTGTATGCCGCATGTGAACCTCCGTGATCAGGGGCTGACCGCATCCCCGCACTTCTTCAGCGGACTTGAGGGCACTCCTTCAACTGCTGAGGTCTCCGAGCACCATGGCGAAGATATCGAAGGACTCACCTCTCGCCCGCGAGCCCCGGTCTCGTGTCATCCGCTGGCTTGCGCTCGGCGCCGGCCTGTCCGGTCCGGTCGCGCAACTGTGTCGGTGCCACCGGCACAGTGAAGCTGAACGTGGAGCCCTCCCCCACTTTGCTCTCCACCTTGATGGTGCCGCCGTGCGCCTCCACGATCGCCTTCGAGATCGCAAGGCCCAGGCCCGTGCCTTCTTCGGCGCCATCGTTGGTGGTCGCCTTCACGAACCTCGAGAATATGGCCGCCCTCTGCGAAGCCGGGATGCCGCTCCCGGTATCGGACACGTGTATGTCGAGCATGCCGTCACGGGAGTCCTCCAGGACCAGCTTTATGCCGCCTTTCTCCGTGTATTTCACCGCGTTGGACACCAGGTTGAACAGGACCTGCGATATCCTCTGCGGGTCGGCCCACGCATTCCTCGCCCCGTCGGCGATCTCGGTCCGGATCTCGAGCCCTTTCTCCCTGGAGGAGCCCTCGAACACGGCGGCCGCCTCGATCAGCAGGCCGCCCGCGTCGAACTCACGCCGTTCAAGGGTCACCAGCCCGGAGTCCATGCCGGCCAGGTCGAGAAGGTTCTTCGAGAGCTTGCTCAGCCGATCGATCGAGAGCGAAAGGACGTTGAGCGAGCGCTCCTGCTCGTAGCCGAGCGACCCCCGGGTCTCCCGTGCGAGCATCTCGAAACCGAGCTTCAGCGATGTCAATGGCGTGCGCAGCTCGTGCGCCGCGATCCTGATGAACTCAAGCCTCTCGGTGTCGAGTTTCTTCTGTTCGGTCAGGTCCTCGAGGACTCCGATCATGAACTCGACTTCGCCGTCTTCGTTCTTCATCGGCGCCAGCGTCGCCCTCCCGATCTTCACGTCACCGCGAATATCCTCGATGGTGACCTCGGGCACTTCGATCAGCTCACCGGTCTCGAGCACCTGGTCCTCGAATTCTCTGAGGAACGGTGCCATTTCCTTCCAGTACATCTCGTCGTTCGTCCTGCCGATTGTCTGTTCCCTGGCAACGCCGCTCTGGTCGCAGAAAGCCTGGTTGACGTAGACGAACTGGTGGCTGCGGTTCAGTATGAAAAGGGGCTCTGTTATGTTCTCTATCACGCCGCCGAGGAAGGCCGAGTATTTCCGTATCTCTTCCTCGGAGCGCTGAAGTATCTCGGAGCGGTCGCGCTCCGCCGCCACCTGCGCCGTCACGTCCTTGACCTTGCGCTCGGCGCGAAGCAGCTTCAGAGTCTCGCGCATGTCGTGGAGCACTGTCACGGTTCCCATCAGCTTTCCGCTCTTCTTGAGGACGTCGCTCGAGCTCACCGTCACAGGGATCATCTCGCCCGACTTGTTCATGCACAGGTTCCAGAACGAGGTCTCGGCAGTACCGGCGGCGCGGTCGGAACCGCCACGGAGCGACGTCGCCAGGAAGCGGTCCGGGGCCGCACTTATGATCTCCCGCTCCGTGTAGCCGCTCAGCGCGATCATCGCGGGGTTGACCGTCTCGATGACTCCACGCGCGTTCGTCACCATGACCGCGTCGTCGATGTTCCTGATGATGGTCGACCCCATGCGCCCGGCGATCGTGTTCATCATGCCCTGGGTAAGAACGGCATAGGCGATGATCGGGGTGATAAAGGTGGTCGCGAACATCGGCATCTCTACTATCCGGATGTCCAGCGCCGGGAGTATGACGTCCGTTGTCAGCCCGGCCGCGAGAGGCAGGGCCAGCGCGAGAAGGACGAAGCCGGCGCCCGACCTCCTGGTGCCGGGTTCCGCGGAACTCCAGTATCGGAAAAGGATGACCGCTCCGATCAGGAACAGTAATACGACAAACAGCTTGGACGGCAGCCGAAGGGAGCCGCCGATCTCCTCGAAACCCCAGTAGGTCTTGACGAAGCCCTTGAATATTGTGTGGGTGGTCCAGACCAGGACGAGGAAGACTCCCGCAGGGACGAAACATGCGGCAAGGACGCGCCAGTCGCGGGCGAGGTCTTCTCGTCCGGTGAGGGCCAGCGCGAAGATGATAAAGAAGCCTCCGACAAGGCACCAGCCGATGCTCGCGACACGGCCGCCCCATATGGCCTCGGCGGGAGTGCTGGAGATCCGCATCATGAACTCCCCCGCACTCCAGACGGCCAGCGACATCATGACGCCGAAGAAGATCCAGTTGAGCATCGTCCGCACGCCGCGGCTGAGGACGTATACCGCGAGGGCGACATTGAACCCAAGTGCTATCAGAGACAGGATCGCGTATACGTTCATAGAGGCGCATCTCCCCGGCGTCAAACGGTGCGGACACCCAGGGAACATTCTACCCGCATTGATGAGCGGCGGTCACTCCGGGTTTCCGCGGAGGAACGGCACGCCCTTGCCGGGCAGGTTCGACGCGTCCGGCCACGAATCTCACAACCATCAGAGGAAGATCGACTTGCGGGGTGATCGACGTGCAGGAAAGTGGCGGGGAGAAAAGCACGAATGGCAAGGTCATGCTCATTCACGGGCTGTTCATGACACCCGCCAGCTGGCGTGATTTCGCGCATAGGCTGAGCAAGCTCGGATACGAAGTCAGCGCGCCCGGCTGGCCCGGGCACGAGGGTGACGTCGAGGAGGTCCGCGAGAACGCGCAGGCCGCGCTGGCCGGGCTCGGGCTTGAAGAGATAATCGAGCGCTACGAAGAATTGCTCCGAGCAGATGACGAGCAGCCTGTCCTCATCGGCCACTCGTTCGGCGGGCTGGTCGTACAGGTGCTCCTCGACCGTGGGATGGGCGCGGCAGGGATCGGCCTCGACGCCGCGTCGCCGAAAGGCGTCCACCGGATCCCGTTCTCTCAGCTGAAGTCTCTCTTTCCGATCATCTCCAGGCCCGGCAACAGGCACAAGGCCGCAGGGATGACACTGGACCAGTACCGTTACGCGTTCGCGAACACCATGAGCGATGCCGAGTCCGAAGGGGTGTACGAGCGTTATGCTGTCCCGGACACCGGCCGGCCGCTGTTCCAGGCGGCGCTCGCCGACTTCATGAGGAACGCGCCCTCGTCGGTCGACTACCACAACTCGCGGCGGGCGCCGTTGCTCCTTATCGCCGGCGGGGACGACCACATCGTGCCGGCCTCGGTCGTCAAATCCAACTACCGGAAGTACAAGTCCGGGGCGGTCACCGACTTCAAGCAGTTCCCGGGGCGCTCGCACCTCATCTATGTCGAGAAGGGCTTCGAGGAGGTCGTGGACTTCATCGACGCCTGGCTGACGCGCACGTTGCCCGCAGTCTCGTCCGGGGCACAGAGTGAATCAAAGGACAGCGTTCGAGCCGGGGCGCCGGAAGACAAGTCTTGAAGGCCGGGTACTTTCGAACTCTCTGACGGTGAGGCCGGCTCTTTCCACATTGGGCCGCGACGATTCAGGCGCGACATTTATGCGCGACTTCAGTCGCGCAATATCCTCTATTGTCTCCGTCATGCAACGCGGCGCGGTTGAAACCGCGCCCCAATCTCGCAGGTGCCGATAATGGTAGAGTTCGTCCTGTGATCTGACCGCATTTTCAAAGAGGGGACGCTATGGGACCGAGGCTTACCGTATTCTGCGACCTCTTCTTCGATGGGCGCGAGATCAGGTCCGGCGAGACGCAGATCGACATCGAGGGCGACCGTATAAAGTCGATATCGCCTTCGAGCAGATGCAGTTCCTCCCGGACGGATGTCATAGACGCTCGGGGCAGGCTTCTCGCTCCAGGGCTGATAAACGCGCACACGCACACGGCCCGCGGCGGGATGTTCAGCCCCAACGAAGCCATATCCATAAACACCATCGTCCGCAACTTCCGCGACCTCCTCCGCGCCGGCGTGACGACCGTCGGCGAGATGGGCAACGCAGCGGGGCTGACGTACAGCCTGCGGGAGTTTTTCCGCAGGAACCCCGAGTGCGGTCCCGACATCTTCGGTTGCGGGCCGCTGATAACCGCGCCGGGCGGATACCCACTCGACTGGATGCCGGCTGCCGTCGCGATGCTAGGCGTCGCGATCCCATGTGTGACCGCCGAAGACGGCCGGCGCGCCGCAAGGTCCGTCGTCGATGCCGGCATGGACGGGGTAAAACTCTCCATCATGCACAAGAGCTACGGCGACAAACCGATCCCGGCGATCGGCAAGGACGCGGCACGGGCCGTGGTCGAGGAAGCCCACGCGCTGGGAAAGCGGGTCTTCTGTCACGCACACTACTACGAGGATTACGACCTGGCCCTCGATGTCGGCGTGGACGCGCTGATGCACTCCTGCTTCGACCCGCTCGACGAGGCGATGGTGGAGAACGGGTCAAGAGCTCAGGTGTCTTCTACGGTCCGACCCTGTGCGTCTTCGAGAACGCGCTCAAAGGGATCGAGGAACGCTGGGACCGCGACCCCCGCTACAACGGCCTCGTATCCGCGCGGGTCTCCCGAGACTGGACCGAGTTCTGCGAGGAGTTCCTCGCGGCGGGTGACGTGGTGCCGAGCGGGATCGCGGCGGGGCTGCCGATGGAGCGCGGGCGCGAGGCGCTCGCGAACACCGCTGACAATTTCCGAAAGCTCTGCGCCGCCGGAGTGCCGGTGGTATACGGCACCGACGCGTCCTACGGTTTCTGCCTTCTCGGCCGGCCGGTGGACGAGTTCGCCGCTATGCAGAGGGCGGGTTTCTCCCCCGTCGATTGCCTCAGGTCGGCCACTTCGAACGCGGCTGACATGCTGGGCCTCGAGGACCGGGGCGTGATCGAGGTAGGCGCGCGGGCGGACATGGTCATCCTGGATGCCGCAGTCGCAGAGGACGTCGAGAAGATCGATACGGTGTACGGTGTCATCCGCGCGGGGAAGCTCATGAGCGACACTCCGGCCGGGTCGGCAGCACGGGCGGCGCGCACGGCGGCCGCCATCACGCGGGGGATAGCCAGGACCGCGGCCGCTGCCTTGAAGTACAATCTGACGAAACAGGAGTAGTAGATGCCAAGAGAGAACAAGGTGCTGAGCGTCGGAGACGGCGCGCCCGATTTCAATTTGACCGATGCAACGACCGGAGAGCTGGTAAGCCTGGACGACCTGCTCGACCGGTCGCTCTACCTGATCTTCGGCCGAGGGACCTGGTGACCGCATTGCCGCAAGTATATGGGTCATATACGCGGAATCTATGACGAGTTCGAGAAGCGTGGAGCGCGTGTCGCTGTGATTATGGCGGAGAGCCTTCCGCGCATGCAGGAGTTCCTGAAGACACACGATTATCCGTTCCCTCTGCTCTCGGACGTCAGGCGTGAAGTCGTCAAGGCATACGGGGTCTACGTGCGGATGAACTTCGAGTCGGTCAACATCTCCCGGCCCGCCGAGGTCATAGTCGATAAGGACAAAATCGTCAGGTACATCTACGTCGGCAGCATCCAGACAGACTTCCCCAAAGATGAAGACATCTTCGCGGTGCTCGATGACTTGAAGTCGTGAAACTCCATTGTTTTAGCGCGCGTTTTTAAGAATCAGAAACTTGTGCAGTCAATCTCACGGAGAAGACCAGTTAAGATCCATCACGAGGATGTTATTGTCGAACGAATTTAACTCTAGCTTGTTGGCTTTGCCGGTTCGAAGATCCAGGATTAATGGTCTGGGCGCTTCGTTCTCCGCCCAAAGAGGCGTGAATTGACTCCCATCCAGATTTTGTTGATAGGTGACAAGCCCGACTCTAGTTCTATCCGGGGAGACCGAGATGTTCCCGATAATCTCCAAAGGCTGGCTTTCAAACAACAATGTCTTTGCGCCGGTGCTTACGTTCAGTTTCCATAATCTGCATCGATAGGGTTGAGACCCATGCCCGCAGATAGTCCTGCTTTGGTTTCAAGCTCTGGAAATAGTAATTCTTCTCCTGAAAGCCAACGCATCTGAGGTTGGAACAGTTCCAGGATTCCCATATCGTAGGTTGACGACATAACGGTTTTCGGTGGGCCGACAATATTATCAGCTAAACTCGCCAATTCAATTTCTTGCAGTCTAGGGTTGTCTTTGATTCCTGTTAGTGATTCATGCAAAAGAGCGATCTGAGCACTCAGCGGTGATACAGCAATCTGACGAGGTCTACCACTATTGCCAAGTGCCTGCTCGTCGATTTTGCTTCTCTTCCCATCCAGGTTGACCTCATACAAAACAATACTCTTCGCTGATTCCCTGCAAATCACACCATTTCCATCCGGTGCCCACTCAAAATAATAGAGTGTCATGTCGACTCTATTTAAGAGATCTTATAGCGGACCCAGTTGTCTTGGACACGGATTAACGGTAATCCTATGAGTCCAAGGAGGTGGTCCGATGGGATCGTCAGACAAGGCAGACAGAACAG
>Ga0209745_1000542_pt1 | contig 23164 bp, 24 predicted proteins | sample BarGraNGADG00312_FD_184495 | JGI IMG/M metagenome (GOLD analysis project Ga0209745, IMG submission 184495) | Arctic peat soil microbial communities from Barrow, Alaska - Barrow Graham LP Ref core NGADG0004-312 (SPAdes) (version 2) | ecosystem: Environmental > Terrestrial > Soil > Wetlands > Peat...
CCCTTGTAGCCCGAGTGTCCAGCGACGCCCGCCATGGCCAGCGGGTGCAGCGACTGCAGCAGCAGCGCACGTATGCCAGCGACGAACATCGCCGCGTCGGCCTGCACCCGCCAGATCGGGTCGGTCTCGGTGAACCAGCGCTCGCCCGGCTTGCCCCAGATGAGCGCGGCCTTCTCGGCGTTGTCCTCGCCGGCAACCCGGTCACGAAGGGCGACGGCGATGCTGCGCCGCAGCCGGTCGTGCAGCGGACGGGCGGCCTCGACCAGCCGGGCGCTGCTCAACGTCATCACGACAGTATGCGCGGCGCCGCTGAAGGGACCTGGTGGCCCTGGCCGCGGCCGGGGCGAGTTACGTGATTCTTACCCGGGCGGGGTTTTGCTAACACGGATGTAACAAACCGAAGCACGATCCGAAACCGTTGACAGTCAGGGTTCCCCTCATGACTATTGACAGCGGCGACACCGCCTGGGTTCTCGCAAGCGCCGCTCTGGTGCTGCTGATGACGCCAGGCGTAGCCCTCTTCTATGGCGGTATGGTCAGGGCCAAGAGCGTCCTGAACATGATGATGATGAGCTTCGGGGCCATGGCGACGATCAGTGTCGTATGGGTTCTCTGGGGCTACAGCGAGGCGTTCGGTGAGTCCTGGCACGGGCTGGTCGGCAACCCGTTCCAGCACTTCGGCCTCAGCAACCTACTCAGCGGCGACAAGGCCATCTTCGGCTACCATGCGGCCGCAAACGGAGTTCCGGCCCACGGCGGCATCCCCGCGCTGGCGTTCGTGGCCTTCCAAGCGGTGTTCGCCATCATCACGGTGGCCCTGATCAGCGGCGCGATCGCCGACCGCGCGAAGTACTCGACCTGGCTTGTCTTCACCGTGGTGTGGGCAACGATCGTCTACTTCCCGGTCGCGAACTGGGTGTTCGCCTTCAACGACTTCGCAGCAGGCAAGGGTGGCTGGATCGCCAATCAGCTCAAGGCGATTGACTTCGCCGGAGGAACCGCAGTTCACATCAACGCCGGCGCGGCAGCTCTGGCTCTGGCCCTGGTCCTGGGCAAACGGATCGGCTTCGGCAAGGATGACATGCGTCCACACAACCTGACGCTCGTCATGCTCGGCGCGGCGCTGCTGTGGTTCGGATGGTTCGGGTTCAACGCTGGCTCGGCACTGACGGCCGGCAACAGCGCCGCCGTGGTCTGGGTCAACACGATGGCCGCCACCGGTGCGGCGTGCCTCGGGTGGCTGGCCACGGAACGGGTCCGGGACGGTCACGCGACCTCTCTTGGTGCTGCGTCCGGCATCGTGGCCGGACTGGTCGCCATCACACCGGCTTGTTCGGCGGTCACCCCCTTGGGCGCGGTGGCGATCGGCCTCCTTGCCGGTGCAGTCTGTGCGCTGGCGGTCGGCCTGAAGTTCCGCTGGGGGTACGACGACAGCCTTGACGTCGTCGGGGTTCACCTGGTCGGCGGAATCGTGGGCACCCTCTCCATCGGCTTCTTTGCCTCGGCGTCTGCCCCGGCCGCGGTGGACGGTCTCTTCTATGGTGGAGGTCTGGACCAGCTGTGGCGCCAAGCAGTCGCCGCTGGCGCTGTGCTGCTCTACTCCTTCACACTCGCCGGTCTGATCGGTCTGGCGCTGCAAAAGACCATGGGCTTCCGGATCGAGAGCGAAGCCGAGGTGTCAGGCATCGACCTGCAGGAGCACGCTGAGACGGGCTACGATCTCGGCACTATCGGTGGTGGGGGTCTGCGTCACGCCGGGGCTGCTCCGTTCGGGTCCAACACCACGACTTCGGCCCCCTCGGAGGCCAAGTCCAACCCGCAGGGAGCGTCGGCATGAGACTGGTCACCGCGATCATCAAGCCCTTCAAGCTCGACGAGGTCAAGGAGGCTCTCGAGGCCTTCGGCATCACTGGTATGACGGTCAGCGAGGCGAGCGGGTACGGGCGCCAGCGCGGGCACAGCGAGGTCTACCGGGGCGCCGAGTACACCGTCGACTTCGTCCCGAAGTTACGCGTGGAGGTCGTCGTCGACGACGCCGACGCTGCCGCCGTGGTCACGGTCATCCTCAAGGCGGCCCAGACGGGACGGATCGGCGACGGCAAGATCTGGACCCTCCCTGTCGAGGACGTAGCTCGGGTGCGCACTGGCGAACACGGCCTGGACGCGTTGTAGGAGAACGCAACTCATGATCGGCGCCCGCGCGACGCAGAAGGTTGGCCAGAAGGTGGACCTCAACCGGCAACGTCTGGACCTGGCCGACACCCGGGGCTTCGCCGCCCCGGGTGCCGGTCAGGCGAGACGTGCGGCCATGGCCGGGCTGAGTCGCACCTGGATCAAGGACATCTGGAGCGCCGCAACGCGTGGAGCTCGTCTGGACGGTGTTGCGCTGGCCAGTGTCGGCAGCCTGGCCCGCGGTGACGCAGGACCGCTCAGCGACTTCGACCTGGTGCTGCTACACGACGGCCGCTCGATGTCGGGCAAGGACGTCACGGCGCTGGCCGATCGCATCTGGTACCCGATCTGGGATGACGGCGCCAAGCTCGACCACAGCGTCCGGACCGTCAACCAGTGCCGTACCGTCGCTGCCGGCGACCTGTCTGCCGCGGTCGGGCTTCTGGATCTCGAGCTGGTGGCCGGCGACGAGCAGGTGGTCGCGGCGGTACGCGCGACGATAGGGCACGACTGGCGCGCCAACGCCCGACGCCGGCTGCCGCAGCTGGTCGAGTCGCTCGAGGCACGCCACCAACGCCATGGAGACCTGGCGCAGACCCTCGAGCCAGACCTGAAGGAAGCGCGAGGCGGCCTGCGCGACATGACCGTCCTGCGGGCGTTGACCGCAGCGTGGCTGGCCGACCGCCCGCACGGACAGGTTGACACGGCATACAGCACGTTGCTGGACACCCGTGACGCGTTGCACATGGTGACCGGTCGAGGCCGTGATCGCCTCGGACTCGAAGATCAGGACGCGGTCGCCGCACTGCTGGGTCATCTGGATGCCGACGCGATGTTGGTCGCTGTCGGCACTGCGGCACGCACCCTCAGCTATGCCATCGATGGGACCGTACGTCGCGCCGCACAGTCCCAGCGGGCACGCACCTTGCGCGTCGGTCCACGACGACCGGTGCTGAAACCATTGGGCTTCGGACTGTTCGAGCACGACGGGGAGGTGGTGCTCGGAGCCCACCTTGACCCCTCCGGCGACCCGTTGCTGGTTCTTCGCGCCGCCGTCGCAGCGGCCCGCCGCGGTCTGCCCCTGGCCCCGGCGACCTTGGCCAACCTGGCTGCGCACTCTCCGGCCATCACAGAGCCGTGGAGTCCGTTGGCCCGGTCACTGTTCGTCGACCTGCTCGCCGCGGGGCCGGGGCTGATCCCGGTGTGGGAGGGACTGGACCTCGCTGGTCTCATCGACTCGTGGCTGCCGGAGTGGTCGGCGGTGCGGAGCCGACCACAGCGCAACGTCGTTCATCGACACACGGTCGACCGGCACCTGATCGAGACCGTCGTGCATGCGACCGGGCTGATGCGCGAGGTCGAGCGTCCAGATCTGCTGCTGCTGGCGGCTCTGCTGCATGACATCGGCAAGATTGCCGCCGCCCACGACCACTCCGTGGTCGGAGCGCCGCTTGCCGCCACGGTGGCCCGCCGGCTGGGCCTGGACGAGGACGGAGTCGAGGTCGTCGAGCTGCTCACCCGCGAGCACCTGACCCTGATCGACCTGGCGACCCGGCGCGACCCGGCGGACAGAGCAACCATCTCGGCGGTGACCGATGCGGTCGCTGGACGCCGGGACCTGCTGGACCTGCTTCGGGCTCTGACCGAGGCGGACGCGTGCGCAGTTGGGGCCGCTGCGTGGACGGACTGGCGAGCCCAGCTCCTCGAACGTCTCGTCGTCGGTGCGCGCGCGGCTCTGGGCGACGCCGTCGGGCCGGTCGATGAGGCTGACGAGGCTGACGATCTCCTGCCGCCGCAGGTCGTGGCCGAGGTCGCGGTGGGGGAGCCGCACGTCGTGGTTCATCCCATCGGGGGGGCCTACCGCATCGATGTCTTCGACCGTGACCGCCTGGGCCTGTTCGCCGACACCGCAGGTCTGCTGGCCGCATACGGCCTGATCGTGCGGACCGCACGGGTGCGTACCCAGGAGGGCATAGCGGCCAACCAGTGGCAGGTGGACTCACCGGGCGGGGATGCCCCTGATGCCGTAGCGATCGCCCGCGGGCTGGTGCAGCTCGGCGAGGGTGATCGCGAGCCGTTGCGCGCCCTGGAGCGCCGCGGAAAGGTTTCGGCAGGCCTGGTCTCGGCAGGCCCCCGCGCGCTGACCCGCGCCATGGTCGTGCCCCGCGCGTCGCAGGACTCGACGGTCATCGAGATCCGGACACTCGACCGCCCGGGGCTGTTGCACCAGGTCGGTATGGCGTTCGCGCGCGCCGGTGTGACGGTGCACAGTGCCCACATCGCCACCTATGCCGGCCAGACCCTGGACACGTTCTATGTCAGCGAGTTCGGGGGCCGGACCCTGTCTCCTGCGCGCGTTGCCCAGACGATATCCATGCTCATGGACGCATGCGACGAGGCACCCGTAGCGGGAAGATAACCTTGCGTGGTGTTCACGAGCCTGTCTGACCGTCTGACCGCCACCTTCAAGAACCTGCGCGGCAAGGGTCGCCTGTCCGAATCGGATGTCAACGCCACGATTCGCGACATCCGTGTTGCGCTGCTCGATGCGGACGTCGCGCTGTCTGTCGTGCGCGAGTTCACCGGCGCAGTTCGCGAGCGTGCCATGGGTGCCGTGGTCAGCGGCTCCCTGAACCCGGCCCAGCAGATCGTCAAGATCGTCAACGAGGAGCTCGTGACGATCCTGGGTGGGCAGACCCGCCGGATCGAGTTCGCCAAGAACCCGCCGACCGTCATCATGCTCGCGGGTCTGCAGGGCTCCGGTAAGACCACGTTGGCCGGGAAGCTCGCCAAGTGGCTCAAGGACCAGGGCCACACCCCGATCCTGGTCGCGGCTGACCTCCAGCGGCCCAACGCCGTGACCCAGCTACAGGTCGTCGGTGAGCGAGCCGGCATCCCGGTCTTCGCACCCGAGCGCGGCAACGTCGCGGGTTATGACGCGGTGGTCGAGTCCGGCGATGGCACAAGGTCTTTCGGTGACCCGGTCTCGGTCTCCCGCCAAGGTATCGCCGAGGCCCACACCAAGCAGCACGACGTCGTCATCGTCGACACCGCCGGTCGGCTGGCCATCGACGAGGTCCTCATGCGGCAGGCCGCCGACATCCGGGCCGCGATCTCGCCGGACGAGGTGCTGTTCGTCATCGACGCCATGATCGGCCAGGCGGCAGTCGAAACGGCACTGGCCTTCCAGCACGGCGTGGACTTCACCGGCGTGGTCCTGACCAAGCTCGACGGCGACGCCCGCGGTGGTGCGGCGCTGTCGGTGGCCAAGGTCACCGGGCGGCCGATCATGTTCGCCTCCACCGGCGAGAAGGTCGAGGACCTAGAGGTCTTCCACCCCGACCGGATGGCCTCACGCATCCTGGACATGGGTGACGTGCTGACGCTGATCGAGCAGGCGGAGAAGGCCTTCGACCGCGACCAGGCCGCGGAGATGACCCGCAAGTTCATGGAGGACGAGGACTTCACCTTCGACGACTTCCTGAGCCAGATGGCGTCCATCAAGAAGATGGGCTCCCTGAAAGCCATGCTCAAGATGATGCCCGGCATGGGTGAGATGCGCGCCCAGCTCGACTCCCTCGACGAGAGCGAGTTCGACCGGGTCGAGGCGATGGTGCGCTCGATGACACCCTTCGAGCGCACCCATCCCAAGCAGATCAACGGCTCACGCCGGGCCCGTGTCGCCCGAGGTTCGGGCGTGTCTGTCTCAGAGGTGAACGGACTGCTCGAGCGCTTCGGCCAGGCCCAGAAGATGATGCGTTCGCTGCGTCGCGGGGGTGGCGCGGGCATTCCCGGAATGCCGGCGATCCCCGGGATGGCCGGGGCCAAGAAGGCCGCCAAGGGTCAGCAGCGCAAGAAGGGCAGGAGCGGCAACCCGGCCAAGCGTGCCCAGGAGGAGAGGGCCGCGGCGGACAAGACCGCAGGGGCCCGAGTGGCCGCGGTCCACAGCGCATTCGGTATGCCGGGTGCGCAGGATCCCGCCGAGGCGGCAGGGGCTTCGGATCCGGCCAACCTCGAGCTGCCCAAGGGCTTCGAGAAGTTCCTGGGCAACTAGGGCCTGGCATGGACCTGTCCTTCAATCTTCCGGACGGTCGACTGCTCAGCGTCTGGGCGGGCGGCGATCCGGACGGGGTGCCCGTCATCTACTTCCCCGGCACGCCGTCGAGCCGGTTGCAGGCAGTCTCGGGACATGACGCCGCGGTGCGCCAAGGAGTGCGCCTGATTGCGGCAAACCGTCCGGGTTACGGCGTGGCGCCGGATGCGCCCACCAGTCTGTCCTCGGTCGCCAAGGACACGTTGGCGCTCGCGGACTGCTTGGGGCTGAGCCGCTTCGCGGTCCTGGGGGTGTCCGGTGGCGGCCCGTACGCGCTGGCATGTGGCGCGCTGTCACCCGACCGCGCGGTTGCCGTGGGCGTCGCGGTTGGCATCGGGCCATGGCGACTGATCGACCCGCCAGGGACCAACCCTGAGGATCGCGTGGCGCTGGCGTTGGCCGATGCCGGCGACGTCGAGGCCGCGCTCGCGGAGTTCCGACGGTTGGCGACGGAGTGGTACGCATCCATGCTCGAGCTCGACGACGTCGCAATGATGGACGAGTTCGTCCGACCGGTCCCCGAGCAGGAACGCGAGGTCTTTACTCCCCAGATGCGTGCCTGGTGGGCGGCCGACATGCGGGAGGCACTGACGTCGTACGACGGCTATGCCCGCGACAACCTGGCCTGGGGAGGCGACTGGGACCTCGACCTGGCAGCCGTGAGCAGCCCGACCTGGCTCTGGTACGGCGACGAGGACCGGCTCGTACCGGCCGATCACGGCCGCTGGCTGCACGAACGAATAGCCCTCTCCACGCTGGTGATTCGCCCCGGTTGCGGACACGGACAAGCCGTTTTCCCATTCTGGGACGACATGCTCACGACCTTGCGCGGTGCCGTGCTCGCGGGCGGCCGGGCAGGCTGAGCCGATGGGTTATGTGGTGTTCGGCGCAGGGGCGATCGGAGGGGTCGTCGGTGGCCGCCTGATCCAAGCCGGATTCGACGTCACGCTGATTGCGCGTGGCGCGCATCTCGAGGCGTTGCAAGCTCGTGGACTGCGCCTTGAGTCACCGGCGAGCACCGAGACACTTCGCCCGGCGGCCGTGGGCCATCCTCGTGAGATCGACTGGGGCAACAGCCACGTCGTACTCATGGCGGTGAAGAGCCATCAGACCCTTGCCGCACTCGGCGAGCTCGCCGAGGTCGCCCCGCCCGAGACACCGATCGTGTGCCTGCAGAACGGTATTGCCAACGAACCGGCCGTTCTGCGCATGTTCCCAACCGTGCAAGGGGTCAGCGTCGCGTGCCCTACCAGCCACCTTCAACCCGGCGTGGTCCAGGCGTGGTCCACGCCGGTGACCGGTCTGTTGGACATCGGCGTCTACCCCGCCGGGATCGACCAGGTCAGTGAAGCGGTCGCTGCCGACTTTCGCGCGGCAACGTTCAGCTCCTATCCCGTGGGGGACATTCGCCGCTGGAAGAACCGCAAGCTGCTGACCAACCTCGGCAACGCCATCGAGGCCGTATGCGGTCCCGACGAGCGGCAGGGTCCACTGGGGGACCTGCTCCTGGCCGAGGGCGAAGCGGTGCTGGCAGCCGCCGGCCTCGAAGCCGCGACCGCGGAGGAAGACCGGACCCGACGAGGCGATCTGCTCCAACGTGGCGAGATCGCGGGACAGACCCACCCGGGTGGGTCCTCATGGCAAAGCCTGAGGCGCGCCACCGGCGACATCGAGACGGACTACCTCAACGGCGAGATCGTGCTTCTCGGCCGATTGCATGGCATTCCGACACCGGCCAACGACCTGCTCCAGCACCTGGCACGAGAGCTTGCCGTCACCGGCCATGCCCCTGGCGCGGCCCCGGCGGCGACGATCTTGGAGCGACTCGAAAAGGCCCCCAAGCCAGCTCGGCCTGCGTCCGGTTGACAGTCGTCCTGCTGCCTTCCGCGACCGAACACCTCGCGCGCACCGTTTGGGGCCCCTGACGGCCACGAAACGGTGCTTTGGGAGTGTCCTGTCGGAGGGCGGGGCGGTCCGGGCGACTAATGGTTCACAGACCTGCACGAGCCCTACTGACTCGGGGGGCCCGACCTGTCCGTTATGTCGTTGGGCCGTAATGCTTTCGACGGTTACGCCGACATGCGCCGATGGGTAGCGTGGATCCATGGCTGACACCGAGCAGAACTGGGACTTCACGGGTCTCAAGGCGATGTTCCTCAACGGCACGCTCAAGCGCTCGCCGGAGGTCTCGAACACCGAGGGGCTGATCGAGGTGAGTGCCTCTCTCATGCGCCGACACGGGGTCGAGGTCGAGGTCCTGCGGATGATCGACCATGACATCGCGACGGGCGTCTATCCCGACATGACAGAGCACGGGTGGGCGACCGACGAATGGCCACAGATCTGGGAGCGGGTCAAGGCGGCCAACATCCTGGTCATCGCCGGCCCCATCTGGCTGGGCGACAACTCCAGCATCACCAAGCAGATCATTGAGCGCCTCTATGCACACTCGGGGGAGGTCAACGAGAAGGGCCAGTACGTCTTCTACGGCCGGGTCGGTGGCGCGCTGATCACCGGGAACGAGGACGGCGTCAAGCACTGCACCATGAACATCCTGTACAGCCTGCAGCACGTGGGCTACGTCATCCCGCCGCAGGCCGACGCGGGGTGGATCGGGGACATAGGGCCGGGTCCGTCCTACCTCGACGAGGGCTCGGGTGGTCCCGAGAACGAGTTCACCAACCGCAACACGACCTTCCTGACGTGGAACCTCATGCACCTCGCGCGGATGATCCAGCGGGCCGGTGGCATTCCGGGATACGGAAACCAGCGCAGCGAGTGGGACAAGGGGGAGCGGTTCGACTTCGTCCAGCCCAACCCCGAGTACCGCTGAGCTCGGGCTCGGACGGCATACGTTCCGATGCGTGGATAGGGTCGCGGACATGACCTCGCCGGTGTTGCACATCACGGGAAGCGTTCTCCTGGGTCCGCAGGAGGTTCGCGACGAGCTCTGGGTCGTCGGCGGCCAGATCACGTATGACGCACCCGCCTCCGGCGCGGACGTCCAGACCGTGGAGGGCTGGGTCCTTCCGGGTCTGGTCGACGCGCACTGCCACATCGGGCTGGACGCGCACGGCGCCGTGGACGACGCCACGACGAAAGGTCAGGCGTTGGCCGACCGCGGGGCGGGCGCCCTGTTGTTGCGCGATGCGGGGTCGCCGGCTGACACCCGGTGGGTCGACGACCGTGAGGAGCTGCCGCGGGTCGTGCGAGCTGGTCGACATATCGCCCGGACCCGCCGCTACATCCGCAACTTCGCCTGGGAGGTCGAGCCGGAGGACCTGGCCCACTATGTCCGCCAGGAGGCGCGTGCCGGTGACGGCTGGGTCAAGCTGGTGGGCGACTGGATCGACCGGGACACCGCAGATCTCAGCCCATGCTGGCCGCGCGAGGCGTTGGTCACCGCCATCGCCGCCGCCCACGAGGAGGGTGCCCGGGTGACCGCTCACTGCTTCGGTGAGGATTGCCTGCGCGACCTCGCGGCGGCCGGCGTCGACTGTATCGAGCACGCCACCGGACTGGTCGCGGACACCATCGCCTCCTTTGCGGCACAGGGGATCGCCATCGTTCCGACACTGGTGAACATCGACTCCTTCCCGGCGATCGCAGCCGGCGCCGAGGGCAAGTACCCGACCTATGCCGCGCACATGCGAGACCTGCATTCCCGCCGCTACGAGACCATCGCGGCAGCACACGACGCGGGCCTGCCCATCTATGTGGGCACCGACGCCGGCGGCTCCCTGCCGCATGGTCTGGTTGCCCAGGAGGCAGCCGAGCTGGTCAGGGCGGGGTTGTCCACGATCGAGGTTCTGACAGCCGCCTCCTGGGGTGCTCGCTCATGGCTGCGTAGGCCAGGTCTGGACGAGGGCGCAAGCGCCGATCTCATTGTCTACCAAGCGGATCCGCGCACAGATATCGCGGTTCTGGCGGCACCGCAACACATCGTGCTGCGAGGCAAAGTTGTCGTCTGAGCGGGTAGTCCAACAGACCCAGGGCGATCGCGTCTGGGTCGGCACGATTCGCGCGCAGGACGTCGCGCCATACCGGCTTGCCGTTGAGCAGTCGCGTCAACGGCTGTCCCGGTGGAACCCGGTCGATCCTGAAGATCTCGAGAGACAGCTGCCGGTGCAGTCGCGTGACCACCGAACCTTCCTCATCCATGCTCTCAACCCCGAGGGCGCTCACGACATCGTGGGCAAGATCAATGTCACCGATGTGGTGCGTGGCCGTTTCGAGTCCGCGGCGATGGGTTACGACGCCTACGACCCGTATGCCGGTCGCGGGCTCTTCGCAGAAGGCCTGCGGTTGGTCCTGAACCTTGCCTTCACGGAGGAGGCGGCCGGGGGTATGGGCCTGCACCGGGTCGCGGCGGCGGTCCAGCCAGGCAACCTGAAGTCCGCGGGACTATTGCGGTCATTGGGATTTCAGCGCGAAGGTCATTCGCCGCGCATGCTCTGGCTGCCCGGATCCGACGGCAACAATGCGTGGCAGGACCACGTGTCCTATGTCGTCAGACGTGAGGAGTGGCCGACCCAGCCGTACGCACCAGCGAGCGGCCACAAGATCGTGGCGCTGGTCAACGGGGTGCCCGGCTCCGGCAAGACAACTCTTGCCAGGCAGCTCGCGGCCGAGCTGCGGATCCCGCTGTTCTCCAAGGACGTCATCAAGGAGAGTGTGGCTGACGTGTTGCCCCTCAGGCTCCTGGCGCACGAGAGGACACCGGGGTCAGCTTTGGGTGCCGGTGCCAGCAACGCGCTGTGGGCGCTCCTCGAGGACTCGCCGGTCGGAGGGGTGGTTGAGAGCTGGTTCTGGCCGGAGGACGCACGGTTCGTCGCCGAGGGGCTGCGACGCTACGGGCTGGATCCGGCAAGGGTCCCCGAGGTCTGGTGTGACGTGCGCGTCGAGGTGGCACGGCGCCGGTACGAACGTCGCGCGGGGGCGGGGGAGCGTCATGCCGTCCACGGAGCCCAGATCGGGCTCGACGACTTCTGGACGCGGGTCCAGGCGTCGACGCGACCGCTCGGACTGGGGCCGACGGTGGTCGTCGATACGGGCCACGAAGTCGGGCGCGGTGTCATCGTGCGGATCGCCCTGCGGGTGCTGGCCGGGGGACTGCTTCCAGCATCCGAGACATAACAGTGAGTTATTTGACTGATAACGTGGGGCTATAGAAAACTCCTCCTGTCACATACGAAAGGCCAGCGCCGCCCAGGTGCGGGCCAGTGCGGCCGGCGGCCGCGCGGAATACCTGGAGCTCTTGATGTCCCGACCCGCTGCCCGCGTTGCCCTGGTGCTCGGCGTCGTCGCCGCAACTCTGGGCATGTCGGCCTGTGGCGGTGACTCGCAGGCATCCGGCTCTGCTCCGGCTGAGGTGCACGTGGGCTACTTCCCCAACCTCACCCACGCCACGGCGATCGTCGCGGACAAGGAGGGCTTCTTCAGCAAGCACCTCGGGGCCACCAAGCTGAAGGTCTCGACGTTCAACGCGGGACCCGCTGCGATCGAGGCGCTGAAGTCCGGCGCCATCGACGCCACGTACGTCGGCCCCGGTCCGGCAACCAACGCCTTCATCAACTCCGGGGGCCAGGCCCTCACCGTGGTTGCGGGGGCGGCCACCGGGGGCACCTCGTTCGTCGTCGACCCGTCGATCCGGAGTGCAGCCGACCTCAAGGGTAAGAAGGTGAGCAGTCCCCAGCTCGGCAACACCCAGGACATCGCCTTGCGCTACTGGCTCAAGGCGCACGGCCTCAGGACCGACCTCCAAGGAGGTGGCGACGTCTTTGTGCTGCCGCAGGACAACGCCCAGATCGTTGATGCCTTCAAGCAGAAGCTGATCGTCGGCGCCTGGGTGCCGGAGCCCTATGCCACCCGGCTGGTTCAGGCCGGGGGCAAGGTCCTGGTGGACGAGCGTGACCTTTGGCCGCGGAAGAAGTTCGCCATCACCCTGCTCGCCGTGCGCACGGACTTCCTCACAGCGCACCCGCAAACGGTCAAGGCCCTGCTGGCGGGCGACCTCGACGCCACGGACTTCATCGCCAAGGACCCGGCCAAGGCACAGCAGGACGTCGCGGACGTGATCGCCAAGATCTCGGGCAAGCCCCTCAAGGCCGCCGTGATCGCAGCCGCGTGGAAACAGCTCGAGTTCACCGTCGACCCGGTGTCTTCCTCGTTGCTCCTGGGAGCCCAGCACGCCCACGAGGTCGGGGTGCTCACGAAGGAGCCCAAGCTCGACAAGCTGGTCGACTTGAGCCTGCTCAACCAGCTGCTCAAGGAACGAGGGAAGGCGGGGGTAGCCCCATGACGACCTCAACCACCTGCAAGACCGCCGCACCATCCAGCGCCGCGCCACAGGACGGACGACCCCCGGTCGCACGTCCTGCGGTGGCCCTCGAGGGGGTGACCAAGAGGTATGCCGGTGAGAACGGTTTGCTCGCCCTGGATGGCATCAGTCTCACAGCTCGGCCGGGCGAGTTCCTCACCCTGGTCGGGGCTTCTGGGTGTGGCAAGTCCACCCTGCTCAATCTCGTCAGCGGCCTTGACCAGCCCACCTCAGGGTCGGTCAAGGTGGACGGGCAGGCCGCCTTCATGTTCCAGGAACACGCACTGTTCCCCTGGCTGTCCGCCCTGGATAACGTGGCAACACCGTTGCGGCTCAAGGGAGTTGGCAAACATGACCGCGAGGCGGAGGCGCGCGACTACCTCGCGGCCGTTCACCTGGCCGACTTCGCCGGCCGTCGCCCGCACGAGCTGTCCGGTGGGATGAAACAACGGGTGGCCATCGCACGCACCCTCGCGACCCAGGCCCCCGTGCTGTTGATGGACGAGCCCTTCGGCGCGCTCGACGCGATGACACGCGACCTGCTGCACGATGAGCTCGAGTCGATCTGGCGAGAGCGCAACCTGACCGTCCTGTTTGTCACGCACAATGTGCGTGAGGCCGTACGCCTGGGTGACCGGGTCGTGCTGCTGTCCAGCCGCCCCGGGCGCATCGTCGCGGAGTTCGACGTGGCCATCGACCGTCCGCGGCGCATCGAGGACCCGGCCGTCTCCGCCCTGGCCGGGGAGATCACCGCGGCCCTGCGCAAGGAGGTGGCCCGACATGGCGTTTGACACCACTGCCCGCAGCGACACTGACCGCAGTGACATTGACAGAAGTGCCTTGCGGGAGAACCAGATCCGAGGGCTCGACGCCCTCGATCTTGGTTCGTCCACGCCGCCTCTCGCACACGCCGTATGGCGGGCCGCGTGGCCCAAGCTCGCCGCCGTCGCCCTGGCTTTGGGTCTGTGGCAGCTCGTCGCCATCAGTGAGTGGAGGGAGAGCTATGTCCTGCCCGGCCCGGCGCCGGTGTTCGCCGAGCTCGGCCACCAGCTCGTGGTCAAGGACTTCTGGTCGGCCGTCGGCGTCACGCTGACCCGCGGCGTCGTCGGATTCGTGTTTGCCGCCGTTCTAGGGCTGCTGCTCGGCATTCTCGTCGCACGGTCGCGGATCCTGCGCGCCGCCATCGGCTCCCTGATCACCGGGCTACAGACGATGCCGTCCATCGCGTGGTTCCCCCTTGCGATCCTGCTGTTCCAGCTGTCCGAGCAGGCCATCTTGTTCGTGATCCTGATCGGCGCGGTGCCCTCGATCGCCAACGGCGTCATTGGCGGAGTCGACTACGTCCCTGTGCTGCTCGTCCGGGCTGGGCGCAACATCGGTGCGAGCGGGCTGTCGCTGTATCGGCATGTCGTCCTGCCGGCTGCGCTGCCCAGCATCGTGTCGGGCCTCAAGCAGGGATGGGCGTTCGCCTGGCGCTCTCTGCTCGCCGGCGAGCTCATGGTCTCCATCGCCTCCCGGCCCAGTCTGGGCCAATACCTGAACCAGAGCCGCGAGCTGGGGGACACGTCGTACATGATCGCCCTGATGATCGCGATCCTGGCGATCGGCATCGCGGTGGACGCGGTCTTCTCCCGCGTCGACGTCGGCATCCGCCGACGTCGAGGTGTGGTGGTCGGCGGCTGACCCTGGGCTCACATCCGGTGCGCCATGGGGAAGAGGAACATGGCCACGTTAAGAGCCGCCAGGACCCCGATCAGGACCGCGAATGGGAGCAGGGTCGAGCGTCGGCGGGCAGGGGTGAGGTACCTGCGGCGTGCGATCCGTTGGGCCGTGTACAGAGACCCAGCCAGCCCGAGGGCGAGCAGGGCGAACTGCAGCACCTGGATCGTGCCGTTCCCCACCAGCGCCGGGGAGCCTTCCTGCTGCTGCCCGAACAGGGCACCGACGGTGTAGATCACCGACCTGCCCTCGGCGAGCAGGTGGAACAGGTTGTGGGCGACGTGCGCGGCGACGTCGAGCGGGATCAGCGCGTACCCGAACCTGGCAAAGTTCTTGACGGTGCTTTCCAGGTTCGTGCGGGCCGCGACCTTGGCCGCAAGGGCGAGCAGCGCGACCGGAATGGACACGCCGACGGCGAACACGGCAGTGAAGATGACCGGGTAGCTGGTGATGCCGGTGGCCCGGTTGACGGCGGCGAGCACGTCGGTCCACACACCAAGCATGGTCACGTTCTGGATGACGACGATGCCCATGATCGCCATCGCCAGGAACGACTCTTCGACCTTCGGGTTGCGCAGGAACCACAGTTCCTTGGTGGGCTTGCGCACGGTGAGGGTGATCGCATCGTTGGGGCACGCTTTGATGCAGTTCGCGCACAGGTTGCAGTTTGCGCTGGAGTCCATGGTGCGCGGGAAGGAGAACAGCGGGCACGCGGCGACCTTGTCGGTGCCGTTGTAGCAGGCCGCCTTTGCTGTGCACGTCGCGCAGATATCGGGGTTCGCGCGCAGTGCGACCATCCCGGTTCGGGCGTAGTTGCCGGACAGTCCTCCCAGGAAGCACAGGTACCGGCAGAATGTGCGCCGCTGGAAGAATGCCCCGGACACGATGACCGCGAAGGTCAGCAGCAGGAGCAGGATTCCGGACCCCCACGGGGAACCGACGATCCCGAACACGTGGTCGGCCCAGGTGATGGCGAGGAACGTGGCGTCGATGATCCAGATGCCGTACCGCTTCAGATAGACCGGCACGGGCCGGTTCACACCGACGAGCTTCTGGACCAGGTCAGAGAGCGCAGCGAACGGACACACCGCGCACCAGAACCGCCCGAAGAGCACGTACACCAGCGGGAGGGCCGGCCACCACAGCACCCACATGAGGGCCGTGCCGGCGTTTTCATGGGCCTTGGCGGGCCCGGCCAGCAGCTGGTAGGCGACGAGTCCGAACACGGCTGCGATCGGGATCTGGAACACCCCGGGGTACCACCGACTGCGCATCACAGCGGACACCACCGGGTGCTTGAGCAGGTCGTGTCCCAACGGTTCGACCGGCAGCAGGTCGAACCGTCTGTTGTCCGGGTCAGTACTGGCGTCAGCGGCGCGATCGAGCTGGGAAGTACCCTCCCTCCGGGTCAGGACATCCTGGCTCACTTCTGGGTCCTGCGAGCGGCGCGGCTGGCTTCCTTGGCCTGGCCGCGTGTGCGATCCCTGCGGCGCAAGAAGCCGGCTGCGAGCATCACAGCCGATGTTCCCCCGCCGAAAGTGCCCAGGACGGGCGCGAGGGGCCGGGCCGCGGCCGCCTCTCCTGCGTTCGCGTGGCCGGGGCTCGTCCCGTGCGCATCGCCGGAGCCGGAGTCCATTCCCGGCATGTCCATCCCGGGCATGTCGCCGGAGGCGTGGTCGGGGGTGGGGGTGGGGCTAGTCGCGGGCACGTCGCTGTAGCCGGCACCGGGGTCCATGTTCATCCCGGGCATATCGCCGGAACCGGGGGCGGGGGTGGGGCCCATGTTCATCCCGGGCATGCCGCTGGAGCTGGTGAGCGCCTGGGAAGCCTGCGCGGATGACGTCGTTCTGGACGTGTGCATCACGACGGCGACGGCCGCGCTGGCGACGAACAGGACGACGGCGGAGACCAAGATGCCGCGGCGCCGGTCGCGCTTGATACGCGCCTCGCGGACGGCGATGAGCGCCCTTTGTCGCTGCGTCTCTTTGTCTCGGCTTCTGGACCTATGCGTCATGTTGAGGTTCTTCCCACGGGCGTCACAAAGCAGGCCTGCGGGTGCAGGTCTGCTCCAGCCACCTTCGGCGCAGCACCTCGCGATTCCCGTGATGATTCGGTGAAGGTTCCGTGAAGAAGGCTGTTCCTGCCACCCTCGTCCGGATCAGCGCGACCGTGGCTGGTTGTACCTCGGGACGAACTCCTGGCCCGACAGCTCGCGAATGGCCGCCATGACCGCGTCGGTGGCCTCGCGTCGAGCCGGGCCGGCTTTGGCGCCCTGCAGATGGCTGAAGTCCAGCGGCCGACCGAACCGGACGGTGACCCTGCGGATCCGTGGAACCCGTGAGCCCACCGGCTGGATGTCCTGCGTGCCCGACAGCGCCACAGGCACGACCGGGCAGCCGGCGGTCATGGCCAACCAGGCCACGCCGGTGCGACCGCGGTACAGGCGACCATCACGCGATCGCGTGCCCTCGGGGTAGATACCGAACGCGAGCCCGTCCTTGAGGACCTCCAGGGCCGAGTCCAGCCCTTCCTGGGCTGCGCCGAGGGTTCCGCGCTGGACGGGGACGGCGCCCGTGGCCTTGAAGAGCCACCGCACCCACAGGCCGCGTATGCCGTCGCCGGTGAAGTACTCGGACTTGGCAAGGAACACCACCCGGCGCGGGGTGACCAGAGGGATGACGAAGCTGTCGATGAAGGAAAGATGGTTGCTGGCCAGCAGGAGCGGTCCGGTGCGGGGGACGTTCTCCCGGCCTTCGATGACCGGGCGATAGATCAGCCGGGCGACCGGAGCCAGAACAGTTCTGGTCAGCAGGTAGAGCATGGGTCCCCACTGGTCTCGATGTCGGGTCCGGCCGGCAACGGCCAGCGTGGCAAGACTTTACCGGCCCGGGCAGGGGAGGCTGATGGCGGGCCGTTCCGAGGAGTGACCGAGCCTGGCCCCGGCATGGGTTCGGAGGACGGCGGCGGATCTGGCACAATGGCGGGCGTACTCGTCTGTCTGCGGCCCCTCTCTCCGCTTCGGGCGTGTCCTTCGAGTTTCACGAGCCGTGTCCCCACGCGGATGCCGTGCCGACTCACCCCAGACAAGAAACAGGAGACACCACGAACGTGGCCGTCAAGATTCGTTTGAAGCGCATGGGCAAGATCCACGCACCGTTCTACCGCGTCGTCATCATGAACTCTCGCACCAAGCGCGATGGCCGGGCGATCGAGGAGATCGGCAAATACCACCCGACCGAGGACCCCTCGGTCATCGAGATCAACTCCGAGCGTGTGCAGTACTGGCTCGGTGTCGGCGCACAGCCGACCGAGCAGGTCGCGGCCCTTCTGAAGATCACCGGTGACTGGCAGAAGTTCAAGGGCCTTCCGGGCACCGAGGGCACTCTGCGCTTCGCTACGTCGAAGGCCGACAAGGTGGCTCTGTTCGAAACGGCCACCAACTCCGCGATGGCCGAGTCCAAGGACGGTGCCACCACCTCGAGGAGGAAGAAGGCCGAGCCGAAGGCTGACAAGGCCGAGCCGAAGGCTGACAAGGCTGAGAAGGCTGACAAGGCCGAGCCGAAGGCTGAGAAGGCGGAGCCGAAGGCTGACAAGGCTGAGAAGGCTGACAAGGCCGAGCCGAAGGCTGAGAAGGCTGACAAGGCCGAGCCGAAGGCTGAGAAGGCTGAGCCGAAGATTGGCAAGGCTGACAAGGCTGACAAGGCTGAGCCGAAGACTGGCAAGGCTGACAAGGCCGAGCCGAAGGCTGACAAGGCTGACAAGGCTGAGCCTGCCCTGCCTGTTGAGACTCCTGCTGCCGAGGCATCCGACGACGCCAAGGCTGAGGCCTGATCGTGCTCGAAGAGGCGCTGGAGCACCTGGTCAAGGGGATTGTCGACCACGACGAAGATGTCGCTGTCCGGCGCAAGGAGCTGCGTCACGGCGAGATCCTGGAGGTCCGGGTCCATCCCGATGACCTCGGTCGCGTCATCGGTCGTTCCGGACGCACCGCCAGCGCCCTTCGCACCGTGATGGTCGCCCTCGCGGGCGGCCAGCCGGTGCGGGTCGACATCGTCGACACGGATCGTCAGCGCTAGGCCGAAGGACTGGCCCATGCAGGTTGTCGTTGCTCGTATCGGCAAGGCGCACGGACTGCGCGGTGAAGTGACCGTGCAGGTTCTCACCGATTCCCCGGACGAACGTTTCGTGCCCGGCGCGACCTTCGTGACCGAGCCTGCGCCAGCCGGGCCGCTGGTGTTGCGAAGCGCCCGCGACCACAACGGCATCCTGCTGCTCGGCTTCGAGCACACCGAGGACCGCAGCGGCGCCGAGATGCTCCGGGGCGTCACGTTGCTCGGCGACGTCCTCCAGGACGATGGCGACGAGAACACCTGGTACGAAAGGGACCTCGTCGGGCTCAAAGCCGTGACTGTCGGCGGTGAAGAGGTCGGCGAGGTAACCGCCTTGGAGCCCCGACCGACCCAGGATCTCTTGGTCGTTCGGATGACCGACGGTCGAGAGGCCTTGGTCCCATTCGTCAAGGCGATCGTTCCCGAGGTCGACATCGAGGGCGGCCGCGTTGTCATCGACCCGCCCGCGGGCCTGCTGGACCTGGACCAGTCGTGAGTGCCCGGTCATGAGACTGGACGTCGTCACCATCTTCCCGGAGTACCTCTCGCCGCTGGATCTCTCGCTGATCGGCAAGGCGCGTCAGCAGGGCCTGATTGACCTACGGGTCCACGACCTGCGCGACTTCACTCATGACCGACATCGCACCGTCGATGACACCCCGTGTGGCGGTGGCGCCGGCATGGTCATGCGCCCGGAGCCCTGGGGCGAGGCGCTGGAACACCTCATGGCTTCGGGGGAGCGCGGCGCCGTTCCCCATCTGCTCGTTCCCGGACCTGGCGGAGTTCCCTTCTCCCAGGCCATGGCCCGAGAGCTGGCGGCCCAGCCCTGGCTGGCATTCGCCTGCGGTCGCTACGAGGGCATCGACGAGCGGGTCATCCAGCATGCCGGGGCGCTCATGCCGGTCACGGTGGTCTCGCTGGGTGACTACGTCCTGGGCGGCGGCGAGGTTGCCGTGCTGGCCATGGTCGAGGCCATGGTGCGACTCGTGCCGGGGGTCATCGGCAACGCCGAGTCCCTGGTCGAGGAGTCCCACGAGGATGGTCTGCTGGAGTACCCGGTATTCACCAAACCCCCACTGTGGCGCGGGCACGGCATACCCGAGGTCCTGTTGTCCGGACACCACGGACAGATCGCGCGCTGGAGAAGGGACGAGCGCCTGCGGCGCACTGCGCAGCGCAGACCGGACATGATCGCCAGGCTGGACCCTGCTGACCTGGACGCCCGGGACCGGGAGGTTCTCGCCCAATTTCAGGCTGCCCCCCCTGCTGTGGCAGACTGACCTCTCGCGTCCTGCACCGATTTCGTGCCCCTGCCACAGGGGGAGAGCAACGAGTGACGGCTCGCAGGAGCACCCCATACGAACTGCTCGTTCGGCACCGCGCCAGGGCGAGCACCAGAACCGTGAGCGACCTGTGGCGCTGACGAGAAAGCGAAGCGAACATGCACAAGCTCGACGACGTCGATGCGGCCAGCCTGCGCGACGACATCCCGGCATTCCGCGCCGGTGACAACGTCAAGGTTCACGTCAAGGTCATTGAAGGCACACGCGCGCGTGTCCAGGTCTTCCAGGGCGTCGTCATCCGTCGGCACGGCGGCGGCATCGGCGAGACCTACACGGTTCGCAAGATCAGCTTCGGCGTCGGCGTCGAGCGCACCTTCCCGCTGCACACGCCCGTCGTGGAGAAGATCGAGGTTGTGACCCGCGGTGACGTGCGTCGCGCCAAGCTCTACTACCTGCGCGACCTGCGCGGCAAGGCTGCCAAGATCAAGGAGAAGCGCGACGTGACGCGCGCGCGCTGAGGCGTGCGCTCGACGTTGGTTGCCCGTGCGCGGTGCGAGCGAACTCCACAGACGCCCGCACTAGGCTCGGCAGCGATGAACCCCGGACACCAGACGGCATCGACCGACCCCCACGCGATCCCCGTGCCCGTGGCTCGGGAGGTCGACCCGCGACGCGCGCGTCATCGCTGGCTGATCGTGGTGGGTGCCGGCTTCGTGCTGATGCTGATGGTCCGGGGCCTTCTCGTGCAGTCCTTCTACATTCCGTCGGGGTCGATGGAGCCCACGCTGAAGCCCGACGACCGCCTCCTGGTCAACAAGGTCGCGGTCGCGTCCTCGTTGCAACGGGGGGACCTGGTCGTCTTCGACGGCACCCGCGCTTTCGCCGGTCACGCTGGGGCAGCCGGCTCGAGGCCGAGCTCTACAGTGGACGAGGCAATAGGCGCATTGGCCTCGATGCTGTCCATCGGGACCAACGAGAGCGACTACGTCAAGCGTGTCGTCGGACTACCGGGAGATCATGTGGTGTGCTGTGATGACAACGGTCTCCTGACCGTCAATGGCGTCGCGGTCAAGGAGCCCTATCTGTATCCGGGGGACAAGCCCAGCGACCTGACGTTCGATGTCACGGTTCCGGCCGAGCGGATCTGGGTGATGGGCGACCACCGCAGCGACTCGGCAGACTCACGTGCCCATCTGGGCGATCCTGGAGGAGGAATGGTGCGACTGGACGACGTGATCGGCCGGGCTGGGATGGTTTACTGGCCGCTGAGCCGAGCTGGCGTTCTGGCCGCGCCCGACTCGCTGCAGGACATTCCTGCCAGCACAGCGGGGGAGAGGCAAAAGTGAGCGTGACCGGCCCGGATCGGGACCTGCCCGACGGCGCCGAGGTTGCCGTCGAAGGTTCCGGAACCGACAAGAGCGAGCCCCCGCGAGGCACGCTGCTGATGCTGCTGCGCGAGTCCACGATCGTCATCGTCCTGGCATTGCTCTTGTCGCTGATCGTCAAGACCTGGCTGATGCAGGCGTTCTACATTCCCTCGGAGTCCATGGAGAACACCCTGCTCAAGGGTGATCGCGTGATCGTCAACAAGCTGGTCCCTTCGCATATGGATCTCCAGCGCGGCGACGTCATCGTCTTCGAGGACCCCGACCACTGGTTGCCGGCACCGATCCCGCTGCAGCGCACCCCGCTGGCCGCCGCCGTGCAGACGACCCTGACCTTCGTCGGGTTGTTGCCCAGTGACGAGGGCAACCATCTGATCAAGCGTGTGATCGGACTGCCGGGCGACCACGTCGTCTGCTGCGACAGCAACGAGAAGATCAGCGTCAACGGTTTGCGGCTGATCGAGCCGTATGTCTTCCCCGGCGACGCGCCAAGCCAGCAGCCCTTCGACATCACGGTCCCTGCGGGGAGGGTCTGGGTGATGGGCGACCACCGCTCGGAGTCCGCGGACTCCCGCCCCCACGACCAGGGCTCGGGGGGCGCCAAGGGCTCGGTTCCCGAAAGCCTGATCGTGGGTCGTGCGCTCACCGTTGTCTGGCCACTGCAGCACTGGGCATGGCTGGCCAACCCCGGTGACACGTTCGCCCATGTCCCGGCGGCAGCCGCGAAATGACCGTAGGCACGTCGCACAGACCCTCGCTCAGGCTCGAGCGCGCGCTGCAACGGGAGGGGCACCGGCTGCTCGCCGGCATGGACGAGGTCGGCCGTGGGGCCCTTGCGGGTCCGGTGTCGGTCGGCGTCGTGGTGATCGATGACGTATGCCGCTCGGCGCCGGTTGGCGTGAAGGACTCCAAGCTGCTCTCGCACCAGATGCGCGAGCGGATGGTGCCCAAGATCCAGAGGTGGGCGACGGCTCATGCGGTCGGACACGCCTCGCCGGGCGAGATCGACCGGTACGGAATCATGGTGGCCCTGCGCCTGGCCGGCAACCGCGCGCTCGCCGCGCTGCCCGTCATACCCGATCTGGTCATTCTCGACGGCAACCATGACTGGCTCACGGACCCCGAACGGGTCGGGCTGTTGGGCTTGATCGAGTCTGGGGTCGCGCTTGCGCCCTGCGTCCCGGTCAGGACGATGGTCAAGGCTGACCTGTTCTGCTCGTCGGTTGCGGCAGCGAGCGTGTTGGCGAAGGTCGAGCGGGACGCGATGATGGTCGCGCTCGCGGCCGAGGTGCCGGGCTATGCCTGGGAGCTGAACAAGGGCTACTCCGCGCCCGAGCACTTCGAGGCGCTGAAATGCCGCGGCCCGAGCGTCCATCACCGTCGGTCGTGGCGGTTGCCAGGGGTGAACGGGGCAGCTGACGTGGATGCTGTTGAGGTGACTGTGTTGACCCCGGCTGCGGACGCGTTGATGGATGATGATGGTGCGGTGCGGACCGAGCGCGGAGGCTGCAATGAGCTCTGAGGACCTGGAGAAATACGAGACCGAGATGGAGCTGCAGCTCTATCGCGAGTATCGCGACGTCGTCGGACTGTTCTCCCACGTCGTTGAGACCGAGCGTCGTTTCTACCTGGCCAACTCCGTGGACGTGAAGGTTCGCGGCGAGGGTGGCGAGGTCTACTTCGACGTGACGATGGCCGACGCCTGGGTCTGGGATGTCTACCGGCCGGCCCGATTCGTCAAGAACGTGCGGGTCCTGACCTTCAAGGACGTCAACGTCGAAGAGCTGGCCAAGACCGAGCTGGAACTGCCCAAGGAGGGCGGCTTCTAGCTTCGCAGGTCGACGCGCACCGTTGACAAACCTCCTCACCCGAGGACAGAATGGCCCAAATCCTGGCAGAAGCCAACATTGGCTGACTCGAGCAGGATCCCATTTGTCGCCTTTCCCGGGTTTCAAGAGGAGTATCACCGTGAGCGGTCACAGGAAGCGCGTCGGCACCTTCGGTTGGCCCCGCCGGGAGTGGTTGGTCCTGGTAGCAGTCGTGGCGTGCTTGGTGGGGGTTGTCCAGGCGGGCCCGGTGGTCGC
>Ga0209745_1000544_pt1 | contig 23091 bp, 27 predicted proteins | sample BarGraNGADG00312_FD_184495 | JGI IMG/M metagenome (GOLD analysis project Ga0209745, IMG submission 184495) | Arctic peat soil microbial communities from Barrow, Alaska - Barrow Graham LP Ref core NGADG0004-312 (SPAdes) (version 2) | ecosystem: Environmental > Terrestrial > Soil > Wetlands > Peat...
GCTCTACCCGGTGACCAGGGTGAGCGGCATGGACGAGTCGACCTGGAGGCCGAGATCCGACGGAGCAATTCCGCGGCGGAGCGCCGCCGAGCCGAGCGCCGCGATCATCGCGCCGTTGTCGGTGCAGAACCGGATCGGCGGGATGCGGAGCGTGATACCCGCCTCCGCGCAACGCTCGGCGGCGAGCTCGCGCAGCTGCGAGTTGGCCGAGAAACCGCCGCCGATGACGAGCGTGTCCACCTCGAGCCGCTGGCACGCGGCGATCGTCTTCGCGGTCAGCACGTCCGCGACCGACGCGGCGAACGAGGCAGCGACGTCGGCCAACGGGATCTCCTCCCCCGCGTCCTGGCGCGCCTCGACCCAGCGTGCGACCGCCGTCTTGAGCCCCGAGAAGGAGAAGTCGTAGCGGTGCCGCTCGAGGTCCTCGCGCCGGCTGAGGCCGCGGGGGAAGCGGATCGCCTCGGGGTTGCCGCCACGCGCCAGGCGATCAAGGTGCGGCCCGCCCGGGTACGGCAGGCCCAGAAGCCGGCCGACCTTGTCGAACGCCTCGCCCGCGGCGTCGTCGAGAGTCTGACCGAGCTCGGTGATGCCGGTGACGATGTCGTCCACCAAGAGCAGCGACGAGTGCCCGCCGGAGACGACGAGCGCCATCACCCTCGCTGGGAACTCACCGTGCACGAGCTCGTCGACCGCGGCGTGGCCGATCACGTGGTTCACCCCGTAGAGCGGGATGTCCAGGCCGACGGAGAGCGCCTTGGCGGCGGCGGCGCCGACGGTGAGCGAGCCGACCAGCCCGGGCCCCGCCGTGACCGCGATCGCGTCGACCTCGGCGAGATCGACGTCGGCCTCGGCGAGCGCGCGCCGGATGGTCGGCACCATCGCCTCGAGGTGGGCCCGCGAGGCGATCTCCGGGATGATCCCGCCGAACCGGGCGTGCTCGTCGACCGAGCTCGCGATCACGTCGACCAGCAGCTCGGTGCCACGCACCAAGGCGACACCGGTCTCGTCGCACGAGGTCTCGATGCCGAGGACGAGCCGTCCGTCTGCGCTCACGGATGAGGAGTCTACGGTCTGGAGCCGGGGCCTCCCGGTACCCCTCGCTCGATCGAGCGGATCTCACCACCGGGCAGTGGAGTGCGGGCTGCGCGCACGGTGCGCCGGTGCCCCTGCCCTCCACTCGAGAGCAGGCCGCGCGGGTGGTCTAGGCCCGATCCCCGAGCTGCAGCCGCATCACGAGCCCGTCCACGTCCTCGGGTTGGTAGTAGCGCCGCCTGATCCGGACCGGCACGAAGCCGAACGACTCGTACAGCCGGTGGGCGGCTTCGTTGTCGACGCGGACCTCGAGCCACATCTCGCTCGCGCCGAGCTCGCGTGCCTGCTCGACCATCGCGGTGAGCAGCGCCGCCCCGTTCCCGCGGTTCCGCGCATCGGCGCGAACGGCCAGGTTGAGGACGTGCAGCGCCTCGCCGTCGAAAGACGTCATGCCGTAGCCGGCGAGCGCGCCGTCGTCCTCGACACCGATGTACCGATGACCGGGAAAGCGGAAGTCGTCCTCGATCATGGCTCGCGACCACGCGGCGGGACCGAAAATTGCCTCTTCCTGCTCGGCCACCCAGTCGAGGTCCTCCGGCCCCAGGTCCCGGATCCACCGGACAGCTCTCACGGTTGCGCCGGCGTGCCGTGCACGTCCGGCCGACGCAGGTACAGCGGCTCCGTCGGCAGGACCTCGCCCGCGGCGAGCCGCGAGAGTGCCAGACGCACCAGATCGGCCGGATCAGGGTCGAGCGGCGCTCCTTCGGCCGACGGAAGCTCGGCCGCGTAGCCGGCCGCACCTCGCCCGACGACGACGGCGCCCGCTGCCATCCCGTTCGCCACCAGAGCCGCCGCGCGAGCCACACCAGGACCCGCGAGGAGCTCGATCCCGGGCGTCTCGCTGACCCGGTACCGGGCCCAGTAGACCTCTCGGCGGCGCGCATCCCCCGTCGCGAGCACCTCGACGCCCGTGGGCAGCGCGAGCGCTCGGACCGCGCCCGCGGCGAGCGCGTCCAGGCTGCTCACGCCATGAACCGGCACGCCGAGTGCGAACCCGAGCGTCTGAGCCGTGACCAGGCCCACCCGGAGCCCCGTGAAGGGTGCCGGGCCGGTCCCGGCCACCACGCCGACCAGCTCGTCACGCGCCACCCCCGAGTCCCGAAGCACGTCGGAGATCATGATCGCCAGCAGCTCGGCGTGCCGCCGGGGCTCGAGCGCGCTGGCCGCGCACAGGGTCGCGCCGTCGTCGGCCACGATCGCCACGGCGACCGCGGAGGACGTGTCGATCGCGAGATAGGGCACGGGGGTCCAGCCTACGGCGCAGCCGGGAGCTCGACGCCCGCCCAGCGGTCCCCGACAGCGGTGACCGCGACGTGCCGGACCCCGGCCTCGGCGTCGTCGTCGTCGAGGAAGGAGTCGCCGCCGTCGGCGCCGCGCGGCCGGTGGATCGTCACCTCGAGCCGGTCCCCGGTCAGCGACTCGACCAACCCCGCACCCCACTCCACGACCGTCACCGACTCGTCCAGGCTTGCGTCGAGATCGAGCGCCTCGACCTCGTCCAGCGAGGTCAAGCGGTAGGCATCGACGTGCACCAGCGCGGGTCCACCGGAGATCGACGGATGCACCCGAGCGATGATGAACGTCGGGGAGGCCACCTGACCGCGCACCCCGAGACCCGCGCCGAGGCCCTGGGCCAGGGTTGTCTTGCCGGCGCCGAGCTCCCCGGTCAGCACGACGAGATCCCCCGCGCGCAGCACGCCTGCCAGGGCGGCCCCGAACGCCCGGGTCGCGTCGGCGTCCGGCAGCTCGACCTGGATCGTCGTCACCGCTCCCCCGTGCGCGTCACTCTGTCCCCACGTAGACCCGGGGCACCCGCGCGCCGATCCGGGTGACGATCTCGTAACCGATCGTGCCGGACGCGCGGGCCCAGTCCTCCGCGGTCGGCTCGCCGGCGGTGCCCGGACCGAACAGCACCACCCGGTCGCCCGCGCTCTCGCGAGCCTCGGGGCCGAGGTCGAGGACGAACTGGTCCATGCAGATACGCCCGGCGACGGTCAGCCGGCGGTCGCCGACCAGGACCGGTCCGCGCTCGGAGGCGTGCCGCGGGATGCCGTCCGCGTAGCCGAGGGGGACCAGCCCGAGCGTCGTCTCGGCGGCCGTCGTGTACAGGTGCCCGTACGCGACCCCCTGGCCGGCCGGCACCCGCTTGACCAGCGCGAGCTCCGCCTCGAGGGTCATCGCCGGCACCAGGCCGAGCTCGGCCGCGTCGGCCAGGTCCGGCATCGGCGAGAGGCCGTAGACGGCGATGCCGGGTCGGACCAGGTCATAGTGCACGGCCGGGTTCGTCAGCGTCGCCGCGGAGTTCGCCAGGTGCCGCACCTCGAGCCGGGCGCCTCGGCTCTCGGCGAGCCCGACCATCGCGGCGAAGACCTCCGCTTGCGCCCGGACGGTGGGGTGCTGCGGCGCGTCGGCCCGCGCGAAGTGCGACCAGATGCCGACGACGCGGACCTCGCCGGACGCCTCCGCTCGCAGCGCGGCGTCGAGCAGCGCGGGGAACTCCGACGGCATCGACCCGCTGCGCCCGAGTCCGGTGTCCACCTTGAGGTGGACCCGCGCGCTGCGGCCGACCTGGCGGGCACCCGCCACCAGCTCGTCGAGCGCCCAGGGCGCCGAGACGGAGACGTCGACGTCCGCCGCGACGGCGTCGGCGAGCGGCGCGCCCGGGGCGTACAGCCAGGTCAGGATCCGGGCGTCCAGCCCGGCCGCCCGGAGCGCGAGCGCCTCGGGCACCTGCGCGGCGCCCAGCCAGGTCGCGCCGCCGGCGAGGGCAGCGCGAGCGCTCGGCACCAGGCCGTGGCCGTAGCCGTCCGCCTTGACGACCGCCATCACCTGCGCGGACGGCGCGCGGGCCGCCAGGGTCTCTACATTGGCGCGGATCGCCGCAAGATCGACGACGGCGCGGGCGGGGTAGCTGCTCACGGCGCCCAGTCTTCCATCACTCGCCGGTGAACCTCGGCGACCACCCCGGCCGACACCGAGCGATCAGCCGCGTCGGCCGTCGCGGCGACGAGCTCGGTGTTCCGCTCGTCCGATCCATGCGCCCACACGTGCGCCTCGGCAGGACTCTTGCCGCCCGCCAGGTGCCGGGCGACCAGACGCTCGAGCCGATCCTCGTCCGGGACCGTGATGAACCAGGCCTCGTCGAGAAGCTCTCCGACATCGACCCAGGCGCCCGTGTCGAGCAGCAGGTAGTTCCCCTCGGTGACCACCAGGGTGACCTCGGGCGCCACCGGGATGGCGCCGGCGATCGACTCCTCCAGGTCGCGGCTGAACCGCGGCGCGTACACGACCTCACCGTGGCCGGCGGCCAGCAGCCGCCGGAGCAGAGCGATGTAGCCCGCCGCGTCGAAGGTGTCCGGCGCGCCCTTGCGCTCCGCCCTGCCGAGGCGCTCGAGCTCGGCCTGAGCCAGGTGGAAGCCGTCCATCGGGACGAGTGCGGTCTCCGGCCCGAGCTCGCGAACCAACGCACCCGCGAGGGTCGACTTGCCCGCTCCGGGCGCACCGACGATCCCGAGGATGCGCCGCCGCCCGCTCGTCATCAGTGCGCGTGCACTCGCGGTCGCCTGCTCGAACGAGCGGATCTCAGGGCGCTCGGACCGACCGGTCACCGTCCGGACCCGGCCAGCAGGGCCGCGATCGTCGCTGGGAGCGCCTCGACCACGTCCAGCGCCGCGATCGGGCCCAGGTTCGCGTTCTCGCCGTCGGTCGCGTACGGACCGTCTGGCGCGCGGCGGGCCGACCCGCGCCCCGCCGCGAGCCGTGCTGCCCGACCGTGCACCAGGGCGGCCGACGCGGCCAGGCGTGCGGCCAGTCCGGGCTCCGCGAGGACCCGCGGGCCGTGCGCGGCGAGCAGTGCCCCGAGCACCCCCGCGAGAACGTCTCCCGCACCAGCGGTGGCCAGCCAGGCCGGAGCGCCCCCTTGCGCCAGAACGGCGCCGTTCGGGGAGACGACGATCGTCGTCGAGCCCTTGAGCAGGATGGTGGCGCCGGTCAACCGGCTGGCCAGCCGCGCGAACCGGAGCGGTTCAGCCTCCACCGCGCCGCGCTCGGTCGCCCGGCCGCGCGCAGCGAGCAGCCGCGCGAGCTCGCCCGCGTGCGGGGTGAGCACGACGCGCTCGGCGCACGTCTCGGGGAGCAGCTCGAGGGCACCGGCGTCGACCACGACGGGAACCGGGCGGCCGTCGAGCGCTGAAGCGAGCACCCCGGCGACCCGGTCCGCCTGCTCCCGATCGAGCGGATCGACACCGGGCCCGAGCAGCCATGCCTGGACCTGGCCGTCAGCCGTCACCACCTCGGGCCGGGCGGCCAGCACGGCGAGCGACGCCGCCCTCGGGCCGAGGTATCGGACCATGCCGGCACCCGAGCGCACCGCCGCACTCGTCGCGAGCACCGCCGCGCCCGGGAACCGCTCACTACCGGCCACCACCCCGAGCACACCCCGCGAGTACTTGTCGTCGCGGCTGCCCGGGACCGGCCAGAGCGCCGCCACGTCCGCCGTCTCGAGGCTCGCGACGGCCCGCTCGCCGCCGCGCACCAGGCCGGGCACCAGACCTAGGTCGACCACCTGGACGTGACCCGCCAGCTCTCGCGCCGGCGGCAGCAGCAGACCCGGCTTCGTCGCCCCGAACGTGACCGTGAGGCCCGCGGGGAGCACGGGACCGGCGACCGTGCCGTCGTCGACGCCGATGCCGCTCGGCACGTCCACAGCCACCACCCACGGTGACCCGTACTCCTCGGCGCGGATGAGGCCGGACAAGACGGCCACCAGCTGCCCGGCCGGACCGCGCAGGGGTCCGGTTCCGCCGATGCCGACCAGGGCGTCGAGGACGACATCGGCGGTGAAGGCCTCGGCGACCGCATCGCCGAGCCACACCGGCCCGTCCGCGCCGTCCTCAGCCACACTCACCACCCGCCCGCCGGCCTGCAGGAGCGCGGCCCGGCCCGCGGCGTGCACGCGCGCCGCCACCGTCACGGCCAGCACGGATACTCCGCGCCGTGCCAAGAGCGCGCCCGCATGCAGCGCATCTCCACCGTTGTTACCTGCGCCCACGAGCAGAACCGCGCACGAACCCCGCACCCGGCCGCGGCGTTGCTTCAACCCGCGCAGCACCACCATGGCAAGACCGAACGCGGCGCGCTCCATCAGACCGTCACCGAGGGCGGCGAGAATCGGCTCCTCGGCGGAGCGCACCTGGGCGGCGGTGTATGCGCGGAGCACGGCTCAGTCGCCTCGTTCCGCGATGACGATGGCCGACGCGATGCCGGCGTCATGCGACATGGAGAGGTGGAAACGGTCCACGCCGAGGATCTGCGCTCGGGCCAGCACCGTGCCGGAGATCCGCAGCGACGGCTCGCGGGCCGGCCCGCGCGACACGCTCGCATCCAGCCAGCGCAGCCCGGCAGGGGCTCCCAGCGCCTTCGCGCAGGCTTCCTTCGCGGCGAACCGCGCCGCCAACGAGGCCGGCGGCAGCTCCCGTTCCTCCGCGGTGAACAGTCGCAGGACCAGTCGCGGCGCGCGGGCAAGGGTCGCGACAAAGCGCGCCACGTCCACCACGTCGATCCCGACCCCGATGATCACGGCTTCGCCGTCCCCTCAGCGACTCACTCGACCGTGACGGACTTCGCCAGGTTGCGTGGCTGGTCGACGTCGAGACCGCGGGCCGTCGCGAGCTCGCACGCGAAGATCTGCAGCGGGACGACGGAGACCAGCGGGGCGAGCAGCGTCGGCGTCGCGGGAACGAAGAAGACGTCATCCCCGAACGGTTCGACCGCCGTGTCGCCCTCCTCCGCGATGACCATGGTGCGAGCGCCGCGCGCGCGGATCTCCTGGATGTTCGAGATGACCTTGTCGTGCACCGAGTCGCGCCCGCTCGAGGACGGCACGATGACGAACACCGGCTGGCCCTCGTCGATCAGCGCGATGGGACCGTGCTTGAGCTCGCCCGCGGCAAACCCTTCCGCGTGGATGTAGGCGAGCTCCTTGAGCTTGAGCGCTCCCTCGAGCGCGACGGGGAAGCCGACGTGCCGGCCGAGGAAGAGCACCGACTCCGCGTCGCGCATGGACCGCGCGAGCTCCCGCACCGGCCCCGCGTGGTCGATCACCGACTGGATCTTGTCGGGCATCGCGTGCAGCTGCGTGAGGATCTCGCGGATCTCGTCCGGGAACTTGTTGCCGCGCAGCTGCGCCAGGTACAGGCCGAGGAGATAGGTGGCGGTGATCTGCGCCAAGAACGCTTTGGTCGACGCGACCGCTATCTCCGGGCCGGCATGGGTGTACAGCACGGCGTCGGACTCGCGCGGGATGGTCGATCCGTACGTGTTGCAGATGGCGAGCACCTTCGCACCCTGCTCGCGCGCGTGCCGCACCGCCATGATCGTGTCCATCGTCTCGCCGGACTGGGAGATCGCCACGACGAGCGTCTTCTCGTTGACCACCGGGTCCCGGTAGCGGAACTCGTGGGCGAGCTCCACCTCGACCGGGATCCGGCACCAGTGCTCGATCGCGTACTTCGCCACGTGCCCGGCGTAGGCAGCGGTGCCGCACGCGACCACCACGATCTTGTCCACCGCGCGCAGCACAGACTCGTCGATCCGCAGGTCGTCCAGGATCAGACGCCCGGCGGGATCGGTGCGCCCCAGCAGGGTGTCCGCGACCGCCTTCGGCTCGTCGTGGATCTCTTTGTCCATGAACGAGCGGAAGCCGCCCTTCTCGGCCGCCGTGGCGTCCCAGTCCACCGTGAACCGGCGCGGTGTGACCGCGCCGCCGTAGAAGTCGGTGACGACGACGCTGTCCGGCGTGATCGTCACGACCTGGTCCTGGCCGAGCTCGAGAGCGTCCCGGGTGTGCTCGATGAACGCACTGACGTCACTACCGAGGAAGTTCTCGCCGTCACCGAGGCCGACGACGAGCGGCGAGTTGCGTCGCGCCCCGACGACGACGCCCGGCACGTCTCCGTGCACAGCGAGCAGCGTGAAGGCGCCCTCGAGCCGACGGGCGACCATGCGCATCGCCTCGGCCAGGTCACCGGTCTGCTTGAATGCCGCCGCGAGGAGGTGAGCGGCCACCTCGGTGTCCGTCTCCGAGGCGAACACGACGCCGGTCGCGAGCAGCTCTGCCTTGAGCACCGCGAAGTTCTCGATGATGCCGTTGTGGATGACGGCGAGGCGCCCGCCGTCGGACAGGTGCGGGTGCGCGTTGAGGTCGGTCGGCGCCCCGTGGGTGGCCCAACGGGTGTGCCCGATCGCGGCGGTGCCGAGCGGCAGCGGGTGCGCCGCCAGGTAGTCCTCGAGGTTCACGAGCTTGCCGGCCTTCTTGGCCATGGCGAGCGAGCCGCCGTCGGCAGTCACGACCGCTACGCCGGCCGAGTCATAGCCGCGGTACTCGAGACGGCGAAGGCCGCCCATCACCACGTCCAGCGGCCGGCCGCTCGGTATCGGCGATCCGACGTACCCCACGATTCCGCACATGCCTCGAGTCTACTGGCGCCCCCCGGCGGTCCCATTCGGCTCCGAGGCCCACCTCGGGCAGACTGGTGCGGTGGCATCCCGCTCCGATGACAGCACCCCGGGTCTGACTCCGTTCGTCGAGCTCGACCGCGAGGCCTGGAGCCGACTCTCGGAGTCGACACCGCTACCGCTGACCGACGCGGACGTCGAGCGGCTCCGCGGGCTCGGCGACCCGATCGACCTGGCCGAGGTCGACGTCGTCTACCGGCCGATCTCGCGACTCCTCAACCTGTACGTGGGCGCCACCGACGGGCTGCATGCGGCCTCGTCGACGTTCCTCCGTGAAGACGTGGGCGGGACCCCGTTCGTCATCGGCGTCGCTGGATCAGTAGCGGTCGGGAAGTCGACGACGGCGCGCATCCTCCGGGAGCTGCTCGCGCGGTGGCCGGATACCCCCCGCGTCGAGCTGGTCACGACGGACGGCTTCCTGTACCCGAACAGCGAGCTCGAGCGACGCGGCCTGCTGGCGCGCAAGGGATTCCCGGAGTCTTACGACCGGCGCGCGCTGCTGCGCTTCGTGTCCGAGGTCAAGGCCGGGCGCGACGAAGTACTCGCTCCCGTCTACTCACACCTGACCTACGACATCGTTCCCGGCGAGCACGTGACGGTGCGCAAGCCCGATGTCCTCATCGTCGAGGGTCTCAACGTGCTCGCCCCGGCACGGCCCCGCTCGGATCGCGGGTCGAGCCTCACGGTCAGTGACTTCTTCGACTTCTCGATCTACGTCGATGCGCGAACCGCTGACGTCCGCCAGTGGTACGTCGACCGTTTCCTGGCGCTTCGGCAGACCGCGTTCTCGTACCCGGAGTCGTATTTCCACCGCTACGCCGATCTCACCGACGGACAGGCGATCGACCTCGCCGGTCAGATCTGGGACTCGATCAACGCGCCGAACCTGCAGCAGAACATCCTGCCGACGCGGAGCCGCGCAACGCTCGTACTTACCAAGGGCGAGGACCACAGCGTGCAGCGGGTCCGGTTGCGCAAGCTCTGAGACTGCCCGGCTGGGCTCGCCTCAGTCCTCGGACGCGATCATCGCGGCCACCTTGCGCCGCGACCTCGCGCTCATCACCTTCTCCATCAGCGTCCCGAGGAGAAGGCCCCCGACCACGCCGACGAGGATGGCGAGCATCGGTTGGTCGTGCAGCACGATCCCGGCCGCGATGCCGATGACGGCCGAGTAGACCGCCCAGGTCGTTGCGGCGATCGCGGCGAGGAGCATGAACAGCCGGCGCGGGTAGTGCACGCCGCCGGCGGTCATGTTCACCGCGACGCGGCCGATGGGCACGTAGCGCGCCGCGATGATGAAGGCCGGCCCGCGGTGCTCGAGCGCGTGCTCCGCCCAGTCCAGCGCCTTCTGGGCTCGCTCGCCGCGCAGGATCCGCAGCGTGCGGGGATTGGCCATCGAACCGATCTGGTACGCGATCTGGTCACCGCACCACGCGCCCACCGCGGCGAACAGGATCACCAGGAGCAGGTTGGGAGCTCCGCTGGTCTTGGCCTGGGCGGCGAGAGCGATCACCGCCGACTCCGAGGGGATCGGCGGGAAGAAACCGTCGATGATCGCGAAACCGGTCAGCGCGGGATAGACCCAGGGGGAGCTGCTGAGAGCCAGGATCCACGATTCCATCGCGCTCCCGAGACCACCCAAGCTTGCGAACACGCGTCACCCATCCCATCGAGTCGCGCGGCCAGTGCCGTGGGCCGCGCCAACCGGGCCGCGCACCAGCGTAGGGGCCGAGCGCAGTGCCGTCACCATCGAGCACCAGTCGATCCACCGCCCGCCCACGCGAGGGCCCGGGGCGGCTCTAGGCGAGCGGGAAGCCCAGCGTGCGCGAGGCGGCAAGCGGCGAGCCCTCGCCGGCCCAGTACTCGACCAGGTTGCCCACGGAGCTGAGCGAGCGCAGCTCGGCGAGGTCGAGGTAGAGCCGGCCGGTGAGGTGATCCGTCTCGTGCTGGATGATGCGGGCCGGCCATCCGGTCAGGACCTCGTCCACCACGCGGCCGCGAACGTCCAGGCATCGGAGCCGAACCGTCCGGTGCCGAGCGACGACGGCTTGCCAGCCGCCCACGCTGAGGCAGCCCTCGTAGAAGCTGCGCCGCTCCGTCCCGAGCGGCTCGTAGCTGGGATTGACCAGGGCTCGGAACGCCAGCGGGGTTCGCTCGCGTGCGTCGTCGCCCTCGGCCTCGCCCTCGGCCTCGGCCTCCACGGTGCCCGCGTCCTCCGCGACGGCGATCGCCAGCGCGATCCCGATCTGCGGTGCCGCCAGTCCCACGCCCGGCGCCGCCTGCATGGTCACCCGCATCGTCTCGATGAGCGCGTCCAGGAGCTCTTCCCCGAGCTGGCCGACGTAGGGTTCCGCGACGGCGCGCAGCACCGGGTGTCCGACCTGGACGATCGGCGCGGGGGCGCCGGTCAGCACCAGACGCTCGACCTGGTCCCGAACGGATGCCGTCACAGGCTCAGACGCTCCCGCACCACGTCGGCGAGAGAGTCCGCGACCTGCCGGGCGAGCGTCGGCGTCGACGCCTCGACCATGACCCGGACCAGAGGCTCGGTGCCCGACGGGCGGAGCAGCACCCGCCCGGTCTCCCCCAGTTCGGCCTCGGCCCGCGCCACGGCCGCCCGGACGCCGTCGTCCGATGCCGTCCGGCTCCGGTCCACCCCGGGTACGTTCACCAGCACCTGCGGGAGCCGCTGCACGGTTCCGGCCAGGTCCGCGAGCCGCCGGCCGGACGCCGCGACCTCAGCGGCGAGGTGCAGTGCGGTCAGCACCCCGTCGCCGGTCGTCGAGAACTTGCTCATGATCACGTGCCCGGACTGCTCGCCGCCGAGCGAATAGCCGTTCCCGCGCATCTCCTCGAGCACGTAGCGGTCGCCGACGGCCGTCTCGACCGTGACGATGCCGGCCGCTCTCATCGCGAGCCGCAGGCCGAGGTTGCTCATCACCGTCGTGACGAGCGTGTCAGCCGCCAGGGTGCCGCGAGCACGCATGGCGAGAGCCAGCACTCCCATGATCTGGTCCCCGTCGACGAGCGCCCCGGCGTGGTCGACCGCGAGGCAACGGTCGGCATCGCCGTCGAATGCAACCCCGAGGTCGGCGCCGGCCGCCACGACGGCTGCCTGCAGGACCTCTGGGTGCGTCGATCCGCAGCCCTCGTTGATGTTCCGCCCGTCCGGCGCCGCGTTGATCACGATGACCTCGGCTCCTGCGCCTCGCAGGGCAACCGGGCCGACCTCGCTCGCGGCGCCGTTCGCACAGTCGACCGCGATCCGAAGTCCGGCCAGCGAGTGCGGAACGGTGCTGATCAGGTGCTCCACGTAGGCGTCGCCGGCCGCACCGGTGTCGATTGAGATGCGCCCCACGTCGGCGCCCGTCGGCCGGTCCCACGTCTCGCCCAGCCGGCTCTCGATCGCGTCCTCGACCTCGTCCGGCAGCTTGTGCCCACCGCGCGAGAAGAACTTGATCCCGTTGTCGGGCATCGGGTTGTGCGACGCGGAGAGCACCACGCCGAGATCGACGTCGCGCACGGCGGTCAAGTGAGCAACGGCCGGTGTCGGCAGCACCCCGACGTCGATCACGTCGACCCCCGACGAGGCCAGTCCCGCGCAGACAGCGGCCGAGAGGAAGTCGCCCGAGATGCGTGGGTCACGCCCCACGACCGCCCGCGGCCGATGGCCCGCGAAGGCACCCGAGGCCGCCAGCACGTGCGCCGCAGCCGCCGAGAGGTCAAGGGCGAGCTCCGCGGTCACGTCACGGTTCGCGCGGCCTCGAACGCCGTCGGTCCCGAAGAGTCGAGCCATCGATGTCCTCCCTGACTTCTCGCACGGCCATGCCCCTGACGGTACGACGCAGCGACGGCCTCGGTGGTCGAAACCACCGAGGCCGTCGCTCAGCGCGAACGCACGATCAGCGCTTGGAGTACTGCGGAGCCTTGCGGGCCTTCTTGAGGCCGGCCTTCTTGCGCTCGACAACGCGAGCGTCCCGAGTCAGGAACCCGGCCTTCTTGAGCGCTGCGCGGTTGGCCTCGGTGTCGATCCCGTTGAGCGCCCGGGCGATGCCGAGGCGCAGTGCTCCGGCCTGACCCGAGGGGCCACCACCGGTGATGCGCGCGATGACGTCGAAGCGACCCTCGACGTCCACGAGCTTGAGCGGGCTGTTGACGAGCTGCTGGTGCACCTTGTTCGGGAAGTAGTGCTCAAGCGTGCGCCCGTTGATCTTCCACGTCCCGGTGCCCGGGATCAGCCGGACCCGCGCCACTGCCTCCTTGCGGCGGCCGAGCGCGGCGCCGGGAGCGGTGATGCTCTGCCCGCGTCCGGTCGGAACGGCGGACTCGGAGGTGAACGTGCTGGGCGTGTCGTCGCCCGGAAGGTCGATGTCGACCGTGGTCTCTGCCACTGCGGTCCTCGCGTCCATGGTGATGTCGTCCCGAGTGAGGCGGATGCCTACTGGGCGACCTGGGTGATCTCGAACGGCTGCGGCTGTTGCGCAGCGTGCGGGTGCTCCGCGCCGGCGTACACCTTGAGCTTGCTCATCTGGGTGTTCGACAGGGAGTTCTTCGGCAGCATGCCACGCACGGCCTTCTCGACGGCCCGCTCGGGGCGCGTGGCGAGGAGGTCGCCGTACGACACCGCGCGGAGGCCGCCCGGGTAACCGGAGTGGCGGTATGCCAGCTTCTGCTCGCGCTTGTTGCCCGTCAGGGCGACCTTGGCGGCGTTGATGACGATGACAAAGTCACCGCCGTCGACGTGCGGGGCGAATGTGGCCTTGTGCTTGCCGCGCAGCAGGATCGCCACGTGGCTCGCCAAGCGGCCGAGAACGACGTCGGTAGCGTCGATGACGTACCAGTTCCGCTCGATGTCGCCCGGCCTCGGGGTGTACGTGCGCACGGTGGTCAGCCTTCGTTTCGTGTCACTGATGTGGTCAGTACGGCATTCGGCCTGGTGCCGATCACCGAGGAGGTCGTCTCTGCGCATCAACCGCGTGGCCTGGCGAGTGGGATCACCGGCCGCCGTGTGAACGCACAACGACCTGCCACGATACCCGCACACGCGCCGGGGGGTCAAAACCGCCCTCACCGCCGATGGCCTCCATCAGTGCACTCATCACCCGTCAGGCTCAGCCTGGGCGTGTTCGACGTGCACGGGCCGCCGAGCGGTGACACCGTGAGCCTATGAGCAGTGACGACGCCATCCTCCCGGGTGGACAGAACGAGGGGGAAACCGAGGGCGACTCGGACCAGTTGCCCCTGGAGGACACACTGCTCGACCGAGGCCTCGAGGACGTTCTGGACGAGGGCTACTCGCCGCCCGAACGACCGCGACCGAACCATTGGGGCGAGACCGCACTCGAGGAGGAGCTCGGTGAGCCTCTCGGGCTGCGACTGTCCGAGGAAGAGCCCGACCAATGGGAGCTCCCCGGGCGCGAGGCTCGCGAGGCGGACCGGACGGGACGACTCGTCGCACCGATCGAGGAGACCGGTTCGAGCCAGGACGTCTACGCAGCCGACCAGGGAATCGCGGGCGGTGCGGCCAGCGCCGAGGAGGCCGCGATGCACCGCCTCGATGAGTCCGACCCGCGCGAGGACCCCGCCGACGATGCCGATGAACAGCTGGAGTGGGGCCTCAAGGACGACCAGTGAGCTCCCGCTTCGCCCGGGTCTGCTTCGCTCGCGCGGCCAGTGCCTCAGCCGCCGGATAGGCCACCTCGTCGAGGCTGAGGCCGTGCGCCGGCGCGACCGTGCTTCCGGGGTCCCGCAGCCCGCCCGCGAGCACGGTCGCCGGCCAGTCCGGGCGTCGCCGGCCCTCCCCCACCGCGATACAGGCGCCGACCAGCGCGCGCACCATCGAGTGGCAGAACGCGTCGGCTTGCAGGACGGCGACGACCAGGCCCTCGTCCGGCCCTTCGGACGGACGCGCGCACGAGAAGACCTGAAGCGTCCGGATGGTGCTGGCGCCTTCGCGTGCGCGGCAGAACGCCGCGAAGTCGCGCTCGCCCAGGAGTCGTTCCGCGGCGTCGGCCATCGCGGCCTCGTCGAGTTCACGACGGCGCCACACCACGTGGTGGCGGCGCAGCGGATCGCGGGTCTCTACCCGGTCCGAGATGCGGTAGCTGTACCGCCGGTGAAGAGCGGCGAAACGGGCGTCGAAACCGTCCGGTGCCACCGACGCCCGGTGCACGACGACGTCGCGCGGTAGGGCCCCGGCAAGCCGGCTGACCAGAGCCCGACCCGGGCCGACGTCGCTCCGGCCGACCACCGCGAGCCACGCGTCGAACGGGACCTCGAGATGAGCGACCTGACCTTGCGCGTGCACACCGGCGTCCGTTCGCCCCGCGACGGTCAGTCGAGGCGGCTCGGGCAGGCGCAGCACGGTGGCGAGCGTGTCCTCGAGCACACCCTGGACGGTGCGCAGCCCCGGCTGGATCGCCCAGCCGGCGAACCCCGTCCCGTCGTACGCGAGGTCGAGCCGGACGCGCACCGCGGGTGCACGCGCGTCGTCGATGGTGCCAGGCAGGTCCCAGACCCCCGGGCCCGCCTCGACCAGGCGGCGCGCGTCGATGTCGTCCAGCGCCTCGAGCAGGACCCGGGTGAACTCCACCGGGGCCATCAGGTTGGACAGGTGCCCGGCCCGATGGATGATCACCAGCCGACCATCCGCGCACGAGCGGACGAACTTGCGCTCCTGGAGCCGGAACTGGTCCCACTCGCCGTTCACGATCCAGACCGGCACCCGCAGGCTCGCCAGCTCCGCGCACGGATCCGTCGCGCGGAGCTCGGACACGACGTCCGCGACGACGAGCGGGGAGAACCCTCCGGCGGCGATGTCGCGAGCGCCCTCGTCGGGCAGGAAGCGGTCGAGCATGAGGTGGTTGAGCCGCTGGCCGTGGTCCGGGAGGCGGCCGATCGCACTCGCCACGATCTCGAAGCTCAGGGCGGCGATGCCGACCGGCTCGGCCGAGCAGTCCGCGGCGACCACCCCGGCCACGGTGTCGGGGTAGCGCGCCGCATACGTGATCGCGATGTAGCCACCGAGGGAGAGTCCGACGACGACGGCCTTCCCGCCCAGTCCCTCGACGGCTTCGCGGACCACCGCCATGGCGCCATCGATCGTGAACGGTTGGTCGCTGCGCACCCCGTGGCCGGGCAGGTCGATCGCACTCGCGGTTCGCCCGGTCGCGGCCAACGCGTCTTGCTGATAGCGCCACATCGTCGAAGTGACCCGAATACCGTGGATCAGCACCACTGGCGTCAGTGCGGCGGTTCCGTCCACGGCCCCACTATGCCCAGGTCGCGACCGCACTGCGCGCCGATGAGCACCACGCGTGTCGGGTCAGCGCCGCCAAGGGCTCTCTCAGACCGCTCGCGGACCATGGCCCCGCGCCGACGACGAAGGGGTGGCCCCGGGCATCAGCCCGGGGCCACCCCTTCGTCGCTCGGAAGAACGGCCTGCCGCTCAGGCCTGCTCGGCCTCGTCGGCGGTGGCGGCCGCTTCGGCCGGTGCCACAACCGCAGCGTCTTCGACAGCCTCGTCGACCGGGGCGTCCTCGGCGGGGGCCTCGGCGGCGGGGGCCTCCTCGACCTCGTCAGCCTCGACCTTGGCGGCCGGTGCCGTCGCGGGCTTGGCTGCGACCTTCTTGGTGGCCTTCTCGGCTTCGCGGACGGTGGCCTGCTTGGGGCTCACGGGCTCGAGGACCAGCTCGATGACGGCCATCGGGGCGTTGTCGCCCTTGCGCGGGCCGATCTTCGTGATCCGGGTGTAGCCACCGTGGCGCTCGGCCATCGCCGGGCCGATCTCGGTGAACAGCACGTGCACGATCCCCTTGTCGCGCACGACAGTGAGCGCGCGACGGCGCGACGCCAGGTCACCGCGCTTGGCGAAGGTGATCAGACGCTCGGCAAGCGGGCGGACCCGCTTGGCCTTCGCCTCGGTCGTGGTGATGCGCTTGTGCTCGAACAGGTTCGTCGCGAGGTTGGCCAGGATGAGCCGCTCGTGCGCCGGGCCTCCACCGAGCCGCGGACCCTTGGTGGGCGTAGGCATGGTTCTTACTCCTTAAGTTCTCGTTTCGTGGGTGCGCGCGCCGCTCGGGCCCACGCACTCACCCGGCGTCAGTACTGCTCGTCCTCGGTGAGGTCGCCCTCGTCGCCGTCGTAGTAGTCCGACGCGGACGGGTCGAAGTCCAGCGGGCTGTCCTTGAGGGACAGACCGAGCTCAGCAAGCTTCTCCTTGACCTCGGTGATCGACTTCGCGCCGAAGTTCCGGATGTCCAACAGATCCGCCTCACTGCGTGCCACGAGCTCACCCACCGTGTGGATGCCCTCGCGCTTCAGGCAGTTGTACGAGCGGATCGTCAACTGCAGGTCCTCGATCGGCAGGGCTAGGTCGGCAGCGAGCGCCGCATCCGTCGGCGACGGCCCGATCTCGATGCCTTCTACCTCGGAGTTGAGCTCACGCGCCAGACCGAAGAGCTCGACCAGCGTCTTGCCGGCCGATGCGACGGCATCGCGGGGGGAGATGGCGGCCTTGGTCTCGACATCGACGATGAGCTTGTCGAAGTCGGTGCGCTGCTCGACACGGGTCGCCTCGACCTTGTACGTCACCTTGAGGACCGGTGAGTAGATCGAGTCCACCGGGATCCGACCGATCTCGGAGTCGAACTGCTTGTTCTGCTGAGCCGAGACGTACCCACGGCCGCGCTCGACGATCAGCTCGATCTCCAGCTTGCCCTTGACGTTCAGCGTCGCGATGTGGAGGTCGGGGTTGTGCACCTCGACGCCCGCGGGCGGCGTGATGTCGGCCGCCGTCACCGCGCCGGAGCCCTGCTTGCGCAGGTACATCACGACCGGCTCGTCGTTCTCCGAGGACACCACGATGTTCTTGATGTTCAGGATGATCTCGGTGACGTCTTCCTTGACCCCGGGGATCGTGGTGAACTCGTGCAGCACGCCGTCAACCCGGATCGAGGTGACGGCCGCGCCGGGGATCGATGACAGGAGCGTGCGGCGAAGAGAGTTCCCGAGCGTGTAGCCGAAGCCAGGCTCGAGCGGCTCGATGATGAACCGGGAGCGGTGCTCGGAGATGGCTTCTTCGGTCAGGGTGGGGCGCTGTGCAATGAGCACGGTCTGTTCCTTTCGGCGAAGCGTCCGCTATTTGACGCCAGGCGGTGGCCCGCTCGATCTGTGCTGCCGAGCGGGGTCGTGCACGTTCAGCCAGCCGGGTTCTCCGACCTGCGGCGAGCCATGGCCTGACCCGAGGTCGGTCCCCCGCGGGGGGTACCGGTGCCCGGGCCGGACCGGTCGGGGGTCAGACGCGGCGGCGCTTTGGTGGGCGGCAGCCGTTGTGCGCCTGGGGCGTGACGTCCTGGATCGAGCCGACCTCGAGGCCGGTCGCCTGGAGCGAACGGATCGCGGTCTCCCGGCCCGAACCCGGACCCTTGACGAACACGTCGACCTTCTTCATGCCGTGCTCCTGCGCGCGCCGAGCGGCCGCCTCAGCGGCGAGCTGCGCCGCGAACGGGGTCGACTTGCGCGAACCCTTGAAGCCGACCTGTCCGGCCGAGGCCCAGGAGATCACCGCACCGGAGGGGTCGGTGATCGACACGATCGTGTTGTTGAAGGTGCTCTTGATGTGCGCCTGGCCGAAGGCGACGTTCTTCTTGTCCTTGCGGCGGGGCTTGCGAACCGCGGCCGCGCCGCGAGTCTTGGGGGGCATCTGCTTGTTCTCTCCTGGTGTGAAGTCGTCGGACTGCAGCAGCGCTGGCGTTCAGCGCCTGGATGGCTACTACTTGCCGACCTTCTTCTTGCCGGCGACGGTGCGCTTCGGGCCCTTGCGGGTGCGCGCGTTGGTCTTGGTGCGCTGGCCGTGGACCGGGAGGCCGCGGCGGTGCCGAATGCCCTGGTAGCAGCCGATCTCCACCTTGCGGCGGATGTCCGCGGCAACCTCACGGCGAAGGTCACCCTCGATCTTGAAGTTCGCCTCGAGGTAGTCGCGGAGCGCGACGAACTCGACATCGCCGAGATCCTTCACGCGCAGGTCCGGGCTGATGCCCGTCGCCACGAGCGTCTGCTTGGCGCGGGTACGGCCGACGCCGTAGATGTAGGTGAGCGCTACCTCGAGCCGCTTCTCGCGGGGGAGGTCGACGCCGACTAGACGTGCCATATGGGGTCATACTCCTGTACTGCCCGTCGGAGGTCTGCCACATCGCCGTCCCGCGTTCTGCGGGCCCCGGCCTCCGACCGAGGGCTGCTTCACCGCCACGGAACCGTGGCCGATGACGCTGACGATGCTCTTGTTCGATGTCGCACCAGGAGGTGCGGCACCGGGACGATCCGCGCGAGTGCGTTGCGCGGCGCCGGGCCTCAGCCCTGGCGCTGCTTGTGACGCAGGTTCTCGCAGATCACCATGACGCGACCGTGCCGGCGGATCACCTTGCACTTGTCGCAGATCTTCTTGACGCTGGGATTGACCTTCATGCTCGTTCCTCCGCCGCCGTCCGCGAGCGCACGTTCGGTGCACCGACAACGGCGTCAATCGTGTGATGGTTACTTGTAGCGGTAGACGATCCGGCCGCGGGACAGGTCATACGGGCTGAGCTCCACCACGACGCGGTCCTCAGGGAGGATCCGGATGTAGTGCTGGCGCATCTTGCCTGAGATGTGGGCGAGCACCTTGTGCCCGTTCGAGAGCTCGACCCGAAACATCGCGTTCGGGAGAGCCTCGACCACGCTGCCCTCGATCTCGATGACACCGTCCTTCTTTGCCATATCCTCCGCTGTCTCTCATTGTTGACTGCACTGGTGGCGGCGCCGCCATCGGCGGACCCGCCCGCCACTCGACGTGACGTCTCGTGCGCCCGAACCCGCTCGCGCGGCATCCACCGGGCACACACCCAACGAGTGATCGTACGGCATTCGGCCCTGGCCACGGTAATCGGGATCCGCGCGGGTCGCGGAGCTGGGCGGGCGGCTCCGCAGCGCGATTTTCATCCGACCCAGGGGGGTGAACCGTCGACGAATCGCGAAGAGAGCGCGCGCCGCTCGGTAGCGTCCAAGGGAACCACGCATCGACCCCTCGGCGCCAACGCAGGGATCGCTGCCCACCTGCAGGCGGGCAAAGTCATGGTGATCAAGATGCCCGGGGACGGCACACCGGACGCGGTGTACGACCTCCCGGACGGCCCAGCCCCGCCGGAAATACCGGCGCCATTGATCCCCACCCCGTGGGACGGCACCCGCGTCGACCAGGCGCAGCTCGACCCTTGAGCGTGAGCTCAGGAGAGCGCCGCGATCTCCACGCCCAGCGCGGCCAGCGCCTCGGCGCCGCCATCGACAGCTGTCAGCACCCAGATACCCGCCTCGTGGATGGCGACCGAGTGCTCCCAGTGCGCGGCGCGAGCCCCGTCCCGAGTGATGACAGTCCACTCGTCCGCCAGGACCTGCGTGTACCGCTGCCCGCGAGTGAGCATCGGTTCCACCGCGACGCACAAGCCAGGGCGTAGCCGCGGCCCGCGGTCCCGGGTCCGGTAGTTGAGCACTTCGGGCGGTTGGTGCATCGCCGTTCCGATGCCGTGGCCCACGTACTCCTGGATGACCCCGTACTCGGCCGGCGCCGCCTCGGCCACGTCCTCGACGGCACCCCCCACGTCGCCCACGCGTTGGCCGGTCGCGAGCGCGGCGATGCCCGCCCACATGGATCGCTCGGTCACGTCGACGAGCTCGAGGTCGGCGTCGTCGGCCTCGGGAAGCACCATCGAGAATGCCGAGTCACCGTGCCACCCGTCGAGGATGGCCCCACAGTCGACCGACACGACGTCGCCCGGCTGGAGCACGCGACTGCCCGGGATGCCGTGAACGATCTCCTCGTTGACCGACACGCACAACGTCGCCGGGTAACCGTGGTAGCCCAGGAACGACGGCGTCGCTCCGGCCGCCGCGATCGCCTCGGCCGCGATCCGGTCCAGGTCGGCAGTGGTGAGGCCAGGCCGAGCCGCAGCCCGGACGGCGGCCAGGGAGGACGCCACGACCAAGCCGGTCTTGCGCATGAGCACGATCTGCTCAGACGTCTTGTACTCGATCGCTTCCCGGCCGAACACGGTGCTCAGTTCAGCGGATCCGCGCGGCGAGCGCCCCGACCAGACGATCGGTCACCTCATCGACAGAGCCCATGCCATCGACCTGGACGAGGATGCCGCGGACCTGGTAGAACGCGGCCAACGGCGCGGTCTGCTCTCTGTAGACGGTCATCCGGTGCCGGATCACGGGTTCGGTGTCGTCCGCGCGTCCCTCGATCTCGGCCCGGTGGAGGAGGCGCGTGACGACCTCATCGACGTCGGCGGTGATCTCGACGACCGCATCCAGCGCAACGCCGGTCGCATTGAGCGTGTCGGCCAGCTCGCCCGCTTGCGCGACGTTGCGCGGGTAGCCGTCGAGCAGGAAGCCGCCGATCGCGTCCGCTTCGGCCAGCCGGTGGCGCACCATCGCGTTGGTGACCTCGTCCGGGACCAGCGAGCCGGCGTTCATGTACTCCTGCGCGAGGCGGCCCAGATCGGTTCCCTCGGACACGTTCGTCCGGAAGATGTCGCCCGTCGAGATGGCCGGCACCCCCAGTCGCTCGGCAAGCCGGACAGCTTGGGTTCCCTTCCCCGCTCCAGGCGGGCCGAGCAGGACGAGACGCGCGCTCATCGCAAGAATCCTTCGTAGTGGCGCTGCTGGAGCTGCGACTCGATCTGCTTGATCGTCTCCAGGCCGACGCCGACGACGATCAGCACCGAGGTGCCACCGAACGGGATGCGGGTGTTGACGTTGAGCATGATGAACGCGATCGTCGGGATCAGTGCCACGAACGCGAGATACATCGAACCTGGCGCGGTGATGCGCGAGATCACGTAGTCGAGGTAGTCCGACGTCGGCCGCCCAGCCCGGATGCCCGGGATGAAGCCGCCGTACTTCTTCATGTTGTCGGCGACCTCGTCCGGGTTGAACGTGATGGCGGTGTAGAAGTAGCAGAAGAAGATGATGAGCGCGGTGTAGAGCACGATGTGCAGGGGCGCCGACTGCAACGCCAGGTTCTGGGACACCCACACCACCCAGGGCGACGTCTTGCTCCCGTACCCGGCGAGGAGAGCGGGGACGGCGAGCAATGAGGACGCGAAGATCACCGGGATGACACCGGCCATGTTGATCTTGATCGGGATGTAGGTGCTCGACCCGCCGTACATCTTCCGGCCGACCATTCGCTTCGCGTACTGCACCGGGATACGGCGCTGCGACTGTTCGACGAAGACAATGAGCGCGAAGACGAGGATGGTCACCGCGAGCACGATGATGAACTTGGACGCGCCGTTGGCGCCGCCGGCGATGGACCAGAGCGAGGTCGGGAATCCGGCCGCGATCGACGTGAAGATCAGCAGGGACATGCCGTTGCCGACGCCGTGCTCGGAGATCTGCTCGCCGAGCCACATGATCAAGCCGGTGCCGGCGGTCATCGTGACGACCATCTGGGCGATGTTCCACACGCTCGTGTCGGGGATGACCGGGACGGAGCAGTTCGCGAAGAGCTGGCCGTTGCGCGCCACCGTGATGACCGTCGTGGACTGCAGGACTGCCAGCGCGATCGTCAGGTACCGGGTGTACTGCGTGAGGATCGCACTACCGGACTGCCCCTCTTGGTGCAGCGCCTCGAACTTGGGGATGACGACGCGGAGCAGCTGGACGATGATGCTCGCCGTGATGTACGGCATGATGCCGAGCGCGAACACCGACAGCTGGAGCAGCGCGCCACCGCTGAACAGGTTCGCCAGCCCGAGCAGATCGCTTGCGCCGCTGGTGTCCGCGATGCACTGGCGGACATTGGGGTAGGAGACCCCGGGCGTCGGGATGAACGATCCCAGGCGGAAGATGGCCATCATCGCGATGGTGAAGAGCAGCTTGCGCCGCAGGTCTGGCGTCCGGAAGGCCCGGACGAATGCGCTGAGCACCTATCCTCCTGCTCCGCCGATGGCGGCGTGTCGTGATGCGACGACGGTCTCGCTCGGCACTCGACCGGCGATGAACACAACCGTGAGCACCCTAACGGTTGGAGCGGGACGAGCAGAACGGGACCGGGGCGCGATTTCGCCACCGATCCCGTTCATACGTCAGTTCTCCCCGATGGAACCGCCGGCCGCGACGATCTTGTCCTTGGCCGACGCCGAGTAGGCGTCCACCGCCACGCGCACCTTGACCGCGATCTCGCCGGTGCCGAGCACCTTGACCGGCGAGCCCTGGCGAACAGCACCCTTGGCGACGAGATCCTCGATCGTGACCGCTCCACCCTTGGGGTAGAGCTCGGACAGCTTGTCGAGGTTGACGACCTGGTACTCGGTACGGAACGGGTTCTTGAAGCCACGCAGCTTCGGCAAGCGCATGTGCAACGGCATCTGGCCGCCCTCGAAGCGTGCGGGCACCTGGTAGCGAGCCTTCGTGCCCTTCGTGCCACGACCCGCGGTCTTGCCC
>Ga0209745_1000546_pt1 | contig 23082 bp, 20 predicted proteins | sample BarGraNGADG00312_FD_184495 | JGI IMG/M metagenome (GOLD analysis project Ga0209745, IMG submission 184495) | Arctic peat soil microbial communities from Barrow, Alaska - Barrow Graham LP Ref core NGADG0004-312 (SPAdes) (version 2) | ecosystem: Environmental > Terrestrial > Soil > Wetlands > Peat...
GGCCGGGCCGGCCAGGCCGCGCGTGACGACGTCGCCGCCCGCGTTGACGCACACGTTCGCCAGCCCGCGCCGCCCCAGCCGGCCGGCCACCTTCTCGGCGGCCCAGCCCTTCACGTAACCGGACGGGTCGAAGCCGCCGGGGACGGCCCACGGATCGAAGGCGCCGTCGGTGAGCTCCCGCGCCGCCCGGCACTTCTCGATCACGCCGAGCACCGCCCACTCGATCCCGTCCCGCATGGACAGGTCCGCCTCGGAGCGCCGGCCGGTGCGCAGCGCGGTGACGAGGGTGTCCGGCCGGTGCGTGGAGAAGACGCGGTCCACCCAGTGCATGTACTCCACCGCGTCCTCGACGGCGTCCCGGACGAACTCGTCCTCCGGGAGTCGCTCGTCCACCTCGCGGATGTCGATGGTCACCGCGGTGCCCCAGATCATCTCCAGGTGCCGGTAGGAACGGCCGTGCGGCCGCAGCATCTCGACGCGGGGTTCCGGGCCGGCGGTCGCGTTCACAACCCCACCTGGTCGAGGATCGACTGCAGCGAGTACTTGAAGCCGGCCGACGTGTAGGTGGCACCCGAGATCGAGTTGACCTGCGCGGACTGCGCGGCCAGCGCCTCCACCACGAGTTGCGGGGCGGCCCGGTTGTTGATGCCCTGGGAATGGCGGTCCGCGGGCAGCGAGATCCAGCTGATGTCAACGATCTCGCCGTTCGCGATAGTGGCCTCCACCTGCATCGGGCCGTACGGAGTCGAGTACACCGCCCCGGTGTAGGTGGCCGTGCTGGCCGTGGCCGCCGGCGCGGCGGCAGTGGACGGCGCGGTGGTGGCCGACGCCGCGGTGTCATCGGAATCGTCCGAGGTGGTGTCATCCTCGTCGTCGGACCCCGTGGTCACGGTCGGGTCCGTGGTGGCGCCGCTCGCGTCGCTGGGCGACACCAGGCCGGTCGCCGCGGCCGGGGCGACTTCGGTGGTGGGGTTGAGGACGAGGACTCCGGCCACGCCGGCGAGGGTTGCCGCGACGATGGCGCCGCTCTTGATGGTGCTCATGGTGCTCCTCAGAGGTTGAATTCTTCGTGGTGGATACGGTCGGGGTCCGCGCCCAGCTCACGTGCGGACCGCTCGACCAGCTGGTTGAGGGACTCGGGGCCGCAGACGAACACGTCCGCGTCCGAGAGGGGGCCGACAAGGGAGTACAGGTGGTCCGCCGTGAGCGGGTAGGTGGTGCGCGAGCCCGCCATCAGGTGCACACGGACACGGTTGGGACGGGCAAGTCCGCGCAGTTCTTGCGCAAGCGCGAGATCCTGCGGATTCGACGCGCGATAGATGACGTCCACCGGCAGGTGCGCACCAAGTGTGTCCACCAGCGTACGGATCGGGGCGATCCCGGCACCGGCGGCCACGAGAACCACCCGCGAGCCGCGCACCCGGACGGGCGTGGTGGCACCGTACGGCCCTTCCACCAGCACCCTGGTGCCCACCGGGACATCCGCGAGGGCGGTGGACGCGTCACCCAGCGCCTTGACGGTGAGGCGCATCATCCCCTGGCGCGGCAGGCCGGAGAGGGAGTAGGGGTGCGCCTCGTACCGCAGGCCGGGGTGGAGGAAGCGCCAGTTGAAGAACTGGCCGGGCTGCACGCCGAGGGCGCGCAGGTTCCGCCCGCTCACCAGCACGCTCACCATGTCGGGGGTCTCGCGGACCACCGCGGCCACGCGCAGGTCGTGGCGCCACGAGCGCCGCAGGGGCACGAGCACACGGAACCACAGGATCGAACCGAAGGTCGCCACGTAGAGCGCCACCCACAGCGCCCGGGCCCAGCCCGTCATGAACGGGCCGCCGGCGGTGATCTGGTGTGCGAACGCGAGGGCGATGCCGAGGTAGGTGTAGAGGTGGATGGTCCACCAGGTCTCGTGCCGCATGCGCGAGCGGGCATGCCGCCATGACGTCAGACCCGCCAGCACCAGCGCCGCCAGGCCGGCGGTCGCGGGCAGGATCCAGGGGGTGGTCGTGTTGAGTGACCACAGCTCGCTCCACCAGGAGACCACGGCGGTGCGGGCGTAGCTCGCCACCACCAGCACGACGTGTGCTGCCACCAGTGAGAGCGCCCACGGGGCGATCCGCTTGTGGGCGACGACCAGCCGGTCCTGTCCGATGGCCCGCTCGAGCACGGGCAGGCGCGCGATCAGCACCAGCAGGATCAGGACGCCGTACGTGCCGACCACGGCGGCCAGCACGGACGCCGCCCACAGGAGGTCGGCCAGCGTGGAGCCGAGGGGCCAGATGGCCTGGAAGGTCAGCCCGAGGGCAACCCCTCCGACCAGCCCCACGGCGGCGAGCGCGGTGTTCGCCGTGCGCTGCTGCCGGGCACGGAGTGCGGCGAGGCCTTCGGCCCAGGATGCGGTGTGGGGCGCGGTGTACGGCTCGGTGTTGGAACGTGAGCGCGTGCGCGACGGTTCCACCGCGGTGGCCGGATTGCCGGGGTACATGAGTGCCATGTCCTCACGCTGGCAGCGGAGCCTGTGGGTCTCCTGTGAGAACTGGTGGGTGCCGCCTGTGAGCGCCGTTCCCACTCCGGTGGGCGGCTGGACCTCGTGGCCATACTCTGAGGACGTGACGAGGACCTCTCGGCTCGAGACCCGATGAGGGCCGAGCTCTGGCCGGATGCGGACGCCGATTGGCGGGCCGCCGCGGCGATGCGCACCGTGCCCCGGGAGGCGTTCCTGCCACGGTGGGAGCGCCGCTTCGCCGGGGCGGACCTGCCGATCGCGATCGGGTACGGTGCCACCAACTCCCAGCCGAGCACCGTGCAGACCATGCTCGCGCTGCTGGACGTGTACCCCGGGGACAGGGTGCTCGACGTCGGGGCGGGCTCCGGGTGGACCACCAGGATCCTCGCGCACCTGGCCGGGCCGGAGGGGGAGGTGATCGGCGTCGAGATCGTGCCGGAACTGGTGGAGATGGCGCGCGAGAACCTGGAGGCGGTCGGCCTGGACGACGCCCCCGGCGCGCGCGCCCGGATGATCCGGGCCGACGGCGATGCTCTCGGGGCGCCGTCGCTCGCCCCCTTCGACAGGATCCTCGTCTCCGCGGACGCCGGCTTCGTGCCCCGCGAGCTCGCGGAGCAGCTCGAGGAGGGTGGGCGCATGGTCCTGCCCGCCGCCGCGCGAATGGTCGTGGTGGAGCGGCACGGCGATGACTTCGCGATCCGGCGGGCCGTGGGCGGCTACAGCTTCGTGCCCCTGCGGGTGGTGCGCCGCCCCGGTGATGCCCTCCCCTTCTGATCGCCCTCTCCGCCTGATCGCCCGTGGACCGGTGCCCGGCCGGCGCAGGGGACGCGCGGCTCGACAACCGCGCAATCCTGACGGCCCGAGCAGCACCGGGATGCCACACAATGGGCTCATGGAAGCCAGGACGCCCCGCATCACCGTTGTCGGGTCCCTGAATCAGGACATCACCGTGACCGTGAGTCGATTCCCCGAACCCGGGGAGACGCTGATCGGCACCTCGGTCAGCTACCGCCTGGGCGGAAAGGGGGCGAACCAGGCGGTCGCCGCCGCACGCGCGGGCGCGGAGGTCTGGTTCGTGGGCAGGGTCGGCGGTGACGCCGCCGGCCTCACCCTGCGTCAATCGCTCCGGGACTTCGGCGTCCGCGACGAACTCCTCGCCGTCGATCGCGGTGTCCCGACGGGCACCGCGCACATCACGGTCGACGCCAACGGGGAGAACGAGATCATCGTCGTCCCGGGGGCGAACGGCGTCGTCGACCTGTCCGGGCTGCGAGAGGGGCATCCGGCCCGCGACGCGGACGTCTTCGTGACCCAGGGCGAGGTGCCGCCCGCGACCGTCGCGGCGGTGGCCGAACTCGGACGCGCCCGTGGTGCGGAGGTCGTCCTCAACCTCGCCCCGGCAATAGCGCTTCCGGCCGCGGTGTTCGAGGGCCTCGGTGTGCTCGTGGTCAACGAGTCCGAGGCCGGCCTCGTGCTGGGGGAGGAAGCTCCCGCGTCGGTCGACGCCGCGCTTGCCACCGCGTCGCGCCTCCTCGGCCTCGGCGTCCGGCGCGCGGTGATCACCCTCGGCAGGCTCGGAGCCGTCTTCGTAGTCGCAGGGGAAGCGGGCACGACCAGCGGCCACGTCCCCGCGCCGTCCGCGGCGCGAGTGGTGGACACGACAGGCGCGGGCGACGCCGCGGTCGGGGTCCTCGCGGCCGCACTCGCGACGGGTCTCCCTTTCGATGCCTGTGTGGCGGCAGGAGTGCGGGCAGGTTCAGCGGCCGTCGGGTACCCGGGCGCCGCCTCGGGCTATCCCGCCTTCTCGCTGGCTGCTGAGCCCACCTGAACTGCCGGAGGCGGAGCGCCCGTGAACGCTCAGTCAACGTTCGCGAACCACGGCAGGAACCACTGCACCAGCGGCCCCACCCCGAACGCGAACAGGACCGTCCCCACCCCGATCGTGCCGCCGAGGAGGAAGCCCACCACCAGCGCGATCACCTCGATCGAGGTCCGCGCCATCCGGACGGAGGCGCCACGGCGCGCGAGGCCGGTCATGAGCCCGTCGCGCGGGCCGGGGCCGAGGTTGGCCCCGATGTAGATCGCGGTGCCGAGCGCAAAGCCCACGGTCCCAGCCACCATCACAGCGGACCGTAGCACGAGGCCGTCGAAGTCCGGGAGCACGGCGAGCCCGACGTCCACGAACACCCCCACCAGCACCGCGTTGACCACGGTCCCGATCCCGGGCCTCTCGCGCAGGGGAATCCACAGCAGCAGCACCAGGAGCGAGACCGCCACGATCAACGAGCCGATCGGCTTGTCGAAGGCCCGCGCCAGCCCCTGGTGGAACACATCCCAGCCGGGAAGTCCCAGGTTCGCCTGAACGAGCGCGGCCACACTGATACCTTGAATGAGGTTCCCCGCCACGAGTTGGAGGAGGCGGCGCAGGAACTTCACGCCCACGAGCATGCCAGAGCCGGCACGCTCGCTCCCAACGCAGGGCCGAGGGCTGACCAGGGAAGGTGACCATGTCGGAATCCGCGCAGCGCTCGCTCCTGATCCGCAACGTCCGGATGGTCCCCGTGGGGATCGACCGCCGCGGCCACACCCCGGACCACACCACCGTCCCCCGGCGCCCGGTGGACCTTCGCATCCGTGACGGCGTCGTCGCGGAGATCGGGCCGGGCCTCGCGCGCGCGGGCGAGGACGAGTACGACGCCGACATGCGGTTCGCCGCCCCCGGCCTGTGGGACGCACACGTGCACTGGGACCAGTGGGCCCAGACCCTCACCCGCGTGGACGTGAGCGGGTCCGCGAGCGCGGACGACGTCGTCGCCATCCTGGCCCGCGAGCTGCCGCACCGCCCCGACGACGGCGCCACGGTGTTCGGCTTCGGCCACCGGTCGGCGTTGTGGCCGGCGCCAGCGACCGTGGCGCAACTCGACGCCGTCAGCGACGGCCGGCCCGTGGTGCTCATCTCCGGCGACGCCCACAACGGCTGGCTGAACTCCCGCGCGCTCGAAATCCTCGGCCTGTCCCCGCGAGAGGGCGTGATGGAGGAGCGCGAGTGGTTCGATACCCTCGCCCGCCTGGACGAACTCCCCGGCGCGCGTGCGCAGGCGGCGGCCGGCGCCGCGGGGGCGTTCGAGCTGGCGGCCCGGAAGGGCGTGGTGGGGATCGTGGACATGGAGTTCGGGGCGCCGTTCCTGGCCTGGCCGGGGCGTGTGTCCGCGGGCGCCACCGGGCTGCGGGTGCGTGCCGCCACCTACCCGGACCACCTCGACGCGGCGATCGCGGCGCGGCTGCGGACCGGGCAGGCGCTGGAGGGCGGCGCGGGCCTGGTGAGGATGGGGCCGTTGAAGATCATCTCGGACGGGTCGCTGAACACCCGCACGGCCCGCTGCGTTGACCCGTACCCGGACGCCCACGGTCTGGCGGACCCGTATGGGGTCACCAACTACGAGCAGGACGAGCTGACCGAGCTGCTCGCGCGCGCCCACGCGCACGGCATCGAGGCGGCGGTGCACGCGATCGGCGACGCCGCGGTCGGCTCGGCGATCGACGCCTTCGCGGCCACCGGTGCGCGTGGGTCGATCGAACACCTCCAACTGCTCGCGTACCGCGACATCCCGCGCCTGGCGAAGTACGGCCTGACCGCGTCGATGCAGCCCGCGCACCTGCTCGATGACCGGGACGTCACCGCGCGGGTGTGGCCGGACCGCAAGAACCGGTGCTTCATGACGTATTCGCTGATCGCGGAGGGGATCACGGTGGCGCTGGGCTCGGACGCGCCGGTCTCGCCGCTGGACCCGTGGCTGGCGATGTCGGCGGCGGTGTTCCGCAGCGCGGACGAGCGCACCCAATGGAACTCCACCGAGGCGATCACCGCCGCGCAGGCCTTCGCCTGCTCCACCGACGGCCGGGGCACGCTGGCGCCGGGCGCCCCCGGGGATGTGATCCTGCTCGAGGCGGACCCCACCGAGGAGCTCGGCGACGCCCGGGACATGGGTGTCATGCTGGGCGGCATGGTGGTGGACATGACCGTGGTGGACGGCCGGGTCACGCACCTGGACCTCTGACCGCCGTCGCCCTCCGGGCGCCACCCGCAAAAGGTGCGACGAAGGTCCTCGCATGTTCGCTCCCCATGGGGTGTGATAGGTGGATGAACTCAAAGACGAGCGGGGGCTCCGCGGCCCCTGAAGTACGCAATGTTGTCCTTGTTGGCCCCGGCGGCTCCGGGAAGACCACGCTGATCGAGACCTTGCTGAACAGGGTCGGCGTGATCAACCGTACGGGCCGCGTGGAGGACGGGAACACCGTCACGGACTTCGAGGACGTCGAGAAGCGCCTGCACTACTCCGTGAACCTGGCCGTCGCCTCGGTGGACATCTCCGACCCCGACCTCATCGGTGACCTCGGCACCGTTCGCCTGAACCTGCTGGACGCCCCGGGCAACCCCGACTTCGTCGGCGAGCTGCGCGCGGGCCTGCGCGGCGCCGACGCCGCCCTGTTCGTCATCTCCGCCGTCGACGGCATCGACGGCGCCACCCGCCGGGTGTGGGACGAGTGCGCCGCGGCCGGCGCCCCCCGCGCCATCGTGGTCACCGACGTCGACGAACCGCGCGCGAACTTCGACGCGACGCTCGAGGAGCTGCAGCGAGTCTTCGGGGATGGGGTGCACGCCCTCTACCTGCCGTACAAGGCGAACGACCCGGCGAACGCGCGGGTCATCTCGGTGTCGCGGGCCCAGATCGTGGAGGGCATCGGGTCCAGCATGAAACTGACCCCGCTGGACCCGGATGACCAGGACAGCGTGGAGGAGTTGCGCGCCCGCCTGATCGAGGACGTCATCACGGAGTCCGGTGACGAGGACCTCATGGAGAAGTACCTCGAGGGCGAGGAACTCGGCTTCCTGACCCTCTCCGCCGACCTCGCGAAGGCCATCGGGCACGCGGACTTCTTCCCGGTGCTGCCGATCGTGGCCACCACCGGCCTCGGCGTCCCGCGGTTGCTGCGCGTCATGTGCGTGGGCTTCCCCTCGCCCGCGGACCACGTGCTGCCCACCATCTACTCCCCCGCGGGCGCCGAGCGCGCGCCGCTCACCCACTCGGTGGACGAACCGCTGGTGGCCGCCGTCATCAAGACCACCACGGACCCGTTCGTGGGCCGCGTCTCGGTGGTGCGCGTCTACTCCGGCGTGCTGCGCTCCGACCAGATGGTGCACATCTCCGGCCACCTGTCCCAGTTCTCCGGTAAGCCCGCGAACCCGCAGTGGCACGCCGATCACGACGACGAGGAGCGCGTCGGCGCCCTCGGCCGGCCATTGGGTGGGTCCCAGGTGCCGGTGGACAAGGCCGTGGCGGGTGAGGTGGTCACCGTGGCGCGGCTGACCAAGGCGGAGACGGGCGACACCCTCTCCGACCCGGCGAACCCTGCCGTCATCACCCCGTGGACGATGCCCGAGCCGCTGTACCCCACTGCGATCCTGAACCTGAAGAAGGGCGACGAGGGCAAGCTCATGCAGGGCCTGCAGCGCCTCCAGGCCGAGGACCCCACGGTCCGCGTGGAGGTGGACGCCACCACCGGGCAGCTCGTGCTGTGGACCATGGGCGAGCAGCACCTCCAGGTGATGCTCGACCGGCTGCGGAACCGCTCCGGTGTCGAGGTCAAGACCGTTCCGGTGCTCGTGGCCCTCCGCGAAACCCTCAAGGACAAGTGCGAGGTGCAGGGCAAGCACGTCAAGCAGTCCGGTGGCCACGGCCAGTACGCGGTGGCGGACCTCCGCTTCGAGCCCCTGCCCCAGGGCAGCGGCTTCGAGTTCGTGGACGAGGTGGTGGGCGGCACCGTGCCGCGCCAGTACATCCCGTCCGTGGAGAAGGGCATCGTGAACCAGATGGCGAAGGGCATCACCGGTTACCCGATGGTGGACGTCCGCGCCGTGCTGTACCACGGCAAGGCCCACGCGGTGGACTCCTCCGACGCCGCCTTCCAGATGGCCGGCGCGCTCAGCGTGCAGGAGGCCGCGAAGAAGGGCGGGATCACCATCCTCGAGCCCGTTGACACGGTGACGGTGGAGTGCGACGACGAGTTCGTCGGCGGCGTGATGTCCGACCTCTCCACCCGCCGTGGGCGCGTCAAGGGCACCGACCAGGTCGGTGAAGGACGCACCGCGGTCACCGCGGAGGTTCCCACGTTCGAGCTGGTCCGCTACGCCACCGCGTTGCGCTCGCTCGCCCGGGGCACCGGCACCTTCTCGCGGGAGTACCTGCACCACGAGCCGGCGCCGTCGCACCTGACGGAGAAGCTGGTGGCCGGGGCGTAGGCCGCAACCGCTGGCAACCGATACGCCCCCCTTCGTGTGTATCGCCAATTGCGGTTTATTGCGGCTTCGAGCGCCCAATCGGCCCCAATTGAGGCCATCAAGCGATACAGCCGGGGCGAGCCGGCCCGGACTGTATCGGTTGCCAACGTGTTGCCAGCCGTCGCATTCGCGCACCAAACATCTTGGTCCGCGATAACACCGGCGTTATCATGTGGGTGTGACGTACGCGAGCCAGGTCAGGGCACGTCGGGAGGCGCTTCACCTCTCCCAGCGTGAGTTGGCGGCGCGCTCGGGTGTGAAGCAGCCGCTGATTTCGGCGATCGAATCCGGCAGGCGTCAGCCCAGCGCCGCAACCCGGACGGCGCTGGACCGGGTGCTGGTGGTCCGGCCGTCCCAGGTGCTACGGGAGATGCGCGGGCAAGCGCTGGAAATCGTCGCGCGGCACCACGGGAGCGCACCGCGAGTGTTCGGTTCGGTGGCGCGGGGTACGGATGGTCCGGACTCCGACGTCGACCTGCTGGTCACCTTCCCCGAGGACGCCGGGATCACCGACCTGCTGGCCATGGAGGACGAACTCACTGAGCTCTTGACGGTTCGGGTTGAAGTTGTGTCAGCCGGGTCGGGCGGACGGGTCATCGACCGGGCCGTTCGCGAGGCGATCCCGCTGTGACGCCCTCGGAGCACCCGGTCCCCGCGAGCCGGCTCCGCGTCTGGCTCGATGATCTGGCCGGGTTCGGCCGAGACGCCGACTACCTGGTCGCCTTGGGACGCGATGCCTATCTGGCCGACACCGCGCAGGGCCGGCTGCTGCGGAACGCCGGCGAGCGCCTGCTCATCAAGGTGGCGACGGTTGTGGAGCGGTTTCCCGAGGATTTCAAATCGGACCACCACAACATCGAGTGGGTCGACATCACCCGGATGCGGAACCTGGTCGCCCACCAGTACGACAAGGTCAACCACGACCTCATGTGGGTCACCCTCCAGCGCGACATCCCGGCGTTGATGAAGCGACTCGGCCTGTCCGCCTGACCGGTGCCCGCTCGCGGCCGCCGTGCCTGCAGGAGCATGCTGTCCTCGCCCGCGTCCGGCCCACCACCTCATCTGAAGCGCCGTCCGCCGCCTCCGCCAGCCGCCTGCCCCTCGCGGTCCTCAGCCTCCCGGGAGAACTCGAGGCGGATTCTGCAACGAGCACTCCCGGGAGAATACGGACACGTGCGCACGCGCCTCGACACAGCCCAGAGAGTCCACCGACCGCTCGTGGAACCTCCGGATGCGCCCCCTCAGCGCGCTTGAGCCGGGTTTCGGGCGGTTGGAGCCCTCTATGAGCATGCCCAGCCGCATCGAGGGCGCCAACTGCCGGTTTGGGAACCAGAATCGCGGCTGAATACGTTCCTTGGCGACGCCGATGCGGAAATGGGCCACCACCGGCGTCGCCAACTGCTCGAAACTGCGCGGGAGCGCGGGGCGTTGGGCGAGGGCGCGGGGCGTTGCGCGGGAGCGCGGGGCGTTGGGCGAGGGCGGGTGCTCGGCACGGCTCCCACCACTTCCCGCGCACCGAAGCCGGTCGCGCTCGATAATGAGAGCCTCACAGGAGGCTGACATGGACCGCACCGACGCACGCACCGAACTTGACGAGGCCGGCCGTGAGGCGGTGGAACTGGCCCGGCGCTGGGTGGCCGAGTCAGCCGACCAGCCCATCGAGTACGACGCCCGCCTGCTCTCCCGGGTGCTCAAGGACCCGAAAGGGCTCGAGTTCACCGTCCGGTTCGTCGACGGCGTCATCCGCCCCCAGGACCTCGGCGTCGCCGCCCGGACCCTGGCCCGGCTCGCGCGCCGCGACACGAGCTTCCTCCCGCCCTACCTCGCCGCCGGGGTGAAGGCCGCCGGCCCGGCCGCCGTCGCCGCCCCGGAGGTGGTGGTCCCCGCGGCGCGGCGCGTGTTCCGCCAGCTCGTGGGCGACCTCATCGTCAACACCACCGGCGAGGGCCTCGCCACCGCCCTCGCCCAGGCCCGCGCGGACGGCAACCGCGTCAACGTGAACCTGTTGGGCGAGGCCGTCCTGGGCGACGGCGAGGCCGCCCGCCGCCTCGCCGCCAACGCGCGGCTCCTCGCGCGCGACGACGTCGACTACCTCTCACTCAAGGTCTCCGCCGTCACCGGCCCCCACAATCCGTGGGGCTTCGACGAGGTGGTGGAGCACGCGGTGGAGCACCTGCTGCCGTTCTACCTCGACGCGGCGAGCGCGTCCACCCCCAAGTTCGTCAACCTGGACATGGAGGACTACAAGGACCTCGCCCTCACGCTCACGGTGTTCCGGCGGCTGCTGGACTACCCGGCCCTCCTCCACCACGAGGCCGGCATCGTGCTGCAGGCCTACCAGCCGGACGCGCTCGCCGCGATGATGGAGCTGCAGGAGTGGGCGGCGCGGCGCGTCGAAGCCGGCGGCGCGCGCATCAAGGTTCGGCTGGTCAAGGGCGCGAACCTCGCCATGGAGCGGGTGGACGCCGAACTCCACGACTGGCCCCTCACCACCTGGCCCACCAAGCTCGAGACGGACACCAACTACAAGCGCGTCATGGACTGGTCGCTAACCCCGGAGCGCACCCGCAACATCCACCTCGGCATCGCGGGCCAGAACATCTTCGACATCGCGCTCGCGTGGGTGCTGGGCGGGCAACGGGGCGTGCGCGACGACGTCGAGATCGAGATGCTCGCCGGCATGGCCACGGGGCTGGCGGAGGTGGTGCGCCGCGAGGTGGGCCACCTGCTGCTCTATGTGCCGGTGGTGGATCCGAAGGAGTTCGACGTCGCGATCGCCTACCTCGTGCGGCGGCTCGAGGAGAACTCCCTGCCGGAGAACTTCATGTCCGGCGTCTTCGACATCGCCGGGGACTCCGCGGTCTTCGCGCGCGAGCGCGACCGCTTCCTCGCCTCGCTCGCGGCGGTCGACGACGCCGTCCCCACCCCGCGCCGGACCCAGGACCGGGCCACCGAGACGGCGGAGGAGATCGCCGCCGTCGTCCAGGACGGGGAAGGGAACTGGCGGTTCCACAACACCCCGGACACCGATCCGATCCTGCCCGGCAACCGCGCGTGGGCGCGCGCGATCGTGAGCCGTATCCCCGGCTCGCGGCTGGGGGTGGCGGAGGCGGATGCCGCGATCGTGCCGGACACGGACGCCATCGATCGGCTCCTCGAGGCGACGGCGGACGCCGGGGCCGCGTGGGGGGCGCGCCCGGCGGCTGAGCGGGCCGAGATCCTGCACCGCGCGGGCGTGGAGCTGGGGCTGCGGCGGGCCGAACTCCTCGAGGTGGCCGCGTCCGAGGCCGGCAAGACCCTCGACCAGGGCGACCCCGAGGTCTCCGAGGCCATCGACTTCTGCCACTGGTACGCCTCGCTCGCGCCCGAGCTCGAGCGGGTGGCGGGCGCGCGGTTCGTGCCGTCCCGGGTGACCCTGGTGACGCCGCCGTGGAACTTCCCGGTCGCGATCCCCACGGGGGGCGTGCTGGCGGCGCTGGCGGCGGGGAGCGCCGTCGTCTTCAAGCCGGCGACGCCGGCGCGCCGGTCCGGGGCGGTGCTCGCCGAGGCGCTGTGGGCGGCCGGGGTGCCGCGCGAGGTGCTGCGGCTGGTGCAGACGCCCGACCGCGCGGTGGGACGGCACCTGGTGTCGCATCCGCTGGTGGACCGGGTGATCCTGACGGGGTCGTACGAGACGGCCAAGCTGTTCCGCTCGTGGCGGCACGACCTGCCGCTGCTGGCCGAGACGAGCGGGAAGAACTCGATCATCGTGACGCCGTCGGCGGACCCGGACCTGGCGGTGAAGGACGTGGTGTACTCCGCGTTCGGGCACGCGGGGCAGAAGTGCTCGGCGGGGTCGCTGGTGATCCTGGTGGGCTCGATGGCGACGTCGCGGCGGTTCCACGACCAGCTCGTGGACGCGGTGCGCTCGCTGCACGTGGCGTGGCCGGCGGACCCGTCGTCGCAGATGGGGCCGGTGGTGGTTCCCGGGGACGAGAAGCTGCGGCGCGGGCTGACCGCGCTCGGGGACGGCGAGCACTGGGTGCTGAAGCCGCGGGCGCTGGACGAGACGGGAGCGCTCTGGTCCCCCGGCGTGCGCGCGGGGGTGCGGCCGGGGTCCGAGTACCACCTCACCGAGTACTTCGGGCCGATCCTGGGCGTGATGACGGCGGAGACGCTGGAGGAGGCGATCGAGATCCAGAACGCGGTGGACTATGGGCTCACCGCTGGGCTGCAGTCGCTGGACCCGCGCGAGCTGGAGCAGTGGCTCGCGGGCGTGCAGGCCGGGAACCTGTACGTGAACCGGGTGATCACGGGCGCGATCGTGCGGCGCCAGCCATTCGGCGGGTGGAAGCGGTCCGCCGTGGGTGCGGGGAGCAAGGCCGGCGGGCCGAACTACCTGTTCGGGCTGGGAACCTGGGAGCCGGTGCCGGCCGACGAGGCCGAGGCAATGCCCACCGAGGCGGCTCTGCCCGTGGACACCGAGGCGGCTCTGCCCGTGGCCCCCACCCCTCCCGACGCCCCCGACATCATGCCGCCCAGCTTCGCCGCCTCCCCGGGGGACGCGACTGGCGGTCCCAGCCCGGCGGACGTCGTCGAGTCTCGGGCCTCCACGCCCGCCGACGCCCCCGACATCATGCCGCCCAGCTTCGCCGCCACCCCGGTGGATGACCTCCCGGGGCCGGTGCGCGACGTCGTCGAGGCTGCGGGCGGGGTGCTGGAGCCCGCCGAGTACGCGAGCCTGCGGCGCGCCGTCGCCTCCGACGCCGCCGCGTGGGCGAGCGAGTTCGGCGTCACCCACGACCCGACCGGGCTCAGGGTGGAGCGCAACATCCTGCGCTACCTCCCGACGCCCGTGACGGTCCGCGTGGACGAGGGCGAGAAGCTTGTGGACCTGGTGCGCGTGGTGGCGGCCGGTGTGCGGGCGGGCGCCGAGTTGACGCTGTCCACGGGGGTCCGCGTGCCCGGCGTGGTGACGCAGAAGATGGTCGCGGCCGGCGTGACGCTGCGCCATGAGTCGAATGACGACTGGCATGTGGCCGCGACTGCGTGGGCCAAGGCGGAGCCGCTGGGTGCCCGCGTGCGCCTCGTGGGGCCGGGCGCGCTGCCGCTCGCCCGGGCGATCGAAGGACTCCCGGACATCGCGATCTACTCCTGGCCGGTCACGGAGGCGGGGCGCGTGGAGCTGTTGCCATTCGTGCACGAGCAGTCGGTGAGCATCACGGCCCACCGGTTCGGTACGCCGTTCAAGCTCAGTGAGGGCGTGATCTAGGGCGCCGACCCCCTCCCTCCCCCGCTCCCTCCCCCGCTCCCGGGGCTCATCTGGCAACCGATACGCTCACCAGGTTGCCACAGAGGTCGTCTCGCGCGTCGTTGGAATTCTGCCCGGACTGGACGAGAGTGGCGCCGATTGGCGATACGCCACCCGGTGGCTGTATCGCCAACTGGTGTATCGCAAATTGGTATCCCCCGGGTCTCTCACATACCGCCGCTCAGGAGGCGCCGAACATCCCCGATCACGGTTCGAAAGCCCTCGGCCGCATCGTGCCGATTGACGGTGATGTGGCGCCAACCGGCCATCGTGAAGCGACGATCACGCTGGATGTCACGAGATTGCTGCTCTGGCGTCAAATGGGTTTCGCCGTCGTAGTCGATGGCGATGCGAGGCTCGCGGTATCCCAGGTCAGCGACCGGGGAATGCGGATCGTTCGGATCCAGCTTGAGCTGCAGTTCGGGTTCAGGGAGGCCGGCCTCGACCATCGCGAGGCGCAGGTGCGTCTCCTTGATCGAGTCGGCGCCCACGCGGATCAACCCGAGCGCCGCATGTGCCTTCTCCGCTCCTGCCATCCGACCGTGCCATGACAGGACCTGCCGTAGTTGAGTGATCGTCGCGTGGGGTTCCGTCCGGCCCTCGAAGGTCTGGCGAGGGAGCCTCACGAGGTGGTCGCCGAACTCGACGAGCTCGAAGATGGTGAGCGACGATGCGAGTTCGAGCCACACCCTTGCCGGGGTGGACACGGGGATATTGTCGATTCGGGTCACCTCTCCCAACCGGACGCATGCCCGGTGACCACGAACGATGCTCGTCCGAGGGAGGTTCGCGGGACGCTGCCGGGAGACCTCCGGCAACTGGAGCTTCAGCGACTGGGGGAGCGTGAGCCCTCGCGCGATCCCGCCCGTGCAGTGGGAGGCCCATGTGTTGGGGAGGGAGCGGCACACGGCCTTCGCGATGGTGAAATCGTCATGCTCCACGCCGTTCATCGCATAGATGCCCTGGCCGAGGCGGATGACGTCCGTCCGACGTAGCCGCTCCGGGTGGGCGCCCTCTTCGATCGCCTCCTTGAGGGTGAAGACACCGAGGGTGACGAGCCTTTTCGGCAGGGGAGAGGCGGGCCGCATGCGCAAACTCTCGCTGGGAACTGACCCGACCCCGCTCGCGTGGCAGAAGGGGTGTGGACACGGGCCCGCTAGGCATTGTGTGGACAGGGAGGACCCACCTCCCGGGACTCACCGGTTCCACCTCCCCGGGACTCACCACCTGGCGATACAACGTCGCCGCTGCGTATCGCCTCTCGGCGCCATTCCGCTCAGTCCGGAGAGCGATTCCACCAACTGGCGATACAACGTCGTTGGCAACTTCGCGGGCGTATCGGTTGCCATCGGGGAGGGGGCCGAGGGCACGGATGGGGGAGGCGAATGCGCGGGAAGTCGGGGACCCGGAGGCGAATGCGCGGGCAGGCGGGGACCCGGAGCATGCTGGGGCGCCCTTGGTGGTAGGGGACCAGGCCAAACGCCTCACTCGAGGGCGCGATCCAGGGGCGGAATCGCTCGCGCGCCGCCTACCCCTCGAACATGCCCTCCTCGAACTCGACGCGCTGCAGGACGCCGTCGATGTAGGTGGCGCGAGCGGTCAGCGCGTGGGAGATCTGCGCGAGAGCCGAGGTGTGAGCAGCCGAGACGGCAGCCTGCGGGTCCTTCTCCTCGATCAGTTTCTCGGTGATGGCGGCCTGCCGGATGGCGCGCTTGGCGATGTGCGCGGCGAGACGGTCGAGGGCGGCGAGGGAGTCGAGGTCGAGCCGGTCGGCCAGTTCGGCGATGCGGGCGTGGTCCCGGCCTTCGAAGAACGCCTTCTCCGCGGCGATGGCCTCGAGGGACTCGCGGGTGGGATCCGTGCTCATGACTGCCCCGCGTCCTCGCCGCGGTCCTCCTCGCCGCGGTCCTCCTCGCGCAGCCGCGGCTCGGTCCGTTTCTCGGGATGGATGCCATGCTTGTCGGCGTAGAACGCGCGGACCTTGTCCATGTCGGCCCGCACATCCCCCGTGACGTGCAGGGTGGGGCCGAAGCCCAGGGTGCGGCTCGGGCCGTCGATGAACCCGAGAGAAACCGGCAGCCCGGTCTGCTGCGCCAGCCGGTAGAAGCCGGACTTCCAGTGCGTGCCCTTACTGCGGGTGCCCTCGGCAGCGAGCACGATCAGGAAGGACTTGTCAGCCTTCGCCTGCTTGGCAAGGTTGTCGACCAGCCGGCCGGGGTGCTTCCGGTCGACGGGGATACCGCCGGTGGCCCGGAACAGCCACGCAAGCGGTCCGCGGTACAGCTCCTGCTTCACGAGCACGCGGGGCCGCACGCCGGCGGACCAGAGCAGCGTCAGCGTGGCCACCCAGTCCCAGTTCGAGCTGTGCGGCGCGCCGACGAGGATCCCACTGCGCGGCACCTCCCCCACGGTGCGCCACCGGGTGACCTTCAGGGCGGCGCGCGCCAGCGCGCGGCGGATAGGCATCGGGCGGGACATCAGCAGGCCTCCATGGTGGGAACTCTAGCCGGGCGAGCGCGCTGTGCGGCGGCGACGGCGCCCGCCCGGCGCCGTTGCCGCCCGCCGTCGTCGTCGTCGCCCGCCCGCCGCCGTTGCCGCCCGCCCGGCGCCGTTGCCGCCCGCCGTCGTCGTCAAGCGAAGTCGAACACCGGCGGGAAGGCGACCACCACGACCGCGGCCCACGCGGCGTACACCGGGAGGTAGGCGGTCTGCCACTGCTCCAGCACGGCGAAGGGCCGGCGCCCGCGGAGGAAGCCAAGCTGCAGCCACGCGGCCCAGGAGAGGTTCGCGAGCAGGATGAGGTTGAGGCCCAGGGCCGCGGTCTTGTTGGGGCTGAAGCCGAACTCCGAGATCCGGCCCACCATGGCAGTGAGCATCAACAGGTCCACCACGAGGGCGCTGACGAGCAGCACCAGTTGCAGCCGGTCGAACAGCCCGGGGGGCGCGAACGGATCGCGCGCGGAGATCGAGTAGAGCAGCAGCGCGAGCGTCAGGACGAGCACCAGATCGAAGAGGATGAGGAAGTCGCGGTTGGCGTCGATGGGGTTGCCCGTCAGGACCATCGCGGCGAGGAACGTGAGCAGCAGCAACGTGGTGAGCGGGGTGAACACCTTCGTGAGCACGGGCGCCATGTTCTCGATCACGGCCTGCTTGGCCTCCACCAGCCAGGCCGCGACGATGACCGCGCCCGCGGCTCCGGCGGGGAGGATCCACTCGATGGCGACGCGTTCGGCGTCGAGCCCGATGGCGCTGAACGCCCCCAGCGTGAGGCCGAGCAACACACCACCGCCCAGGGCGATGAGGGCGTAGTAGATCGCCCACTCCCCGGTGAAGCGGAGGAAGTCCATGCGGCGCGGGGCGGAGCGCCAGTCCCCGCCGGTGTACGCCACGCCCACCACGAGCCACAGGAGGACCGGGAGGTGGATGGCGGCGAGCGCCTCGGTGTGGTGGTAGCCGCCGAAGGGATAGACGTTGGCGAACACCGCCCCGAGCACGAAGATGCCGGCGATCACCGCGATGGTCCCCGCACCCGGCCGCCGCCGCCACGCGAACCAGCCGGCGAGGAACGGGAGGACCAACACGGCGAGGTTGCGGGCGTAGAAGCCGCCGTCGGTCTCCAGGTTGAAGCCGAAGAGCCGCGGTGCGAGGATCGCGAGTCCGGCCGCCACGGCGATGCCGAGGGCCACCCACAGGTCGGTCCGGCCGGCGCGGTCGTTGGCGGCGTCGTCGTCGGCGTTCCCGAGGACCAGCTGCTTCCAGAGGCGGTCCGAGTGCTCGCGGGCGAACTCGCGGGAGAGCTCGTCCAGGTTCCCCAGGCGCTTGACGGCGACGAGGAAGGCCTCGTCCGCTGCCAGGCCGGTGGCCTCGAGGTCCGCGACCTGGTCGCGGAGGTGGTCCTCGAGCTCGACGACGTCGGTGGTCGCCACCCCCCGCCGGCGCTGCACGAAGCCGCGCCACGCCGCGATCTGCTCCTCGAGGCCGGGGTCCGGGGTGCGCTCGCCGTACTCGTGCTCGTGCTCCTGCTCGGTCATCGGGCCCATCCTTCCGCCGGTCGCGCGGTCACCGCGCGTCCAGCCGTCTCGGCGAGGTCATTCCAGATGCCGTCGAGGGTCGCGGTCACGACCTCCCACTGGTGGCGCTGCTCCGCGAGGGTCGCCGTGCCCTCACGCGTCAGTGCGTAATGCTTCCGACGGCGGCCGGTCGGGCCCTCGCCCCAGCTCGCCTCCACGAGCCCAAGCCGCTCGAGGCGGTGGAGGAGGGGGTAGAGCATGCCGTCGGTCCAGGTCATGCGGCCGGCGGAGAGGTCGTTCACGCGTTTGAGGATCGCGTAGCCGTACGACTCGCCATCCGCCAGGATGCCGAGCACGATCGGAGTGGCCGACGCCGCCACCAGGTCCTTGCCTATGAACACCTGCGCTCCTCTCCGTGCCTTGCACCTCTTTGCATAGGTCTGCTAGGTATCATACCCAGCAGTGCGACGTGTTATCAACCCTCGGGGCGTCTTCAATCGGGTCGCTCATCCCCACCCTCGGCTTGTCTCCGCAGGTTTCGGTCCCTTGGCGCCCTCGGTTGGCGGGCTCCAGGGGATCGGAGGCGCCAAGTGACACATTGAGGGCGAGATTCGCCCGTCAATCAGGCATCTGGCGCCCTCGGTCCGGACGTCCGCCGGGATCGACGTCTCCAACTGCCCGTAACTCCCCCGCCCGGGTCCGAGGAGCCGGCCGACTGCCGAACCTCACGCCGGCGCTCGCCCCACCCGCCGCAGCCCTCTCAACCTCACGCCGCTGATCGCGCAAGCAGGCCCCTGAGAGTTCGGATCACGGAGCGAAACCCCTCCGCCGCGTCGTCCTTGTTGACCTTGATGTAGCGCCAGCCGTTGAGGCTGAACGCGGTGTCGCGGCGATTGTCACGGGACTGCTGCTCGGATGTGAGGTGGGCGCCGCCGTCGTACTGGATGGCAATACGAGCCGCCCGATAGCCGAGGTCTGCGTGCAGGGTGTACGGATCCTTCGGGTCGAGAGCGATCTGGAGTTCGGGCTCCGGCAGGCCAGCGCGCGCGATGGCAAGGCGGAGCTTGGTCTCCATGGGGGAGTCCGCGCCGACGCGGATGAGTGCCAGCGCCTCGCGAGCGCGAGCCGCACCTGGCATGCGCGGATGTCGGCGCGAGAGATCGAGGAGTGTCTGGCGTGTTGTGTGCGGCGTTGATCGGCTCTCGAAGCGCGGGCGAGGGATGCGGACCAAGTGGTCACCGAGGATGATCAGGTCGTCAAGGGTGAAGAGTCCAGCCAGTTCGAGCCAGGTGCGCGCGGGACTGGAGGTGCGGACTTCGTTGATCAACACGAGTTCGTCGTCTTCCGCGCTTGCCCGGTGACCACTGACGCCCGCGCCGCGGGGTCGGCTGCCCGGGCATGGGCGCGTCACATGCGGGATGTCCTTGCTGAAGCTGTTGGGGAGCCAGAGGTCGTGGACCAATGCCGCGGTGGTGTGAGAGACCCACGCGCCTTCGAACTCACGCGCGACGGCTCTCGCGACTTCGACGGCCGTGAGCGTTGTGCCTGCATCCGAGTACATCGCCCGGCCGACGCGATCGATCCCCCGGCGGCGCAGGGCTCCCGGGGGCAGGCCGGCCTTGAAGGCTTCCGCGCGGCTGAAGACGCCAAGGGTGGCCAGTTCCTCAGGCAGCAGCTTTCGTGGACGCACGGATGAAGCATGTCGCGGTAGGAGGAACCTCCGCTGCGCTCATCCACAGGTTCTGCGGCGGGTTTCGCGCAGTTGGAGCCCTCGATGCCGCCTGACTCCGTGACCGAGGGCGCCAACTGCCCATTTGTAGGCCAAATCCCGCCCCCAATGCGTCACTTGGCGACGCCGATCCTCCGGGACCTGCCCATCGAGGGCGCCAACTGCCCGAAACCCCGTGGAGAAAGTCAGACCCGCGCCCCCAGCGCCCGCGGGACGCAGCATGCCAGGGACGCGGCGACGTCGTCGGCCATCACGAGCGGCCACGGGTACGCGTCGCACTGCGCGATCACGGGCCCCCACGGGGCGAGCCCGCCGGAGCAACCCAGGTAGTGCGCCAGCAGTTCGGCGGTGGCGCGGGCGTCCCCGAGGGCAAAGTGGGCGTCCAGAAGGTCGATACCAGCGGCCGCGCAACAGTCCACCAGCTTCTGCGACGCCCCCCGCACGAACTTCCGCGACCACCGCATCGTGCACAGCGACGGCAACGTCTCCGGCAGCGGCCACCCCGCCCGCTCCAACTCAGCTGACACGAACCGCAGGTCGAAGCTCGCGTTGTGCGCCACGAACGTCCGGCCCGCGAGCTGGGCCATGACCTGCGGGGCGATGTCGTCGAAGGTGGGGGCGTCGACGACGTCGCGCGGCCGGATCCCGTGCACCCACGTGGGGCCGACGTCGCCGAGCGGGTTGACGAGCGTGCTCCACTCGTCCTGGTACCGGCCCGCGGCGTCGAGGAGCACGATCGCGATCTCGATCACCCGATGGGTGCGGGGGCTGAAGCCCGAAGTTTCGACGTCTACCACCGCGTATCCGAGCACGCTTCCACCGTATCGACCGCCTCCGACAACGCCGGGAAGGCTCGCGGGGGCGGGCCGCGCCGAGGGCGCGCCCGGCGGCGGGCTACCCCAGCAGCGCCTCCGTCACCTCGACGACACCCGCCGGCGTGCGGCGTCGCCGGCCGGGGCGGACGCGGAAGCCCGCGGCGTGCAGCAGCGCCGGGACGCGGCCGGCGTACGGATCGCGCATGCCGACGGGGTCGTCGAGGCGGCGCGCGATCGCGGTCATGAGCCGCATCAGGGGGTCGGTGGGCCTGCCCACCTCCACCACGTGCAGCCGCCCGTCCGGCCTCAGGACGCGGCGGAACTCGGCCAGCGCGGCGCGCCGCACCGCCGGCGTCATGTGGTGCAGGGCGAGGGAGATGACGATGCGGTCGACGGCGTCGTCCGGGAACGGCAGCCGCTGCGCCTCGCCCCGCACCCACTCCACGCCGTGCGGGTTCGGCTTGGCGCGCGCGGCGTGCACCGCGTTCCCCGGCTCGAGCCCCACCACGCGGGCGTGCGGCGCGGCGGCCGCGATGGCCAACGCCTGCGTGCCGGTGCCCGCGCCGACGTCGAGGATGAGGGGGGCCGACGGCGGCGCGCCGGGCGAGCCCGACGTCGCGGGCGGGGCGGGGGGCGGCGTCGCGGCCGGGCCGGGCGGCGTCGTCGTCACCGGCAGGCCGCTGACCAGCTGTGAGATGAGGCGCGGGCGCCACGCGTTCTCGCGCGTGACCACGGGGAAGAGGAGATCGTAGAGGCGCGCGCCGGTGTGGGGCGGGAGGGCCGGCACCGTCACGGCAGCGCCTCCACCCAGTCGGCGATGATGTCGCCGGAGATCTGCGGCAGCAGGACGTCACCGTGGTTCGCCCCGTCGAGGACCTCGACGGTGACGTCATGCCCGCCGGCCTCCAGCGCGGCGGCGAAGTCATCGGTGAAGACCTGGGGGACGACCTCGTCGACGGCGCCGTGGACCAGCAGCACCGGCACGTCCGGGCGGAGGCCCGCGAGGTTGAGCGGGTTGCCGGCCTGCCAGGTGGCGGGGTCCTCGTCCGGCAGTGACTTGAACAGCAGCTGCGCGACCTCGGCAAGCATGGTGACGTCGTAAGGCCCGGAGAGGCCGATGAGGGCGTCCGGGGTCACGGGCGCCCAGGGGCAGGTCTCGGCGACGCCGTCGGTGTAGGCGTCCGTGGCGAGGACCGCGAGGGACGAGAGGTGCGCGCCCGAGGAGTGCCCGAGGAGGACGACGGGGCCGATGTCGAGGCCCCGGTCCGTGGCCGTGGCCACCCCGTAGGCGACGGCGCACAGGATGTCCTCCACCGGGACCGGGTAGGTGACGCCGTCGCGCGCCGCCCGGATCCGCACCGGCATGGCCGCGATGCCGGCGCCGGAGAGGTGGCGGGCGAGGCCGTCGAGGCCGGTGGGGTCCGCGGTGAGCCACCCGCCGCCGGGGATCATGACGACGAGCGGGACTTGCGTGGGGGCTTCGTTGGCGCCCTCCGGGAGGAAGAGGCTGCCGCCGAGGTTTGGGAGGTAGTCCGGGACAATGGGCGGCGGGACCACGGGCGCCGTGTACGTGCTGGTGGGCGACGGTTCCGCGGTGGGAGTGGCTTCCTCGGTGCCGGCGCACCCGGCGAGGGCAATCGTGGCGGCGGCAAGGAGGTCGACGGCGCTGGCGGTACGCACGTCACCCGTTCCTGGCGTCGATGTGCCGCTTCAGCTCGTCGATCGCGGCGCGCAACTCGCCGTAGCTGGCGGGCTGGTGATCCCGCTTGAGCTCAACGGTGAGGTGGCCGCCCGGTTCGATCACGGCCTCCTTCACCTCGCTGGCGTGATCGGCGCCCTGCGCGTGCAGCGCCAGCGCGATCTCGTGCTCGCTCAACCCGAGCCTGTCCACCTCACCCTGGTCGACCTGCCCGTCCTCGATCACCGTCGTCGGGCGGCCCTCGAACACCCAGCGCACCCACGCGAACTTCTGCGCGAGTCGGTCCATCGCGTCATTGATCACGACCAGCACGATCACGCCGAGCACCCCGCCCGCCAGGGAGTTGTCCTGCCCGATGATCGCGTTCTGCACCACGTTGGAGATGAGCAGCACCACCACGAGGTCGAGCGAGTTCATCTGCGCGAGGAGTCGCTTGCCCGCCAGCCGCAGGATGATCACGATCGCGAAGTACACGAGGATGGTCCGCGCGATCTTCTCCAGCGGCGGGATCTCGAACGCGAACAGGTCCTGCCAGATGGAGGCCGCGGCCGCGACGACGACGGCGGGCGCGGCGATCACGACGACGCCCCGGTCTCGCCCTGCGCCGCCATCTCGCCCTTTTCCCCCGTCTCGCCCGGCTCCCCGGGTGTGGGCTTGTGCATGTCCGGGTGGCCAAACGCCCACCTGACCAGCGCCGTC
>Ga0209745_1000548_pt1 | contig 22946 bp, 20 predicted proteins | sample BarGraNGADG00312_FD_184495 | JGI IMG/M metagenome (GOLD analysis project Ga0209745, IMG submission 184495) | Arctic peat soil microbial communities from Barrow, Alaska - Barrow Graham LP Ref core NGADG0004-312 (SPAdes) (version 2) | ecosystem: Environmental > Terrestrial > Soil > Wetlands > Peat...
ATCCACGACGACTTCGTCGCAGCGCTGGCGCAGTACGCCGGTTCCAGCGTCACGGTCGGCCTGCCCGATGACGAGGACGCGTTGTTCGGCCCGGTCAACAACGTCAACCAGCTGGCGCACGTGGAGGGGTTCCTGTCCAGGCTGCCGGACCACGCCACGGTCTCCGCCGGTGGGAGTCGGGTCAGCGCACTTGGGGAGGGCTACTTCTTCGAGCCGACGGTGCTGTCCGGGCTGCGTCAGGACGACGAGGCGATCCAGCGCGAGATCTTCGGCCCGGTCATCACCGTGCAGAAGTTCACCGACGAGGCCGAGGCCCTCGCCTGGGCCAACGGCGTCGAGTACGGACTGGCCAGCAGTGTCTGGACCAAGGACTTCGGCCGGGCCATGCGGATGTCGCGAAAGCTGGACTTCGGCTGTGTGTGGATCAACACCCACATTCCGATCGTGGCCGAGATGCCGCACGGTGGCTTCAAACACAGCGGATATGGCAAAGACCTTTCCATGTACGGCTTCGAGGACTACACCCGGATCAAGCACGTGATGGCCAACATTGAGGAGCGTTCATGAGCGACCAGGTTCCGTCGGTCTTCCAGGCGGCAATGGCCCGGGGTCTGCTTTCCCGGCGTACGGCAATGACCGGCATGGCCGGTCTGGCAGGGGTCGCGGGTCTCGCTGCGTGCGGCTCGGCCGGCAAGAACCCCGCGCCCGGCTCGGGCGGCGCCACGACCAAGGCCAGGGTCAAGGCGGCTACGGACACGTCTGACACCGACAAGCTGGTCAACTGGTCGAACTGGCCGGCGTACATGGACGTCGACGAGAAGACCAAGCGCCACCCGACCCTGGACGCGTTCACCAAGAAGACCGGGATCAAGGTCAACTACACCGAGGACTACAACGACAACGACGAGTTCTACGCCAAGGTGCGCCCCTTGCTGGACGCAGGCTCCGACACCGGCCGCGACATGTGGGCCAGCACCGACTGGATGGCGGCCAGGCTGATCCGCCTGGACTACGTCCAGAAGTTCGACCTGACCAACATCCCCAACCATGACAACGTCGAGGACGCGCTGCTCAACGTCAGCTTCGACCGGGGCCGGTTGTACTCCCTGCCGTGGCAGAGCGGGTTCACCGGGATCGCGTGGAACCCCAAGTCCACCGGTGGCAGGAAGATCGAGACCATCGACCAGCTGCTCACGGACCCCAAGCTCAAGGGCAAGGTCACCCTGCTCACCGAGATGCCTGACACCATCGGCCTGGTCCTGATCGGGCTGGGCAAGGACCCTGCCAACTTCACCGCGGCGGACTTCGACGCCGCCTGCGCCGAGATCCAGAAGGCAAAGGACGCCGGACAGATCAAGGGGTTCACCGGCAACGACTACACCAAGCCGTTGGCAGCCGGCGACACAGCCGCGTGCCTCGCGTGGTCCGGTGACATCGTCCAGCTCAAGGCTGACAATCCCAGTCTTGGCTATGCACTGCCGCAAAAGGGCTTCATGGTCTGGTCGGACAACCTCGTGATCCCCAACCTGGCCAAGCACAAGAAGAACGCCGAAATGCTGATCAACTACTACTACGACCCTGCTGTCATGGCCCAGGTCGTGGACTATGTCAACTACATCTCCCCGGTCAAGAATGTGAAGGCGGAGTTGCAGAAGATCGACCCCGCGGTCGCATCGAACCAGCTGATCATCCCGTCGCAGGAGATGCTTTCCCGCTCGCACGTCTTCCGTGGCTTGAATGCGGCCGAAGAGGCCAGCTACAACCGCAAGTTCCAGGCGATCGTGACGGGATGAGTGGTTCGATGACCGAGGAGACGTCGGGCGACTTGCGGCTGACGGGGGTCACCAAGACGTATGACTCCTTCACCGCGGTCGACCAGCTCGACCTGGTGATTCCCCGTGGTTCGTTCTTTGCTTTGCTCGGTCCCTCGGGGTGCGGCAAGACGACGACGCTGAGGATGGTTGCCGGGCTGGACCAGCCGACCATCGGCCAGATCTGGATCGGTGACCGTGACATCACCGAGACCAAGGCCTACCAACGCAACGTCAACACCGTGTTCCAGAGCTATGCGCTGTTCCCTCATCTCAGCATCCTGGACAACGTCGCATTCGGGTTGCGTCGCCGCAAGGTCTCGGACCACAAGGCCAAGGCCATGGAGGCGCTCGAGCTCGTCCAGCTTGCGCACATCGCGAAGAAGAAGCCGGGTCAGCTTTCCGGTGGCATGCAGCAGCGGGTGGCGCTGGCTCGGGCCATCGTCAACCGGCCCGACGTCCTGCTGCTCGACGAACCGCTGGGTGCCCTCGACCTGAAGCTGCGTCGGCAGATGCAGATCGAGCTCAAGCAGATCCAGTCCGAGGTAGGACTGACGTTCGTCCACGTGACCCACGACCAGGAGGAGGCCATGACCATGGCCGACACCATCGCGGTCATGAACTCCGGGCGGCTCGAGCAGGTCGGTGACCCGGCAACGCTCTACGAACACCCGAAGTCGACGTTCGTGGCCAACTTCCTCGGGCAGTCGAACCTGTTGGAGGCGACCGTCACGAGCCGCGCTGGGACCACTGCCGAGCTCGATGTCCACGGCGTGAACCTGCGCCTGCCGGTGGATCGTCTGGCCGACGGCACGTCGGCGTTGTGGCTCGGCGTGCGCCCCGAGAAGCTGCGGCTGGTCGGGCCCACGGATGGGGGCGGTGCCGACGACAACCGGCTCACGGGTGTCGTCACGGATGCCTCCTTCACCGGTCTGGCCACCAACTATCTGGTCCGGCTGCCGTGGGGCCAGGAGCTCATGGTGGTGCAGCAGAACGACGGTTCGCTGCCGGCCGCCAGAGGGGCTCAGGTCACCCTTGGCTGGGCCGCCGAGCACGGCTTTGCCCTGGACGCGGACCAGGACGCTCACGCCGGTGCGCAGGACCAGGCCGATGACAGCGGAGCCACATAGTGTCCGGGCCGGTGGCTGACGTGGCGCCCGCGGCCGCGTCGGGCCTGCGGCGAGTGAGACGCAACTACACGCCATACCTGCTGCTCCTGCCGGGCATGGCGTGGCTCGTCGTGTTCTTCGTCGTGCCGATGCTCTCGCTGGGGTCACAGTCCCTGCAGACCGGGACCGTCGACACCGGCTACGTGCTGACCTGGCACCTCCAGACGTACGTCGACGCTCTGTCGCGATTCTGGCCACACTTCCTGCGATCCATCGTGTTCGCGGGCACCGCCACGGTCCTGACCTTGCTGCTGGCCTATCCGCTGGCGTACTTCATGGCACAAAGGTCGGGCAGGTGGAAGAACTTCCTGCTGGTGCTGGTGATCGCGCCCTTCTTCACCAGCTTCCTGATCCGCACCCTCGCCTGGCAGACGATTCTCACCGACAACGGACCGGTCGCTGCTCTGGCCCGTTCGACCCACGTCACCGACCTGCTGCAGTGGGTGCACCTGACGAGCAACGACTCGCTGATGAACTCGCGGTTTGCGGTGATCTGCGGTCTGACCTACAACTTCCTCCCGTTCATGATCCTGCCGCTGTACGCCAACCTCGAGCGCCTCGACCACAGCCTCGTGGAGGCCGCCGGGGACCTCTATGCCACCCCGATCCAGACGTTCTGGAAGGTCATCTGGCCACTATCCCTGCCCGGCGTCGTCGGCGGCACGCTGCTGACGTTCATCCCGGCGGCGGGCGACTTCATCAACTCCAGGCTGCTCGGCAACACCCAGACCGTCATGATCGGGCAGGTCATCGACTCGGAGTTCCTGCGGGTCCAGGACTACTCGACAGCAGCGGCCCTGTCATTCGTGCTGATGCTCATCATCGTGGTCATCGTTGCTGTGTACGTGCGGCGGGCCGGCACCGAGGAGCTGGTCTGATGCGGTGGATACGTGCGCATCTCGTCGGCATCGCGGGGCTGCTGGTCCTGGGCTATCTGCTGCTCCCCAACCTCGTCGTGATCGTGTTCTCGTTCAACAAACCCAACGGCAACTACAACTACGAATGGCAGCGCTTCTCCACCGACGCCTGGACCAACCCCTGTGGGACGCCCGGCATCTGCGACTCGCTCGGGCTGAGCCTGCGCATCGGGCTTATCGCCACCCTGGTCTCAACCATCCTCGGGACCATGGTCGCGTTCGCCGTCGGTCGGCACCGCTTCCGGGGCCGCTCCAGCACGAACCTGCTCATCTTCCTGCCCATGGCCACACCTGAGGTCGTGATGGGCTCCAGTCTGCTGACCCTGTTCATCGCGATGGGCATTGCGCCCGGCAGTACCACGATCCTGATCGCGCACATTCTGTTCTGTCTGTCCTTCGTCGTGGTCACTGTCAAGTCGCGGATCGCCTCCCTTGACCCGCGTCTGGAGCAGGCGGCGGCGGACCTCTTCGCCAACCCGTTCCAGGCCTTCGTCAGGGTGACGCTGCCGCTGGTGGCGCCGGGTATCGCGGCTGGGGGACTGCTGGCGTTCTCGCTCTCGTTCGACGACTACATCATCACCAACTTCAACGCGAGCCCAAGCTCTGTGACCTTCCCGATGTTTGTCTGGGGGGCGGCTCAGCGTGGAACGCCGGTGCAGATCAACGTCATCGGCACGGTGATGTTCCTGGCAGCCCTGGTCCTGGTCGCCTCGGGCCAGCTCATCAGCAACCGACGCGCCCGGACGGCTGCGTAACCCCAGCAACACTGTCAACAAAGGGAGTTCGACCGTGCGTATCCTCGTCGTAGGTTCAGGAGGAGTGGGCGATGCCTTCGCCCGCATCGCCGTCCAGCGAGACTTCTTCGAGCTGCTGGTCATGTCCGACTACGACGAGGCCAGGGCGTCGGCAACCGTCGCTGCGGCCACCGCTCGACGGCCGGGCGAGGGACGCCTTCTCGCCGCGAAGGTGGACGCGTCATCGAGCGGGTCGGTCGCCGCGCTGGCCCGCGAGCACTCCGTCACCCACGTCCTCAACGCCGTGGACCCGCGCTTCGTCATGCCGGTGTTCGAGGGCGCCCTCGCTGCAGGCGCCGACTACCTCGACATGGCCATGAGCCTGTCGACGCCCCACCCCGAGCGGCCGTATGCCGAGTCTGGTGTCAAGCTCGGTGACGACCAGTTCGCGGCGGCCCAGCGGTGGCAGGACGCGGGCCGCCTCGCGCTCGTGGGGATCGGGGTCGAGCCGGGGCTCTCAGACGTCTTCGCGCGTTATGCAGCCGACCACCTGTTCAGCGAGATCGACGAGCTCGGAACCCGCGACGGCGCCAGTCTCGTGGTTCGCAATGAACAGGGCGAGGAGATCTTCGCCCCGAGCTTCTCGATCTGGACCACCATCGAGGAGTGCCTCAACCCTCCTGTGGTCTGGGAGAAGGACAAGGGCTGGTTCACCACCCCACCGTTCAGCGAGCCCGAGGTGTTCGACTTCCCTGAGGGCATCGGCCCGGTCGAGTGCGTCAACGTCGAGCACGAGGAGGTCCTGCTCATGCCGCGGTGGGTCGATGCCAAGCGCGTGACCTTCAAGTACGGCCTCGGCGACGACTTCATCGGGGTGCTCAAGACCCTGCACACGCTCGGCCTCGACCGCACCGAGAAGGTGACGGTCGGCGGCATACAGGTCTCACCGAGGGACGTGGTGGCCGCCTGCCTGCCCGACCCGGCGACGATCGGCCCGCGGATGACCGGCAAGACCTGCGCCGGTCTTTGGGTGACCGGCACAGGCAAGGACGGGGAGCCGCGCGAGGTCTACCTCTACCACGTGGTCGACAACGAGTGGGCCATGCGCGAGTACGGCGCACAGTGTGTGGTGTGGCAGACAGCGCTCAATCCCGTTGTGGCACTTGAGCTTCTGGCGACCGGGGTATGGCAGGGCACAGGCGTGCGTGGGCCGGAGTCGTTCGACGCGGTGCCGTTCCTCGACCTGCTCAAGGCGCCCCAGCCCGGCGGCTACGGCTCGGCGTGGGGGATGGAGGACCGCTGAGCCATGACTCGTTATGGCCCGCAGTTCGGACCTGACATCACGTTCCTGGGCGTCCCGCGCTGCGACCTCGACGAACCCGAGACGTATGCCGACGCGGACGTCGTGATCCTCGGGGCACCTTTTGACGGTGGCACGTCCAACCGCCCGGGTGCGCGCTTCGGGCCGATGGCGATTCGGATGACGGACTACCTGCCTCATGACGGCTCGCGCCCCAGTCTCGCGCTTCGCACGGATGGTCTGGTGGACCTCACGGTGGTCGACGGAGGAGACGTCGAGATGTACTCCGGCGACATCGAGAAGGCTCTCGCGGCCCTGGAGGCAGCCGTCGAGAAGGTCGCGCGCTCGGGCGCCATACCGGTCGTGCTCGGTGGCGACCACTCGATCGCCTTTCCCGACGCCAAGGGCGTGGCCAACGTGCTCGGTCACGGCCGCGTCTCGATGCTCCACTTCGATGCGCACGCCGACACCGGCGACATCGAGTTCGGCTCCCTGTGGGGCCATGGCCAGCCGATGCGTCGGCTGATCGAGTCGGGGGCCTTGCGCGCCGACCGGTTCCTGCAGATCGGGTTGCGCGGCTACTGGCCGCCGCCGGAGACATTGGACTGGATGGCCGGCCAGAGGATGCGCTCCTATGAGATGACCGAGATCGGACTTCGGGGGCTGCAGGCGTGCCTGACAGAGGCCTTCGCCATCGCGACGGACCAGTGCGAGGGTGTGTTCCTCTCCGTCGACATCGACGTCTGCGACCCGGGCCACGCGCCGGGCACCGGCACCCCCGAGCCGGGCGGTCTCTCTGCTCGCGAGCTGCTGGATTCTGTGCGGCGAATCTGTCTCGAGCTGCCGGTCGTGGGCGTCGACGTCGTCGAGGTCAGCCCACCCTATGACCACGCGGACATCACGGCCGCACTGGCCAATCGCGTTGTGCTGGAGGCACTTTCGGCAATCGCACGCCGTCGTCAGGACGTGCGTGACGGCACCTCGTGGAACCCCGCTCGCCCACTGCTGGAGGGTCGTTGACGCCCAGGACCTGTCCTGGACGCCCGGCTGAGCCCAGCATCGGCCGTTCGGGCAGACCTTGTTCAACCGCTAACGTCCAGGCCTGTCGTCGTGCTGCAATGCAACCATGACGACGGATCGGCTCAAGACGCTGCACAACATCCTGGAGGAGACCGACGGCCGGCTGAAGGCGGGTGAGTCCGCGGGTGCCAAGGTCTGGCCGTCCGGCTTCAGCGCTCTGGACAGGGCGCTGATCGGCGGGTTCCGCTCGGGTGAGCTGGTGCTCCTGGGTGGACGGCCGGGTCTGGGCAAGACCACCTTCGCGCTGCAGGTGGCGCGAAACCTCATCGCCTCCAACCACAACGTGGTCTACTTCTCGTTCGAGCACGACAACGACGCTCTGCTGGGGCGGCTGATTGTCTTGGAGGCGGCCGAGATCGCCGGTCTCTCGGCGGTTCGGCTGCCACGGGTCCGTCAGGCGTTCGAGGCGCGACACAGCTCGGACGTGACCATGGAGCAGCGACTCGCCGGCACCGAGGGCGGGGTCGAGGCGGTTCAGGCGCTGCACGACTATGCCCAGCGGCTGCACGTGCACCGTTCCAGCGGGTCCGAAACCGACGTCGGGGCCATGCGACAGGTCATCGAGACGATCCTCGAGGACACCGGTCAGACCCCGTTCGTGTTCGTCGACTACCTGCAGAAGGTCCATGCCGCCGCACCGACGTCGGGACGTCGGGTGTCTGCACGCCTGTCGGAGGACGACCGGGTCACCGCGGTCGTCGAGGGGGTCAAGGATCTGGCGCTGGAGCTGTCCGTCCCTGTTCTCGCCGTCGCGGCGGTCGACAACAGCCGCCAGGCCGCCGCCACCCGGGTGAGGCTCCAGGACCTGCGCGGATCATCGGCACTTGCCCACGAGGCCGATGTGGTGCTCATCCTCAACGACAAGTTCGACGTGGTGGCCCGGCATCACCTGATCTACAACCTGACCAACGCCGCGCAGTTCCGCAACTGGGTGGTCATGACCATCGAGAAGAACCGGAACGGCGTGAGCAATGTGGACCTCGAGTTCCGAAAGCGTTTTGAGCAGAGCAGGTTCGAGCCCGACGGTGGACGGGTCAGCGAGGAGCTGATCGACGATCGGATCTTCGTCGAATAGGTCCCGGCCGGGGTCAGTCGACAGTGACGGACAATGGGGCGGTGACTTCACCGCGCAGCATCGTCATCCTGGGTTCCACCGGTTCCATCGGCACCCAGGCGGTGGAGGTCGTCTCGGCAAACCCGGAGCGCTTCCAGGTGAGCGCGATCAGCGCGGGCGGCGGCAACCTTGGCCTGCTGGCCCGCCAGGCGGTGGCGCTCGGCGTCGAAGCGGTCGGGGTGGCACGTGGTGAGCACGACGTCGTCGCCGCGGCGATCCACCAGGTGGCAGGTGAGACGGGGCGTCAGGGGTTCGCACCGCGCGTCTGCGTCGGGGACCAGGCCAACACCGATCTGGCCGCGAGCGGCGCCGATGTGGTCCTCAACGGGATCACGGGCTCGATCGGGCTGCGACCCACCCTGGCCGCCCTCCTAGCCGGCAGCACTCTCGCCCTTGCCAACAAGGAGTCCTTGATCGTCGGCGGCTCGCTGGTCAAGGCCGCTGCCAGACCCGGCCAGATCGTCCCGGTGGACAGTGAGCACAGCGCTCTGGCCCAGTGCCTGCGCGGGGGCCGCACCGAGGAGGTGCGTCGGCTCATCGTGACCGCCAGCGGGGGGCCCTTCCGCGGCAGGAGCCGGGCCGATCTCGAGACCGTCACGCCCGGGCAGGCCCTTGAGCACCCGACCTGGGCCATGGGGCCGGTCATCACGATCAACTCGGCAACGCTGGTCAACAAGGGTTTGGAGGTCATCGAGGCCCACCTGCTGTTCGACATCCCCTTCGAACACATCGAGGTCGTCGTCCACCCCCAGTCCGTCATCCACTCGATGGTGGAGTTCACCGACGGCTCCACCCTTGCTCAAGCCTCACCGCCGGACATGCGACTGCCGATCGCACTGGGACTGGCCTGGCCCGACCGGGTCGAGGGCGCAGCCAGCCCGTGTGACTGGAGCAGGGCCGCCACGTGGGAGTTCTTCCCGTTGGACGAGGATGCCTTCCCGGCCGTTGCCCTGGCCAGAGCGGTGGGAGCGGCCGGTTCATGCTTCCCCGCGGTCTTCAACGCAGCCAACGAAGAGTGCGTGGAGGCCTTCCTGCGCGGGCGCATTCGCTTCGTCGACATCGTCGAGACGATCGAGCGGGTGGTCGACGAGTGGAGCGCCCACCCCGAGAACGATTCGTCCATGTTGGACGTTGAAACCGTATTGCGCGCCGAGACCTGGGCGCGAAAGCGTGCCCATGAGGTCCTGGGCCTTAGCGGAAGTGAGACGCTTGTTCCGTGATGTACCTCCTCGGGGTCCTGTTCGTCGCACTTGGTGTCAGCGCTTCCATCGGGCTGCACGAGGTCGGTCACCTCCTGCCCGCCAAGAAGTTCGGCGTCAAGGTCACCCAGTACATGGTCGGCTTCGGCCCGACCATCTGGTCGCGTAAGCGTGGCGAGACCGAGTACGGCCTCAAGGCGGTCCCGCTCGGCGGCTACATCCGCATGATCGGCATGTTCCCGCCCAAGCCCGGCTCGGATCCCTCGATCTTGCGCGCGTCGAGCACCGGCCGCTTCTCCCAGCTGATGGACCAGGCTCGCGAAGAGTCCATGGAGCAGGTCAAAGCAGGTGACGAGGACCGGGTGTTCTACAAGCTCTCGGTGCCCAAGAAGGTCGTGGTGATGCTCGGGGGCCCGACCATGAACCTCGTCATCGCCGTCGTCCTGCTGACCGGCGTCTTCACGCTTTACGGCATTGGTGAGTTCACGGCCCGCGTCAGCGCGGTGTCGCAGTGTGTCCAGACGGTGTCGGCAAACGGCACCGCCCCCGCGAAGTGCTCGCCCTCGGACCCTCAGGCTCCGGCCAACGTCGCGGGTATCCGCCCCGGCGACCGGATCATCGCCCTGGCCGGTCAGCCGGTCAGCAGCTGGGACGACGTGCGCGCCCTGATCCGGCCCAACGGTGGTCGGCTGATCGACGTCGTCGTAGAGCGCAACGGTCAGCGACTGGACCTCAAGGCGACGCCTATCCTCAACGACGTGCCCCGGGTGGACGCCGCCGGCAGCCCAGTTGTTGGTGCTGACGGCAAGAGTCTCACCGATCGCGTTGGTTTCATGGGCTTTTCGCCCACCGCAGAGATCGTCAGACAACCTCTCGCCGCCGCCCCCGCACTCATCGCCGACCAGGTCGCCCGCACCGCCGGCGTGGTGTTCAGGATCCCGCAGAAGATGGTCGGCATCGCCCAGGCAGCCTTCGGCAACGGAGTTCGTGACCAGAACGGCCCGATGTCCGTGGTCGGGGTGGGGCGGGTGGCCGGCGAGATCGCCGACGGGCAGATCTCAGGGGTGGCCGAGTCGGGCTCCTCCAAGTTCGTCATCCTGCTCAGCCTGATTGCCTCCCTGAACCTTGCGCTGTTCGTCTTCAACCTCGTCCCGCTCCTGCCCCTGGACGGCGGACATGTCGCGGGGGCGCTGTGGGAGGGGGTCAAGCGGCAGGTCGCCAAGCTGCGCGGCCGGCCCAACCCGGGATACGTCGACGTCGCCAAGGCTCTCCCGGTGGCCTATGCCGTGTCGATCGCGCTGATCGGCATGTCGGCCCTGTTGATCTATGCCGACGTGGTCAACCCGATCAAGCTGGGCGGCTGACGTGACGGTTTCACTCGGTATGCCGCCCCTGCCGCCTCCGGTCGTCGCTCCTCGCCGGAGGTCCCGCAAGATCAAGGTCGGCACGGTCGATGTCGGTGGCGGTGCCCCCATCTCGGTGCAGTCGATGTGCACGACCCCAACAACCGACGTCAACGCGACGCTCCAGCAGATCGCTGAGCTGACCGCGACCGGGTGCGACATCGTGCGGGTGGCCTGCCCCACCCAGGACGACGCCGACGCCCTGGCCGAGATCGCCAAGCACAGCCAGATCCCGGTCATCGCCGACATCCACTTCCAGCCCAAGTATGTCTTCGCCGCGATCGACGCCGGCTGCGCAGCCGTCCGCGTCAACCCGGGCAACATCCGAAAGTTCGACGACCAGGTCAAACAGATCGCCCGGGCGGCCAAGGACGCCGGCGTCTCCATTCGGATCGGCGTCAACGCGGGCTCACTGGATCCCCGCATCATGGCCAAGTACGGCAAGGCCACTCCCGAGGCGCTGGTCGAGTCGGCCATGTGGGAGGCGAGCCTGTTCGAGGAGCACGACTTCCACGACTTCAAGATCTCGGTCAAGCACAGCGACCCGGTCGTGATGATCCAGGCCTACGAGCAGCTGGCCGCCCGTGGTGACTGGCCGCTGCACCTCGGTGTGACCGAGGCCGGCCCCGCCTTCCAGGGGACGATCAAGTCCTCAGTGGCCTTCGGAGCGTTGCTGGCAAAGGGAATTGGTGACACGATCCGCGTCTCGCTGTCGGCCCCACCGGTGGAGGAGATCAAGGTCGGCAACCAGATCCTGCAGTCGCTCAACTTGCGTCCGCGCAAGCTGGAGATCGTCTCGTGTCCCTCCTGTGGCCGTGCTCAGGTCGATGTCTACACCCTGGCCGAGCAGGTGACGGCGGGCCTCGAGGGCCTCGAGGTACCCCTTCGCGTTGCCGTCATGGGCTGTGTCGTGAACGGCCCGGGTGAGGCTCGGGAGGCCGATCTTGGTGTCGCTTCGGGCAACGGCAAGGGCCAGATCTTCGTCAGGGGCGAGATCATCAAGACGGTGCCCGAGTCTGAGATCGTCGAGACCCTGATCGAGGAGGCGATGCGCCTCGCCGAGGAGATGGGTGAGCCGTTGGACGGCGAGGGGTCGACGACGGGCCCCGTCGTCACCGTCGGCTGACTCCTTCGTCCGAGCGAGTCGGTCGACAGGGCCCGCAGCCTAGGTGCAGGCTGGAGACGTGCTGCGCACCCAAAGTCCCATCCGCGAGCTGACCACGGCCGACCGCGACCAAGCGCTGGAGCTCTGCGCGCGCGATACCCGCTCGAATGTCTTTGTGGCGGCCCGCATCCTCGAGGGTGCGCTCGTGACGTCTTCTGGCGCGGTGCTGGGCTACCACGAGGACTCGGGTCTTCGGGCGATCTGCTGGGCGTCGGCCAACCTGGTTCCCGTCGGGTGCGACGCCGAGGCGCTCGCGGCTTTCGCCTCCAAGCTGCGCCGATGGCGGCGCCAGTGCTCCTCGGTGTTCGGACCCGCTGACATGGTGCTCCCGCTGTGGGAACAGCTGCGGCCGACGTGGGGGGAGCCGCGCGACGTGCGCGCGTACCAGCCGGTTCTGGCCACCGCGGGCCCACTCCCAACCGGGATGCCGTGCGACCCCCGGGTCCGTCGGGCGCGGTTCGACGAGGTGGACCTGGTGTTGCCGGCAGCTGCGGCAATGTTCACCGAAGAGATCGGCTACCCGCCGTACTGGGGTTCGAAGCACGTCTACCGGCAGGGCATCGCATCCCTGATCCGTCAGGGACACACCTTCGTGCGCGTCGACGACGGTGAGGTGGTGTTCAAGGCGGACGTCGGCTCGGTGGCGCTTGGCGTGGCTCAGATCCAGGGGGTCTGGGTGGCGCCGCGGTGGCGTGGACAGGGCATTGCTGGGCCGGCCATGGCCGCGGTCGTCGAGCAGGTCCGAGCGGAGATCGCGGAGGTGGTCACGCTCTACGTCAATGACTTCAACACGCCGGCGCGGGCCGCGTATGCGCGGGTGGGGTTCACCGAGATCGGCAGCTTCGCCACGGTCCTGATGTAAGGCGGCCCACCATGACAAAGCTGCCCAAGGACCTCCAGGGACTTGCCGCGTTGTTCGCCGGGTCGGGCTTCTTGCACCTCGTCCGGCCCCAGATCTTCGAGACGATCGTGCCGCGGCAGCTACCTGAGCGTCGTGGCCTCGTCTACGCCTCCGGCGTCGCGGAGCTGGTCTGCGCCGCGTGCCTCATGCACCCGCGGACCCGAAAGGCAGCCGGGTGGGCCAGCGCTGCACTGCTCGTGGGCATCTTCCCCGCCAACGTGCAGATGGCGGTGACCGAGGGAAAGCGGGCCCACCGCGGGTCCGGCAGTGGCGTCAAGCAGGTTGCGACGCTGGCCAGGCTTCCGCTGCAGATTCCGTTGATCCGTACCGCGCTCAAGGCCACGGGGCGCATGTGAGAGCGAAAGTCATCACCTCGAAGTAGTGGGGTGAGCTCGTCGGCCCCCTGCCGATATCCTCACGGGGTCCGGTGCGCTCGTGTCTGGACCTCATCGACCCGACCAAGGAGATCTCGTGTCAACGCCGGTTCTGCGCATGTCGACCCTGTTCCTGCGAACCCTGCGCGAGGACCCGGCCGATGCGGAGCTGCCCAGCCACCGGCTGCTGGTCCGCGCCGGATACATCCGCCGCGTCGCCCCCGGTATCTACACCTGGCTGCCCCTCGGGCTGAAGGTCTTGCGCAACGTCGAGCGCATCGTGCGCGAAGAGATGGACGCCATGGGCGCCCAGGAGCTGAGCTTCCCCGCGTTGCTGCCCAAGGAGCCCTTCGAGGCGACCGGCCGCTGGACGGAGTATGGCGAGAACATCTTCCGGCTCAAGGACCGCAAGGGCGCGGACTACCTGCTCGGCCCTACGCACGAAGAGATGTTCACGCTGACGGTCAAGGACCTCTACGGCTCCTACAAGGACCTGCCGCTGTCGATCTACCAGATCCAGACCAAGTATCGCGACGAGGCACGCCCGCGCGCCGGTCTCCTGCGCGGTCGCGAGTTCATCATGAAGGACTCCTACTCCTTCGACGTGGATGACGCCGGTCTACAGGCCTCGTATGACGCGCACCGCGCCGCGTACATCAAGATCTTCGACCGCCTCGGCTTCGAGTACGTCATCGTCGCGGCGCACTCGGGGGCGATGGGCGGCTCGGCGTCGGAGGAGTTCCTCGCCGTCGCCGAGTATGGCGAGGACACCTTCGTGCGCTCGACGCAGGGGGACTATGCCGCCAACGTCGAGGCTGTGGTGGTGCCGCAGGCACCTGCCGTGGACTTCAGCAACGTTCCGGCGTCCCACGCGGTCGATACTCCCGACACCCCGACCATCGAGACGCTTGTCGCAGTGCTCAACGCCAGGCACCCCCGCTCCGACGGCCGGGAGTGGACCGCCGGCGACACCCTCAAGAACGTCCTCGTCATGCTGGTTCACCCTGGCGGTGAACGTGAGGCGCTGGCCATCGGCGTGCCCGGTGACCGCGACGTCGACGCGAAGCGGCTCGAGGCTGCCGTGCACCCGGCTGAGGTCAAGGCCTTCGACGAGGCGGAGTTCGCCAAGAACCCCGAATTGGTCAAGGGCTACATCGGCCCCGGCGTGCTGGGCGCCAAGAACGCGTCGGGCATCCGCTACCTGCTCGACGGGCGGATCGCCGACGGGTCGGCCTGGGTGACCGGCGCCGACAAGTCCGGATTCCACGTCATTGACCTGGTCAACGGTCGCGACTTCACCGCCGACGGCACGATCCAGGCGGCCGCGGTGCGCGACGGCGACCCGAGCCCTGACGGCAAGGGCACGCTCGTGTCGGCTCGAGGAATCGAGATGGGCCACATCTTCCAGCTGGGCAAGAAGTTCGCCGAGGCGCTGGAGCTCAAGGTCCTCGACCGGAACGGCAAGCTCGTGACCGTGACCATGGGTTCCTACGGCGTGGGCGTCAGTCGTGCCGTCGCTGCCGTGGCCGAGGGCTGCCACGACGAGGTAGGCCTCGTGTGGCCCCGCGAGATCGCTCCCGCCGACGTCCACCTGGTGGCCACCGGCAAGGACGAGAAGGTCTTCGCCAAGGCTGCCTGGCTCACGGATGCCCTCGCAGCACAAGGAATCTCGGTCATCTATGACGACCGCGTCAAGGTCTCGCCCGGTGTGAAGTTCAAGGATGCAGAGCTGATCGGAGTCCCGACCATCGTCATCGTGGGCAAGGGCCTTGAGGCCGGCACGATCGAGATCAAGGATCGCGCGACCGGCGATCGACGTGAGGTGCCCATCGACCAGATCGTCGATGCGGTCGTGTCCGAGGTGCGCGGCGCAGTCGGCTGATGGATCCATCGGTGCCCCGGGTTCGCGCGGTCATCTTCGACTGGGGCGGCACGCTCACGCCGTGGCACAGTGTCGACCTTGCCGAGCAATGGACGGTGTACGCGCGAGCTGTTCACCCCGATGACGACGACGCCAGTGCCGGTCTTGCGGCCCGCATCCTCGCGGCCGAGGACGCGGCCTGGCAGCGGGCGCGCACCGGGCAGGGCAGCGCGCACATGGATGAGCTGCTGCGCGAGGTGGGACTGGACCCGACTGACGCCTCACACGCGGTGGCCTTGACGGCATACCGACGGTTCTGGAAGCCGCACACATTGACTGACGTGCAGGTGCGACCGCTGTGGGAAGGGTTGCGCGAGAGGGGAGTTCGCGTCGGAATTCTGTCCAACACCATCTGGTCCCGGGACTACCATCGTGGCGTGTTCGAGCGCGACGGAGTCCTCGACCTCATCGACGCCGACGTCTACTCCAGCGAGATGGCCTGGACCAAGCCGCACCCGCAGGCTTTCCGTACGGCGGCTGCGGCCCTTGGAGTGGAGCCGTCCGAGGCCGTCTATGTGGGGGACCGACCGTTCGAGGACGTTCAGGGGAGCCAAGTGGCCGGAATGCGGGCGATCTGGGTCCCTCATTCGAAGATCCCGGTGGCACAACAGGTTTCGGTCGACGTGATTCCCGATGGCGTCGCGCACGAGCTGCTCGACATCCTCGACATTGTGGACGGTTGGCTGTCGCGGTGAACGACCCCTCGACCACCACGCTCGCGCTCATGTGCCTGGCCGCGGTCTGTGCGGGATGGGTCGACGCAGTCGTCGGCGGTGGCGGGCTGATCCAGCTGCCCGCCCTGCTGCTCGGGTTTCCGCAGGCGGCTCCGGTCCAGATCCTGGCGACCAACAAGCTCGGGTCGATCTGTGGCACATCCGTGAGCGCGGTGACCTACTACCGCCGCGTCAAGCCCGACCCCAAGACGGTGATCCCGTTGGCACTGCTGGCATTCGGCGGTTCCCTGATCGGAGCCCTGCTCGCGTCGCACATCCCCAAGACGGCCTTCAACCCGATCATCCTGGTGGTGCTGATCGGGGTCGGGACCTACACGCTGCTCAAGCCGAGAGTCGGCCGCGAGACCGACCTGCGCTTCTCGGGTCACCGCCACGTGCTGGCCGCCACCGGGGTCGGCTTGTTCATCGGCATGTATGACGGTGCGCTCGGCCCCGGAACAGGCTCGTTCTTCGTGTTCGCCCTCGTCGGCCTGCTCGGCTACGCGTTCCTGGAGGCCAGCGCCAAGGCCAAGATCGCCAACTTCGCCACTAACCTGGCCGCTCTGGCCATCTTCGTCCCGGCGGGGGCGGTGATGTGGAAGGTCGGCCTGCTCATGGGTCTGGGCAACCTCACGGGCGGTTACCTCGGCGCCCGCACGGCCGTGGCCAAGGGCGCCGGGTTCGTCCGCGTCGTGTTCGTCATCGTCGTGGGTGCGTTCATCGTCAAGATCGGCCTTGACGTGATCAAACAGCTCGCCTGACCGGACCGCTCTCAGCCGTGCGGCTCCAACAATGCCGTCAGCTCCTCGGGCGTCGTCACCGGGCGGTCACAGACGAAGCCACGACACACGTATGCCGCCGCGCCGCCGGCCACCAAGGGCCGGTTGGCCAGGAGCGGGATCCCTGGCGTATCGGGTGATCCTTGCGCAATGACCAGCCCGGGGGAGATGCTGGCGCGCGCGACGCGGACAAGCTCCTGGGCCAGCGGCCCGACGCCGGCGATGGCCACCTGGAGCGGGCCGGCCGCCATCGCCTCGGCCACGGCAAGCGTCCAGCCGGCGAAACGTGGGTCCCGAGCGGCAATACCGGCAGCCGCAGCGACACCAGCGTCGGCGGCCTCCCGGTGGCGGGGGGACCCGGTGAGCGCCGAATAGGTCAGTAGGGCGCCGCTGAGCGCCGCCTGGCCTGACGGCTCGGCGTTGTCAGCTGCACTGCGCGGTCTGGTGAAGAGCTGTTCGCCGTCATCGGCGGTGTCGAAGAAGCCGCCTTGCCCATCGGCGAAGTGGGTCAGCGCCGTGTCGAGCAGATCGCCCGCGGCCGTCAGCCACCCGGCCTGCCCAGTGGTCTGGTGCAGGGCGAGCAGGCCTTCGGCCAGGTTTCCGTAGTCGTCGGCAACTCCCATCGCGGTTCCGACGACGCCGTCGCGTGATGCGCGGCGCAGCCTGCCGTCAACCAGGTGGGAGTCGAGGAGGAACTGCGCACATCTTTGCGCGGCGTTCACGTAGGTCGAATCCTCGAGCAGCACAGTGGCCTCGCTCAGCGCAGCGATGGCCAGTCCATTCCAACCGGTGACCACCTTGTCGTCCCGCGCCGGCTGTGGCCGCAGATCGCGCGCGGCCAGCAAGCGGCTGCGGATACCCTCCCACCACTGCGCGTCGTCGGGCTCCGTGCGCAGCTGCAGCGTCGACATACCGTGTTCGAAAGTCCCGGACCCGGTCACGTCGAGCAGCACCGCGGCACGGCTGCCGTCGTCCTCGCCGAGCACATCGACAAGCTGTCGCGCAGTCCAGGCGTAGGTCAGGCCCTCGACCCCCTCGGTGTCTGCGTCGAGAGCCGAAGCGAAGCCGCCCTCGACGGTGCCGAGTTCACGCAGGAGGAAATCTGCCGTCTGGCGCGAGATCCGTTCTGCGACTGGCGATTGCGTCGCCCTCCACAGGTGGAGGTAGACGCGCAGCAGCTGGGCGTTGTCGTAGAGCATCTTCTCGAAGTGGGGCACCACCCAGCCGGCGTCCACCGAGTAGCGCGCAAAGCCACCGGCCAGCTGGTCGTACATCCCGCCGCGGGCCATCGACTCGCACGTGCCCTCGGCCATGAGTAACGCGCGTTCCGCGCCCGTTGCGGCCCAATGGCGCAGCAGGAACTCCAGGACCATCGAGGGCGGGAACTTCGGTGCCTGACCGAAACCACCGTTCTGCCGGTCATATCCGCGGGAAAGAAGCGCCTCGGCCTGTTCCAGCTCGTTTGCTGCGATGGGTGCACCCGCCCCGATGCTGGTCGCGGTGCGCAGGGCCTCGACGATGCGCGAGCCGCTGGCGAGGACCTCGTCGCGGCGATTGGTCCAGGCGTCGGAGACACCTGAGAGCAGTTGGAGGAATGAGGGTTTGGGGAAGTACGCACCGCAGAAGAAGGGTTCGCCGGCCGGCGTGAGAAAGCAGGTCATCGGCCAACCGCCATGTCCGGTCATCGCTGTGGTCGCCGACATGTAGATCGCGTCGATGTCCGGACGTTCCTCACGGTCAACCTTGATCGCGACGAAGCCGGCGTTGATGACCGCAGCCACCTCGTCGTCCTCGAACGACTCGTGGGCCATCACATGGCACCAGTGACAGGCCGAGTAGCCCACCGAGAGCAGCACGGGGACATCACGTCTGTGCGCCTCTGCGAAGGCCTCCGGACCCCATTCCTGCCAGTCGACCGGGTTGGCAGCGTGTTGGAGCAGGTACGGGCTGGTCGAGTTCGCCAGACGGTTGGCCATGCCTCAACGTATGCCACGGGTGCCCACCGGGGGAGGCACCCGAGTCAGTCCGGCTGCATCGCCTTGATGATCGCGATCGCCTTCGTGAGCTCGTCGGCGTCCTCATCGTCGACCGCCCACAGGGCGTTCTGCACCTCTCGCACGATCGACCATGCCTGCGCCCGTTCCTCGTCGAGGTCGGCGGTCTCACAGATGATCGACAGACGACGCCTCAGGTGTCGACGCAGGTCGCCGCTGGCCACGGCTTCCTCCCATCGGTTCCACAGGGCGGGCGTGGCAGCGAAGGCAGGGTCAGCTGCCATTGGCTTGGGGTCGATTGCCAACCACGGCTGGCGATCGGCTTCCAGGACGTTCCAGTAGTGCAGGTCGGTGTTGACCGTGCGCGAGTCGACGGCATCGTCGGTCGCCAGGTCCGCGAGCAGCGCGCGGGCCTGCTCAACGAATCGACGTGGGATGGCGGAGGGAGGCGAGCCGAGCCTCTCCACCAACGACGCCGCCTCTGCCGACAGTCGCGAAAGCTGAGGAATCGCAGGGTGATCCAGCTGCCGAAGCAAGTCACCGATCACCCGGCAGGCCTCATCGATCGGGACGTCACTGAGGTCGCGGCCGCTGTTCAGGCGCTCCAGGAGCATGCTCCAGCGGCCCGGGTTGGCTGCCAGCAGCCGTACGGCGCCGTGGCCGCCCCATCGCTGGAGGGCAAGATGCTCGTACTCGGCGTCGACGTGGGGCCACGTGATCTTCAGGACGGCCAGCGACTCGTCCTGACGCCGAACCGGCAGCACCAGCGCGCACATTCCGTGCATCGCGTCACCATCGAGCCTGAGATCCCACTGGGCCAGCGACTCCTCCACGAGCCGAGGCAGGCTGGCCAGCCATGCGTCGCCGCCGATGTAAGGCTCGGGGTCGCGACCGCTCACCATGGCCGAGAACGCCTCGGGGACAAGGCCGTTCATCCGCTGGTCAACCCCGGGAAGGCGGTCAGGGGCGCACCCCATGGGAACGCCATTGCCTCGGTCGCGCCCAGCCACGGCACGAGGGTGGCCAGTGCGGCCGTGTCACCCGTCGCCGGCTCCAGTGCGGCGGCCTGGCGGGTGAGCAGCGCCTCCAGCAGGTGCAGCGCGAGGCGCCGTGCGCCGGGCGGGTCCGTGACAGGGAAGGGCAGCTCGTAGCCCAGAGGCGGTGGGGCGGCCGAGGACCCGACCAGCGTCTCCAGCTCCGCGGCGCGATTGCGCAGGACCGCCAGCGTTGACATCGCCAGCGCCCGACCGCCGCCGTCGATCTGAGCCGCGACGATCTCGAAGCCGTAGACCGCGGCGCGGGCGGCTTCGAGCATCCGCACCACCTCCGCACCCCTGAGACCGAATGGAACGATCCGCGCAGCGGTGCCACCCAGCAGCGTCACCGCCGCAATGCGCTGGGCCAGCATCGAGCCGATCAGGGCGACGTGGGCGTTCGAGAAGCCGGCCAGAGAGACGTCCCTCGTGGAGTCGCTCTCGGCGGCGGACAACACCGCGGGGGACACGACTGCAGAGGACACGACCGCACCCGTCGCAGGTGCGGTGGGACCGGGCGTGGCGGACGCGCCGATCAGCGACTGGGGCACGCCTCCGTCTCGCAGCAGGCGCGTGATCACACCGACCTGGGTGGCGTGGACTGCGTTGAGGCGACCCGTGATCGACGTAGGCGCACCCCCGACGGCCTTGGCCAGCGACTCCAACGCGGTAGAGCCGCCGAGCACTGCCAACAGCGTCTTCTCGTCCTGCATGGGTACGCGCGTGGGGACGAGCGGGATATGCGGCGCGCCTGCGTCAAGCTGCACCCGACATCCGGACAGCGCGGCCACCGACCCGGCCGCGAGCGCCACCAACAACGACCTGCGGGACCAGACGCACGGCATACGGTCGTTCGCGGGCATGGGCTTGATGATGGCAGACTGGGGCTGACGACCACCGCGGGCAGCAGGCGCGTGAGGTGGCGGCATTCGAGAAGAGCAGGAAACGGAGGCGGCAGATGAGCAATCAGGAACGAATTCGCCAAGTCCTGCTCGATCTCCACGGCACCACGCAGACCCCAGGCCCACTCGGTGAGCTCGGAATCGTCATCGAGGACGTGACGGTGATGCCTGTGGGCAAGCGCCGGCTCGTCCGCGTCTGGCTGGACCGCGACCTCGCGGGTCTCGACACCGGCGATGAGTCCAGCCCGGTCGATCCGCTCTCTCTCGACGAGGTCGCCGAGGCCACCCGCGCCATCAGCGCCGGTCTGGACGCCTCCAACGCGATGGGCGAGGCGCCCTATGTCCTCGAGGTCGGCTCGCCCGGTGTCGACCGCCCGCTCACCGAGCCGCGTCACTTCCGCCACAACGTCACGCGGCTCGTCGTGATCTGGCGCATCGAGGAGGCAGGGGGCGATGCCCTCACCGGCCGTTTGGTCGGCGCCGGGCCGGCTCACGTGAGGGTGCTGGTGGCCGCGACCAAGACCGAACCAGAGACCGAGCTACGCATCCCGTACGCCGACATCGCGCGCGCACAGATCCAGGTCGAGTTTGCCCGCGCCACCACGCAGGAGGACAGCTGATGGACATCGATCTGGCGGCGTTGAAGGGTCTTGAACGCGAGCGGGACATCTCCCTGAACATCATCATCCCGGCGATCGAGCAGGCGATGCTCGTCGCCTACCACCGCACCGACGGCGCCCGGCGCCTCGCCCGCGTGGAGCTCGACCGCAAGACCGGTCACGTGATCGTGTGGGCCCGCGACGAGGGCGAGATCGACCCGGAGACGGAGGAGCGCTCCGACCCCGGCCCCGAGTTCGACGACACACCGGCCGGCTTCGGGCGGATTGCCGCCTCGACGGCGCGCCAGGTCATCGTGCAGCGACTGCGAGACCTCGAGGACGAGGCGATCATGGGGGACTTCCACGGCCGTGAGGGCGACATCATCACGGGCGTGATCCAGCAGAGCAGTGATCCTCGCTACGTGATGGTCGACTTCGGGGCCATCGAGGGGTCGCTGCCCCTGGCCGAGCAGGTGCCGGGGGAGAAGTACATCCACGGCGAGCGTCTGCGTTGTTTCGTCGTCAGCGTGAAGCGTGGCCAGCGTGGTCCCCAGATCAGCCTGTCGCGGAGCCACCCCAACCTGGTGCGCAAGCTGTTCGCCCTCGAGATCCCCGAAGTGGCGGACGGCACGGTCGAGATCGCGGCGATGGCCCGCGAGGCAGGACACCGGACCAAGGTCGCGGTCCACTCCAAGATCCCCGGTGTCAACGCCAAGGGTGCCTGCATCGGTCCGATGGGGGCCAGGGTGCGGGCGATCATGACCGAGCTGCACGGCGAGAAGATCGACATCGTGGACTTCTCCGAGGACCCCCGCGCCTTCGTGGCAGCGGCGCTCTCGCCGTCACGGGTCAACTCCGTCGAGATCGTCGACCCCGAGCTGCGTTCGGTTCGGGTGATCGTCCCCGACTACCAGCTGTCCCTGGCCATCGGCAAGGAGGGTCAGAACGCACGGCTCGCCGCCAAGCTCACCGGCTGGCGCATTGACATCCGTTCTGACACCGCGCCGGCTGGCACAGACAAAGAGCACTAGGCGGTAGAGTGGAGGAGATCGATCGGTTGCGACGGATCCGTCAGCGGTCAACCCATGCCATGGCACGAACGTGTGTGGGGTGCCGTCGTCGCGATGTTCGATCAGCATTGCTGCGAGTTGTCGCGGAGAGCTACGACACCGGTGAGTACGTCGCCAGGGTCGTTGCTGATCCGCGGCTCCGGTTGCCAGGGCGTGGCGCTTGGCTGCACCCGACACCGGAATGTCTCGATCTCGCCGTGCGGCGCAAAGCGTTCGGGCGGGCCTTGCGAGTCAAGGCCTTCCTCGACGTGGCGGCCGTCAAGGCGTATGTCGAGGCGCGTGAGCAGTCCGTCGTCAAGGCTGTCGGCCCCACCCCGGAGTCGACGGTTCAGCAAGGTTCCTGAATCCGAGAGCGGGTTTGACGCTGATGAGCACCCGATGAGCACTCACCGATGAGCAACACCCAGCACTAACGACGGCCCGCGCTTCATCTCGATTTGCCCGGGCCATAGATGAGGAGAAACGTGGCTAAGGTCCGGGTCTACGAGCTCGCCAAAGAGCTCGGGGTCGAGAGCAAGATCTTGCTCAACCATTTGAAGGAACATGGCGAGTTCGTCCGGTCGGCTTCCTCGACCATCGAGCCCCCCGTCGTCCGCAAGATTCGCGAGACGTTCCCCGCAGAGCTAACTACCGCAGGTGATCCTGCCGCTGGCGACGCGAAGAAACCTGCCGCCAAGAAGTCGGCAGTCAAGCCCGGCGTCAAGGCTGCTGCTGCTGTGACTGCTCCTGTGGCTCCCGTTGCTCCTTCGGTCGAGCCTCCAGTCGCC
>Ga0209745_1000549_pt1 | contig 22943 bp, 20 predicted proteins | sample BarGraNGADG00312_FD_184495 | JGI IMG/M metagenome (GOLD analysis project Ga0209745, IMG submission 184495) | Arctic peat soil microbial communities from Barrow, Alaska - Barrow Graham LP Ref core NGADG0004-312 (SPAdes) (version 2) | ecosystem: Environmental > Terrestrial > Soil > Wetlands > Peat...
TTTTGTGAACGGTATTCTTGACAAAATTGTCAGGGAGATGCGGGCAAACGGAAGCTTTACGAAGTCCGGGAGGGGGTTAATTGGAGAAAGTTAGGAGTTGGGAGTGACTAAAGTGACTAGAGTGACTAGAGTGACTAAAGTGCCTAAAGTGCCTAGAGTGCCTAGAGTGACTAAAGTGCCTAGAGTGCCTAGAGTGCCTAAAGTGAGTTAAAGTATGAAACAGACATTGACATATTTATCAGCAGGAATTGGAATACTGGCTCTGATGCTTGCATCCTGCGGCAGGGGATCATCAGGGGAACGCAAGAATATGCCGTCAGATACAACAGGTACGGCAGTCATCACTTTCCCGTCACTTGAACATAGTTTCGGTGCCGTGAAAGAAGGTGAGAAAGTGGGCCATATATTTCAGTTTACCAACACCGGAGACGCTGATCTGGTTCTGACATCCGCTACTGCCAGCTGCGGCTGCACGGTTCCGAAGTACAACAAGAAACCGGTCGCTCCCGGAGAGTCCGGCACCATTGAAGTGATCTTTGACACCTCGGGAAGAGACGGTGTACAGACAAAAACTGTTGTAGTTCAGTCGAATGCAGAGAATAATTTAGTTATATTGCGCATTATTGCTGAAGTTAAAAAAAGATGAAATAACCAAATAACTATTATCAATTATGAACACATTAGCATTTATCATTTTACAGGCGCAGCCAGCAACACAGGGGAAACCGAATATGCTTACAAGTTTGCTGCCTCTTTTGCTTGTTTTTGTGGTATTTTATTTTTTCATGATCAGACCACAGATGAAGAAGCAAAAAGAACTTACAAGTTTCAGAAGTGCCATTTCCAAAGGAGACAAGGTTGTGACCACAGGAGGCATCTACGGCAAAGTAGTTGAAGTTTCAGACACTTTTGTTACGATGGAGATCGCCAATGATGTCAAGATCAAGGTTGACAAGAGTGCTGTTATGAGAGATCCTTCTGACGCTCCGACTAAAAATAGTTAAAAGTATTTTACGAGGTAACGATGACAAAGGATGAGAAAAAACAAAACCGGAAATTCCTTAAAAGGGAGTTGCCCCTGTTTGCTTTTTTTCTCCTGCTGTCATTTGTTTTCTGGTACCTCAATGAGCTGGGCAAAGAGCTTGAGGGAACAATCAATTACCCTGTCAGATATATTAATCCGCCCAGAGAAAGGATTGTAATAGGTGATCTCCCGGGGAAGCTTGAGATGGATCTGCGCGGACCGGGTTACTCTATTCTCAAGATGAAATTATCAAGCAGCAGGGCGCCGGTGGTGATAGACTTTTCAAAGATGACGCCCAAACGCCTTCCCGGGGTCATACCCAACTATTATCTTGTCACGTCTGGACTTATACAGAGCATTTCGAAGCAGCTGCATTCCGATTTTGAGATTATCGCTCTTCATCCTGATACGCTCTTCTTTGGTTATGACAAACTGGTAACAAGAAGGATGGCAGTCATACCGGATCTCAGCGTTGAAATGTCAACGGGCAAAAAAGTCATCATCGTAGCTGAACCGGACAGTGTGACCGTTCGTGGTCCTGAACATTTGCTTAACACCCTGAAAGGGATTCCGACCCGGCATCGCTCTTTAAAAAGGATAGAGGAGAACTTCAAGGTGAAAGTACCACTTGCATGCCCTGAATACCTGGAGACAATGCAGAAAAGGGTGCTTCTGGAGATCACAATAACCGGCAGACCCTCCTCTATCTTCGGTCTGAAACGTCAACGGGAGGAATAACCACTTCTTTATATGGTACGACGACTTGGAGTCACCGGCGGCATAGGCAGCGGCAAGACAACCGTCTGCAGGATCTTCAGGGTCCTTGGTGTTCCCGTGTTTGTTGCTGATGATGCAGCCAAACAGCTGATGAATAGCAACCCTGATATCCGGAAGAAGATCAATGAGATCGCCGGTCAGGACCTCTACTCAGGAGGGAACCTGGATCGCATGGAGCTGGCACGGCTCATCTTCAACAAACCGGAAATGCTGAAAAGCGTCAACAAAGTGGTTCATCCTGTTGTTCTTCGAACCTTTGATGATTGGGCTGAGAAAGCTGAGGAACCATATGTTATTATGGAGGCTGCTGTTCTCTTTGAATCAAGGGGTGAGGCACATGTCGACAGGGTGGTGTCAATATCGGCGCCGGTTGAGGAGCGTATCGAACGCGTGATGGGCCGCAGCGAGCTGAGCCGCGAACAGGTGCTTGAGAGAATTAATAATCAGCTTGAGGATGATGAAAGGGAAGAACAGTCATATTACGTCATCAATAATGCTGACAACGAAATGATAATACCGGAGATACTGAAGATACATTCTGACATGCTCCGGTTTGCAGGAAAGGTTAAGTGATGGGGAATTTTGCCAAATGGATTGGGGGTGGACTTGGCTTCGCGGTGGGAGGTCCGATCGGAGGGCTACTGGGATTCTTTATCGGATCAGTATTGGACAGCTCCACGACAGTGAGTTGGGACCAGACCGGGCAACAGTCGAGGATGGTGAGAACAACGCCCGGGGACTTCGGGATGAGCCTTATTGTGCTCATTGCCGCAGTAATGAAAGCCGACGACAAAGTGCTGAAGTCCGAGCTGGATTATGTAAAACGGTTCTTTGTATCACAGTTCGGTGCTGATACTGCCCGGGAAGCGCTGACGATGCTCAGGGACCTTCTGATAAAAGATATACCGCTACGCGATGTATGCTCCCAGATCAGGATCTCCATGGACTATTCCTCACGGCTGCAGCTAATACATATACTTTATAATATATCTGCCGCTGACAGCCGGTTTGAGCCGGCGGAAATAAAAGTCATACAGTCAATATCCGATTTACTGGGTATTACAGCAACCGACTATGAATCAATACGTAATATGTTCATTCCGGCTACTGATGCAGCCTATCGCATACTGGAGGTCGAACGTACAATGTCTGATGACGAACTCAAAAAGGCTTACAGGAGAATGGCATTGAAATACCACCCTGACAAAGTCGGCCACCTGGGAGAAGATTTCCGAAAAACGGCAGAAGAGAAATTCAAGGCTGTCAATGAGGCCTGGGAGAAGATAAAGAAAGAGCGCAACTTAGTTTAACAAATGTCTGATATATAATTATTAACCATTAATTATTACAAGATGAATCTGAAAGATATTCTGGCAATTTCCGGTGAAAGTACACTGTTCAAGTTCATTGCTCAGGGCAAAAATGCAGTTATTGTAGAGAACCTCGAGACAGGCCGGCGTTTAAGCGCCGGAGCTACGGCCAAGGTAAGCGCTCTTGAAGAGATAGCTATTTTCACCACGGGTGAGGATATGCCACTCGGAAAAGTGATGGACAAGCTATGGGAGAAGGAGAATGGCGGAGAGGTAATGTCACATAAGCTTCCGGACAATGACCTGAAAAAGTACTTTGCAGAGGCCTTCCCTGAGTATGACCACAACAGGGTCTACACCTCAGATATAAAGAAGGTGCTTCACTGGTACAATCTCCTTCTTAAGCTGAACCTTCTTGTAAAGGAGGAAGAGGTGAAAGAGGAAGAAGGGGAGAAAAAAGGAGAAGAGGAGAAGGGGGGAAAGGAAGAAGTTAAGGGAGAAGCAAAGGGAGAGGTAAAGGCCAAACCTGAAGCGAAAGCTAAGGCAAAGCCTGCGGTAAAGAAGAAGAAGACTCCCGCAGTCAGGAAAGACACAGCCGCTCCGGGAAAAACCACTGTAAAGAAAAAAGCCTCCAAGGGCTGATAGAATGGCGATCACAAATTTTGGCGGGGAGGAGGTGATCTATAGTTATGAGGAGTCCCGGATCATCATTGTACCCGTGCCGTATGATGCAACCAGCACTTACCTGAAAGGTACAGAGAACGGTCCTGCCGCTATCCTCGAAGCCTCGCCGGCCCTTGAATTTTATGATATTGAGACCGGATCCGAAGCTTATAAAAAAGGGATATTCACGCTTCCGCCCATTGCCACTGGTCCTGACCCTGCTGAATTAACTGAAGAGGTTTACAGGACAGTTTCGGATATTTTTGCCGGAAAGCGTTTCCCGGTAGTGATCGGAGGAAACCATACTGTGAGTGTAGGAGCATTCAGGGCCGCCGCAGAAGCATTTTCCGGACTGACAATACTGCAGCTTGACGCTCATTCAGACCTGCGTCCCTTTTATGAGGGTTCACCGCTGAATCATGCATGCGCGGCAGCGAGGGCAAAGGAGTATGCTCCTGTCGTGCAGCTCGGGATACGCAGTATGGCCGCTGAAGAGCTTCCTTTCGTCGATCCGGAAAGGATATTTTATGCGCATGAGCTCTGGTCAGACAAATCACTATACAAAAAAGCCTTAGGTCTCCTTACGGATAATGTTTATATCACTATAGACCTTGATGTCTTTGATCCGTCGATCATGCCATCCACAGGCACACCAGAACCCGGAGGGCCTGATTATCGCGAGCTGATGGTCTTCCTTCGTGAAGTGATCAGCAAGCGCAATGTGGTTGGGTTTGATGTGGTCGAGTTATGTCCTTCTGCAGCCAGCAGGACACCCGATTTTGTTGCCGCCAGAATTATTTACCAGCTGCTCAGCTACAGGTTTTCGGGCTGACGGAATTATCTTGCCTTATCGTGCTGTTTGGCCTCCTCCCAGATGACATTCATTTCGTCGAGGCTCATATCATGAAGCGAACGTCCCTGAGCCAGTGTCTTCTTCTCGAGGTAGTTGAATCTGCTGATGAATTTCCTGTTTGTCTTCTCAAGGGCAGTCTCCGGGTCAATCTCATACAGTCTTGCAGCATTTATAAGTGAAAAGAAGAGGTCTCCGAGCTCAGCTTCAATGTCGACTTTTCTGCCTTCCATCACTTCAGTCTTCAATTCATTAAGCTCCTCGGTCACCTTATCCCATATCTGTTCGCGGCTGTCCCAGTCGAAACCTACTCCCCTGACTTTCTCCTGTATCCTGTTGGCTTTCACTGTAGCCGGAAGAGAGGAGGGTACACCTGACAGGACAGGCTTGTACTCGGCATGTTCATTCATCTTTAGCTTTTCCCAGTTTTCCTCCACCTCGCGTGCACCCCTGGTGACACTTACATCACCAAAAACATGAGGATGCCTGTACACCAGTTTCGTGTTTATGCTCTCAAGGACGTCGCCCATGTCGAAGAGTCCTTTCTCTGACCCAATCTTTGCATAGAAGACAATATGTAGCATGAGATCGCCAAGCTCTTTGCGTATGTCATTATTGTCATCCTGAATGATTGCATCTGCAAGTTCGTAAGTTTCCTCTATCGTTAGTTTTCTTAAGGTCTCGTTCGTCTGCTTCTGATCCCACGGGCATTTTGCCCTCAGCTCATCCATTATGTCCAGCAGTCTTATGAATTCTTGAACTGTTTTTTCTCTCATTTCAGGTTTAGTTTTTAAAAAGGCCGTTTCCCGTCTGCCTGGCATCTCTCAATTCCACCCTCACGGCATCGCCCGTGTCGACACCAAAGAGCTGGCACAGGTCGGCCCCGTTTATCGATACCTCAAGGAGGCCGAGGGTGTTAAAACGCGTTACCAGCTCCCCGACAGGTTCATCACTGTATAGCCTGCTGATCTTTTCAGTATAGTATTTGTTACTTTTTATCAGTATTCTGAAATCACGGCCGTCAAATACTCTTGAGAAGATCTCACGTGTGATGTTGGTAATGGCATTACCGTATGAATCAATGAAGATGACACTTCCTATTATCACATCCCTGTCTATGGTGGCGCGCAGCGGTACTTTTTCGGCGAGACTCTTAACTTTCCTGCCCAGCTTCTCGGGAGGCTGCCCTGCCGCTATTGCAGCAGCGGCGTTCACAAAAAGTGTTATCTCATCGGCGTCATCGTCATTGCTGAGGCTGATGATAAGGTCGGGCTCTGAATTGAGTATAAGGTTGAACATACCGTTATCGGTTCCGATAAAATAATGCCCGCGGGCTTTAACAAGCAGATGAGGCTTTTGTCCAGATCCTTCCGTGCTGACAAAGATAAGGTGAATAGTACCTTCCGGATAGTGGCTGAAAGTATTCCTTATCACGAAGGCTGCATGACTTATATTCAGAGGCGGTATCCCGCTGGCATTGGTTACTACAGCGGCACCGGGACAGCTGGTGCTCAGCTTCCCCCTGAGTATCCCGTGAAAGATATCATTCTCCCGCCACTCTGTCGTCAGTGTGATAAGTGCCATCCTCAAAATAGTTACAGCAAAGATAATCTTCTGAAAAAAATAAACTTACTTTGTGAATGACGGGATTTAAATATTTAGCCTGATTGTAAGGCATTGATTAACAGCTGATAAAACGAAAGAGAGAGAAAAGGCAGATGACTGAAAGAGTGATTTTGCTTGATGGGATAGACCCCGTGGTCATGTTTGGGCCCAACAACCGGCTTCTTGATCAGATACAGGGCTATTTTCCAAAAATAAAGCTGGTGGCCAGGGGGAATGAGATCAAATGTATAGGTGAGGCTGAAGAGATTACCCTGTTTGCTGAAAAGATGTCAGAGCTGATTGAATATTATCAGCATTATAACAGGCTTGATGAAAATGACCTGGAGCGGTTTCTGCTCAATGATGATCACATGCGCACTGCCTCCAGCGGTGATTTTGAGGAAGCCCTTGTATTCGGGACGAACGGCAGGCCTGTCAGGGCCCGGACAGTCAACCAGCTGCTGCTTGTAAAAGAGTATTATACCAGTGATCTTATAATTGCAGAGGGACCGGCAGGCACTGGCAAGACTTATACGGCTATCGCACTGGCTGTCAGAGCGCTAAAGAACCATGAAGTGAAGAAGATCGTTCTCACCCGTCCCGCAGTGGAGGCAGGAGAGCGGCTCGGATTCCTTCCCGGAGACATGAAGGATAAGCTTGACCCTTACCTCCAGCCGCTTTATGACGCGCTGCATGACATGATCCCCTCGAGGAAACTCGAACAATGGATAGAAGACGGGACTGTTCAGATTGCCCCTCTGGCTTTCATGCGCGGACGAACACTTGAGAGCTGCTTCGTCATACTTGACGAGGCACAAAATGCCACCGTAAGCCAGCTGAAAATGTTCCTCACCCGCATGGGAACCAGCTCAAAATTCATCCTGACAGGGGATACAACCCAGATAGATCTTCCAAGGAGAAGCGATTCTGGCCTCCTTCAGGCTATAAGATTGCTTTCAGGCATTGACGGTATTTCAGTCATACGGTTCGATGAAAGAGACATCGTCAGACACAGGCTTGTAAAACATATCGTCAGAGCTTATGACACTGAAGAGAAAAGTCAGAGCGAAGAAAAAAAAGAAATAAAATAGAGCAACAATGACAAAGGCAATAACCAGGACAGACTTCAAATTTCCTGACCAGAAAGGTATTTATCGGGGTAAGGTAAGGGATGTTTATAATATTGGCGATAAATACTTGCTGATGGTAGCTTCCGATCGAATTTCAGCATTTGATGTTGTCCTTCCCGAAGGCATTCCTTACAAAGGCCAGGTCCTGAATCAGATAGCAGCAATGTTTCTTGACAGGGTCAGGGATATAGTACCTACCTGGAACATTGCATCGCCTGATCCTAATGTCACTGTGGGCTACAGGTGCGAACCCTATCCGGTGGAGATGATCGTAAGAGGATACCTTACGGGAAGCTCCTGGCGGACCTATAAGTCAGGTGCCCGCAATATCTGCGGTATAGCGTTGCCTGAAGGAATGAAAGAGCATCAGCGTTTTGATAAGCCCCTGATCACGCCTACCACGAAGGCTGAGCACGGGAGGCATGACGAGGATATATCAGGCGATGAGATAATAAGCTCAGGACTGATACCGGAGAAAGAGTACCGCAAACTGGAAGAATATGCCATGAAGCTTTTTCTCAGGGGTTCAGAAATAGCTGCTGACCACGGCCTCATACTTGTCGATACCAAGTATGAGTTCGGTAAACGTAACGGGGATATCTGCCTTATTGATGAGATCCATACCCCTGACAGTTCAAGGTATTTTTATGCTGAAGGATATGAAGATCGTTTTGCCAGGGGAGAGCAACAGAAACAACTCTCTAAGGAGTTTGTGCGTGAATGGCTCATGGCAAACGGCTTCCAGGGAAGAGCAGGCGAAAAGGTGCCTGAGATGACCCCGGCCTTTGTCACCGAGATATCAGACCGCTATATAGAACTCTATGAAAAAATCACCGGCACGAAGTTTGCCAGAGCTGAAGCTGAGGATCCGGTCAGCCGGATAGAGAGGAACATCATGAGGTTCCTTCCTGAACTTAAATAAATTGTGTAAGAAACTGTTATATAACAATGATTGTTAATTTTACGCAGAACAAATATTTGTACATGTTTCCAAACCGAGTTTTGCCGGCCTTTATGTTGTTTGTGGCCATGATGTTTTTCCCGGTTGTGCTTTCTGCACAGGTGCCGGTTGAGGTGTCAAACCAGAAGATAGTTGTTGAGGGCAAGGTGTATTATATGCACCAGGTGGCAAAGGGTCAGACCCTGTATTCCATATCAAAGGCATATAATGTCAGCGTTGAGCAGCTCACCCGTGAGAATGCGATAACAGATAACGGGATTAAGGAAGGACAGATGCTTAAGGTGCCGGCAACAAGCGTGCAGACACCAGGCCGGACAGAAACCTCCGGACCTGTCACGGCACAACCCGTCAGCCAGGATGAGCGTTACATATATCACAGGGTGGTCAGAGGCGAGACCCTGGCATCAATAGCAGGTGAATATGGCATTTGTGTTCGTGACCTTAAGAAGGCGAACAAGGGGCTACTGTTTCCTCACGAGGGGGACTATCTGATGATACCGCGTAAAAAAATTTCTGCCACTTGGGCGGCGAAAAAAAAGGAGTCTGTCGCGGACACTGTTCCGGTGCCAACAGAAGTACCTGATACTATTGCTGTTGCCCGGGAAACTGAGATATTCACAGTACCTGCGGAAAGAAGCGTACTGAAAGACCTGAGAGGCTCTGTAAAAGTTGCAGTGATGCTCCCGTTCTTCATTAATGAAAACAACTCCAGGTCATATATAGATTCAACGGACAGGGATTTGCAGGGCAAAAAGATCTACAAAGAAGTTTCAATGTCCGGCAACTGGATCTATGAGGGAAGCCTGCCTTTCCTTGAGGCATACGAAGGCATTCTGATAGCTGCAGACAGCCTGCGTTCGCTTGGTTTGAAGGTTGAGCTTGATGTGTATGACATCGGCCCTGATACCATGAAGATCAGCAGGCTTATCTGGTCAGGTGTGCTGAATGACGTTGATCTGATCATCGGACCGGTATTTTCCTCAAATCTGAACCGCATGGCAGCCTTTGCAGCAGAGCGCAATATACCTATTGTGTCTCCGGTATCACTTCGTGACCAGAATATTCTCGATAACAGACCCACGCTCTACAGGGTATTCCCGTCAGAGAAGGTAGCTCAGGATGTTATGGTTAAAGAACTGGAATCACATCAGGGTAGCAATGTTGTGTTCCTATATTCTGACACCCTGATGAATGACCCGCAGACGTCATTGTTCTGGCATAAGGTCAGAAGAGTCATGTTGCCCGACAGCCTGAGTGACACCACTCTGGTCACAGCGCAGTATTTCACGGGGATGATTAAAAAGCGTGACACGTACAGTGGTGTGGAAGCATTCGAAGGTCTGCTGAAACCCGGGCGTGAGAATATAATTGTTATGGCTTTCACTCAGACACCTGCTGTCAGTACGGCATTCTCCACCCTTAATACATTGTCTCGCAAGTACGATATCAAGGTACTGGGTTTCCCTGAAATAGGCGGTCAGGAGACGATTGATCTCAAATACTATTATGATCTGGAGCTCTTTATACCTACTGAGACCTATATCGATTTCACCGCTCCTAAATCTTCATCATTCACTGTTGCATTCAGGAAGAAATTCAGGACAGAGCCTATGGCAGGCAGCTTCGCATGGAGAGGCTTCGACATAGCCTACTATTTTATCGGTGGCATTGCAGATCATGGCGATGAGTTCCTGAGAGATCCGGGCATCTTCAGTCCTGATCTCCTGTGCCTTGCACCGGACTTCAGGCGTGAACGCCCTGATGAAGGTTATGAAAACAGGGGGCTGTTCATCCTTCATTACAAAAAGGACATGACCATTGAAGTTAAAAGCCCATGGACAGGATATGTTACTGTGATAAGTAACGGGGCTCAGCGTGAAGACTGATTCTTCAGGCTCATAAGAACAAAATCAAGAACAATAGGCAGGTCTTCCGGACTTACTCCGTTTGCGGTCAGCACCGGTGTATCATCATTGAATATATTCATGAATGTCTCAACGGTCATTTCCCCGCTCTCCAATGCACTTATATAGTATTCTGAAGCTTTATGCGGATTACCCAGGCATAGGGAAAGATGACCCATGTTAATTCTGTCGTGCGGGGTAAGTCCTGCTTCTGCAAGACGCTCGAAATACCGCTCAGCCTCGTTGAATTTGCCAGTCATAAAATAACACCAGGCTATTGGCCTCAGGACCTTTACATTTCCGGGGTTTTCATATTCAATGCGGAAATAGTATTTCAGGGCATTGTCATAGTTACCCGTGTCAAGATAACAATGAGCAGTCATCAGTATTGTATTAAGGTCATCAGGTTCACTCTTCAGTGCCCTGAGGTAGATGTTAAGAGCCTCGTGATTCCGGTTCAGTTTCCTCAGGCATAGGCCCATCTTGCGCAGGGTCCATTGTTTCGGGTCAATTATGGATGCCATGGTATATTTCTCCAGGGCTTTCTCAAACTCGCCCGTCTTCTGGTAGCAATACCCGGCCTTTTCATGGAGTTCAGCATCATCGCTGACTGACTTGATCACAGCCAGGTATAATGCGAGAGCATCATCATAATACTCTTTGCTGAAAAAGTAGTCTGCCAGGGACCTGTCGTCTGCGGTGGTACCGCATATTTCCCTGTAAAATAAGGAGTTATATATATCAAGGCGGCTCATGAAGAGATCGTCGAATTCGTTCTTGAAGTCTGACAGTTTATAGAACCGGTAGAGGTCATGGACATACTGCGTTACATTGGTTCTGAAGACAGCAGAAGGATCGGTGAGCTCACTGTCGTACTTCATCTGCTCAAGACCCTCAAGCTCCATCCTGAATACCTTAAGCATCATACTTTTCTGCTCAGACGGGAGGTTTTTCATATTTAGGATAAGCGAAAACTTGTCTGAGTTGCAGATAAACGGGGTTTTATACAATGCTTCTGCCAGTTCATTTATGCCGGGACCGAGGATTTCATCCCTGAAAATCACATCCACAGCCTCATGGTCAGGGTAAAACGGTATGAACCAGTTACGCAGCTCTCTGAAAAAATCAAATTTCTTTAATCCCGAAAAGGCAGACATGTAAATATCTGATCCCTCCATCTGAAGGTTGGTAAGTTCCTCCATAGTCTTGAACATCTCCTCTGAATCCTTGAACATGTCTGACCAGTCAGGATTCTGTCCTTCTTCGGTATTCTCTCCAAGGATGGCGTCAAGGTCAAGCTTTTCCTCGATGCGTGGTCTGAGCTTCACAACTTTAGGGAGTATTTCCTCGTTCATCCGTCTGCTCAGCTTCTCAGTATCACGTGATCTTATTGCCTGAAGGACCACCATGCGGCAGTTCTCTCTGAACCTGCTTTTTGAAGCCAATTCCCTGACCATCTGCATCACCTCAGGATAGAGGCTGAGACGATCATCATAATAATACAGGCTCAGAACCAGTCCGGTAAGGGCCCTCTCAGGAACGCTCGGCGTCACATCGGTATATAGTTTTGCAAGGAGGTTAAGCTTCGCCGGGTCCCAGATCCGGAGGCTGCTCAGGGTGATGGCGCTGACGAAAGAGGCCATCTCATGCCACTCGAACTTTCCTGACCTTCGGAGGATATCAACCAGGCTCTCTTCAGCTTCACCGTAGTAGTCAGTCAACCACAAATGATTGAAAATGATGCCCGAAAGATGTTCTGTTTCGACTGCCTGCTCCCTTTCCATTTCAGGCTTTTTTATCTCCGCTGATGAAAGCAGGTCATCAAGCCGCGACTTGAATATAAGGTCATCAACACTCTGAACGATATTGCCTCCTCTGAGCCTTTCCTCCCTTTCCTCACGTGCTCTGACAGAATATGTATACCATCCTGAATGATGTGCCAAAATGTCCTGTTTTATCTTATCATTAAGCTTCAGGATACTCTGAAGAAGCTTGATGTAAACCTTCTGACGGCCCGGGTCATTAATGCCGTCAACAGTATATTTAAGAATGTTCAGATATGTCATTTTCAGCTCGTAGAATTCATCTCTGAAGCCTCCAAATGAGACATTATCAAGCAATTCGGCCATGATATCAAAGCTCTGCTTGACCTTGCGCTTCACAATTAGATTACTTATCCGTTTATGCTGCAGTATGATTGTGGAAACATTCATTTAATAGAGGGAAAAATATTATCTGTTTAAGCAGTGCAACAATCAGGCCACCGGAAGGTTCAGAAGCTGAACCCCACGCTGATATAACCCTTAACAGAATTAAAGAATATTTCCCTGTCGTAAATACCGTGCATCACACCTGCACGTATCGGACCGGCGATGGTCATGTAACCAACTCCCACTCCGTAACCCCCGATGAAGGATACCCCGCTCTGGCGGTCAAGTTCCTGAACGGCAAAGAGATTGGCGTCAAAACACAGGTGAAAGTCCTTCAGTACCTCCAGGTCAGCCCCCAACCTTACGCCGCCAAGGCTCTTAACAGGGATCTGATTATCCCGGAAACCTATGGCTGGCACGGATCGCTCTGTGGTCGGCTCGATGCCGCCAAGAAGGAAGAAATTATTCTGTGAAGTGACAGAATCGGCATCGCTTACGAATAGAGCCTCTGCACCGAAATTCAGGGTGAGCTTCGGTGATGGTGAAACATAGTCTCTGAACCAGCCTCTCACTGTAAGAAAAGGATTAAAAGCGAAATCTCCTTCGTCACCATTATAATAAACCGTCTTCTGATCACTGGTTTTCATTGTACCCCTGAGAAGCTTTGAGGCTGAAGCAGAGATACTGTAAGTAAATCCCCTGTCAGGAAAGTGCTTATAATTCAGGGTGTTTGCCTGATAAGTATAAGACAGTCTGAGATAATCATAGGTCAGTCTTTCTATCTGGCTGGCTGATAAATAATTGGTAACAAGACGCTGGTTTTCATAATTCGCTGAAAAGTTCATCATATGATTCAGACCTATTCTCTTGCTGACTGTGAGGCCTGTATTGATGTTCTGGCTAAGCATTGGGCCTGTCTCGCCTCTCAGTTCGATAAGAGGGAAAAGGGTATTATCCATGAAATAAGAGGCTTCGACACCAAACTTCTGACTCCTGTCGATGAACTGTATTGCGCTTAACCGGTACCTGTAGAACTCGCCGATATAGGATTCGGCATTGATGACCGATCTTGGCGTTATAAGGTCCAGAACTGAAAAGCTCAACAGCAATCCAGCACTAAGTGCATAATCGTAATGCAGTGATCCGTATATCATTGCATTTGGTCGATCAATGCAGTCAATCTCGAGTATCATAGAATCATTACGGGGTATGATTCTGTATTTAACTTTGTCAAACCACGCATTGCCGTAAAGAAGTTCGATCCTTTCAGCCAGCAATTCCCTGTCGACTTTCTGGCCGGGTCTGATATCCAGAACCCCTTTGATCTCCCCGGTACTGGTAATGCTATTCCCTGTCACCACAATCTTATCAAAGACGAGATATTTAATGTCAGGCAGGGGCATCAATGGCGCCTGGGGCCCGAAAGCATCAAGTGAATCAGCCAGGCGCTTAAATTTCTCTTTGTAGGGAAGAGCGGCAAGGTAACCTCTTTCAATCAGGGTGTCGATATTATTAAATGTAAGAGATTGAAAATCCTTCATATCGGGCTCAATCAGGATGTCGGTTTCTTTCTTCTGCCTGTCATAATCTGCAAGGCTTGTCAGGAAACCTACCTGTTTGAGTATACTGTATGCTGATTCAAGGTCTTTCTCTTTTGATCTTCTCAGGCTGACATAAGAGCCGATCACTATGTCAGCGCCCATATTACGCAATTCGGTAGCAGCATAGTTTCTTACGACACCTCCGTCAACGAGTAACGCCGTGTCGATCTTGATGGGTGTGAAAACGGAAGGTATGGCAATGCTTGCTCTGATTGCGTCAGGCAGATAACCTTTACTGAGCACAACCTCTTTGCCCGTAAGCATATCTGTTCCGACACAGAGGAAGGGTATCGGCAGTTTTGAAAAATCATTTATATCCGCCGCGGACCAGCAATGATAACTTAGTAAATTTTCTATCTGCTGACCGGCAATAAGACCGGAAGGAAGCCTGATCTTATTCCGTGAGACAGGAAGGGTGATCAGACTGTTATAATAATGTTTCTTCTCGAGGAAGATGATCTTATCCTCAGGAATCCTGTCAGAGAGTACCAGTCCCCAGTCTGTCGCCTTGCAAAGCCTTGTGAGACTGTCGGTGGTGTAGCCCATAGCATACAAACCGCCTATAATGCTTCCCATGCTCACCCCGGTGATGTAATCAGGTCTCAGCCCGGCCTCTTCCATCACTTTTATTACGCCAATATGTGCCAGTCCTTTTGCTCCTCCTCCGCTGAGAGCGAGGCCTAATTTTGGCCGTACCGGGGAGTCCTGCGACCTGACCTGTGCGGGCAGCAATAAAACCACAAGAATGAATATTACTGCCTGTGCCTTTGGCGTGGGTCTCATAACGAAGTTATTGAATGATATATATTATTCAATTCCAATACTACCAAGTTAGTTAAAACAGGTAAATTAGAAACGTGAAAAGTGGTATAAAAGTTCAGCAGAAGTGGCTGCCCACGTCAAAGAAGGAGATGGAGGCATTGGGGTGGGAGCGTCCTGATGTTGTCCTTTTTACCGGCGATGCCTATATTGATCATCCCTCTTTCGGGGCGGCAGTGATTGCACGCGTACTTGAGGCCGCAGGACTGCGCGTGGCGGTGGTGCCGCAGCCCAACTGGCGGGATGATCTGCGTGACTTCAGTAAGCTCGGGGCTCCGCGCTTTTTCTTTGCCGTCACTGCCGGCAACATGGACTCAATGGTCAATCATTACACCGCCACGCGCAGGCTCAGATCCGATGACGCCTATACGCCTGGAGGCGCAGCAGGATTTCGCCCTGATTATGCTACAGTTGTCTATACCAGGGCTCTGAAAAAACTCTTCCCTGAGATACCGGTTGTGGCCGGGGGCATCGAAGCCTCTATGCGCCGACTGATGCACTATGATTACTGGAAAGATGCCCTCGAACCTTCCGTGTTAATCTCCAGCGGGGCTGACATGATTATTTACGGGATGGCCGAAAGGGCGGTAACAGAACTCGCACAAAGGGTAAAGAAAGGGGAGAAGGTGCAGCTGATAACTGACCTGCCTCAATCGGCATACCTTATGCCTGCAGGCGAATCACTGCCGCCGCTTCCCGGGGTGAAGGACATGATGTTGCATCCTTGCTCAGAAGCTATTTCGTCCCGAAAAGCTTATGCTGAAAATTTTGTTCTTTTTGAGAAGACCAGCAACAGTCAGAAACAGGTAAGACTCATCGAGCCATGCGGTGACAACATGGTTGTTGTTAATCCCCCGATGCCGGCAGCCACGGAGACAGAGGCAGATGCCATCTACGATCTTCCTTTTAATTATGCACCTCATCCACGCTACGATCAGAAAGGCCCTATACCGGCATGGGAAATGATAAAGTTCTCCGTAAACATCCACAGAGGTTGTTTCGGGGGCTGCAGCTTCTGTGCTATAGCCGCTCACCAGGGCAAGTTTGTAAGCAGCCGGTCCGAGGCCTCAGTGCTGAGGGAGGTGGAGCGTATCAGCAGGATGGAAGGGTTTAAAGGTTATCTCACCGACCTGGGGGGACCGTCGGCTAACATGTACCGTATGGCAGGCCGGAACAGGGAAAGGTGTTACAAATGTAGCCAGCCCTCATGTATCTGGCCTTCGGTATGCGACAATCTTGAGACCTCACACCGTGATCTCCTTGCTCTTTATAGGAGTGTCGGTTCGCTTCCTTACATAAAGAAAGCTTTCGTGGGGAGCGGGATAAGATATGACCTGCTTCTGAAGGAAAGTAATCCCTTAGCCGGAAGAGATGAGGATCATTACCTGAAAGAGCTGATAGTCAGTCATACAAGCGGCAGGCTGAAAGTGGCCCCTGAGCATACTGATGACGAGGTCCTCTTTCTTATGAGGAAAAGCTCATTCAGGCATTTCAGGAGGCTGCGCGAGAAGTTCAGCGAGATAGTACGCAATAATGGATTGAAGTACGAGCTTGTTCCGTATTTTATTTCAGCTCACCCCGGTACCACTGAGGAAAAGATGGGAGTGCTGGCCCGCGAGCTGAAGGGACTGGGATTGCATCCTGAACAGGTGCAGGATTTCACTCCCACGCCAATGACGCTCGCCACTGCAATGTATTATCTTGGTTTTGACCCGTATACTGGCAAAAAGGTCTATGTGGCCCGGGATATTGCCGAAAAACGCCGGCAGAAGGAATATTTCTTTAAGACAGGGAGCATGGGCCAAGACAAAAGACATAAGACAAAAGTAATTGCTGGTCGTGACCAGCAAGGCAGAAAAACGAAATAATTGCAGAAGGGACCGTTTTGGTCCCTTCCGGATTCTATTCGTATTCCTTGATTATATTTTTGACATCATCAGGTGCCACCCGGCCGTATGTTTTGCTTCCGACGAGCACCACGGGAGCCAGTCCGCATGCGCCAACACATCTCAGGCTTGAGAGTGAGAACTTTCCATCAGGGGTTGTCTGACCAACCTGTAATGACAGTTCCTTCCTGAACTCATCAAGAACTTTCTCGGCGCCCCTTACATAACACGCAGTGCCCATGCAAATGCTTATCGGGTGCTTGCCTTTCGGGGTCATGGTGAAGAACGAATAAAAAGTCACAACCCCATAAACGCGTGCTGATGAAATATTGAGCCTGGAGGCTACTGCCTCCTGCACTTCTGCAGGCAGATACCCGAAATGCCCCTGGCAGGTGTGAAGTACATTTATAAGTTCCAGCGGATCATTATTGAATGAGTCACATATCTCAGTGATCTTATTTATATCTTCCTGTCTTAATTCTATCTTTATTGTTGACATATAATTGAATTTTAGATAGTTAAACTAAATTTACCTCACTGCTTGATAATGACCTTCGCTTTTCTTTCAAAATACTGGGTGTGAAGCAGATGATGCGCCTTCTCACTGTTGGGTTCTCCAAGAAACTCCTTGTAAAGCTGAATTATAAACGGATTTTCATGTGACACCCTGATGGGTTTGCTGGCATCCTCCCTGTATATGGCTGCAGCTCTTGCCTTCAGGATTGATGAGTCACCATGGTGCAAAGGCTGGCCGCCGCCGCCGATACAACCGCCCGGACAGGCCATCACCTCAATTGCATGGAATTTCGATTTACCGCTTTTAAGATCGTCGAGCAGCTTACGGGCGTTACCCAGTCCGTGTGCAATACCAATATTGATCGGCAGACCGTCGAAATCTATAGTCGCCTGTTTCACACCTTCCATACCTCTCAGCTCTGTAAAATCCAAACGTGAGAGTTTCTTGCCCGTATAGATCTCATACGCTGTACGTACAGCAGCTTCAATAACACCTCCTGTGTTACCAAAGATTACTCCTGCACCTGTGGATTCGCCCAGCGGTCTGTCGAACTCCATATCAGGCAGGTTATTGAAGTCAATATTTGCCTGTCTTATAAAATGTGCCAGCTCGCGTGTAGAGATTGAGAAGTCAACGTCAGGATTCCCATCAACTGAGAATTCAGGTCTCTGTCTCTCGTACTTCTTGGCAAGGCAGGGCATGACTGATACGACCACCATGTCCTGGCGCTTTATATTGATCTTTTCAGCGAAGTATGATTTGGCTATTGCGCCAAACATCTGCTGGGGCGATTTTGCTGTCGAAGGTATGTTTTTAAGATCAGGGTAATAATATTCAAAGAAGTTCACCCAGCCCGGGCAGCAGGAAGTAAGAATGGGAATATTTGCATCCTTGTCGCCTTTAAGGAATTTGCCCAGTCTACGGAGGAGTTCCGTGCCTTCTTCCATAATTGTCAGGTCAGCTGCAAAATCTGTGTCAAATACATAGTCGAAGCCAAGTTCTTTCAGCGCAGCAACAAGTTTGCCGGTGACGAGCGTCCCCGGTTCCATTCCGAATTCTTCACCAAGAGCAGCGCGCACGGCAGGTGCAGTCTGGACAACGACAGTCTTAGTGGGGTCAACGATAGCACGGAGAACTTCCCTTGTATGGTCGACCTCTGTAAGTGCTCCCGTGGGGCATACCGCAACACACTGGCCGCAGTAGGTACAGGGTGAATACTCAAGGTTCTGTTCGAACGCCGGTGCAACCGTCGCCTGAAATCCCCTGTTGACAGCGCTCAGTGCATATACTGTCTGCACATCATTGCACATCATCTCACATCTCCGGCAAAGGATACACTTGTCCAGATCACGGATTATTGAGGGGGATGTATCTTTCCTGTAAGTTGACATCTCAGCTATATCCTGTCCCGGTATCTCCCTGATACCGAGTCGGTGAGCCATATTCTGCAGGTCGCAGTTACCTGATTTAGGACAGATGAGACATTCCTTGGGATGATCTGAGAGTATAAACTCCATCACTGTTCTGCGGGCGTTCATGACCCTCGGCGTATGTGTGCGAACAACTGCTCCTTCATCGCATTTGGTGATACAGGCAGGGGAGAGATTCCTGCGTCCCTGTACTTCCACAACGCAAATCCTGCAGCCTGCGGGTTTGTTCTCTATATTGAGGTCATCAAGTTTCATATGACATAATGTGGGAATGTCAATACCCATCTGACGGGCTGCATTAAGAACCGTCGTTCCTTTTGGAACTTCAATCGGCTTATTGTCTATTGTAAGTTTTACTGTTTCCATAGTCAAATCCATCTGTCATTAGTTGATTAGCACCGCACTGAATTTACACTTCTCAAAGCAGGCTCCGCACTTGATACATTTTTCCTGGTCAATGAAATGCGGTCCCTTGCGTTCACCGCTAATGGCATTGACCGGGCATCCTCTTGCGCATGCGGTACAACCTACACATTTATCAAGATCTATGAAGTATTTCATGAGGTCACGGCATTGTCCGGCAGGACATCTTTTTTCTGTGACATGAGCCACGTATTCATCCATGAAATTATTCATGGTTGAAAGTACCGGGTTGGGAGAAGTCTGTCCAAGTCCGCAGAGGGCAGTGTCTTTAATGACGTTGCACATATTTTTCAGGCGGTCAAGGTCTGCCATGTTTCCATTACCCTTGGTTATATGGGTAAGGAGCTCAAAGATCCTTTTGTTGCCAATACGGCATGGAGCGCACTTTCCGCATGACTCTTCAACAGTAAACTCGAGGAAGAACTTTGCGATAGCGACCATGCAGGTATCTTCATCCATGACTATCATACCACCTGAACCCATCATTGATCCTGCAGCTATCAGGTTGTCAAAGTCGATCGGCACATCAAGGTGTTTTTCCGTTAGGCAGCCTCCCGAAGGGCCACCGGTCTGTACTGCTTTGAATTTCTTGCCGTTCTTGATGCCGCCGCCAATCTCAAAGATTATTTCACGAAGGGTAATACCCATCGGGACTTCGATAAGGCCGACGTTATTTATTTTTCCTGCCAGGGCAAATACCTTTGTGCCCTTTGACTTTTCAGTACCTATGGAGGAGAACCATTCCCATCCCTTATTGATTATTACGGGAATACTTGCGAATGTCTCGACGTTATTCACGTTGGTGGGTTTCCCAAGGAAACCGCTCTCGGCGGGGAAGGGAGGCTTGTTGGTTGGCTCACCTCGAAGACCTTCCATCGAATGGATAAGGGCAGTCTCTTCACCGCAGACGAATGCTCCGGCACCGAAACGTAACTCAATATCGAAACTGAAATCGGTCCCGAAGATATTTTTCCCCAGGAGGCCGTACTCGCGTGCCTGGCCGATGGCCACTTTAAGGCGCTGGATGGCAAGGGGATACTCAGCCCTGATATATATAAGTCCTTTTGATGCACCGATAGCATAACCGCAAATAGCCATGGCTTCAAGTATAGAGTGCGGGTCACCCTCAAGTACCGAACGGTCCATGAATGCTCCCGGGTCACCCTCGTCAGCGTTGCAGACGACATATTTCTGGTCCGCCTTGTTTTTGGATGCTATTTCCCACTTCAGTCCTGTAGGGAAGCCAGCTCCGCCTCGGCCGCGCTGGCCGGATTTCTTGACAATATCAACCACATCAGCGGGCTGAAGTTCGGTAAGGCATTTACCCAGTGCAGTATAACCGTCATGGGCAATATATTCATCAATGTTTTCAGGATTGATGAGACCACAGTTACGTAAAGCTATGCGTATCTGTTTACGTTTCAGTACAGGCTGTTTGGTTTCGCCAGCCTGTTTCTTTTCTTCTGTATCGGTCTTCAGCAGCCTCTGGACATGTTTTCCTTTTATTACATGTTCTGCAACCATGACAGGTGCGTCTTCGGGTTTGACATGAAGGTAATATGTATCGTCAGGCATAACTCTGACAATGGGACCATGTTCGCATAAACCGAAGCAACCGGTCATAATTACCTGCACCTCATTCTGCAGTCCTTTTTCTTCTATCTCCTTCCTCAGGTTCTCGGCAATAAGATTGCTTTCTGAGGCGCGGCAGCTTGAGCCACCGCAGACAAGAAGGTGCATTCTGTACTTCGACATCATTCTGTTCCTCCCTGTTTATTTATAGATACTTTCATAATTAACGGGGATGATCCCATCAACCAGCTCTCCATTCTTTATGTACTTTTCGATGATTTCATCAGCTCTTTTCTGATCGACGAAACCAAAAACAACCGGCTCATGACCAGGCATCTGAACTTCAACAGTAGGCTCGGCATAACAGTAACCCATACAGCCTGTGGGGATTATTACTGCCCCGATGCCTCTTTTATCAAGTTCATCCGTAAAGAAATCCATGATTGGTTTTGCTCCGGAAGCGATGCCACAGGTTGCCATGGCAATCTTTATCTGAACCATACCCTCCGGGCTGTCTGCTCCGGCTCTCCGGTTGATCTTTGCAAGTGCCTGTTCACGGATCTTTTTTAAGTCATCAAGTGATTTGAGTTTTCCCATGATTAAAATATGTATGATTTATCTTTGTTTTTTGTCAGAATTAATCGCCAAACTTATGGCTCTTAAATTATTAAATTCCTAATATTTATCATGTCCCGTTTTGATAATTATTGGTTCCGTATTTACCCGTTAAAACATGCAAAGATAGCTAATATTGTTATAATAATAACAATGTTAATTAAATAACAATAGAAAATAATATTAATTATAATTACTATTGTTTAATTCTAATCATCAGTGATTCTGATATTTGCAAATTCAGATCCCGGGAAGCTGGTTATCTGTAGACTTATGTTAAACGGTTGTAAGGAAGCTTTTTTATTTGTTGCTTTTCTTTGGTGCAACAACCAGGTTTATGATCACTTCTACTGCTTTTTCCATCGCCTCCAGGGGTATGTATTCATACCGTCCATGGTAATTATGTCCGCCGGTGAACAGGTTGGGGCATGGCAACCCCATAAATGATAACCTTGCACCATCGGTGCCACCACGGACAGGTTTTATCACCGGCTCGACACCGGCCTTACGGTATGCTATCACTGCATCCTCAACCAGGAAGTAGTTAGACTCAATTATCTCCTTCATGTTGAAATACTGATCCCTTATAGTGATTTTCACTTCCGCACTCTTGTATTTATGTCTAATTGTCGATACAGCATCATTGATCACTTTTTTTCGGGCTGCGAATTTAACAGGGTCGTGATCTCTGATTATATATTTGAGTGTGGTCTCCTCGACAGAGCCCTTTATATCATACAGGTGGAAGAACCCTTCGTAACCTTCGGTAAACTCTGGTCTTTCCTTCACAGGAAGAAGTGAGTCGAACTCGCCGGCGACCATTACAGAATTGATCATTGTGCCTTTTGCCGTGCCCGGATGGACGCTCCTGCCTTTTATGATAACAGTGGCGGCAGCGGCGTTAAAGTTCTCATACTCAAGCTCCCCCAGTCCGCCACCGTCGACAGTGTATGCGTACTTCGCCCCAAATGCTTTGACATCAAAGTGATCGGCACCTCTCCCGATCTCTTCATCAGGGGTGAAGGCGATCCTTATCTTACCATGCTTCAGTTCAGGATGTCTTACAAGGTACTCCATAGCAGTTACAATCTCAGCTACTCCGGCTTTGTCGTCGGCTCCGAGGAGCGTAAGTCCGTCAGTTGTTATTATGGTCTGACCTTTGTATCGTTTAAGCTCTTTGAATTCCTTCGGAGAGAGTTTTACTTTTTTTTCTGGGTTAAGTAAAATATCTCCACCGTTGTAGTCATGATGCACTATAGGATTGACGTTCTGCGAAGGTGCTTCCGGACAGGTGTCCATATGAGCAATAAATCCAATTATCGGGCGTGGAGAGCGGGTGTTTGCCGGAAGGGTGGCCATCACATAGCCGTTGCCGTCAAGCGTTATATCGGCAAGCCCTGTTTCCTTCAGCTCGGCTGAAAGCTTCTCGGCAAAAAGCATCTGGCTGATGGAAGAGGGAGTTGTGTGTGAGGTCTCATCAGGTCTGGTATCAAAGCGAACGTAATCAAGAAACCTGCTCAGAAGTTTTTGCATTCCTTAGGTATTGGTTCAGATGTTAAATGTAGTGCAACAGCGTGAGAAAACCAACAATTACGCAAGCCTCAGGTAAGAGATCTCACAAGTGAAAAAATCTTCCCAGGCTGCGGCCTCTTTTCAGCCTGTAGTGAACAAACAGGAATATAAAGGCGATGATTAACAACGATGCT
>Ga0209745_1000551_pt1 | contig 22933 bp, 18 predicted proteins | sample BarGraNGADG00312_FD_184495 | JGI IMG/M metagenome (GOLD analysis project Ga0209745, IMG submission 184495) | Arctic peat soil microbial communities from Barrow, Alaska - Barrow Graham LP Ref core NGADG0004-312 (SPAdes) (version 2) | ecosystem: Environmental > Terrestrial > Soil > Wetlands > Peat...
CTCGTCCCGCGGGCCGAGAACGGCAAGATCCGCCTCGACGCCGCGACTGTCACCTTCGGCAAGCTTGCCGTCGACGTCAGCGCCCTGCCGGGTCGGCTCGGGACGCAGTTGAAGAACCTCCTGGTCCCCGTCGACGGGCTACCTGCGGGCTTCGCGCTCTCGGGCGTCGTCGTGCGCGACGGCGGGGTGCGGATCACGGTCACGGGCCGCGACGTCGTCCTAGCGCCTGCGACAACCGGCCCGACGCCGTCGCCCTAGCCCGCGCCTACCACCTCGCACCGTCCGAGCTCCCGCGCGATCGCGTCCCGCTCGGCCGCCGTGACCCACAGCCCGTACGCGGCTTTTGCGCGGATCTGCCGGATGACGTACCGGCATCGGAACGGTTTGTGCGGCGGCAACCAGGTCGCGGCGTCCCCCGCACCTTTCTGCTGGTTGAGGTCACCGTTGACGGCGAGCAGGTTCGCCGGGTCGTTCGCGAACGCCTCCCGGACCGCGGCGGGCCAGCCCTGGGCGCCTTTCTGCCACGCGTCCGCGAGCGCCACGACGTGGTCGATCTGCACGGTCGCGCTGGCGAGGGCCCCACGTTCGAAGACCATCTTCCGCCCGCTGTACGGGTCCGCGAGCGTGCCGGCGAGCACGAGGCAGCCACCCGTTCCAGGCTTGAGCGTGACCGCCGTCAGGTCCCGTCGCAGGACGTCGTTGCGCGTGTCGCAGCCGTTGCGGTCGACGTCCTGCCAGTCCGGCCCGAACGCCGCACGGTCGTAGCCCGTGAGCGGAGCCCGGCCCTTGACCTTGAGCGCGGCGAGCGCGACGCGGGCGGACGCGACGTCGTCGGCGGTGACGGGATAGCGCAGTCCGTCGGCCACGGACGTGATCCTGGGCACCGCGAGGCCCAGGCCTACGGCCACCGCGAGCAGCGAGGAGAGGTAGACCGCCACGACGACGATGCGCTGCCGGGCTGGTCGTCCGCGTCGGGTGTGGCGACGCGGAGGGGCGGAGCGGGAGGAACGAGAGGGCACATCAGCGAGGGTGTCACGCGTCGCCGACGCCAGCGGTCAGCGAACCTGGCCCCTGTGGATGCGCGAACGCGCCGTCCGTTCCCGCGTCGGGGTGGCACGTGCTGGCCCCGACCTCGCTACCCTCGCGACCATGGCCACCCCCCACCTCTCTGCGGAGCTCGGCGACTTCGCCCCCGACGTCCTCATGCCCGGCGACCCGCGCCGTGCCCGCCGCATCGCCGAGACTGCGCTCGACGACGCCCGGTTGGTCACCGAGGTGCGCGGCATCCTCGGGTACACCGGCACCCACCGGGGGCGACCTGTCTCCGTGCTCGCGTCCGGCATGGGGATGCCGTCGATCTCGATCTACGCGACCGAGCTGTTCCGGTTCTTCGGCGTCCGCCGGATCATCCGGATCGGCACCGCCGGGGGCATGGCGTCCGATCTCGAGCTCGGCGACATCGTGATCGCGACCGCCGCTCACACCGACTCCGCCATGAGCGCCAACCGGATCCCCGGCATCCACTACAGCCACGCGCCGAGCTTCGCGCTCGCGGCGGCGGCGGTCGCGGCTGCCGCGGGCGGATCGCACCCCGGTGCGGTGCGTTCCGGTGCGGTGCTCTCGAGCGACGCCTTCTACCTTGAGCGCCCGACGACGATGGACCTGCTGGTCAAGCACGGCACCCTCGCGGTGGAGATGGAGGCGGCCGGGCTGTACGCCGTGGCCGATGCCGAGGGCGGCCAGGCGCTCGCGATCTGCACCATCTCAGACCTGCTGTTCCGGGCGGCGGCGTTGTCGGCGGACGAGCGGGAGCTGGCGTTCGACCGTTCGGTGCAGCTCGCGTTCGCGGCCTTCACGACCGCCTGAGGCCGCCCGAGCGCGCAAGCCATTTGACGCCGCTTCCGCCGAGGAGTAGCGATCATTCCATGGCCACTACCGGGACCTTCGTCATCGTCGGCGCGAGCCTGGCCGGCGCCAGTGCGGCGCAGGTGCTGCGGGAGGAAGGGTTCGACGGGCGCATCGTGCTCCTGGGCGAAGAGCCGGACCGCCCCTACGAGCGCCCGCTGCTGTCCAAGGGCTACCTCCTGGGTACGTCGGCGCGCGAGGACGTCTTCGTCCATCCGGCCGAGTGGTATGTGGAGCACGACGTCGAGCTACGGCTCGGCACGACCGTCACCGTCCTCGACCGCGCGGCGCGGGAGGTGGTGCTGTTCGGCGGCGAGCGGATCGGGTACGACCGCGTGCTGCTGACGACCGGGTCGGAGCTGCGGCGGCTGCGTCTGCCCGGTGCCGAGTGCGGCGACGTGCTGTACCTGCGTCGGCTCGAGGACAGCGAACGGATCCGCACCGCGTTCACCCGGGCGTCCCGTGTGGCCATCATCGGCGCCGGCTGGATCGGACTCGAGATCGCTGCGGCGGCGCGCGCCGCCGGCCTGGAGGTCACCGTGCTCGAGGCCGGCGAGCTACCGCTCGTGCGGGTCTTCGGGCCTGAGATCGCGCAGGTGTTCGCTCGTCTGCACCGCGAGCACGGGGTGGACCTGCGGCTCGGGGTCCAGGTCGCGCGTCTGACGGGGATCGGGACGGACGGCGAGGGTGCGGTGGCCGGCGTCGAGCTCCGCGATGGGACGACGGTCCCTGCGGATCTCGTGCTCGTCGGGGTGGGGATCCGGCCCGCGGTGGCGCTCGCAGCAGACTCCGGGCTCGACGTCATGGGCGGCGTGCGTGTCGATGAGCATCTGCGCACTGCTGACCCCGCCGTGTTCGCGGCGGGCGACGTCGCGAACGCCTATCACCCGAGGCTGGGCCGGTATGTCCGCGTCGAGCACTGGGAGAACGCCCGCCGTCAGGGCGCCGTGGCGGCGAGGTCGATGCTCGGGCAGGAGGTGGTCTTCGACCGGTTGCCGTACTTCTTCAGCGACCAGTACGACCTCAGCATGGAGTACGTCGGATATGTTGCGCCGGGCGAGTACGACCGTGTCGTGCTGCGCGGTGATGCCCGACAGCGGGAGTTCATCGCGTTCTGGCTCGCAGGCGGGCGGGTGCTGGCGGGTATGAGCGTCAACATGGGGGACGTCGTCGCGGACGTCGAGGATCTCATCGGCAGCGGCCGGTCGGTCGACCCAGCCCGGCTCGCGGACCCGGACATCCTGCTCGCCGGGGTCTGACCCGCCAGCAGTTTGGCAGCCACGATGAACACCGAGGGATCGATGACGGATACCCGGTTGCCGGAGGGTTCCTGGGAGGTCGCCGATCCGCGACGGACGGGTAGATGATCTGGACGCGCAGGGGCAACCCGGTTGATGAGGCCGATCGTGTCAGGAGCCCTGCCGGTTGAAGGCGGGGTCGGCTGTGGCGTCGGTGGCGCTCACCGTGCAGCCGAACTTGTTTGCACCCGGCCAGGCCAACGATGTCGCCTTCCCGGCCGAGACGTCGGCGATGACGGGATTGCCGGTCGACGTGCTCGGCAAGCGGAGCCCCAACATTGGCTCGTCGGGTCCGCGAGGTGACGCGGAGAGGCCGGATCGGCTTAGCGGACGAGCCCGAGCATCGACGCAAGCAGTCGGACCTCATGGTCGAAGAAGACCTCGTAGTCGCCGACCACGTTGTGGCGGTGGCCGAACACCTCGAACGACACCGCGCCGAACAGGTACGTCCACGCCATCAGCCCACGCACGAGGAGGTCGGCGGGGACGACCGACGGCACGGTGGTGCGTACCGGGTCGAGCCCGCGTCGGACGGCCGCGGACGGCTCCGCGTGCGTGGTGGGGTCGTAGGTCCCGTCGGCCATCAGGTCGCCCAACAGGGCGCTGAGCAGTACCGGCACTCGTTCGGCGGGCCCGACCGTGTCCGGCGGGGCCGCGTAGCCTGGGATCGGCGAGCCGAAGATCAGGGCGTACTCGTGCGGGTGAGCTACGGCCCAGCTGCGCACCCCGTGGCAGATCGCCATCCAGCGGGCCTCGACCGACGAATCGTGCACCCCGGCCTCGGCGGCCTCGGCGGCCTCGGCCAGCGTGCAGTAGCTGTCGATGATCAGGGCCGTCAGCAGGGCATCGCGGTTGCGGAAGTAGCGGAACAGCGCCGACGACGCCATGCCCATCTCGCGGGCGATGCCACGCAGCGACAGCGCGGGCCCACCGCCGTCGGCCAGCTGGGCGAGCGCGATCTCTTTGATCTCGCTCGTCAGTTCCAGGCGCACCCGCTCCCGGGCCCCGAGCGGGGCCGACGGCGGGACGGGTTCGGTCATGCGCCCATCATCCGGCAATAAGAGAGCGATGGCAACAAACGAGAGCGGTGCTCTTGACGTTGCGGGCCCAGGAGTGCGACGGTGAAGGACCAGAGCACGAGTCGTGAGCTACCGAGCGTGGGGGAGTTCCCATGGCCAAGCATGTCGTCGTCGGCGCGGGTCCCGTCGGTACCGCCACCGCGTTGCTGCTTGCCGAGCGAGGGGATGACGTGCTCATCGCGACCCGGTCCTGCTCCGGTCCCGTGCACCGCGCGATCCAGCGCGTCGGCGCGGACGCATCGGACGCTGACAGGATGGCCGAGCTCTCCGCGGGCGCCGTCGCCGTCTACAACTGCGCGAACGCCGCCTACCACCGCTGGCCGACCGACCTGCCGCCGATCGCCCGCGGCCTGCTCATGGCGGCCGAGCGCTCAGGCGCCGTCCTCGTGACCACCAGCAACCTCTACGGGTACGGGCCGGTCTCGGGTCCGATGACGGAGGACCTCCCGCTCGCCGCGCAGGGACCGAAGGGGCGCACCCGTGCACAGCTGTGGCTCGATGTTCTCGCCGCGCACGACGCCGGCCGCGTGCGGGCGACCGAGGTCCGCGCGTCCGACTACGTAGGGCACGGAGCGGAGAGCCACCTGGGTGCGCGCGTCGTGCCGCGACTGCTCCGCGGTCGGAGCGTCACGGTGCTGAAGAGCGCCGACACCCCGCACACGTGGACCGCCGTCGACGACGTCGCGCGCTTGCTGGTGACCGTCGCCACCGATGAGCGCGCGTGGGGTCGACCGTGGCACGTCCCGAGCAACCCGCCCCGAAGCCAGCGCGAGGCGATCGGTGACCTGAGCCGCGTAGCCGGCTTCGACCCGGTGCAGGTGAACGAGCACCCAGCCGTCCTCCTGCGCGCGATGGGGCTGTTCAACCCGCTGATGCGCGAGCTCCCCGAGGTGGCGTACCAGCTCCAGAGCCCGTTCGTGCTGGACTCGACGGCCGCTCAGGACACCTTCGACCTCAAGCCGACCCCGTGGGACGACGTGCTCGCGGAGGTCGTGAGCGGCTACCGCAGCCAGGCTTGACCCGGGCCCGGTCTTCCGACGGTCGGGCGCTTTGCACACAGATTCCTCGGAGAGCCGCCGGGCGTCGCCGGCGTCAGGCACGATGGCTGCGTGACTTCACGCGATCAGCTGAGGGCGTGGCTCGCCGGGCGCAGCTCGCGGGAGCTGGAACGGACCCTGACGCTGCGGCCGGACGTGCTGTGGGGCGCGCCGGTGCGCGACCTCGAGGACCTCGCGGACCGGCTGGTGCACGGCGCGTCCGTGGCTGCCTCGGTCCGCGACCTGCCGGCCCCCCCGTTGCAGGTGCTCGAGGTACTGACGGCCGCAGGCGCGGGCGCGTCCCTCGAGCGAGCAGCGGAGGTGCTCGACGTCGGCGCAACCGGGCTCGACCCGGCGGCTCACCGCGGTCTTCTCGAGCGGAGCGTGGGCGTGCTGCACGATGCGGGGCTCGTCTGGCCCGGTGAGGGTGACGGGCTGGTCGTGAACTGGGGGGTGCACGAGGTGATGCCGTACCCCCTGGGACTGGGGCGCCCGGTCGGGGTGCTGATCGCGGATGTCCCCGTCGCCGAGCTGGTGAAGATCGCGGGGCGGTGGGGGCTGACGGTGCCGGCGCGCAAGGCCGACCTGGTCGAGGCGGTCCGGACCTACCTGGCCGACCCGGCGCGGGTGCGGATGCTGCTCGGTGCGGCGCCGGAGTCCGTCGCGCGATTGCTCCTCGACCGTTCGCAGGAGGCCGCGCAGCGCGCGCTGGCCGACCCCACCGAATCGGATCTGGAAGCCAACAACTACCAGGCGTACCTGCGCGACCCGGCCGCGTATGCCGACCACAACGCCACGGTGGCCTGGGCGCGCCAGAACGGGTTGGGGTTCGGCTCGAACAGGTTCTCGATGAACCTCGAGCTGCCGTCGGAGACCATCCTGGCGCTCGTGGGAGCCGACTACCGGGCACCGTTCACCCCGATCCCCCCGTCCTTCGTGACGGCTCCGGTCACTGATCGGCAGACGGGTGCGAGCGCGTCGGGCGCGATCACCGAGTTCCTCGCGGCCGCGATGGGAACGCTCGAGGCGATGGCCCGCCACCCGATGGCACCGCTCAAGTCGGGCGGGATCGGCGCCCGCGAGCTGGCAAAGGTGGCCAAGCGACTGGGGACCGACGCCCTTGACGTCCGGGTGACGCTCGAGCTGGCGCTCCAGCTGCGGCTGTTGGACGGAGCCAGCACGGGGGGTATCGGGACGTCCCAGTCCTTCGACGAGTGGCGGCGGCGTCTTCCCGCCGAGCGGGCGGCCGACCTGCTCACGACCTGGGTCCGGCTGCCCTACGTGCCCGGCGTCGACCGCTATGCGGACGGGCGCTTCTGGCCCGCGCTCGGGCGGTTCAACGGGCCGGAACTGACCCGCGCGGTGCGCGCCCTCGTCCTCAACCATCTCAGCACGCTCGACGACGGCGTAGGTGTGGCGGCCGTCGACTCCATCGAGAGGTCCGTTGCCTGGCGGCTTCCGTGGCTGATCGCGAACGGAGCCCAGTTCGACCTTCGCCAGACCTGGGACGAGGCGCGGCGACTCGGGGTGATCGCCCACGGCAGGCTCAGCTCCGCGGGCACGGCGCTCCTTGCCGGGGACCGGGCGGGGCTCGTCCAGGCGCTGACCGTCATGCTTCCCGGAGTGCAGACGAAGGCCCTGTTCGGTTCGGACCTCACGGTGGTCGTGCCGGGCAGTCCCGACACCGCCGTCGTCGATCTGCTCGACGCCGTAGCCGTGCGCGAGGGGCGCGGCGCGGCGAGCTCGTGGCGGGTGACGCCGGCGAGCGTGCGCGGAGCGCTCGACGACGGCCACGACGCGGCCGACCTCGAGGACCGGCTGCGCGACCTGGCCGACGGCGTGCTGCCGCAAGCGCTCGAGTACCTGGTCCGGGACGTCGGACGCCGGCACGGTCATGTGCAGGTGCGGCCCGCGACCGCCATCGTGCAGAGCGACGACGAGGCGCTGCTGGCTGAGATCGCGGTGGACCGGGCCCTGCGCGAGCTCGGTCTGCGCCAGATCGCTTCCACCGTGCTCGTCGCCGAGGCGCGCGCGCACGAGGTTGTCGCGGCGCTCCGGGCGGCGGGTTACCTGCCGCTCGCGCTGAGCGGTTCGGGTGACCGTGTCGTGCAGCTCAGGTCGGCGCGACAAGAGGTGCAGACCGGGGCCCGCGACGCCGACGCGGACGACGACGCCGACGAGGCGCTGCGCCAATGGATGGAACAGTCCGATCCGACGCTCAGGGGCTGGTCGCCTGAACCGGCGTTCGTCCAGGAGTCCCCGGCCGATGCGGCGGAGCGGTTGACCAGCGGCGTGCTCCCCCCCGGCCCCGATCCCATGAGCAAGCTCGAGTACGAGATCCGGGAGTGGGCACCCCGGTTGTCGGCGAACGAGGTGCGTCAGCTCGCGCACGCGATCGAGAACGGCGAAGCGATCACGCTCCGGTACCGCTCCTCGACGGGAGGCCAGACGGTGCGCGTCGTGTCGGGCCTGTCCATGGACTACGGCCACCTGTTCGGCTGGTGCCACCTACGTCAGGGCGAGCGCACGTTCGCCCTGACGAACATCCAGAGCGTCACGGCTGCGCCGCCCGCCGACTGATCACTCGTCGCACAGGCCGATGAACGCGCCAAGCTCCTCGAGGGTGTCGGGGCGGGTCGGCAGGTAGTCGGTCAGGGCGGAGGACCGCACGACGATCGCGCACCACATGCCGCGCGAGACCGCCACGTTGACCCGGTTCCGGGACAACAGGAACTCCATCCCCCGCGGCACGTCCTCGGCCGACGACGCCGCGGTCGACACGATCACGACCGGCGCCTGCTGACCCTGGAACTTGTCGACCGTACCCACGTCCACCGCGCTCAGGCTGGCGGCATCGAGCGCGCGGCGGATCGTCCACACCTGGGCGTTGTACGCCGCCACGACGAGGACGTCGGCCGGTTCGAGCGGGCGGTCCACGCCTACTCCGTCGGTTGACGGAGCCGGATCACGCCACCGGCGCCCGACGAGGCCGTGCACCTGCCGCACGACCTCCGCCGCCTCCTGTGGCGAGGCGACCGAGTGGCCCGTGTGCTCGACGAGGACCGTCCGCACCCCCGGCTCGACTCCCTCGAGCGAGCGCGCCGCCGTCAACGGCAGGCTCGACAGCTTTCCCTGGTACGAGAGCCGCGACACCGCCCTGCACAACGTGGGGTGCATGCGCCAGGTCTGCGCGAGGAAGTACCCGAGCTCGTCGGGCAGCGTCTCGTGCCTGTCGGCGAGCCAGCCGAGCGCCGAGCGGTCCACCGGCTCCGGGTGCTTGCCCTGGCTGACCTGCGGCAGCTGCTGCGGGTCGCCGAGCAGCAGCAGGTTCCGGGCCGCCCCGGAGACCGCGACGGTGTTGGCCAGGCAGAACTGGCCGGCCTCGTCGATGACCAGCAGGTCGAGGCCCTCGGGCGGCAAGCGGTTCGGGTTGCAGAAGTCCCACGCCGTGCCGCCGACCACGAAGCCGCCGGGCTGCGCGGCGTAGAAGGCGCCGAAGGCCGCGTTGCTCTTCAACCACGTCCACGGCGCGGGCCCCGTCGCCGCAACCGCGCCCTGCGCGGGCTTCTTGGCGACCTGCCCGGCCGCGACCCCGGCCTCGCGGACCGCGGTGAGCATGTTCTCCACGACGGCGTGCGACTGGGCGACCACCCCGACCCGCCACCCGTGTTCCACCAGCCCGGCGATCACGTGCGAACCGGCGTACGTCTTGCCGGTGCCGGGCGGGCCCTGCACGGCGAGGTAGGAGTCGTCGAGGTCGAGCAGCGCCGCCGTGATCGCGTCGATGTACCCGCGTGACCCCACCCCGACCGTGGGCAGCGGCCGTCCGCTGAGCGTGCGCGGCGGCACCCGCCGCAACAGATCGAGCGCGGGCTGGTCGGGCAGGGTCAGCTCGCCGGGGGATGCCGCCAGCGTGCCGACGACGTCGTCCGCGAGGTCCCGGATCGCGTGCCGGATGGGTCCGGAGTTGGGCGGAGCGGTCGGGCCGAGCGCCATGGGCAGCGCGTCGTACGCCGAGGCGTCGCCGTGCAGCATCTCGTCGACGATGAGCACGTCTTGCTCGGGCCGACCGTCCGCGCCGGCCGTCACGTGCACGACCGTCGCGCCGTCCACCCAGCCGCGGATCCCACGCACGGACGTGCTGGCGCCGGAGGGGATCGGCTCGGCGTACAGCGCGCACGCCTGCGCTCCGTCGCGCAGCTCGCTGCCCGGCTCGAGCCGGCCCACCATGCGCAGCCGTCGCCGGGCTTTGCCCTTGCCCGGGGGGACCGCCCAGTCCCCGAGGATCTCGACGTCGTCGGCCACCAGCGTGCCGCGAGCCTCGGTCCACTCGGCGGGATCGCTGACCAGCCGGTCGAAGTGCGCCCACCAGAACGGCTTCTCCTCGCGCCAGTGGTACCCGAGCGACGCGCCGAGCATCGCCACGGCCTGCTGCTCGGGGGTGCGGGCGGACGGCGGGCCGTCACCCGCGAAGAAGAGCAGCGCCTTGGCGGTCTCGTCGAGCTCGGGCGGCTTGACGTCGTCGGGCGCCGTCGTGACGGGGCCATCCGGGTCCTCGGGGATGACGGGCTGCTCGGCGGCGCGGGCGAGCAGCCAGTCGCGCAGGCGCAGGGTGGAGACGCAGTCGTACTCGTTGTAGGCGGCGATGCGCTGCAGCCGCGCCGTGAACCCGTCCGGGCCGTCGAGGTTCCCGGCGTCGCGCACGGCGCACGCGTCGGCGTACTCGACGATCGAGTCGCCCGCGGTGGTGACCTCGCCCTCACGGACGCCCTCCATGTACAGCGGCTCGAGCTTCTTGATCGAGTAGGAGTCCTGCCCGACGCGCAGGCTCGCCCGGACGGTCGCGTACAGGTCGACCAGCACGCCGTCGCGCAGCAGGTCGTCGATCACGTCCTCGCCGACGCCGTGCCGCCCGGCCAGGCGCAGCAGCGCCGTCTTCTCGTAGGCGGCGTAGTGGTAGACGTGCAGGTGGGGGTGGGTCGCGCGGCGCGCCATGAGGTAGGCAAGAAAGTCGAGCAGCGCCTGCTTCTCCTGCGCGCGGTCGTGCGCCCAGAAGGGGCGGAAGACCGGCACGGCGCCGGGGACCGCCGGCTGCTCGACGACGCCGAACAGGTACTCCAGGCCCCAGTCCGTCGAGTCGTCCTCGGCCCACAGGGGGTCGCCCTCGAAGTCGAAGAAGATGTCGCCGGGATCGGGGACTGGCAGGTTGCGGACAACCTCAGGAGCAAACAGCTCGAAGCTCACCTTGCCCGAGGCCTGCTGTCCCTGGCGCACCTGGAGCCGGGCCTGAGCGCGGAGGTTCTCCAGGGAGCCGGCGCCGATGCCGTCGATGGGGCCGGTGCTGGTGGTGAACGCGTCGATGGTGGTGATGCCGGACGCGTTCAGGCGAGCCCGCTGGGTGCCGCGCATCCCGGCGACGAGCAGCAGGTCGCGGGTCCGGGCGATCTCCGGAGCGCACACCTCGCATCGCCCGCACGCGCGGAGCTTGGGGTAGCGGGGATCGGCCCACTCGACGGGCACGTCGGCGCGCTGGTGGGTGTCGAGCAGGGTCTGCAGGCGCGCGCGCCGGTCTCGGTAGACCGGCAGCAGGTCGGTGAGGCGGTGGTCGGTGGTGCTCCGGTCGCCAAGGATCAGGTGGACCTGGTCGGCCGGTCGGATGTCGGCGGCGATCAGCTGGTCGGCGTAGGCCGCGAGCTGCAGCAGCGCGGTCACCTTCGCGTGCCGGGCGAGCTTGGCGTCGTAGACGGCGTACACCGGTCCGGAGTCGGCGTCCTCGAGGGCGCGCTGGCGGACGAGGAAGTCCGCCCAGCCGCCGAACCGGCCGTCGAAGAACCCGGCCTGGAAGACGACGTCGGCGCCGGTCCGCAGTGCGGCGATGGTCTCGTCATGCTTGGCCGCCAGGGCCGCGCGGTCGGTGGCGTGGCCGCGGGCTGGGCGCTCGATCTCGACGACGCCGGTGCCGGTCGTGGGGTTCCAAGGACCGAAGGTGTCGCGGTACCGCTCGAGGACCTTCTTCTCGTGGACGTCGCCGAGAGCTGCGGCTCTGGCCAGCATCGCGTCGGCTTCGAGCTCGAGGGGCGCGGTCCGGCCGAGCTTGGCGTCCAGCGCCCGCAGGAGAGCGAACTCGCAGGTGGCGGCGTTGGCGAGGTCGCTCGCGCTGTAGACGAGCGCACCGTCGGAGAGAAGGAACATGAGCCGAGGCTAGCGACCGGCTCCGACGCCTGAGCTAGGCGAGCAGGCGCGTGGCGTGTGGCCGAGAGCCCGGTCCTCAGGTCGGTCGAGCGGCGGAAGGAATCTTCGCACGCTCAGTCGGCGTTCACCGAGGCAGGACTCGGGCTCCATGCACATGAGTGCCGAATCATGTCCCATTATCCGATCGCGGCGAACTGCGCATAGCGTTCGGCCAGGCGCTCGCGATCCGGCCTCTCTTTACGCCTCGACGGCAAGCCGATCCGGCGTCCATGCATCTCCTGCAGACCGTGTTTGAGCATCGGGCCGTCGATTTCTTCAAGGAGGTCCCGGTTGATTCGTACTTCACACTCGGGAGATATGCCCAGAAGGTTCCGGTCGTATGCCGCATGATGAATCTTGCAGAGTGACAGACCATTGTTGACCACCGCGTCGCCGCGAGCCTCGCCGTCGCCGATGATGTGAGCGGCATCTAGGAGTTCGGGGTGTTTGAGCGCGCACACTGCACATTGGCGGTCGTACGCACGAAGGACAATTCCCCGGAAGGCCGGTTGATGCAGTCTTTGACGAACGACTCGTTCCGCGTAGCGACGCTCAGTTGCGGTGGGATTAGCAGGGTCGCGGAGCATCTCAAGTTCGCCCAGCGCGATGGTGAAGATTCGGTTCACGTCGTCGTGGTGGATAACCGTCGCCAATGACACAGGTAGGTAGACATTCTTGTCGAGCTTGCGCAAGAAGATGACCGGAATGCCTAGCTCGCCCGCTCGGCGCAGCTTCGCATTGCTTCCCGCTAGGGGCCCGATTTGATAGGCGTACTGCCAGACTCCGGGACTGATTTCGATGTCCGGATAGGTGCCGTCGGGATCAGAGATGATCGACAAGGTGGTGAGGAGTTCTGCGGGGTTTCTAATCCCGCGCGATTCGTCGACGACTCGCCAGCTGCGATCTCCAAGCTGGAAGGACGTGAGCTCGGACCGAGAGAGCGTGCCATCGCCAGCCGCGGCGCGCTCGACAAGAGCGGCCATGAGTTGGGAACGCAGCTCGCGTTCCAATTCGGTGTCCACCTTGAGAGCTTCGCACCTCGCATGAACTCGCGACGGCCAATTCGTGGCGCTCTGCGGTCGGTGCGCTCCTGCTAGCCACCTCGCCGGCGAGCGTTCCCAGTGCAGCGGCTGCGGTGACGCCGACAGGGGGAAGGAGCAGGATGCCGTCGCGGCCATCCACGTTCGCGATGAGCACGGACTCCGTGACGTTATGCCTTCTTCGGTGCCCTTCCGCACACGTCCCCGGCCGCAAACCGCATGTGTGACGCTGCCATTTTCGCGCGCGCTGCCGCAGCCGCGTCCACCTCGAGCACGTCCGCGACCCGCAGCAGGTAGAGCAGCACGTCGGCGAGCTCCCCGACCTCTCCCATCAGCGCCAGGATCAGCGACTTCGGGTTTCCGCTCGGCCGCCGTTCCTCTCGCGCTAGTCTCCTGGCAGCGGTTCGACGGACTTCTGCTCCCCGGATATGTCCCCTCCGCACGATCATTCGTGCTGCCCGGGGGACTGTTCGGTGGATTCCGTTCGCTTCAGCGGTGACGCGCTTGCTTCGATGTCGGACGGCGACGCGTCCGAGGTCGAGAGGATTCTCGAGGGGTACTTCGTGAGTCAGGGGCTCGGACGCCCGGGCGCGGGTGAATCGCGGTCGTGGCGTCACAGCCTGCCGGTGCTGGCGCGCGACCTGCGGGATGCGGGTCTTGGCGCAGTTGAGGTTCTCGCGGAGCACCGCTTACCGCTCAGCAGCAAGCGCGCCGACGTCGTGCTCGCCGGAACCCACCCACGCACTGGCGCGCCGTCCTATGTCGTTGTCGAGCTCAAACAGTGGAGTACCGCGCGACGTTGGCAGGACAGCCTCTCGCTCGTCGACGTCGACGGAGTCCGATACTCGCCGGTCCTCCACCCCTCGCTGCAGGTCGCGGAGTACGCGCGGTACCTGGCCGATTTCGTCACGATGCTCGCCGATGAGCCAGACCCCTTGGCAAGCGCCGCGTATCTGCACAACGCGACCGACCGCTCGATCGCGGACCTCTGGAACGTGCCGGCAGCCTCGAAGGCCCGGCTCTTTACCGGTCAGCGCCGCGGTGAGTTCCAGGAGTTCTTGCGTTCGCGGCTGTCGCCCGACTCGGGCGTCGGGGCCGCCGATCGGCTTCTCTCGTCGGCGATCGCTCCGTCCAAGCAACTGCTCAAGGCCGCGGCGAGCGAGATCCGCGACCGCGAGCAGTTCGTCCTGCTCGACGAGCAACGGGTCGCCTACGAGATCGTCATGCGCGCCGTCGAGCAAGCCCGATCGTCCGACCTCAAGACGGTCGTCGTCGTGACCGGCGGCCCCGGCAGCGGCAAGAGCGTCATCGCGCTCTCGCTGCTGGGCGAGCTTGCACGGCAGGGCCGCACGGTGCTCCATGCCACCGGCTCGAAGGCGTTCACCCACACCTTGAGGCAGGTCGCCGGCAGGGGGTCGAGCCGGGTAAAGAGCCTGTTCATGTACTTCAACAGCTTCATGACGGCCGAGAAGAACGGGCTGGACGTGCTGATCCTGGACGAGGCGCACCGGATCAGGGCGCAGTCCGTCAACCGGTACACGCCCAAGTCGATCCGGGAGAGCGCGAGGCCCCAGATCGACGAGCTCCTCGACGCTGCCCGCGTGCCCGTCTTCCTTCTCGATCAGCACCAGGTGGTGCGCCCGGGTGAGATGGGGACCGCAGCCGACATCAAGTCCCACGCGGAGGCCAAGGGTCTGACCGTCCACCAGATCGACCTGCAGGGTCAGTACCGGGCCGGAGGCAGCGATGCCTACATCGACTGGGTACACCGGCTGCTCGGGCTTCAGGACGGCGGCCCGATCGGCTGGGAGGACGAGTCGACGTTCGCGGTCGATGTCGCGGACTCAGCCGAGGAGATGGAATCACGTCTGGCCGTCTACCTGAATACCGGACTCGGGGCGCGGATGACGGCGGGCTACTGCTGGCGGTGGAGCGACCCGCACCCGGACGGCAGCCTGGTCAGGGACGTGACGATCGGCGACTGGAGTCGGCCGTGGAACCTGAAGAGCGAGCGCGCCGTCGGCGATGCGCCGCCGTCGTCCCTGTGGGCATCGGAGCCCGGCGGCTTCGGTCAGGTGGGGTGCGTCTACACGGCCCAGGGTTTCGAGTACCACTGGAACGGCGTGATCTTCGGACCGGATCTGGTGTGGCGTGAGGATCGGTGGGTGTCGCGGCGCGAGTTCAACAAGGATCCGGACTTCCGCTCCAGCAAGACCGTGAGCGACGCGACGTTCGATCGTCTGGTCCGCCACGTCTACAAGGTGCTGCTCACCCGCGGGCTGACCGGGACGATCCTGTATTCGACCGACGCCGAGACGCACGCGATGCTGCGGCGGGTGGTGAACCCGCACTGACGGTCCTCACGCCAACGACAACCGACCGGCCCCTTCCGGGTTCTCGTGGGCCTCCTTCGCCGCTTCGAGCACATCGGTGATCTCAACCCCGATCAGCTCGTGCCGTTCCAGCAGTGCGTCCCGCAGCGCCTCGACCAGGTACCGGTGCCGCGAGAGCAGACCGAGCACGCTGTCGCGGGCAGCGTCGAGCACCTTCTCGAGCTGAGCACGAGCGGCCGGATCACCGAGGACGGACGTGACCAGGTCCTGGCCGGTTGCCATGAACGACACGAGCGATCCGGTCATTCCCGCGGCGCCGACCATCTGGGCGGCCGTACGCGTGGCGGCGGCGAGGTCGTTCGCGGGTCCGGTCGACGTCTGACCAAAGAACAGCTGTTCGGCCACGAGCCCGCCCATGGCGATCTGCACGAGGGCGCGAAGGTCGTACGAGGACTGGGTGTAGACCTCCTCGCAGTCGCCGTGCGCGAGCAGCCCGAGGGCCGCTCCACGCTTGACGATGGTGAGCACCTCCAAGGTCCGGTTGGGTGCGACGAGCCAGGCGACGACGGCGTGGCCGGACTCGTGGGTGGCGATGAGCCCCTGCTCGGCGCTCGTGTATCGGACGGGCTGACCAATGCCGACCATCTCGGTGATGCGGGCCCGCTCGATGTCCACGAACGACATCTGTCCTGCATCGCGGCGCAGGGCGTTGACCAGCCCTTCGTCGAGCAGGTGCTCGATCATCACCGGCGTCCAGCCGTTCGTCGCGGCCGCCACCCGGTTGCGCACCTCGGGGTCGTCGAGCTCGGGGTCGTGCGAGCGCCGGGCAAGGAAGTGGTCGACCAGGGCCCGCCGGCCGTGCACGTCCGGGGCCGCGAACGTCAGGATCCGATCGAAGCGGCCCGGACGCAGCAGGGCGGGGTCGAGGAAGTCGGCGCGGTTGGTGGCGGCGATCAGCAGGATGGGGGCGCGGACGGGCTTGCTCTGCTTGATCTGGCGGTGCGCCGGCAGCAGCAGGTTGACCCGCGCGATGAGGCGGTTGCCGAGGCGCGCGAGACCTGTGGGCTGGTCGAAGGACTGCATCTGCACGAGCAGCTCGTTGACCACCCCGCCGGTGCCCTCGCTGACTATCGCGTTGCGGATCAGGCCAGGGACGTTCCAGTGCCCCAGAGCCGACCTGACACCCGAGCCGCCGTCGGCGGAGAGCACACCCCCGCGGCGCGTCGCGATCGCGTCGATCTCCTCGATGAACCCGATCGCACCGCCCTCGGCCCGCGCGGCCGTGCGCAGGGCGGTGAAGTACGCCCGGATCTTCTTCGCCGTCGCGCCGTAGTACATGGACTGGAACGACGTGGCGGAGACAAACAGGAACGGCACTCCTGCCTCGGCCGCCATCGCCTTGGCAGTCATCGTCTTGCCGGTGCCCGGTAATCCCTCGAACAGCAAGCCGCGGCGTGGCGTGCCGCCCATCTGGTCGGCGAACCGGCGGTGGGTCTGGAACAGGTCGATCGACCGCCGCACGTCCTCCTTGATCGGGTCGATCCCGACGACGTCGTCCAGCGTGACGTCGACCTGCTCGGGACGGTAGGTGAGGTGGGGCGACCGGCCGGTCAGCACCTGCGACCCCACGAGCAGGGCGAGCAGGGCGACGAAGAACAGCACGGGCGCGACAATGAGTGGGTCGACCGACGGCGGGGACGGGATCGGGGCGTGTCCCGTGAGCGGCATGACGATGAAGTACGCCTCGACAGCGATCACGAGGGCGGCGAGGCGGTACACCCGCCGTCGACGCATGCGCTCGCGGTCGAGGGCGACGTCGTGCAGGGAGCCGCGGATCGTGGAGGCAACGATGTCGGGCACGGTGCGGTCCCTTCCGTGCGTGGCACCGGAGTCAGGTCGACGATCCCGGGCGAACAGGACAACGCGGATGTATCGGGTCCGCGACGCCACCCGACCAGCCGGAGGGCACGTGGGGCGTGTGCATACCGCGCAGGATTTCGAGTGACCCGGTCGGGAGCCTTCAGGGTAGGCCCTATTTTGGTCACGGCGTCCCATTTCTGTGCTAAAGGACTCTTTGGGGCGAGGGTTTCCGCTCGTTGGCGCCGTCGCTCAACGCGGCGGAGACCATGCGCCTGGTCGTGCCGGCGAGGGGTCCCACGTCCATGACGTCCCACCAGACGCGGGGTCGTGAGCGTTGCTCACTCGAACCGCGACGGATCCCCCGCACCCACTCGAACGACCTCGGGTGCGCCCTCGGACCAGTCCACGACGGTCGACGGTTCGGTCCCGGTGTCCCCGGCGTCGATCACGGCGTCGATCAGATGGTCAAGCTCCTCCTTGACCTGCCAGCCCTGGGTCATCGGTGCGTCGGCGTCGGGCATCAGCAGGGTGCTGGACAGCAGCGGCTCACCGAGCTCGCGCAGCAGCGCTCGAACCACCGCATGGTCGGGGATCCGCACCCCGACGGTCTTCTTCTTCGGGTGCGCAAGCCGCCGGGGGACCTCTTTCGTCGCGGGCAGGATGAAGGTGTACGGGCCCGGCGTCGACGCCTTGATCGCGCGGAACGGCGCGTTGTCCAGGTGCACGAGCTGACCGAGCTGAGCGAAGTCCGCGCACACGAGCGTGAAGTGGTGATGGTCGTCGAGGTGGCGGATGGCGCGGATGCGATCCGTACCGGTGGGGCTGTCCATCAGACAGCCGAGCGCGTAGCCGGAGTCCGTCGGGTAGGCGATCAGCGCGTCGTCGCGCAGCATCGCCACGATCTGCGCGATGGACCGGGGCTGCGGGTCCTGAGGGTGGACGTCGAAGTACTTCGCCATATCTCGACACTAGACGCGTGCTCGACCCGTGGCAGCGGGGCTTCGCCACCAACCCACAGGCCGGCGGATGCCGTCACGTACGAGCACCCAGGGCTTGACTTCGAGTGCGCTCCAAGGCGCAGGCTCGGCGGCATGACCACAACCTCTCTTTCCACCCGCACCCTCGGCACCGCCACGAACGGCACGGCCCTGCAGGTCTCCACTCTCGGCCTCGGCTGCATGGGCATGTCGGAGTTCTACGGCCAGACCCTTGCGGAGAACACTCCCGCGGAGACCGACGCGATCGCCACGATCCGTCGCGCGCTCGATCTCGGTGTCACGATGCTCGACACCGCCGACATGTACGGCCCGTTCACCAACGAGAGCCTCGTCGGTACCGCGATCGCCGGCCGCCGGGACGAGGTGGTCGTCGCGACCAAGTTCGGCATCGAGCGCGATCCCGCGACGGGCGGGCGCCTCGGCGTGAACGGCCGCCCGGAGTACGTGCGCCGGGCTGCCGACGCGAGCCTGCAGCGCCTCGGCGTCGACCACATCGACCTGTACTACCAGCACCGCGTGGACCCGAACGTGCCGATCGAGGACACCGTCGGCGCCATGGCCGAGCTGGTCGCCGCCGGCAAGGTGCGCCACCTCGGGCTGTCCGAGGCGAGCGCGGCGACGATCCGCCGCGCCGACGCCGTGCACCCGATCACCGCGCTGCAGACCGAGTACTCGCTGTTCTCGCGCGACGTCGAGGGCGAGATCTTGCCGGTCCTGCGCGAGCTCGGCATCGGCCTGGTCCCGTACTCGCCGCTCGGGCGCGGCTTCCTGACGGGCACGATCACGGCGACGAGCGAGCTCGCGCCGGACGACTTCCGTCGCTTCAACCCGCGCTTCCAGGGCGAGGCGTTCGAGTCGAATCTCGCGCTCGTCGCCCGGGTCCGAGCGCTTGCCGTGGCGAAGGGCGTCACGGCCGGGCAGCTCGCGCTCGCGTGGGTGCTCGCCCAGGGCGAGGACGTCGTCCCGATCCCCGGCACCAAGCACGTGAGGTACCTCGAGGAGAATGTGGCCGCTGCCGCGGTGCGCCTGACCGACGGCGATCTTGCGGCGCTGGATGCCGCGGTCCCGGCGAGCGCCGTCGTCGGCGACCGGTACCCCGACATGAGTGGGGTCAACCGCTGAGGGACTTGACTTCGAGTGCACTCGAAGAGCGAGGGTGAACCATGTCCGTCGACGCGCGCGCCCAGGCGCTGTCCATCGCCGACGCCGCCGCGGCGTCGGGCCTGACCACCCACACGCTCCGGTACTACGAACGCGACGGGCTCATGCTTGACGCCATCGAGCGTGCACCGTCGGGCCATCGCCGGTACGCCGAGCGCGATCTCACGTGGATCCGCATGATCACTCGGCTGCGCTCGACCGGCATGCCTATCCGCGAGGTCCGCGCGTACGCCGCGCTCGTGCGCGCCGGTGCGGGGAACGAGGTCGAGCGGCTCGCGCTGCTGCGGGCGCACCGCGACCGGGTGCTTGCCCAGCTCGCGGAGGTGCGGGAGAACCTCGAGGCGATCGACTACAAGGTCGAGGTCTACGAGGCGCGGCTCGCGCGGTGACTCCGACGGCGCTCGGCCGCTGGCGCCGCCCAACGGTACCGATCGGCGTTGGTCCTCGTGAAACTCGTGCAAGGCTTGCGACCCGCGCCTCGAGAGAACGGGCGCACACTCGGTAGAGGGAAGACCAGGTGCCTGGTCGTGAGGAGGCGTGATGAACGTCGAGCCGCGCCGCAGGGTGGACCTGGCCGAGGCGAAGGCCCATCTGGGCGAGCTGGTCTCGTCTGTCGAGGAGGGGGAGACCGTAGACATCACCAAGCTCAGCAAACCCGTCGCGACAGTCTCGCCGCCGATGCCGCCGATCGACCGGGCCGCGTTGCAGCGCGTGACGGACTCGATGCCGTACGGCGAGGGCGAGGGCGAGGGCGACGCTGAGCAAGCCGCCGACGGCGGCCAGGTGCGTGTCCCGCCCGCGACTCGTGGTCCGAAGAGCTGACCCAGTTCTGTCGGGGGTGTGAAGGTCCGCCGACGGCGAACTCGGACCAGGCATCAACGCCCCGGTCGCCCGGGTTGACTCCCATATGGACGAAGCCCTCGACGCCTATTCGCGGATCGTCACCGCGGTCGCTGCGGCGCTGCAGCCGTGCGTCCTGTCCGTGCTCGTGCGCAGCAGACGAGGGAGCGGAGCCGGGTCTGCGGTGGCTTTCACCACGGACGGCCTGCTCGTGACCAGTGCCCACGTCGTGGAGGGCGTGAGCGGTGGCGGAGTAGTCGCTGCTGACGGTGAGGAGGCGCCCTTCGACGTGCTGGGGTCCGACCGGCTCTCCGACCTGGCCGTCCTGCGCACGCGGGGCGGTCTCGCGCCGTCGGCCGAGCTCGGCGACGCGGACGCGCTCCGGGTGGGTCAGCTCGTCGTGGCCGTCGGGAACCCGCTGGGGCTCGCCGGTTCGGTCACGGCCGGTGTGGTCAGTGCGCTGGGCCGGTCGCTGCCGGTTCGGACCGCGCGCGGCGCGCATGCGATCGACGACGTGATCCAGACCGATGCGGCTCTCAACCCTGGCAACAGCGGCGGCGCGCTCGGCGACGCGGCGGCCCACGTGGTCGGCATCAACACCGCCGTGGCCGGGATCGGGCTCGGCCTTGCCGTGCCGGTCAACAGCACGACCCAGCGCATCCTGGCGGAGCTCATCGCCACCGGTCGGGTGCGCCGGGCCTGGCTCGGCGTCGGCGGTGTGACGGTGGCCATTCCGCGGGCGTTGGTCCAGAAGGTGGAGCGGAGCACCGGGCTGCTGGTCTCTGAGGTGGTCCCCGGCAGCCCGGCCGCAGCCGCGGGGATCTACCTCGGGGACGTCGTGATCGCCTCGGGGGACATTCCCGTGACCACGGCGCAGGACCTGCAGCGACTCATGCTCGGCACCGCGGTGGGTCGGCGTTTCCCGGTCACGGTCTTCCGCCGCGGCGCCCTCGTCGACGTCGTAGTCGAGCTGGCCGAGCTTCTGGTCTGACCCCCGGGTCCGCCGGGTTTCCAGCGGATCCGGTCCGGCGGGCGCGCACTTTCCTCTGGAAACCGGGCCGGCAGTGGAGGCTGCACCTGCTAGAACCGACCTATGCCACAGGCCTACCCGCCGGACCCGGAGTTCCCCGAGGAGCGTCGTGCGGAACGGGTCGTATGGGAGGCGCTGTTCGAGCAGCTGCCCGACGATGCGGCCCTGTTCCACTCGGTCAACCTCCTCGAGCATGACCGTGAGCACGAGATCGACCTGCTGGTCGCCTGGCCGGGCGTGGGCCTGGCCGCGATCGAGGTCAAGGGCGGGGTGGTGACCCGCGACGCGGACGGCTGGCACCAGGGCCGCGAGCCGAACCGCCACCGCATCAACCCTGTGAATCAGGCGCAAGACGGCCGACACGTGCTGACCCGCTACCTCGAGCGGCGCGGCGCGGACGCCCACCGGGCGCGGGCCGCGCACCTGGTGGCACTCCCGGCCACGGCGGTCTCCGACGACTGGGATTCGCCCGACTGCCCGCGCGCCATGGTGATCGACCGGAACGACGTCGCCCATGCCGCCGCTTCGGTCAGGCGTGCGATCGAGGTGCACGGGCACGGGCACGAGCCACTGACTGCCGACGGACTCAACGGTCTGGTCGAGGCTCTGGTCAGCGAGCTGCCGAGCCAGTCCGACCAGCTCGCGTGGGCCGCGGAGCACGACCAGCGGGTCGAGCAGATGACCCGTGACCAGGCGCGGATCCTCGACACCTTGCGCTACCAGCGCCGGCTCAAGGTGATCGGTGGCGCCGGCAGCGGGAAGACCTGGCTGGCCCTCGAACAGGCCCGCCGGCTCGCGCGCGCCGGTGAACGCGTCGCGCTGGTCTGCTACAGCCGCGGGCTCGGGCGCTACTTCGAGCGGATCACCGCGAACTGGCCGGCGCACGAGCGACCGGCATACGTCGGGCTCTTTCACGACCTGCCCATGCGGTGGGGCGCGGAACGCGGTTCGGACGACGACTCCGACTACTGGGAGCGACGCCTGCCGCTCCAGCTCGGCGCGCTCGCCGTCACCCGGCCGCAGGAAGACCTGTTCGACGCCGTCGTCGTCGACGAGGCGCAGGACTTCGGCGACCTGTGGTGGCTGTCGCTGCTCGCGTGCCTCCGTGACCCGGACGCAGGCGGGCTCTTCGTGTTCCTCGACGACGGTCAGCGTGTGTTCGCGCGCCAGGGGCATGTGCTGACAGACCTGGCACCCCACGTCCTCGACCAGAACATCCGGAACAGCAAGCCCATCGCCCAGCTGTTCGGCAGCCTGTCCGGTGAGCTCCTGCGCCCGCGCGGGCTGGACGGTGCGCCCGTCCGGCTGGTCGACGTCGACGACGAAGCCGCGATCAGGACGGCCGACGACGCGGTCGAGGCGCTGCTGGACGAGGGCTGGCAGCCCGGCCAGATCGCGCTCCTCACCACGTGGAACCGGCATCCGGAGCAGAAGAACGCGATCGACGTCGGCGGCTGGGCGGCGTACTGGGACGCCTTCTTCGCCCAGGACGAGGTGTTCTACGGGCACGTGCTCGGGTTCAAGGGACTCGAGCGACCAGTCGTCGTGCTTGCGGTGAACGGGTTCCGGGATCGTGGGCGGGCGCGCGAGCTGCTGTACGTCGGGTTGTCGCGGCCCCGGTCGCTCCTGGTTGTCGTCGGGTCGCGGGCCCTGATCGAGGAGGTAGGCGGCGGGGGCGTGCGCGCGCGGCTGGAGCGCGCCGTCGTGTGGGACGTGGGCGGCTGACCCGTTGATGCTGGTCCCGCGAGGAATGTGAGCCCGCGACAGACGCGCAGAACGGTCGGGAAGCGGTGACGGGGATCGGGAAGAGCGGTCGGGTCAGTGCGGGACGCCGTTGTGCGTGGCGTGGGTGATCTTCGCGACGAGCGGATCGGGCAGGGCGTCGTAGTGGTCGTGCACGGCCGTGAACTCGCCGCGGCCGCCGGTCAGCGAGCGCAGGTCCAGCACGTAGCGCGACAGCTCGACCTCGGGGACCATCGCCTGGATCACCTGGTGCCCGTCGTCGAGCACAGTCGTGCTGATGATCCGGCCCCGGCGCGCCGACAGGTCCCCCAGCACGTCCCCCTGCAGACCGGCCGGGACCGTCACCGTGACCAGGGAGACCGGCTCGAGCACGACGGT
>Ga0209745_1000553_pt1 | contig 22892 bp, 16 predicted proteins | sample BarGraNGADG00312_FD_184495 | JGI IMG/M metagenome (GOLD analysis project Ga0209745, IMG submission 184495) | Arctic peat soil microbial communities from Barrow, Alaska - Barrow Graham LP Ref core NGADG0004-312 (SPAdes) (version 2) | ecosystem: Environmental > Terrestrial > Soil > Wetlands > Peat...
CTAGGGACGGTGCGACCAGAGTTTCGAAAGGTCGGATACACAATCCCTAGGTTTGGCAACGGAATTCGTGCACCGTCCCTAGGTTTGGCAAGGAAGGTCAGCGGGTGTCGCTGCCGCCGACACCATTGGCGCGGCCAGCCTCAAGCCGAGCCACGGGCACCCGGAACGGCGAGCACGAGACGTAGTCCAGGCCCGCTTCGTGGAAGAAGTGCACCGACTCGGGGTCGCCGCCGTGCTCTCCGCAGACGCCGACCTTGAGCCCGGGCCGCGCCTTGCGGCCTTCCTCGACGGCGATCTTCACGAGACGCCCGACACCTTCACGGTCCAGGGACTCGAACGGCGAGACGCCGAAGATGCCCTTCTCCAGGTAGCGCGAGAAGAACGCCGACTCCACGTCGTCGCGCGAGAAGCCCCAGGTGGTCTGGGTCAGGTCATTGGTGCCGAAGGAGAAGAACTCTGCAGCCTCGGCGATTGCACCTGCGGTCAGCGCCGCCCGCGGCAGCTCGATCATTGTCCCGACCAGGTGGTCGATCTCTACTCCGGAGGCGGTTTGAACCTCCTGGGCGACAACCTTGATCATCTCCGCGATGTGCTCCAGCTCCTGGACCGCGCCAACCAGCGGCACCATGATCTCGGCTCGCGGCTCACCGCCGGCCTGCACCCGCAACACGGCCGCTTCGAGCACCGCCCGCGCCTGCATGGCGAACAACCCGGGAATCACCAGGCCAAGACGCACCCCGCGAAGTCCGAGCATCGGGTTCTGCTCGTGCAGCCTGCGCACGGCCTTGAGCAGGCGCCGGTCCTCCTCATTCGACTCGCCGCGAGCATCGGACAGGGCCACCCGCACCGACAGCTCCGTGAGGTCCGGGAGGAACTCGTGCAGCGGCGGGTCGAGCAGGCGGATGGTTACCGGCAGTCCGTCCATGGCCTCGAAGATGCCGACGAAGTCGTCGCGCTGAAGCGGTAGCAGCTCGGCCAGGGCCTTGTCCCGATCCTCGTCCGTCTCAGCCAGGATCAGGGCCTCGACCATGGCACGCCGGTCGCCGAGGAACATGTGCTCAGTCCGGCACAGGCCGATGCCCTGGGCGCCGAAGCGACGGGCTCGGGCCGCATCCTCGGGAGTGTCCGCGTTGGCTCGGACGGACATCCGGCGGCTCTCGTCGGCAATGCGCATGATCCGGTGAACGGCCTTGACGAGCTCGTCCGCGTCGGCTGAGTCGGGGTCTATGTCGCCCTCGAAGTAGCGGACCACCGGCGACGAGACCACCGGCACCTCGCCGAGGAACACCTGGCCGGACGTACCGTCGATCGAGATGACCGTGCCCTCTCCGAAGACCTGTCCGTCCTTGGTCGTGAACTGCCGGCCCACGGTGTCGACGGTGAGGTCGCCGGCGCCACAGACACAGGTCTTGCCCATGCCGCGTGCCACGACGGCAGCGTGTGAGGTCTTGCCGCCGCGGCTGGTCAGGATGCCTTCGGCCGCGATCATTCCGTTGAGGTCGTCAGGGGTGGTCTCGCGCCGGACGAGGATCACCTTTTCACCAGATTGTGACCACTTCACCGCGGTGTCGGAGTCGAAGACGACCTTGCCGACGGCCGCGCCCGGGGAGGCGTTCATACCCGTGGACAGGTGCTCATGGGTTGCGCTGTCCTCGAAGGCGGGGAACATCAGCTGTGCCAGCTGAGCGCCGGTGACGCGCTGCAGCGCTTCGGCCTCGTCGATCAGACCCTCGTCGCTGAACTGGGTCGCGATACGGAAGGCAGCCCTCGCGGTTCGCTTGCCGACCCGGGTCTGCAGCATCCACAGCTTGCCGCGCTCGATCGTGAACTCGATGTCGCACAGGTCGCGGTAGTGCTTCTCGAGCTGGTTCATGATCGACATCAGATCGTCGTACGACTTCTTGTCGAGGCCCTCGAGGTCGGCCAGGGACAGGGTGTTGCGGATCCCGGCGACGACATCCTCACCCTGGGCGTTCTGCAGGTAGTCGCCGTAGACACCCTGGGCTCCGGACGCTGGGTCGCGCGTGAACGCCACCCCTGTGCCCGAGTCCGAGGACACGTTGCCGAACACCATCGAGCAGATGCTGACCGCGGTTCCCAGGTCGGAGGGGATTCGCTCCTGACGACGGTAGAGGATCGCGCGATCGGCGTTCCAGGAGTCGAAGACGGCCCGGACAGCAAGGTCCATCTGCTCGCGAGGCTCCTGCGGGAACTCCCGGCCTGTGTGCTCGTGCACGATCTTCTTGTATGCGCCGACCAGCGCTCGCAGGTCTTCGGCGTCCAGGTCGAGGTCGTTGTGCGTGCCCCTGGCGTCCTTGGCTGCGTCCAGCGCGCCCTCGAACAGCTTGCCATCGACGCCGAGAACAGTCTTGCCAAACATCTGGATCAGCCTGCGGTAGGAGTCGTAGGCCAGTCGCTCGTTGCGCGACTGCTTCGCGAATCCCAGGACCGACTCGTCGTTGAGCCCGATGTTGAGGACGGTGTCCATCATTCCGGGCATCGAGAACTTCCCGCCGGAGCGCACTGAAACCAGCAACGGGTTGTCGGGCTGGCCCAGCGTCCTGCCCATGGCCTTCTCGAGCGCGGCGAGATGCTCGTTGACCTCGGCCTCCATCTCGGCTGGCTGCGTGCCGCTGCCGAGGTAGACCTTGCACGCCTCGGTCGTGATGGTGAATCCCGGAGGAACCGGCAGCCCCATCCGCGTCATCTCCGCAAGGTTCGCCCCCTTGCCTCCGAGCAGGTCCTTGAGATCCTTGTTGCCTTCGGCGAAGTCGTACACGAACTTGGGCACAGCAGGGCCTCCGGGGGGTGAAGATGCGGGACAGTCTCTTGCACATTAACCCAGCAAGGGGTATGCCGGACACCACGTGTCACCGAGGTCATATCTGGACGCACCCCCAGATTTACCGGTTAACCACCCGCACGTTCCCGTGGTTTGTGGGGCAATCGCCCCCATGTTGCCTAGGTTTGGGGATTCAGGAAGGCGGCCAGGGCGCCGGCGTACATGGCTGGGTCCTTCGCGCCACACAGCTCGCGAGCCGAGTGCATCGATAACATCGGAGCCCCGAAGTCCACCGTGGTGGCACCGACCAGCGCCGCGGTCATCGGACCGACGGTCGAGCCGCAGGGCATGTCGTTGCGTGCCACGAAGTGCTGCACCGGGACACCCGCCTGGTCGCAGGCCATGATGAACGCCGCCGCGCCAACGGAGTCGGTCGCATAGCGCAGCTTGACGTTGGTCTTGAGCACGGGGCCGCCGTTGACCGCGATCTGATGCTGCGGTTCGTGCTTCTCGGGGTAGTTCGGGTGGGTGGCGTGCGCCATGTCCCCTGATGCGACGACGGTCCCGGCGATTGCCCGATGGAAGTCCTCGCGGCCGCCTCCGGCCGAGATCACGATGCGTTCGAGCACCGAGGGCAGCAGTGTCGACATGGCGCCCCGCTCGGACTGGCTGCCGACCTCCTCGTGGTCGAAAAGCACCAGCACCGGGATCGGCCGGGTCGACGGGGACGACGGGGATGACGGGGATGACGGGGATGACGGGGATGACGGGGACACTGACGCGACAGGCCGGCCACCATGGGCCAGAGTCCCGGCTGCGTCGATCAACGCCCGCACCCCGGCGTAGCTCGTCGCCAGGTTGTCCAGGCGGGACGCAGCGATCAGGTCGAGGTCCCGGCCGATCCGGCGGGATGGCTGCAGGTCGTGGGTCATCACGTCCCAGGACAGGACGTCGGCAGTGTCCACACCCGCTGCGGCAGCGAGGTAGCCGCGGAAGTCTCCCGGCTCGGTACTGACTCCCCACAACGGTGTCAGGTGCTGCTGGGGGTTGAGCGCCAGACCCTCGTTGGCGCCGCGGTCAAGGTGGACCGCGAGCTGTGCGACCCGCAATACCGGCTCGTCGATCTTCACCAGCCGGGTCTGCACCCCGTTGCTGCCACGGACCGCCACCCGACCGGACAGTCCGAGGTCGCGGTCGAGCCAGGAGTTGAACAGCGGCCCGCCGTAGAACTCGATGCCGAGCAGCTGCCAGCCCGCACGCGTCAGGTCGGGCTGTGGCTTGATCCGCAGGTTCGGGCTGTCCGTGTGGGCACCGACGACGCGGAAGGGCGTGGCCGGACCGCCTGCTGCCTCGCTGCTCCAGGCAATCAGCGCACCGCCACGGATCAGGTAGTAGCGACCGGGCTCGGTCGGGAATGCGTCGGTCTCCGCCAGGAGGCTGAAGCCGGCCGCCGCAAGCCGCTGTCCCGCCTCGGCGCAGGCGTGAAACGGCGAGGGAGAGGCATCAATGAAGGTGCACAGGCTGGTGGCCTCGGAGTCGGTGTCGAAAGAGTGAGCCATGACCGCGACCCTATCCACGCGGGGACCAGGTGACGATCCGCGAGGAACTGCCTGCTTTCAGTGATGAGTCTCAGATCTGTCTGCGGGGCTCGCGGATCAACCTACGGTAGCGTAACCTACGGAGGCGTAGGTAAGTGTCACCTTAGGAGGAACCTGCATGGTGAAGACGATGAGCCAGACCGAACTGCTCCGCGAGCTCGACCAGGTCGTGGTCGGCGAGCTCAGCCGGCACGAGAAGGTCGCCAAGGAGTGGTTCCCCCATGACTACGTGCCGTGGAGCGATGGACGCAGCTTCGACGGGCTGATGGGCGGTGACCGGTGGAGCGAGAGCGACTCGGAGATCTCGGACGTCGCCCGTTCGGCGCTGATCGTCAACCTGCTCACCGAGGACAACCTCCCGAGCTACCACCACGAGATTGCCCTGATCTTCGGCCGCGACCATGCGTGGGGCGAGTGGGTGCACCGCTGGACGGCCGAGGAGGGCAGGCACGCGATGGCGATGCGCGACTACATGTTGGTCACCCGGATGGTGGATCCCATTGCGCTGGAACGTTTTCGGATGCAGCACATGTCCGCGGGATACGAGTCCGCACACTCCGGGGAGCTGATGGGCTCCCTGGCCTACGTCTCCTTCCAGGAGCTGGCTACGCGCGTCTCGCACCGCAATACCGGCAAGTTCACCAGGGACCCCATGTGCGAGCGCCTGCTCAGCCGCATCGCCGCCGACGAGAACCTGCACATGATCTTCTACCGCAACCTGATGAACGCGGCCCTGCAGATCTCGCCCGACCAGGCCATGGTCGCGATCCTGGATGTCGTCAAGAACTTCGAGATGCCGGGCACTGGTATCCCCGGCTTCCAGCGCAAGGCCGTCGAGATGGCCGTCGAGGGCATCTACGACCTGCGCCAGCACAAGGACGAGGTCCTGGACCCGGTGCTGCGCTTCTGGAAGGTCTTCGAGCTGGAGGGGCTGTCCGAGTCGGGTGAGGCCGCGCGCACTGAGCTGGCCGGTTTCATGGATGGCCTGGAGAAGCAGGCGCTGCGGTTCGAGGACAAACGCGACATGCTCAGGGCCCGTATGGCGCTCCGCTGAATACGACCGTCCTGCATTCCTGCCAAGGTCGGGTCTCCGCCGAGTTTTCAACGGACGCAGCGGATGTGGCTGCTAACGGTGCAGGATGGGATCATGAACGCATCCCAGGATGAGCAGCAGGGTCCGGCCGACGACAACCAGCGGCAGCGGGTCGTCGTGGTCTCCCACGAGGGGATGGGGGTGGCTGACCAGCGGAAAGAGGACGAGGAGTCCCGCGATCCCGCCGACCTCGTCGAGCATCCGGGCAAGGTCATGCGGATCGCGTCCATGATCAAGCAGCTGCTCGAGGAGGTGCGCAGCGCGCCGTTGGACGAAGCTGGTCGCACCCGCCTCGCCGAGATCCACCGTCGCTCGATCAGCGAGCTGGAGGAGGGTCTGGCTCCGGAGCTGGTTGAGGAGCTCGAGCGGATTACGCTGCCGTTCGGCGATGATGCGCCCTCCGACGCCGAGCTGCGTATCGCGCAGGCCCAGCTCGTCGGCTGGCTCGAGGGGCTGTTCCACGGCATTCAGGCCGCGCTCTTCGCCCAGCAGATGGCCGCCCAGCAGCAGCTACAGAACATGCGTCGGGCGCTGCCACCGGGTGAGCCCGGTCAGGACGGTGGTCCCGGCCAGCCCCACGGGCCCGGTCGCGGTATGCCGAACCGCCCGGATCAGCGTGACGGTGGCTCGACGGGGCCGTACCTCTAGAGCAGGAGCCCTTCCCCAGGGCCATTATTGCGTCCCGGACGACAACCACGAACGGGATCGGGACGGGTCCCTACTCGGCCTTCTCTACCGCCGTGACCCCTGCGACGGTACCTGGAACGCCGGCCATTGGGAGCGCCTCGTCCGGAATCATTGGCGGGACGATCGACGCTACGGCCCGGTGGACCGCGCCAGGGTCCAACGGTGGGTCGGCCATCACCGGCTACCGGGTGACCGCCGTGCTTAGCGCTGGCGGGGCCAACACCGTGGTGACAGTTGGCCCCTCCACGTCACTGACGATGGTGCTGCCAGCCGGCAACTATCGGTTCATGGTCGCCGCTATCAACGCAGTGGGTACTGGCGCCAACTCGGGCCTGTCCACCCTGGTCACCGCGCGGTAACCCCCGGGCAAGACAGGTGCCGTCGGCGCTGTCGTCCCTCCCGGGCGACAGCGCCGCTGGCGCGTCTGACGCGGGAATCGAATCACGGTTGCCACCGGGCGCGCAGCGAGGACGTCCATCGGGGGGCTTTGGCTCTTGCCGGGCGACAACGCCGGCGGTTTCGGGCAAAGGCTAATCGCGGTCCAGCGCAATCTCGAACCACACGGTGGACCCGTCGACCCCGCGGGCGTGGCCCATGGCATCCGAGACGGCCGCCACGAGCGCGAGTCCCCTGCCCTGCGAGGCGGAGTGGTCCTCGCGCCCGGTGCGAGGTGCGTTCCACGTGCCGGTGTCCTCGACGGTGACCAACAGCTGGTCGGCAAGCTCCATGGTGACCCTCGCCGGTGTCCCCGCGTGCTGGACCACATTTGTGATGAGCTCCGAGACGCACATGACAGCGGCGCCCACGATCTCTTCGTCCAGAACCCAGGACTCCAACTGGGCACGAACCCATCGACGCGCCCCACGAACGGCGATCGCGTGTGGCGGTACGAGCACCGAGGCCACCTGGTGGACCTGGCTGTCACGGACCACCACGAGCAGCGCGCAGTCGTGCTCCAATCGCTTGTCACCGATGAGGGTATCGACCACGTGCTGGGAGATGCTGCGAGGCGCGGTTGAGGACATCGTGCTCAGGGTGCGCAAGAGCGTCGTCTGCCTTTGGTTCAGGCTCTCTCCGTGGCGCTCGAGCAGCGCGTTGGTCAACGCGACCAGGGCGTCGCCCTCCTGTAGGACAATCTGCGTGACCGGGCGATTTCCAGGGATCCCGAGCGGGGGCCCGGGCTCAACTGCGGCGTACTCAGCCAAACGCCCAGACTCGGCCCGCGCGTCTGTCGCCGTCCGGCGTCGAACGACCGCCGGCGGCAGGTGGCCGGCGCTGGCAAGCAGCAGATCGCCCGTGGCGGGGTCGAAGACCCCGAGCAACGCGGTGACGAACAGCTCCCCGCCGAAGCCGGCACTGTCCGCCTCTGCTGAGTTCTGGTCTTGGCCCTGCGCGGCCGGCCAGCTCCGGTCCAGGTGGCTGACGAGCTCGTCGAGCGCCGTGAAGATGACGTTGGGATCAGAGCTCGTCAGTGCTGCGCCCCGCACGCTCACCTTGACCTGCGCCATGACCGCGGCTGCAGCCCTACCGGCTCCCACCACGTCGCCGATCGTGATGGTGATTCTGCCGTCGGGCATGCCGAAGACGTCGAAGAACTCCCCACTCGGCGCGGTCCCGGCGGTGTCGTTCTGGTCGCGCGCCGTCACGGTCACCATCTGGATGTCTGGAAGGTGGCGTCGCACTCCCAGGTACCCGATGGACCCCTCGATGTCGGGCCCGTTGATGGGCAGGATGAGCTGCCCTCGGCCCTCGGCGACAAACCGTTGGTCAGGTTTGGAGACTGGCGCCCCGGGAGACCTCGCGCTCGCCCGGAAGCCGGACCAGATCAGTGGCTGGCGGGCGGCGGTCTCGTCCCACAACTCGATCCCACGCCATCTCGGAGCGCCCTGATCACCTGGCTCGGCCCCGCTCACCAAGACCAGCACGGGGGCGATCTCGACGACCACGACCAGGACGCCGAGAACCGCGCCATCGCTGTCCCGAATCGCCGAGTAGCTGTGGGCCAGGTACGCCCAGTCGGGATTCGGCTGCTCCCGCCCCTTGAGATCCAGCATCTCTCCGTCGTCATGGAAGGGCGGCCCGCCGGCGAAGACGTTGTCGACCGCCTCGGCATAGCCCGGACGTGACCAGATCTCGGGCATCACCATGGCAGCCCGCTGACCCCAGGCGCGCGGATGCCTTGGGCCGACAAGGTCGGCGAACCGGTCGTTGTAGACCATCGAGTAGCCGGCGCCGTGACAGTAGGCCATCGGGGCGGTCGCCTCGAGGATGGTGCGCACGACAGCCTCTACAGCAGGATCCCACTCGTCCTGCGGACCGAAGTCGCTCTCCGACCAGTCGTATTCGGCCGCAAGTGTCACACAACCTGCCGCCGGCGGTTTGTCGGCCGCGGGTGAAAACCCTTGCGACAACCCGCCCACACCTACATTTTAGTCGGCCTTTCATGCTGGCAGGGCCCTAGAAGTGCGGTTTCTGACGAGCCAAGCCAAACCCTGGGAGGTCAGGTCGTGAGCAGAACCTTGCCGATATTGCTGCCGGCTTCGAGCTCGCGATGGGCGCCGGCAGCCTGGGCCAGGGGGAACGTCCGATGTACGACCGGCTTCACTTCCCCCGCCTCGATCAGGGGCCAGACGTGCTCGCGCACCGCGGCCACGATGGCGGCTTTCTCGGCGGGTGGCCGGCTTCGCAACGACGTCGCGATCACCGCGGCGCACTTGCGAAGCAGGGCGTTGATGTCGAGCTCGGCCTTGACCCCACCCTGCAGCCCGATGATCACCAGCCGTCCGTTGACCGCCAGCGCGCTGACGTTGCGGGCGAGATACTTGGCGCCGATGTTGTCCAGGATCACGTCGGCACCGCGCCCGTGCGTCGCGCCGTCCAACACCTTGACGAAGTCCTGCTCGCGATAGTTGATAAGGATCTCGGCCCCCAGCTCGCGACAGGCTTCGAGCTTGTCGCCCGTTCCGGCAGTGACCGCGATGTGGGCGCCGACCGCATGCGCGAGCTGGATCGCCATCGTCCCGATCCCACTGGAACCGCCGTGGATCAGGACCGTCTGACCCGGCTGCAGGCTGGCGGTCATGAAGACGTTGGACCACACCGTGCTGACGACCTCGGGCAACGCTGCAGCGTCGACCAGTGAGACCCCGTCCGGCACTGGCAGCAGCTGTGTGGCTGGCACTGCCACCTGCTCGGCATACCCGCCGCCAGACAGCAGCCCGCACACCTGATCGCCGACCGCCCAGCCGGTCACGTTGTCTCCGAGGACGCTGATCGTGCCGCTGACCTCAAGGCCTGGGTATGCCGAAGAACCGGGCGGTGGGGGGTAGAACCCCTGGCGTTGCATCAGATCCGCCCGGTTGACGCCGGATGCCGCGACCTGCACGAGCACCTCGTCGGCAGCCACCTTGGGTGTGGGCACCTCATCCAGGACGAGCGCGTCGGCGTCTCCGGGCGTGGGAATCGTGATGGCTCTCATGTCCCGACGATATGTCAGGCACGCCCATGCACCCGACGGGTCAGGTCCGTCGCGGTCCGGATGACCTGTTCGACGATGGCCTGACGTTCCTCCGCCGTCACCTCCGCTGCGGGATACGTCACGGCGATTCCGGCCACCGGATGCCCACTGGGGTCGAGCACCGGCGCGGCGACCGAGGCGAAGTCCGGCGTCACCGTCCCGTCCTCCAGTGCGAAGCCGTCCCGACGGACCCGGGACAGCACGGCTCGCAGGGCGGGGAGCGTCGTGGGGCCAACGCCGTGGCGTTGGACGAAGGTGTCGCGTGTGGGAAAGAGAGCCCGAACCTGTTGTGGCGGAAGCGATGCCAACATCGCCAAGCCGCTTGCGGTCAGCTGCGAGGGCAGGCGCACGCCCACGTCGGTGACCAGCGGTGGCCGGCCGGGCGCCCGCTCCTCGATGACATAGAGGACGTCGCGGCCGTGCAGCACGGCAAGGTGGGCGTTGTGTCTGGTGGCGTCAACCAGGCGAACCAGCAGCTGACGGGCGAGGCGCTGCAACGGCGCCTGCCGGGTGTACGCCGATCCCAGCTCGAACGCCGCGACACCGAGGCCGTAACGCCGCTCGTCGGCCAGATGCACCACGAACCCCTGGTCGCAAAGCACGGTGAGCAGGTGATAGACGCTGGACCGGGGCAGCGCGAGGTCGCGGGCGATGGCGGAGGCAGGGACAGGTTCGGTATGCCGTGCCAGCAGTCGCAGGACGGCCAGGGCCTGGCTGGCGGCGGGGGCGTTGGCCATGACGCAAGTGTCTCAGGCACATGTCTCAGGCACGAGACGTGATGGCAGTCGGGACGAGCTGCCAGCGGTCTGGCTTGAACCACCCTTACGGAGTATCTTCTCGCTCTTCGTCACAGCCGAGACGCAGGATGAGATCGACGAGCTGTGGGCGAAGCTCACGAATGGCGGAGAGCCGGGCCAGTGCGGTTGGCTCAAGGACAGGTACGGCCTCTCGTGGCAGATAGTCCCGCCTGTCCTGGGCGACCCTGACCCCGACAAGTCAAGCCGGGTTATGCAGGCAATGTTGGGGATGAGCAAGATCGATATCGTCGCACTGCGTGCAGCCCACGACGCTGAGTAGGGAAGGCAGTCAAGGGAGACCCGGTGCGGCTGTTCGTGGTTAGTGTCTCAGATTCGAGACACTAACCACCTGCGGGGGATGGTTGACGGGTCGCCGGTGCGTTGCAATGAACTTATGACATCAGCCCACCCCTCCACAAACCAGCTTGCCGCCGACGTCGCCGCGATCCCTGTTGGCATCGGCCCGCTGTCATTCGAGGACGTGGTGGCTGTTGCCCGCCGCGGCGCCCGGATCGAGATCACCTCCGAGGCGCTCGAGGAGATCCGCAAAAGCCGCACCATCATTGAAGCCCTGGCCGACGACGTCGAGCCGCACTATGGGGTCTCGACCGGCTTCGGTGCGCTGGCCACGAAGCACATCGCGCCGGACATGCGAGCCCAGCTGCAGCGCAGTCTGATCCGCAGCCACGCGGCCGGCTCCGGTCCTGAGGTCGAGCGTGAGGTCATCCGTGCCCTCATGCTCCTGCGTCTCTCAACCCTGGCCACCGGACGGACCGGCGTGCGCGAGGAGACGGCTGCGGCATACGCGGGCATGTTGAACGCCGGGATCACCCCGGTGGTCCACGAGTACGGCAGCCTGGGCTGCTCGGGTGACCTCGCGCCGCTGGCGCACTGCGCGCTGGCCCTGATGGGCGAGGGGCCGGTCCGCGACGCGTCCGGCGAGCTGAGCTCTGCCGCCTACGCGCTGACTGCGGCCGGAATCACCCCGATCGCGTTGCGCGAGAAGGAGGGCCTGGCCCTGATCAACGGCACGGACGGCATGCTCGGCATGCTGGTGCTCGCCATCACCGACCTGCGGAACCTGCTCAAGGTCGCCGACCTCACCGCAGCGATGAGCGTTGAAGGGCTGCTCGGCACCGACAACGTATTCGCGGCCGACCTGCAGGCACTGCGTCCCCATCCCGGCCAGGCCGCATCGGCCGGCAACCTGCGCAGGATCCTGGCCGGAAGCCCGATCCGTGCCAGCCACGACAACGAGGGTTGCACGCGGGTGCAGGACGCCTACTCCCTGCGGTGCGCGCCGCAGGTGGCCGGCGCTGCACGCGACACGGTCGACCACGCCGCGCTGGTTGCCGGCCGTGAGCTCGCCGCTGCCGTGGACAACCCCGTGATCACCCTTGATGGCCGGGTTGAGTCCAACGGCAACTTCCACGGTGCTCCGGTGGCGTATGTCCTGGACTTCCTGGCCATCGTGGCCGCTGACGTCGCGAGCATGTCCGAGCGTCGGACCGACCGCTTCCTGGACGTATCGCGCAGCCATGGCCTGAACGCGTTCCTGGCCGACGACCCCGGCGTGGACTCGGGCCACATGATCGCCCAGTACACCTCCGCGGGGATCGTCTCCGAGATGAAGCGTCTGGCTGCTCCGGCAAGCGTCGACTCGATCCCGAGCTCGGCGATGCAGGAGGACCACGTGTCCATGGGCTGGTCGGGCGCGCGCAAGCTGCGCCGGTCGGTCGACGGCCTCGCCCGGGTGCTGGCGGTCGAGCTGCTCACGGCCGCACGCGGCATACAGCTTCGGGCTCCTCTGGAGCCGTCGCCGGCCACCGGCGCGGTGATCAACGCCCTTCGAGAGACGACTGCCGGGCCGGGCGTCGACAGGTTCATGGCTCCCGAGATCGAGGCGACCGTGCAGTTCGTTGCGACCGGCGCGGCCCTGCGTGCCGTCGAGACTGTCACCGGCCCCCTCAACTGACAACTCGAATGTTGTAACAGCGAACTGCACTCTCTACCAAGGAGATTCGTCATGGAAGGCGCCCGTCCCGTCCGCGCACCCCGCGGCACGACCCTGACCGCTAAGTCGTGGACCACTGAGGCCCCGCTGCGGATGCTGATGAACAACCTCGACCCCGAGAACGCCGAGCGCCCCGACGACCTGGTCGTCTACGGCGGGACCGGCAAGGCGGCCCGTGACTGGAAGTCCTTCGACGCCATGGTCCGCACGCTGACCACGCTGGAGAAGGACGAGACCATGCTGGTCCAGTCCGGTCGGCCCGTCGGCGTGATGCGCACCCATGAGTGGGCGCCGCGGGTGATCATCGCCAACAGCAACCTTGTCGGCGACTGGGCGACCTGGCCGGAGTTCCGCAGGCTCGAGCACCTGGGCCTGACGATGTACGGCCAGATGACGGCCGGGTCGTGGATCTACATCGGCACCCAGGGCATCCTCCAGGGTACCCACGAGACCTTCGCCGCCGTGGCCGACAAGCGCTTCAACGGCACCCTGGCCGGCACGCTGACCCTTACGGGAGGTGCCGGTGGGATGGGTGGCGCCCAGCCGCTGGCCGTGACCATGAACGAGGGCGTCTGCCTGCTCGTGGACGTCGACGAGACACGCCTGCAACGTACCGTGGAGCACCGTTATCTGGACGTCATCGCCAAGGACATCGATGATGCGGTCGCCCAGTGCCTGGCCGCCAAGAGGGACCGCAGAGCCCTCTCCGCCGGACTGGTCGGCAACTGTGCCACCGTCGTTCCCGAGCTACTGCGCCGCGGCGTGGAGATTGACATCGTCACTGACCAGACCAGTGCGCACGACCCCCTGTCCTACCTGCCCGAGGGCGTCGAGGTCGCCGACTGGCACGACTACGCGGAGAGGAAGCCCGAGGAGTTCACCGACCGGGCGCGTGCCTCGATGGCCAAGCACGTCCAGGCCATGGTCGAGTTCCAGGATGGCGGCGCCGAGGTCTTCGACTACGGCAACTCGATCCGCACGGAGGCTCAACTGGGGGGCTGCGACAGGGCTTTCGAGTTCCCGGGCTTTGTGCCGGCATACATCCGTCCGCTCTTCTGTGAGGGCAAGGGACCCTTCCGCTGGGCTGCGCTCTCGGGCAACCCGCACGACATCTACAAGACGGACAAGGCCATCATCGATCTGTTCCCGGACAATGACCGTCTCCAGAAGTGGATCCGCGCGGCCGGCGAGAAGGTCGCCTTCCAGGGTCTCCCGGCCCGTATCTGCTGGCTGGGCTACGGCGAACGTGACGTTGCCGGTCTCAAGTTCAACGAGATGGTCGCCTCGGGCGAGCTGGAGGCGCCGATCGTGATCGGGCGTGACCACCTCGACGCCGGCTCCGTGGCCTCGCCCTACCGCGAGACCGAGTCCATGATCGACGGCTCGGACGCGATTGCCGACTGGCCACTGCTCAACGCGCTGATCAACACCGCCTCGGGTGCCACCTGGGTCTCGATCCACCACGGCGGTGGCGTCGGTATCGGCCGCTCGATCCACGCCGGTCAGGTCTCGTTGGCCGACGGCACGGCGCTGGCTGCCGAGAAGCTCGCCCGCGTGCTGACCAACGATCCCGGGATGGGGGTCATTCGCCACGTGGACGCTGGCTACGACATTGCCGAGCGGGTCGCCGCAGAGCGCGGCGTCAGGGTTCCGATGCGCGAGGCCTGAGCAGGGCCAGGGGCCTAGGTTGAGCACATGACGTTCGACACGAGGACATTCGACGGCATGTGGTCCGCAATCGAGCCCATCGGCCGCGAGGCGAGTACCGGGGGCTATCGGCGCTATGCGTGGAGCCGGGCGGACGCGACGATGCGCGAGTGGTTCGCCGGTGAGGCGTCCGCGCGTGGGCTGGACCTGGTCACTGACCGCGCCGGCAACCAGTGGGCCTGGTGGGGTGATCCTGATGCTGCCGTTGCCGCCGGTCGGCCCGGAGTGGTGATCGGCTCCCATCTGGACTCGGTCCCGGATGGCGGGGCTTTTGACGGTCCGCTGGGGGTGGTCTCGGCGCTGGCCGTCGTCGACGCCTTGAAGGCCAGGGGTTTCGTGCCAGCACGACCCATCGCCGTGGCGAACTTCATTGATGAGGAGGGCGCGCGATTCGGCATCGCGTGTGCCGGATCTCGTTTGATCACAGGCAAGCTCGATGCCGACACGGCTCGAGGGTTGCGCGACTCGAACGGTGTCACGATGGCCGAGGCGATGAAGGCCGCCGGCCACGCGGTCGAGCAGGTGGGCTCGGACGACGAGGCCCTGCGCCGGATCGGGACGTTCGTCGAGCTGCACATAGAGCAGGGGCGCGGTCTGATCGACCTGGGCCGTCCCGTTGCCGTCGGTTCTGTCATCAGGCCCCACGGGCGCTGGCGTATCGACCTGGACGGCGAGGCCAACCACGCAGGCACCACGCGCCTGGAGGATCGCCGCGACCCGATGCTCGACCTTGCCACAGCGGTGCTGGCCGCTCGTGCGGCTGCCACGGCACACGGGTGTGTTGCCACGGTGGGCAAGGTGCGGGTGGAACCCAATGGTGTCAACGCGATTCCATCACGGGTCACCGCCTGGCTGGACGCCCGAGGCCCGGACGAGGCAGAAGTCCGAGCCATTGTGGAGAGCGTGGGAGCACAGTCCGAGGGCCTCGTGGTCGAGGAGTCGTGGACCCCTGAGACGCTTTTTGACGAGCCCCTGGCACAGAGGCTCTCGGCCTTGCTCGATGATGCGCCGATGATGGCGACCGGCGCCGGTCATGATGCCGGAGTCCTCGCGACGGCCGGGTTCTCGACCGCCATGCTGTTCGTCCGCAATCCCACCGGTATCTCGCACTCGCCGGCTGAGTTTGCAGAGCGTGGCGACTGCCTTCGCGGGGTCCAGGCCCTGACGGCAGTGACCGAGGAGCTGGCGCGATGAGTCAGGTGGTCAGCGCATCGGATGCCGCATCGAACACACAGCGGTGGTGGGCGGCATACGCACTGCTGCCCTCCGGCCTTGGCCGCGACGTGACCTTCGAGGTCACCGGCGGCCGGTTCACCGCGGTGACCGCGGACACCGCGGCCGGTGATGCCCAGGTGCTGCCCGGGGTGGTCCTGCCCGGGTTCGCGAACGCCCACAGCCACGCCTTCCACCGTGCGCTGCGCGGGCGCACCCATGATGGCGGTGGCACCTTCTGGACCTGGCGGAAGCGCATGTATGCCGTTGCGGCGCAGCTGGACCCGGACTCTTACCTTGCGCTGGCCACCGCTACGTACGCCGAGATGGTGCTGGCTGGGATCACCGCCGTCGGGGAGTTCCATTACCTGCACCACGCTCCCGGCGGCGCGCCCTACGACGATCCGAACGCGATGGGTGAGGCTCTGCGTCAGGGCGCGGCCGACGCTGGGATCCGGCTGACCCTGCTTGACACCTGTTATGTCGCCGGGGGGTTGAGCGCCGCCGGGCACAGCCCGCTGGACGCGATGCAGCTGCGTTTTGGTGACGGCCACGCTGACCGTTGGGCGCAGCGCGTTAAGGACCTCAAGGAGTCCGCAGGGATGCGGGTCGGTGCCGCCGTGCACTCCGTGCGGACAGTTCCGCGAGATCAGCTCGGCGTTGTCGCCGCAGCCGCTGCAGGCCGGCCGCTGCACGTCCACCTCTCCGAGCAACCGGCCGAAAACCAAGCCTGCCAATGGTTCTACGGTCTGACACCCACCGCGCTGCTGGACGTCGAGGGTTTTCTTGGCCCCACGACGACGGCGGTTCACGCGACGCACCTGAGCGACGAGGACGTTGCCATGTTGGGCCGCACCAGCACGACGGCCTGCCTCTGCCCCACGACCGAGCGGGACCTTGCAGACGGCATCGGACCGGCCCGCAGGTTGTCTGACGCGGGCTCGCCGCTGTCCCTCGGGTCCGACCAGCACGCTGTCACCGACCTGCTCGAGGAGGCGCGTGCCCTGGAGATGCATGAGCGCCTGGACTCGTTGCAGCGTGGCCGTTTCCGTCCAGACGAGCTGCTGGCGGCAGCCACCCGGCACGCGAGCCTGGGCTGGGAGGACGCCGGCCTCCTCGACGTCGGGGCGCGTGCCGATCTGGTGGCCGTCCGGCTCGACAGCCGCAGGACCGCCGGGAGTGCGCCGGAGCAGATCATGCTGTCGGCCAGCGCCGCCGACGTCGACACCGTGATCGTGGACGGCGCTACCGTGGTGACCGGCGGCCAACATCTGCTGGGCAACGTTGGGACGTTGCTGCAGAAGGCGATTCAGCCCCTCTGGGAGAGCTCATGACCTCGACGGTGTTCACCGGTATTGGCGAGCTGGTCACCAACGACGCACTGCTGGACGGTGCCGACCACAGCGAGCACCTGGGGCGGCTGAGTGACGCTGCAGTCGTGGTGGCGGACGGGCTCATCGCGTGGGTCGGCCCAGCCTCTCAGGCCCCGCCGGCGGATGAGCGTCAGGACGTTGGCGGTCGCGCGGTCATTCCGGGTTTCGTGGACTCGCACTCGCACCTTGTCTTTGCCGGAGACCGTTCGCAGGAGTTCGCGGCTCGGATGACCGGCGTCCGGTACGACGGTGGCGGGATCGCCACGTCGGTCAACGCCACTCGCGCGGCCAGTGATGACCAGCTGCGCACCCTGGTCGCCGGACGTGTCGCCGAGATGCGCGCCCAGGGGACGACCACCGTCGAGATCAAGAGTGGGTACGGACTCAGCGTCGAGGATGAGGCCAGGTCGCTGCGCATCGCGGCCGAGTTCACCTCTGAGACAACATATCTCGGTGCGCACGTGGTGCCGCCGGAGTTCGCCAACCGTCGGTCCGAGTATGTCGACCTGGTCACCGGCGAGATGCTCTCGGCCTGCGCACCGCATGCGCGCTGGATCGACGTGTTTTGTGAGCCGCACAGCGCGCACGCCTTCACCGACGACGAAGCGCGGGTCGTGTTGTCCGCGGGTCGGGACGCGGGTCTCGGCCTTCGGGTGCACGGCAACCAGCTCGGTCACGGTCCGGGTGTGCGCCTCGCGGTCGAGCTGGGCGCAGCGAGCGTCGACCACTGTACGTTCCTGACCGCGGAAGATGTCGAGCGGCTCGCAGCGGCATCGGACACCACGGTGGCGACGCTCCTGCCCGGTGTGGAGTTCTCGACCCGTTCGCCCTACCCGGATGCTCGGCGCCTGCTCGATGCGGGTGTGAGCATCGCCCTGGCCAGCGACTGCAACCCGGGCACCTGCTACTCGTCCTCGATCCCGTTCGTGCTCGCCCTCGCCGTGCGCGAGATGAGTCTGACGCCGGCGGAGGCGCTGCTCGCCGCGACCGTCGGTAGCGCCAAGTCGTTGCGACGCAAGGACATTGGCGTGATCCACGTGGGGAACCGTGCGGATCTGACGGTTCTGGACGCGCCGTCATACCTGCACCTGTTCTATCGCGCCGGCGTTCCCATCGCCCGCGCGCTCGACTTGGTTGGCAGTCATGGGCGCTGATCGCACTCCTGACCATCTGGGGGTCGTGCGCTTCGCGGAGCTCACCGCCGTGCCCTGGCGCAACGGTGGTGGTGTCACGAGGCAGGTGGTATCGGCCGGCGGCTCCGGATCGCAGGATTTCGACTGGCGGATCAGCATCGCCGACGTCAACGAGCCCGGCCCCTTCTCGAGCTTTCCGGGCGTCGATCGCATCATCACCGTGGTTGAGGGGGAGGGGATGGATCTCGTCATCGACGGGGTCGAACACGTTCTGGGTCTGCATGAGCCGCTCAGCATTGACGGGGCGAGCCAAACCTCGTGCAGTCGGCTCGCCGGACCGTTGCGCGACCTCAACGTCATGACGCGCAACGACCGGCTGTCGGCCACCGTTGCCATCAGGGACCTCTCCGAAACCCGCCCGATCGCCATCGCCAGCAGCCAGGTCCTGGTGCTGCTGACCGGGTCGGCCGTCGTTGTCGGAGCTGACGGGAGCCGGGCTGAGCTGCGTCTGCTGGATGCCGTGTGCCCCAGCGGGGAGCACGTGCGGCTGGTTGAGGGATCCGGCCGGGCGGCGGTCGTCCGGATCGAGAACCACCTCCAGACTCACGAAGAGGAGCGCCGGCAACAACAAGGAGGGTGAGGCGAACCGAGGGCCTTTGAGCTGAGGTCCTGCCTGCTTGGCTCAGAGCAGGGGATGCGGGTATTCGGTGGAGCGGCCGTGGAACGACAGGATCTTGGGGTTCTGCACCACACCGGCCCGGATCTCGATGGCCTCGTGGATGGTCCGATCCTGGTCCCACGCCGAGGGGCCGCCCATGACCGTGCGCAGGTAGGGGATCAGAGCCTCGCTGATCCCCCAGGTCGCGCTGTTCCAGAGATAGGTCGGGCTGTGGTCCACGCCGTAGTAGGCGACCCCGTCGCCCACCGTGAACATCGGCTCTTCGAAGCTCGTGGGCCGTGCGAACGCGAACCCCATGCCGGCGTCGCAGGACACGTCGACAATGAGGCTGCCGGGAGGGAACTCCGCCAGCTCCTCGTCCGCGACGAACATCAGTGGCGCGTCGGTGTCTTGCAGCACGCAGTTGACCACGATGTCGTGCCGGGCCAGGAACACGGCCGTGGACACCCGGCCGGTTTCGGTCTGGACGGTCGTGCGGCTGGGGTCGGCTTCGGTGCGGTCCAGGTGGTCGAGCACGACGGAGGGGACCGGTGAGGCAACCGCCGTGGGGTCGCGCATGGTGAGCACCGTGACATCGTGGACCCCCAATGCGTGCAGGGCAGTGACGGCACCTCGTGCCGTGTTCCCGAAGCCGATGACGACTGCCGTGAGATGTCGGCCGTAGTGACCGGTTGAGCCGAGCAGGGTCATCGCGTGCATGACCGAGCAGTAGCCGGCGAGCTCGTTGTTCATGTGGAACACGTGGACGACAACCCCCCCCGACTGCGTCCAGTGGTTCATCGCCTCCCATGCGATGAGCGTGAGCCGCTTGTCGATACAGATCTGCGTCAGCTGTGGGTCCTGGACTGCGTGCGGCCAACCCCAGAGCACCTGTCCCTCGCGAAGGCCGGAGACATCGTCCAGGGTGGGCTTGGGCAGCAGCACCACGTCGCTGGTCGCGATGATCTCCTCACGCGAACGCATGCCCGAGACCAGTGTGGCCAGATGCTCGTCTGAGACGCCGTAGTGCTCTCCGTAGCCATGCTCGAGCACCATTCGCGCGCGCAGATCGGCGTCGATCCGGTCGAAGTGCTGGGGATGGATCGGCCGTCTGAACTCGTTCTCCTTGCTCGAGGTGGCAAGTACTCCAAGATTGAGCTGCTCCATATGCATCCTGTCCGTTGACACTGCCACCACCTGGCTCGCTGCCATTCGCCGGGTGGATCTTCCCCTTGTTAGCGTTGATTGATTAAAGCATCACGGCGGCGGCGCTCCTCTCCCGAGCCGCGGAGATACGGCAGAGACGGCGCGAACATAGCGCAGGCATTCACCGCCCCCTGACCGGTGAATGCCTGCGTTCCGGACCCTCTCTGCGGAGGGTCAGGCTTGGGTGGGCGGGCTGTGCGCCCCCAGCTCCGCGTCCGGCGAGACGCGCCGCAGGTGGGCGAAGCCAAGCAGCGAGAGGATGAGCATGATGGCGGCGCCGATGAAGGCGCCGATCGAGGCGAACAAGGCGATCCGGCCCATGGTGTCGAAGGCGTAGGCGTTGAGCAGCAGGCCGCGCAGGGTCTCACCCCTGAATGCGGTGTCGACCTGTGCCTTCAGCTTGGCGTCGTCGGGGGTTGCCCGCGCCTTGTTGCTGAGCTGGGCGTAGGTCAGACCGCCGCCGGACTCCTTGAGGTGCACTGCGATGAAGTGGTTGGCGTAGGCCTCGGCCTGCTGACCGTCGACCATCTGCTGGCCGGCGTACTGGTTGATGAACGGGCCGATCGCCGGGCTGGCCGTGGCTTCACCCTTGGGCGGGAAGAAGATCTGCTGCTGGGTGAGCTGGGTCGTCACCTGGTCGCTGACGAAGGAGTGTGCCCACCAGAGCAGTACGCCCGAGGCCAACAGGACGATGGCGAGGACGAGTCCTCCGGCCGTGAGCAGGCTATCAAATGTCTTACGTCGCATGGCTCTCAACCTCCGTGGATACCAACCGGCCGCTTCTGTGTCGACCTCCGTGGATGGCTCTTACGACCTTAAACGTTGCAGTAGATGAATCGCATGATTTGGGCTGAAAGTTCTCATTTGTCGTGAAACGTCAAACACCCGGACTGCGCTGCAGAATGACGCTACAACCCGGTCAGCAGCAGTGCGGGCTTCTCCACGCAGTCGGCCACGAATCGCAAGAACCCGCCCGCTGATCCGCCATCGCAAACCCGATGGTCGAAAGTCAGCCCCAGCTGGGCCACTTTTCGCAGCGCGACCTGGCCTTGGTAGGCCCACGGACGATCGATGATCCGGCCGACACCCAGCATGGCCGCCTCGGGATAGTTGATGATCGGCGTCGAGCCATCGGTCCCGAAGACGCCGTAGTTGTTCAGAGTGAAGGTTCCGCCCGTCATCTGGGCGGGGCTGAGCTTGCCGTCACGGGCGAGCTCGGTCAGCTCCCGAAGAGCAGCCGCCAGCTCGGCCGTGGTCATCTCGCCGGCGCCGTGTACGACGGGAACGACCAGCCCGCGCGGCGACTGAGCGGCGAAGCTCAGGTTGATGTCGCGAAGCTGCACGATCTCCTGGCCGTCGACGTCCACCCACGCGTTGAGCTCCGGGAACTTCCTGAGTCCGGCAACGCTGATTCGGGCGAAGAGGGCCAGCAGACCGATGCCGGCAGCGGCGTTGACCGCCTTGATGTCGTCCTTGGCGGCCATCAGGCCTGTTGCGTCGACGTCGACCCAGACGGTCGCTTCGGGGATCTCGCGTCTGCTCCGGGTCAGCTTGTCGGCGATCGTCTTGCGCACGCCACGAAGGGGGATCCGTATGTCGCCAGCCCGGTCCGCGCGGACCGGACCTCCCGGCGGGGTCACCTCGGCGGACCCCAGCTCCGCCTCGCCGGGCTGCAACCCGGCGTGCAGGGCTGCCTCGACGTCGGCCCGGCAGATGACGTCGCCAGGGCCGCTCGGAGCCAGTCGCGCGCAGTCGATCCCGTTGTCCCTGGCCAGCTTTCGCACCATGGGCGAGATGACCTTGGGTGCAACGGCTGGCGTCTGGGTGATTGGCTCTGCAGTAGTCACCGGAGGCGTGGTGGACGCTGTTGCGACGGATCCAGCGGCGCTGGCGTCAGTCGGCCGAACCCCGGGGCTGACCCGGCGGCGTCCACTTCGCCTGGCCTCGGACGTGCCGTAGCCGACCAGGACGTTTCCAGAGCTGGACTTCTGCTCGGCGCTGGACTTCTGCTCGGCGCCGACGGTGAGCAGCGGCTTGCCAACCTCGAGAACGGCGCCCGGCGCGCTGTGCAGGATGAGGACCGGGCCGGCATACGGGCAGGGCAGGTCAACGGTTGCCTTGGCGGTCTCGACGGTCACCACGATCTGGTCGACATGCACCTCATCGCCCGGTGCGACATGCCACTCGATCACCTCGGCCTCGGTCAGACCCTCACCGAGGTCCGGCAGCATGAACGTCCTGCCGGTGGTGGCGACGGTGGAGACGCTCACGCGGCACCGCCCTGGTTGCCGTTGGTGGGGCCGCCGTTGGCGAGACTGGCATTTGGGAAGAAGTGGGTGTCGGCCTCGTCGTCCCACTGCAGCCGGGCGATTGCGTCAAGGACACGCTCGACGCCGGGCAGGTGAAGGTGCTCGAGCTTGGGCGGGGGATAGGGGATGTCCAGACCCGCCACACGCAGGACCGGCGCATGCAGCGAATGAAACGCCCGTTCCTGAACCCGGGCCGCGATCTCGGCGCCGACCCCCGCGAAGCCCTGGGCCTCCTGGACCACTACGCAACGACCGGTCTTGCGGACCGAGGCCACCACCGTCTCGTCGTCATATGGGACCAGTGTGCGCAGGTCGATGACCTCGACGGACCAGCCCGACTCGGTCGCCGCCGATGCCGCTTCCATGGCCACGTCGACGCTCGGGCCGTAGGTCACGAGTGTCACGTCGGTGCCCTCACGGCGCACAGCGGCGTGACCGAAGGAGTCGAATGTCGTTGCGGCAGCTGCTGACTCGATGGATCCCTTGGACCAGTAGAGCCGCTTCGGCTCCATGAAGATGACCGGGTCGGGGTCGTTGATGGCCTCGCGGAGCAGGGTGTAGGCATCCTCGACCGTGGCCGGGGTGACGACCTTGAGGCCGGGAGTGTGGGCGTAGTAGGCCTCGCTGGAGTCGCAGTGGTGCTCGACGCCTCCGATACCGCCTCCGAAGGGAATGCGGATCACGATCGGAAGGTTGACCCTGCCCGCGGTCCGGTTGCGCATCTTGGCGACGTGGGAGGCGATCTGCTCGAAGGCCGGGTAGGCGAACGCGTCGAACTGCATCTCGATGACGGGACGGAACCCGGC
>Ga0209745_1000556_pt1 | contig 22861 bp, 25 predicted proteins | sample BarGraNGADG00312_FD_184495 | JGI IMG/M metagenome (GOLD analysis project Ga0209745, IMG submission 184495) | Arctic peat soil microbial communities from Barrow, Alaska - Barrow Graham LP Ref core NGADG0004-312 (SPAdes) (version 2) | ecosystem: Environmental > Terrestrial > Soil > Wetlands > Peat...
CCCGACCCCGCCGTACCTGACCCCCCGAACATGTGTTCGAGTCTACCCTGTCCCACCCCCCGCCGCAACCCCGAAACCGTTGGAATAGCAACGAAGAGTCCCCACCGGCCTGTGGACACCGGAGCGCCAAGAGCCCCTCGGAACAGTGTGCTCGGGGGAGGGATGGGTGAGGGTTGGAACCGAAGGCGAGGGTTGGAACCGAAGGCGAGGCCCGTAACCCTCGCACTCGATCCCAACCCTCACCAACGCGGCCGGAGGCCCTCCGTCGTGATGGCGGCGGGCCGCTTGCGAAGCCATGGGGAACTACGGGCGAACCTGCCCGGCCCGCCGTCCCATCAGGAACAGCACGGCGACTGAGCCAAAGATCAGGTGGGTCGCCAGCTCGACCGGCTGGTTCGCGTCCTGGAAGACGGCGAAGGCGATCGGCGAGATCACCAGGAAATTCACCAGGTAGAGCGCGACGCCGAAGGCGAGCCCTGCGAGCGCCCGTCCCACGCCGGAGCCGATCCGGCTCGCGATGACGGCGAGCGTCACCGAACGCCATCGACAGGACCATGTGGATGCCCATGCCGAGCGCCGCGTTCGCGGAGCCGTCGGCGAGTGCGCCCTCGCCCTGGACGATGGTGGCGATCATCTTCAGCGGCATGTCGGCGGGCATCCCGGTGCTGGCGGCGTACCACATGTTCAGGGCGCCGAAGGCGGCGCCCGCAACCACGCCGCCGCCGGCGCCCCGCAGGGCGAGGCGGGCGAAGGGCACGGAGGTGGCAGTGGAGGTCGCGAGTGCGGTGGTGGTGGGTGCGGTGGTGGTGGGCGAGGTCATGGGAACTCCTTGGGGTCGGACTCGAAGCCGGATGTTCGATGTGCTGGGGGAACTCGTCTCGCGCTGTGCTTGCTTCCATCGATCCCGAGGAATCCGCCCCGGGCGGGTGGGCGGTAGGCTGTGCCGTGTCCGGGCCATGTAACGGCGGAAGGGTTTCGCACTGTGACCGACGTAGCCAGGGACGGATCGCCCACCGCGTTCGACAACTACGTGGTGCCAGAGATCCCGGTGCTCTATCGGGTCGCGCTCTCGCTCACCGGTCAGCCCGCGGACGCGGAGGACCTCGTGCAGGACACCCTCATCCGTGCCTACCGTGCGATCGACCGGTTCGACGGCGCCCATCCGCGCGCCTGGTTGCTCACCATCCTGCGGCACACGCACCTGAACCGGATCCGCGGCAGGAGCGCCGTCCTCCTGTACGACGGCCACGGCGAGGACTCCCTCGAGGCGACCCTCGACCGCCTGGCGACGCCGTCGCCGTCGGCGGAGGAGGTCGTGGTGGACGCGACCTTCGAGGCGGAGGTCGCCGAGGCGCTGGGCGCGCTGCCGGAGAAGCACCGGCGGGTCGTGGAGCTCGTGGACATCCAGGGACTCTCCTACCAGGCCGCGGCGGACCTGCTCGGCGTGCCACGTGGGACGGTGATGAGCCGGCTGCACCGCGCGCGGGCCCGGATCCGGGAGCACCTTGCGGCGTCGGGCGTTGCTCCGAAGTGGAAGGGGATGTGATGTTCGGACTCTCTCGTTCCGAGTGCCACCACGTGGCGAAGGTGCTGCAGGCGTACCTGGACGGCGAGGTCGACGACATGACCGCGGACATGGTCTCGAACCACCTCGAGACATGCCGCAAGTGCGGCCTCGAGGCGAACACCTACCGCGCGATCAAGGCGGCCACGCTGGCCGCCGACAGCGAGCCCGAGCCGGTTGATCCGGACGCCGTCGAGCGGCTGCGTCGGTTTGCGGATGGACTCAGCTCCCGGGAGGACTGAGCCGGGCGGCAATCGGCCGCGCATGGAATCATCGCCCCCACCACCCGGGTTCCCCGGGTCGGGACAGTCATCGGGACGAGAGGAACGATCCATGGAGACCTACGACGTCGCCGTCATCGGCATGGGACCCGGCGGGGAACACGTGGCGGAGACGCTGGCCGAGCGCGGGCTGCGGGTGCTCGGCATCGACCGCCTGCTCGTCGGTGGGGAGTGCCCCTATTGGGGGTGCATCCCGTCCAAGATGATGGTTCGGGCGGCGGACCTGCTGGCCGAGGCCAGGCGGGTGCCGGACTTCGCCGGGACCACCGGCGAGGTCCGGCCGGACTGGTCGATCGTGGCCCGCCGCATCCGCGCGGAGGCGACGGACAACTGGGACGACCGGGTCGCCGTCGAGCGCTTCACCGGCAAGGGCGGGACGTTCCTGCGGGGGACGGGCCGGCTGACCGGCCCCGGCCGCGTCGAGGTGGACGGCGTGCCCTACGCCCTGACCCGCGGCGTGGTCGTGGCCACGGGTACGACGGCGTCGATCCCGCCGATCGAGGGCCTCGACACGGTGCCGTACTGGACGAACCGGGACGTCGTCGAGGCGGAGGAGTTGCCGGCGTCGCTCATCGTGCTGGGGGGTGGCGCCATCGGGAGCGAGCTGTCGCAGGTCCTGGCCCGCTTCGGGGTGCGCGTCACGATCGTGGAGGCGGCGGACCGGCTGCTCGCGCTGGAGGAGCCCGAGGCGGGCGAGGCACTGCGGGAGGTCCTCGAGTCGGAGGGGATCACGGTCCACCTCGGGGTGCGCGCGAGCCGGGTGGAGCGCGACGGCGACGGCGTTGCTGTCGTCATCGGCCCGGGTCGCGTGGTGCGTGCGGAGCGCCTGCTGGTGGCGACCGGTCGGCGGGCGGACCCGGCGGCGGCGGGGCTGGGGAGCGTCGGCGTGGCGGCCGACGCGCGGGTCGCGCCGATCGACGACCGCTGCCGCGTGGCCGAGGGTGTCTGGGCGCTTGGCGACGTCACCGGGAAGGGTGCCTTCACCCATGTCTCGATGTACCAGGCGGGCATCGTCATCCGGGACGTCCTGGGTGAGGACGGACCGCCGGCGTCCTACCATGCCCTCCCGCGGGTGACCTTCACCGACCCGGAGGTGGGCGCGGTGGGGATGACCGAGCGGCAGGCCCGCGAGGCCTTCGCGCACGTGCGCGTCGGCAGTGTCGCGGTTCCCGGCACCACGCGGGGCTGGATCCACGGTGGCGGGGGCTTCACCAAGGTGGTGGAGGACGCGGACACCGGGGTGCTGGTCGGCGGGACGGCCATGGGCCCGGCGGGGGGCGAGGTCCTCGGGGCGCTCGCCGTGGCGGTGCACGGGCGGGTGCCCGTGGACACGCTGCGCTCGATGATCTACGCGTATCCCACGTTCCACCGGGGCATCGAGGCCGCCCTGCAGTCGCTCCGCTGACCGGCGGAGCCCAGCGGAAGGAGCGCCGGTGTTCACGTGGACACGGTCCGAGTGCCGGAGGGTCGCGCGCGTCCTGCAGGCCTGGCTCGACGGCGAGGCGGAGGCCGCGGCGTCGGCGAGGGTGGTCGCGCACCTGGAGGCGTGTCGCGCGTGCGGCCTCGACGCCGCGACCTACCTCGCGATCCGGTCCGCGCTGGCCGCGAGCGGGCCGAAAGTCGACGGCGACGCCGTCGACCGGCTGCGCCGCTTCGCCGACGAGCTCGCGCGGCCGCAGGGTGCGACGGAATCATTGCCGATGTGACCCGGGTTACCCAAGGGCTACAGGAGATTCGCCGGCCAACCCGACCGGCACCTGACGGCACATCGATCATCGATTGGAGCCCACCATGGTACGAAACCGCTGGACCCGAATGGCACCGCTGGCGTTCGCCCTCCCCTTCCTCATCCCCACGGGCGCGTCCGCGGCACCGCCGTCCCCCGACAACGGCGGGTACGAGACCTTCATCTGTCCCGCGGTCAGTCTCCACAACGCGCAGGGGACCTGGGTCATCGGGGCGCACGGCGCGTACTACGTCAACGTGGTCACCCGTGGGACGCCCGAGCATCCTCCCGGAGCACTGCTTCTAGCACGCACCGGCGTCGAGGAACGGTCCGCGTAGGATGTCCGCCATGCCGACGGCGCGCGACACCATCCGCCCGGCCACCCGTGCCGAGTGGCGGGAGTGGCTCGCGGCCAACCACGACCGCGCCCCGGGAGTCGTGGTCGAGTACCAGAAGAGGAACTCGCCGGTCACCGGCCCCACCTACGAGGACATCGTGGAGGAGGCACTCTGCTTCGGCTGGATCGACGGCACGCTCCGGCCCGTCGACGACGACGTCACCAGCATCTGGTTCTCCCCTCGCAAGCCGGGCAGTGTGTGGGCGGCGTCCAACAAGGTGCGCGTCGAGCGACTCAGCGCGGTCGGGCTCATGGCCCCGGCGGGGCTGGCGACGGTGGAGCGGGCCAGGGCGGACGGCTCGTGGAACGCGCTCGACGACGTCGACGGGCTGGTCCTCCCCGAGGACCTGGCCGCGGCGTTCGAGCGGCACCCCGGCGCCCGCGAGCGCTACGACGCACTGTCACCGAGTGCTCGCCGCCAGGTCCTGTACTGGGTGTACTCCGCGAAGCGAGGGGACACGCGGGCGCGCCGCGTGGACCTCGCGGCGGCCCACACCCAGGCGGGACTCCGACCGGACCAGTGGCCGCGGGGGTAGTCCGTCAGCCCGCCACCTTGGCCGTCCGCTCCGCGATGGCTGCCGCGAGCGCCGCACCCGGCACCGCCAGCACCGCGAGGACCGCGAGCCCGCTCGCCGGCGGCCACTCGACGTAGGGGTGCCCGAAGGCCCAGAACACCGAGAGGCGGTTCGTCCACTCTGGCCAGCCGAACATCGGCGCGAGGAACGTGACCAGGTAGGAGGCTCCGACGACGACGGCCAGCGCCGTGACCGCCGCGCCCCGCCGCAGCCCCGCCACGGCGATCGCGGCAACACCTCCGAGCGCGGCGCCCAGGAGCCCCGACACGCCCGCGACCCGCCCCAGCCCAGCGGCATCGAGGGTGCCGCCCACGGCTCCGGCCACCAGGACGAGCGCCCCCAGTGCCACAGCCGTCACGACGAGGACCCCCACCACCAGCGCCACCAGCCGTTCCACCACGAGCCGGGTCCACGAGACCGGCCCGGCGAGCAGGGTCTCCACGCGCCCCTGGGCGAGGTCTGCCACCCAGCCCGACGTCTGCGTGATCACGAACGCCGCCACCACCGGGGTGACGATCTCCGCGGCGAAGCCCCAGTACGCCACGTCCACGCTGATGCCCGCACCGCCCCCGGTAATGGCCCCAAGCCAGTCGAACGCGGACCACGCCTCCATCACCGTCGGCTGCAGTGACGCCATCAGCGCCGTCAGCACGGCCGCGCCCGCGGCCCACGCGGCGAGCCCGAACCGCCCGCGGCGCAGCGTGGCCGTCCAGACGGACCGGAGCAGCGCCGTCGGGACCCGGACGACGGCGGGCCCCGCCCCCGCGGTCGGGCGCCGGGACCAGAGGGGGGCGGCGTAGTCGCGGCGGGTGAAGGCCCACGTTGCGAGCACCACCAGCGTGGCCGCCAGCGCGACGAGGGCGGCCGTTGCGGGCAGGTCGAGGTGGTGACCCGGCACGAGGGCGCGGGAGTGGTTGGCCCAGTGGAACGGCGAGACGAAGCGCAGGGCGCTCAGGACGCCGAGCCCCTCGCCCGTGTTCGTGACCACGTACAGCGCGGTGAGGCCGACGGCGCTCGCCCCGCCCGCCGCCCGCGCGCTCGTGGTGAGCTGGGAGACGAGGAGGCCGAGCCCGAATCCTGCCACCGCCACCAGCCCGGAGATCCCCATCGTGATCATCGACCCGGCGAGGTCCGGCTCGCCGGCGCCGGCCATTCCCGCGGCGGTCGCGAGCCCGAGGCCGAGGGAGACGGGCACCATCGCCAGCACGAACCCGAGTGTCCGGGTCCTGATCACGGCGCCGCGGGACGTCCCGGTGGCGAGGACCTCGTCCAGGGAGCGGCGGTCCTCCGCGCCGCGGACGGCGCCGGCGCCCTGGATCGCGCCGTACACGGCGAGGATGAGGTTGAGGACCATGACGTTGTGCCAGGTGAGGTAGCCGCCGAGCGTGTCGATGCGCTCGGCCGGCCACCGCAGGGGCCGCATCGCCTCGGCACTCGGGAGGATGCTCGCGGCGAGCGCCTCGGGCCCGCCGGGGAAGTCGCGGAACTCCGTGGCCAGGGCGAGCGCCATCCCGTACATCGCGAGACCGCCCGCCACCACCCACACGACGGCGCCCGTGCGATGGGCGCGGAGGGTGTCCGTGAGGAGGGGGAGGCGGCTACCGCGCCGGAGGCGGCCGGCCACTTGGTGCGTACTCAGCGAGGAACACCTCCTCCAGCGACAACTCGCGGCTGTCGAGCTCGACGACGTCGCCCGCGGAGAGCCACGCCACCAGCGGGCCCACGGAACCCCGGACGGTGCAGGTGATGCGCTCGCCGGCCACCTCGCCGTCGGACACGCCGGGGACGAGGGCCAGGTCCGCGGCGCTTCCCGGCCGGCGGAGGACCGCCTCGATGCGGTGCGCGCGCACCGTGCGCAGCTCCGCCAGCGAGCCGACGCGCAGCAGGCGCCCGTCGCGGATGAGGCCGATGCGGTCGCAGACGAGTTCCACCTCGGCGAGGACGTGGGAGGACAGCATCACGGTGGCGCCGCCGTCGACGGCCTCCTCGACGAGCGCGCGGAACTCCCGCTGCATGAGCGGGTCCAGCCCGAGCGTGGGCTCGTCCAGGATGAGCACCTCGGGGGAGTGCATGAATGCCTGGACCAGGTGCACCTTCTGCTTGTTGCCGTGCGAGAGCCGTTCGTAGCGGCGGCCGAGGTCCAGGTCCAGGCGCGTGGCCAGGGCTGCGATCCGCGCCTGGTCGACGCCGCCCCGCAGGCCCGCGAGCAGGCCGATCACATAGCCGGCGCTCACGCCGGGGAACTGGGGCAGCTCTCCGGGCAGGTAGCCGACGCGGCGCTTGATCGCGAGGCTGTCCCGGCGGGAGTCGAGGCCGAGGATCGTGGAGGTGCCGCGGTCGGGGCGGATCAGGTCCATGAGGAGGCGGATCGTGGTGGTCTTCCCGGCGCCATTCGGCCCGACGAACCCGAACACCTCGCCGCGTGCGATCCCCAGGTCCAGGTCGAAGACCCCGTGACCCTGGCCGTAGTCCTTGGTCAGGCCCGCGCAGACGACGGCGGGGGTCTCAGCCATGGGGGACCTCCTGACGCGATTGGCTCCGGTTCCCATCTTCCCCGGCGGGCCCGCTGGAGGGGCTCAGATCACCGGCGAGGGATCGGCCGTGGAGTTCGCGGCCGTGCTCGGCCGGCCCGTCCCCGTGCCCGCGCCCCCGCGGCCCTTCACCCGCACGTCGACGGCGGCCGACCTCGCCACCAGCGTGGTGGGCCGGCGCCTGGTGGCGCTCATGCGCCTGGGGATGAAGCGGATGTTCAAGGCGGAGGACAACAAGGGCACGGACGACCTGGTCGCCGCCGTGCTGGAGAGCATGCCGCTGCGATCCTTCGTGCTGATGGCGCCCGGGGTGGGCTTCGGCGCCGTCGACCGGCTCATCGCGGTCCTGAACGGCGACCTGCGCGGGGTCATCCGGCCGCGCGGCTGACACCCCGCGGGACCAGGTGGATCGCGGGTGCCTTGATCACTGCGGTCACACGCGACCCGGGCTCCAGCGCGAGGTCCTCGCGGGCGGGGCGGGTGATGTAGGCGGCGAGGGGGAAGCCGGCGTCGAGGTCCACGCGCAGCAGGGGACCGGCCGGGGTGATCCCCGCAACCACCGCGGGCAGGCGGTTGCGGGCGCTGCCGCGGGCATCGCCGTCGGACGCGGGGCCCAGCGCCACCTCCTCGGCGCGGATGCAGGCCAGTACGGCGGTCCCCGCGGAGAGGTCCGCCGCGGAAACCGCCAGCAACAGGGCCGCGCCGCAACGAATCCGGACCAGCCCGTCGTGCGTCCCCTCCACCACGGCGGGCACCACCGTCTCGGTCTCGACGATCGCGGCCACCTGCTCCGAGTTCGGCCGCGAGAACACCTCGGGCACGGGCCCCACCTGGCACAGCCGACCCGCGTCGAGGACAGCCATCCGGTCCCCGAGGGCGAGGGCCTCGGCGCGGTCGTGCGTGACCACCAGGGCCGGGATCCCGCTCGCCACCAGCAGCGCGCGCAGCTCGCCGCGCAGCCGTGTGCGGGTGGGGGCGTCCAGCGCGGCGAGCGGTTCGTCGAGCAGCAGCAACCGCGGGCGGGGCGCCAGCGCCCGCGCCAGCGCCACGCGCTGCGCCTCGCCCCCGGACAGCTCGGCCGTGCGACGCCCCGCGAGGTGCTCGGCCCCGGCGGCGCGCAATGCCTCGCGTATCCGCGCGGGCCGGTCCGCCCGCGCCACCCGGTGCAGGCCGAAGCCCACGTTCGCATCCACATCCAGGTGCGGGAACAGCGCGTGGTCCTGGAACAGGAAACCCAGACCCCGGTGCTGCGGCGGCACGTGGACGACGTCGTCGTCCCAGACCCGCCCCGCGAACACGATCCGGCTCCCGCGCTCCGGCCGGTCCAGCCCGGAAATGCACCGCAGCAGGGTGGTCTTGCCCGCCCCCGAGGGCCCGAACACCACCGTGACCGGCGCGGCGTCGAGGTCCAGGGTGAGGTCGACGTCGAGCACGTGCCGCCGCACCCGCGCGGTCAGCGCACCGCCCATCCCGGCCCTCCCCTCCGCTGCAGCGCGTAGGTCACCGTGAGTACCACGAGGGAGAAGACGAGCAGCGCGAGGCTGGTCCGCCCGGCCGAGGCGTAGTCGAAGGCCTGGACGTCGTCGTAGATGGAGATGGACAGCGTCCGTGTCCGGCCGGGGATGTTGCCACCCACCATCAGCACCACCCCGAACTCGCCCACGGTGTGCGCGAACGTCAGCACCGCGGCCGTCAGCAGGCCGGGCCGCGAGAGGGGGAGCACCACCCGCGCCAGCGTGGCCAGCCGGGAACGCCCCAGCACGGTGGACGCCTCGCGCAGCCGGGGGTCCACCGCCGCGAACGCCCCCAGCAGGGGCTGCACGGCGAACGGCAGGCTGTACAGCACGGACGCCACCAGCAGCCCGGTGAACGAGAACGGCAGCGTGGACCCGGTCAGCTCCAACCACCACCTGCCCACCGGGGAGCGCGTCCCCAGCGCCACCAGCACGTAGAACCCGAGGACCGTGGGCGGGAGCACGAGCGGAAGCGCCACGATCGCCTCGAGGACCACGGTCCAGCGCCGTCGCCCGAGTTCGAGCCACGCCGCCAGCGGCACGGCCACCACCAGCAGGATCGCGGTGGTGGCCAGCGCGAGGCGGGCGGTGAGGGCGATCGCGGTCCAGTCCATCGGCTACTCCCCGGGCAGGAAGAAGCCGTTGGACCTGAGGATGGCGCGGCCGTGCTCGCCGGTGAGGAAGTCGCGAACCGCGCGGGCCGCGGCCGGGTCCTGGGCCGAGCCCAGCACCACCCCGCCCTGGTCGAGCCGTGGGAAGTCCTCCAGCGGCACCTCCGCCCAGCGTCCCGCGTCCCGCAGTTCGGGCGAGACCGCCAGCGACAGCGCGATCACGCCCACCTGCGCGTTCCCCGACTGCACGAACTCCGCCGCCTGCGCCACGTTCTCCCCGAGCACCAGCCGGGGGCTGACCTGGTCGTAGATGCCCGCCGCCGTCATCGCGGCCACCGCCGCCTTGCCGTACGGCGCGTGCTCGGGGTTGGCGATCGCCACCGTGCGCGCGGCCGGGTCCAGCAGCGCGGCCAGGCCCGCGGTGGGGTCCACCGGCGAGTCGTTCGGCGCCCACACCACCAGCCGCCCGACGGCGTACGCGAACAGGTCCTCCTCCCGCGCCAGCCCCGCCGCGACGAGTTCGCGCGGGTAGCTCAGGTCCGCGGAGAGGAACAGGTCGAAGGGGGCGCCGTTCATCAGCTGCTGGTGGAACGTTCCCGACGAGCCGTAGGTGGTGGCCAGGACGATGTCCGGCCGGCTCTCGGCGAGCGCCGCCCCGATGTCCTCCAGTGCGAACCGCAGGTCCGACGCCGCCGCCACCCGCACCGTCGTCGTCACGGTGGCCGGGCCGGACGTGCTGGCCGGGCCGGACGTGGTGGCCGGGCCCGACGCGGCGCCGGCGCACGCGGCCAGCAGCGCGAGCAGGAGCGTGGTGAGCATCACGGCGGTGCGCGCCGGCCGCCCCGACCCGCGCGCCATCACCGTTCCCCCTTCTCGACGACCACCATCGTCGCCTTCACGACGGCGGTCGCCGGCTCGCCCGGCCGCAGCCCCAGCTCCTCGACGGCCTCCCGGCTCATGAGGGAGACGAGGCGGAAGCGACCGGCGGCGATGTCGACCTGGGCCATGACGCCGTCCACCTGCACGCGAGTGACGATCCCGGGCAGGCGGTTGCGCGCGGACGCCCGGCCCTCCTCGAGGTGCACCCGCTCCTGGGCGAACCGGGCGAGCTCCTCGCCGGCGATCACCTGGCGCCCGCGGTCCTCGCTCACGCCGAGCCTGCCGCTGGACACCCAGCGCCGCACGGTGTCGTCGCTGACGCCGAGCAGGAGCGCCGCCTCGCTGATCCGGTACATCGCCATGGATCACAGTATGAAGCCGCACGTGCGGGTCCGCAGGTGAATTCGTGCCGCGTCCGCGGGGTCCTGGGCCGCCCGGCGACGCCCGTGCGATAGTGGCTGCATGGTCCGCAGCTTCGAAGTTCGCCGGCGCCTGGTGGCGGTCGCCGTGCTGGTGCCGCTGGTCGCGCTCGCCGGCGTCGGCTGCGCCGCCCAGCCCGACCCCCGCGAGGAGGCCGAGCGTCTCGCCGCCGACCTCGCGGACGGCACCTTCGACGTCGCGGCGGTGTCCACCGCCGACGCCGGCGCCTCCCTCGCCGCCCTGCTCGGGAACCTTGCCGAGACGCCGCGGACGGTGGAGGTCGGGGAGGTCACCGAGGCGGAGGACGCCGGCGAGGGCGAGGCCCGCACGGCCGCCCTCACCTGGACCTGGGACCTCGGCGACGGTGTTGAGCCATGGACCGTCGCGACCGCCGCCACCCTCGAGCTTGTGGAGGGCGAGTGGGTGACCCGGTGGTCGCCGACCCTGGTGCACCCCGACGCCGCGGAGGGCTCGACGCTCGCCGTCGCGAGAGTGCCCGCCACGCGAGGGGACGTCATGGCCGCTGACGGCACCGCCGTCGTCACCAACCGGCCGGTGTTCCGCATCGGCATCGACAAGGCCCACATCGCCACCCCGGAGGAGGCGGCGGCCGATGCGCTCGAACTCGCCACGCGCCTCGGCTTCGAGGACTCGGCCGCCTTCGCGGAGCGGGTGGCGAGCGCGGGACCGGCGGCGTACGTCGTCGCGATCACGGTCCGCGAGACCGAGGCCGAGCAGTGGGACGTGGAGGGGCTGCGCGACCTCCCCGGGGTGCTCGTCCAGGCAGGGGAGGCGCCGCTCGCGCCCACGCCCACCTACGCGCGGCCGCTGCTCGGGACGGTCGGCGAGGCGACGGCGGAGATCGTCGCCGAGTCCGACGGCGCGATCGTGGCGGGGGACCAGGTGGGGAGGTCGGGGCTGCAGCAGCAGTACGACGACCGGCTGCGGGGTACCCCGGGGGTGCGGGTGGTGCTGACCTCGACGGCGGGCGAGGGCGACGCGGAGCTGTTCGCGAGTCCGCCCGTCGATGGCGAGGACCTCGTCATCACCCTGGACGAGCCGCTGCAGTTGCTCGCGGAGGGGCTGCTCGCGGGGGTGGAGTCGGCGAGCGCCATCGTCGCGGTGCGGCCGTCCACGGGCCACGTGCTCGCGGCGGCGAGCGGTCCGGGCGGCGGCGGGCTGAACACCGCGACGGTCGGGCTGTTCCCGCCCGGGTCCACGTTCAAGGTCGCCACGGCGCTCGCGCTGCTGCGGGCGGGCCAGAGCCCGGACGCCCTCGTGCCGTGCACCCCCACCGTGACGGTGGACGGCCGCGAGTTCGAGAACTACCCGGGGTTCCCCGCGGGCTCGCTGGGACAGATCCCGCTGCGGGAGGCCATCGCGCAGTCCTGCAACACCGCGCTGATCGCGCAGTACGAGGCGGTCACGGCCGCGGACGTCGCGAGCGCGGCGGCGGCCCTCGGGATCGGGGCGGTGGGGACCTGGCCGTTCCCGTACGCGTCCGGGTCCGTGCCGGCGGATTCCACCGGCACATCCCACGCCGCGAGCCTGATCGGCCAGGGGGACGTGCTCGCCTCCCCGCTGGCGATGGCGGTGGCGGCGGCGTCGGTGGCAGCGGGGTCGACGGTCACGCCCGTGCTGGTGGTGGGTGAGGAGGCCGACGTCGTCGCCCCTGCGGCCCCCCTCACCGTGGAGGAGGCGGCCGGCCTGCGGGCGCTGATGCGCGGCGTCGTCGAGACCGGGACGTCCACCTTCCTGCAGGACGTGCCCGGCGAGCCGGTGGGCGCGAAGAGCGGGACGGCGCAGTTCGGCACCACCGACCCGCCGTCGACGCACGCCTGGATGATCGCGTTCCAGGGCGACCTCGCCGTCGCCGTGTTCGTGGAGGTGGGCGACTACGGGACCGCGACCGCCGGCCCGATCCTCGAGGCGTTCCTGCGGGGCGCCGCGGGCTGAACGCTCAGCTCACAGGATCGGGCGGGTGTGCCCCCGCCGCCAGGCCGGCGTGTGACTCTGCCCGACAGCCGTCCTGTACTCCGTGCCCCTGACGATCCGCTGGTTCCGGACCGTCCAGAACGTGGCGACCCGGAATGACTCGCCGCTGTCCAGGAACTCCTCCACGTCGCTCGCCACGTTTTCGCCGCTGCCGACGACTGAGCGCACCTTGGCCGTCCAGCCGTCGGGGGCGCCGCGGTTGGCGGCGATCAGGTCCTCCACCCCCGCGAGGCGCTCGTTCGAGGCGGGCCATTCGATCACGACGTCGGGCGCCACGATGGCGCGGAGCGCCTCCCACTCGCGGGCGGCCACGAGGTCCCAGTAGGCCCTGACCAGGTCCAGGCTGAACTGCCGGCTGGACTCCCGCCAGATCGTGATGACGGGCTGGGCGTCCAGCAGGCGAGCGAGCCGGGCGCGGTGCTGGGCCACGGCCGACTCCGTCCGGGTGCGGATGTCCTCGATTTCGAAGTCGCGCTCGGTCGCGTATTTGAAGGCCACGCGGAACGTCCTGCCATCGGCGGCGTTCCACTGGATGTGCATGAGCGCGCTGTGCGGGGCGTCGAAGAAGGCGGGTGGCGCGGCGAAGAACTCCTCGAGGGAGGCCTGGCCGCCCTCCGGGACCCGACCCTCGATGATCATGATGACGGCTGGGTGGCTGACTCCCGTGCGGACCGATGCGCCATTGTCCATCTCGCACCCCGATCTGGTGGTTGAGTGCTCTTGTGTCTCCATTGTCCTCCGGTTCAACCCCAGTTGACCGGGACCCGATGAGGAGATCGGTTGTGGGTCGGGTTGCCGGCGGCCTTGTCGAGGTCGTGGTCGGCGCCGTCGCGCTCTCGGCCGGCGCCGGCATTGCCGTCCCGCATCTCACCAGGGCGGGACTGTCCGCGACGGGCGCGTGGGCAACGCTCGCCGTGCTCGCCGGTCTCGCCCTCCTTGCGTCGGGCACCCGCCGGCTGAGCGAACCACTGCGCTGGTGGGGCAGGCTCCCGACGGCGGTGGCAGTCGTCGCCGGGGCCGCGGTGCTCCTCCTCACCCTTGGCCCGGCCGTCGCCGCGACCACCGTGCCACGAACCCTCCTCGCCCCCACCACGCCCGCCGACCGTGGCCTCACGTTCGAGGAGGTCACCTTCGCCACCGACGACGGCGTCGCGCTCTCGGGCTGGTACCTCCCGTCCACGAACGGTGCGGCGGTCGCTCTGCTCCACGGCGCCGGGTCGACACGCACCAGCGTGCTCGATGAGGCCGTCGTCCTGGCCCGCCACGGCTACGGCGTCCTCCTCTTCGACGCGCGCGGCCATGGCCGCAGCGAGGGGCGGGCGATGGCCTACGGCTGGAACGGCGACGCCGACACCATGGCGGCCGTCACCTTCCTCACCGGGCGCCCGGACGTGCAGGCGGACCGGATCGGCGTCGTCGGGCTGTCCATGGGAGGCGAGCAGGCGATCGGTGCGCTCGCGGCGGACCCGCGCATCCGGGCCGCGGTCGCCGAGGGCGCGACGGGGCGGACGGCTGCGGACAACGCCTGGTTCTCCGAGGTGTACGAGAGGCGGGGCAGTGCCCAGGAGATGATCGACCGGCTCCGATTCACGTTCGTCGACCTCCTCACCGAGGCGCCGCGCCCGCCCTCGTTGCGGGAATCCGCGGCGGCCGCCGCCCCGCGGCCGATCCTGCTCATCGCGGCGGGCGAGGTCCCGGACGAGCAGCACGCGGCCGCATACATCCGGTCCGGCTCCCCGGCGTCCGTCGAGGTGTGGGTCGTTGCCGGCGCGCGGCACACAGGCGGTCTGGCGACGGCACCCAGCGAGTGGCGGACGCGGGTGACGGCGTTCCTCGACGGGGCGCTGCCGCCACCGGCCTGAGCACCCCGTCGAGCCGCCGTAGTCAGCGGGTGGCCAGGGCGTAGCGGGCGACGTCGCGGATGTAGTCGTCCGCCGCCTTCCGGCTCTGCTCGAGCTGTTGGTTGGCGCGCTCCGCGGCGCCGTCGTCCCGGAGCGCGGCGAACTGCCGCCAGAACTGGCGCCACTTGGGGGACGATGGCCTTCATGAGCCCGATCCCCGCCGCGTCCCCCACCCCGCCGTGTGCGGAGCTTCACCTCCACCTGGAGGGCACCCTCGAGGTTCCCATGGTGCTGGAACTGGCGGACCGCAACGGGATCCGGCTCCCGACGCCGGACGAGGACGCGCTCCGCCGGCGGTACGCCTTCACTGACCTCGCCTCCTTCCTCGCGCTCTACTACGAGAACACCGCGGTCCTCCGGACGGCGGCGGACTTCGCGGCGCTCACCGGTGCGTACCTGCGGCGCGCGTCGGAGGCGGGGGTGCTGCACGCCGAGGTCATGTTCGACCCGCAGGCCCACGTTGCCCGCGGTGTCCCGCTCGGCGCGGTGGTGGAAGGGGTGGCTGCCGCCCTCGAGGAGGGCGGCCGCGAGTTCGGGATCAGCACAGGGCTGTTCGCGGCTTTCCTGCGCGACCGCCCGGCGGCCGAGGCCCACGCGGTCCTCGACGAGCTACTCGCCCTGGACGCCCCCATCACCGGCGTGGGGCTGGACTCGGCGGAGTTGGGATACCCGCCGTCGCTCTTCGCGGACGTGTTCGCCCGCGCCCGGGCGCTGGGTCTCCACCGCATCGCGCACGCCGGCGAGGAGGGGCCTGCCGGGTACATCGTGGGCGCGCTCGACCTCCTCCACGCCGAGCGGATCGACCACGGGATCCGGTGCCTCGAGGACCCCGCGCTGGTGGCACGGCTCGCCGCCGAGCGGATCCCGCTCACCGTGTGCCCGCTGTCGAACGTGCGGCTCCACGCGGTTCCCGAGCTCGCGGCGCACCCGCTCCCGGGCATGCTGGCCCAGGGCCTGAACGTCTCCGTCAACTCGGACGACCCCGCGTACTTCGGCGGCTACGTGGACGACAACTTCCGTGCCGTGGCCGCGCAGTTCTCGCTCGGGGCCGCCGAGCTGGCGCGGCTCGCACTGAACTCCGTGGAGAGTTCCTTCGTCCCCGCGGAGCGTTCCCGGGAACTGGCCGGCGCCGTCGAGGCATGGCGGGCCGCGCAGGGCCAGTAGGCTCACGACGTGACCGCGCTCACCGCCCTGGTGCCGATCACCGTGCTGTGGCTGGCGCTGGTCGCGGTGCACGAGTGGCGCCACAGGTCATTGCAGGCTACCGCTGGGCGGGGACGCTGAGCATCGCCTCGGTGCTGTAGCCCTCGCCCACCGACAGGTCGTACTGCACGAGCCGGTAGTCCGCGAGGAGTTCGGGTGCCCGCGTCGGATCCTCCTCGGCCAGGGCGGCGAGCAGGGCGTTGTACGGCGTCACCGGCGCCTGTGCCGCGGCCAGCAGCTGGTTGACGAGCAGGTTCGGTCCGATGGTCACGCCGGGGTCCACCTCGGCGGTCTCGAAGTTCGCGAACACGAACCACGGCGTCTCGTACTGCAGCGCCGGGTCGGTGGTGTCCAGGACTTCCTGCGGCCAGACCGTGGGTAGGTGGTCGCCGTAGAAGAGCACGATCGTGCGCTCGTCCAGCGCCGCCAGGTCCGCGACGAGCTGCGCGAGTGCCTCGTCGCTGTACTTCAGCCCGCGTAGGTACTGTCCCATCGCCGCGTTCTCGGTGGCGTCGAACGGCCCCTCCACGCCGATCGGCGAAAGATAGCCGTTCTGCGGCGGGTGGTTCTGCATGGTCACCACGTTCACGAACATGGGCCGCTCGGACGCGCGCAGCTCGTCCACCAGCTCGGTGTACGTGGCGGCGTCGGAGACGTACCGATCGCCCTCGAGTCGGTCGGTGTGGGTCATGTCCTGGATGAACTCGCTGCGCTCGAACCCCAGCACCGGGTAGACCACCTCCCGCCGGTAGAACGAGGCCAGGTAGGGGTGGAGCGTGAGGGTGGCCCGGTCGGGCTCGCCGAACGTGCGCACGAAGGACGGGAACGACTCCTGCTGCGACACCAGCATCTGGAAGGGGCTGTGCAGCTGCGACTGGAAGTTGCTCACCGACATCCCCGTCAGCACCTCGAACTCCACGTTGGCGGTGCCCCCGCCGTAGCCCGAGCTGAGCATCGTGCCCGATGTCCCGCCGTCCATCAGGCTGCGAGTGAACGGCAGTGGGTCCTCCGCCACGGTCACCCCCGCCGAGCTCGCCGCCGCCATCCGGAGCGGGTCCGAGAAGCTCTCGCCGAGGACCAGCACGATGTTCGTGTCCGCCAGCGCGGCGGCGTCGCGCGTTGCGTTCGTGACGACGGCGGCCTCCCGCCATCGGGCGACAACCGCCTCCATCGTGGCGGCGTCGTAGTCGGCGGGCCGGTCCATCGCCGTAGCCGGCAGGTTGTAGAGCAGGCCCGCCAGGAAGCCGTTCTTCGCGTAGTTGTCCAGCTGGCTCCACGGCGCCCAGTACACGCCGGCCGCCTCGTACGCCTCACGCGTGACGTTGCCCGGCTGGTTGAACGTGACCGCGGAGAGCAGGACGGCGGCGGACACCACCCCGGTGGCCCCGCGCGCGAGGATGACCCGACGCCCCAGCCTGGTGGGCACCCACATCCCCGGGCGCATGCGGCGCCCCACCAGCCGCGCCACCCCCCAGGCGACGGCGGGGATCGCGACGAGCGCAGCCGCCACGCCGAGCGCGCGCCCGGTCCCCACGCTCTCGACCAGGAAGCGGAAATGGCCCAGGTAGGTGATGTCGGAGGGATAGAGCGGCTCGCTCCGCAAGCGCATCTTCTGGTAGTCCGCGAAGCCGACCATGGTGGCCAACGTGAGGGTGACGCCGGCCGAGATCCACAGCCTCCCGGTGAGGGCGAGGAGGAACACGAGCAGGGCCCACACGACAAGCGCGCCGAGCAGGACCACGTCCGCCTGCAACGCGGCGAACCGCTCGAGCGGCTCCTTCCAGGGGTCGTTGACGGTGTGCACCAGCTCGAGGCCCACCGCGATCGCGAGTGCGAGCACCAGGCTCGCGGCCAGGTACAGCGCGATTCGCCCCCCAAGCCGGGGCGACGACGGCGCGCGGCGCGGCGGTCCCCCGGCGTCAGGTCCCGTATCCCGACCCCTCGGGGACGCGTGGCGCGGCGACGGGTTCATGGCAGTCGATTCTATTCCCGCCTGTCCGGGGCCGTGAACGTGCGCTGGGCGGGCTCCAAACCCTTACCCTCGGCGCAAACCCTCTCCAGCCGCCGGTCCCAGGATGTGGACTGGTTGGTGCGGAGCGTGGGCCTTTGGCCCTACGGTTACAGCACCTATCCAGAGCAGCTGAGAGACCTGGCTCCCTGACGCTGCAGCAACCGCCGCTCCCGCGGACCGGTGCTAATGCCAGGATCGATGGAGGATCCCATGACTCGCCACCTCGACGAGTACCCCACCGCCCAGACTGTGGCACGCCGCGCGACGATGCACTGTAGGTCGGCGCGGCTCCTCCGAATGTGCGCCGCGGCTTGAGGCCGCACGTGCCCTGACGATCGAGTCCGCGCCACCGGCGCCGAGAGGGCACCACGGGCGGGTGACCGCCGCCAATTCCGCCTCCACGAGGCGTTCCCAATCCTTGGCCCGTCGAGCCGACCCGTGCCCCGGCGTGCCGCCAGAGAAAGCAGTGCACCATGACCACCACCCTTGAGGCCCAGACCACCCCCCAGATCTTCGAGCTCCACACCACGGGAGCCTGGCAGGGCCAGTTCCGCACCGACGTCGCCGTCCGCGGCTTCGGCTTCACCGTGGCCGAGCCCGAGGTGCTCGGCGGCGACAACTCCGGCCCCAACCCCCTCGAGTACGTCCTCGGCGGGTTCGAGGGCTGCATCGCGGTCGTCGTCGAGGTGGTCACGCGGGAGCGCGGTATCACCCTCAACGACCTCCGGCTGAACATCTCGGGGTCCATCGACCTGCGCGGTTTCGGCGGGGTCCCGGGGGTTTCGCCGTCGTTCCTGACGATCGACGGCGCCGTCCACGTGTTCGCGGACATCGATGAGCCCACGTTCCGCGACCTCATCGACGAGACCGAGCGCCGGTGCCCCCTGTTCAACCTCTTCCGTGACGCCGGCGTGACGCCGGACATCCGGTGGTCGCTGAACATCTGACGCCCGCGTTGGACCGGGGCCCCGCTGGTGGAGAGCCGGCGGGGCCCCGTGACCCCAACGTCCCCACGCGCTGACCTACGCTGGGAGGGTGCGCTACATCTCGACCCGTCAACGGCCCGGTGACCACCCGCTCGCGTTCTGCGACATCCTGCTCGAGGGGCTCGCGCCCGACGGCGGGCTCTACGTCCCGGACGCCTACCCGCGCGTCGACGGCGAGACGCTCGACCGCTGGCGCGCCGTCCTCGCCGACGGCGGCTACCCCGCCCTCGCGCACGCGGTGCTGGGCCTCTTCATCGACGACATCCCCTCCGACGACCTGCTCGCCATCTGCCGGCGGGCGTACACCGTGGAGAAGTTCGGCACCGAGGAGATCGTCCCGGTGCGGGAGATCGGCGACGGACTGTGGCTCGCCCGCCTCTCGGGCGGCCCCACCGCCGCCTTCAAGGACATGGCGATGCAGCTCCTCGGCGAGCTGTTCGAGTACGAGCTGGGGCGCCGCGGCACGGTCCTCAACATCCTGGGCGCCACCAGCGGGGACACCGGCTCCGCGGCCGAGTACGCCATGCGCGGCAAGAGGGGCATCACCGTCTTCATGCTGACGCCCCGCGGGCGCATGACGCCGTTCCAGCAGGCGCAGATGTTCTCCCTCGATGACCCCGCGATCACCAACATCGCCGTCGATGGCGTGTTCGACGACTGCCAGGACCTCGTCAAGGCGGTGTCGGCGGACCGCGGGTTCAAGGCACGCTGGAGCATCGGCACCGTGAACTCGATCAACTGGGCGCGGCTCCTCGCGCAGGTGGTGTACTACGTCTCGACCTGGCTGCGGCTGACCACCACCAACACGGAGCGGGTCTCGTTCTGCGTGCCCACCGGCAACTTCGGGAACATCTGCGCCGGGCACGTGGCCCGTCAGATGGGGCTCCCGATCGACGAGCTCATCCTCGCCACCAACGAGAACGACGTCCTCGACGAGTTCTTCCGCACCGGCGTCTACCGCGTCAGGTCCGGGGCGGACACGTTCGAGACGTCCAGCCCGTCGATGGACATCTCGAAGGCCTCCAACTTCGAGCGTTTCGTGTTCGACCTCCTCGGTCGCGACGGCGGCCGGGTGCGGCAGTTGTTCGTGGAGGAGTTGGGGGAGCGCGGGTTCTTCGACCTCTCGGGGACCGTCGAGTTCGCCGCGGCGCGCGACCGGTACGGGTTCGTGACCGGATCCTCGACGCACGCCGATCGGGTGCGGACGATCCGCGAGGTGGAGGCCCGGAGCGGCGTCGTCGTGGACCCCCACACCGCCGACGGCGTGAAGGTGGCCCGCGACCACCGCGACGGCAGGCTCGGGGTGCGGCCCGCCGGGCTGGTGGTCGTGCTCGAGACCGCCCTGCCCGTGAAGTTCGCGGCCACGATCCGCGAGGCCCTCGGCCGCGAACCCGAGATCCCGACGGCGTTCGCCGGGCTGGAGGACCTGCCCCGGTACGTCGTCGACCTGGACAACGACGTCGATGCGCTGAAGGCGTTGATCGAGGAGCGCCTCGGCGCGCACTGACCTACCTCGCCGCTCGGTCCGCCTCCTTGGCAGCCCGGGCGGCGAGGTTGTCCAGGAAGACCACCAACTGGTCCGCTTCGTTGACCACGAACTCGCAGGTGGACACCCGGTGCTCCTGCCCGTCCCGGACCCAGACGTACTCGTATTCCATGCCGTCGTACGCGGTCGGGCAGGTGTCCGTGAACACTGGCGAGTCCTCGATCCGGGTGTTCTCGACGGCCCGCCACACGGTGTCCTTCTCGGAGCCCGAAAGGAACCCTCCGCTGGACCGGTCCGAGCCGCCGTCGAAGACCCAGGTGCCGTCGTCATACACCCGCAGGTCGTCGACGCACACGCCGGCCGGGCAGAGGCCGCCGGTCCCGACGCGCGCCGCCACCACGCTCGCATCCGCCGGGTCAGGTGAGCCGGCCGGCTCCGCGCACGCCGTCGTCGTTACCAGCACGAACAGGGCGGCCGCGGCGGCTCTCCGCCCCGCCACGCGCCCCGCCACGCCCCGCTTCACAGGCTCACCCTGGTCCCCTCGAACCGGGCGGCCTCGGCGGGGTCGTGGGTGATCAGGAGCACCGTCTTGCCCACGATCCGCTCGCTGACGTAGGTCATCGTCCGCTCCTTGGTGGCCTCGTCGAGCCCCTTGAACGGTTCGTCGAGGCAGAGGAAGTCGCTTGTCGCCATCATCGCCCGCACGATCGCCACGCGGCGCCGTTGCCCCCCGGACAGCTGGCTGACCGGCTTGGTCACCGACTCCTCGTCCAGCCCCACGGCCAGGAGTTCGCGCCGGATGCCGGCCGCCGCCGCCGTCGTCGGGGTCCCGAGGACGAGCCGCACGTTGCCGGTGGCGGACATCTGCTCGCACAGCCGGTCCTCCTGGAAGACGGCCGCGAGCCGTTTGCCGGCGATCCCCTCGATGGCGCCGCCGTCCGGGGGCAGCAGCCCGAGCAGGAGGTTGGCCAGCGTGGTCTTGCCGGAGCCGCTCGGCCCGACGAGGACGGTGACCCCGCCGTCGGGGAGGGTGAGGGTGAGGTCCCGGATGACGGCGTTGTCGCCGAAGCTCTTCGAGAGGTGGCTGATCCGCACCATGCTCAGGCCCCCCACCGCGACAGGCGGAGCTCGAAGCGCCGCAGCAGGGTCAGGAAGAAACGCTCGAACAGGAAGCTGACCAGCACGATCACGATCGTCCACGCGAACAGTTCCGCCGTGCTGAGGAAGATCTTCGCCTGGTAGAGCCGCTCCCCGATGCTCCCCTCGGAGAGGCCGATCACCTCGGCGGCGATGCCGCTCTTCCAGCACAGTCCCAGCCCGATCCGGGCCCCCGAGGTGAAGTGCGGGATGATCGCGGGGATGTCGATGGCGCGGAACCGGCGCCACAGCGGGATGCGGAAGACGCGGGCCAGCTCGAGGAGTTTCGGATCGGTGCGGTCGATGCCTTCCAGCACGTTCGTGTGGATCACGGGCACCACGATGAGGAAGCTGATGACCAGCGAGAGGGTGCTGCTGTCCGCCCAGATGAGCACCAGGATGATGAAGCTGACCACTGGCACGCTCTTGAGGACGAGCATCAGCGGGGCGAGCAGGGTCCGCGCCGCGCCGCTGGCGCCGCTCAGCGCCGCCAGCAGGATCCCGACCACCACGGCGAGCAGGAAGCCCCCGATGATCCGCACGAAGGAGTAGCCCACGCTGGCCCAGAACGCCCGCGTCACCACGAGGGTCGCCAGCGTCCGGACCACCGCCACCGGCGAGACCAGCAGGAGTTCCTGCCCGATCGCCATGCTCGCGAGCTGCCAGACCACCAGCCAGAACAGGAAGGCGACGGCGCCGCGGGCCAGCCGCCGCCCGCCTCCGTCGGCGCGCGGCCCGCTACGGCTGGTAGTAGAAGTCATCCGTCGGCAGCGCTCCGCCCACCGACTGCGGGTTCGCCTCGAAGAGCACCTGGAGGTACCCTCCGAGTTTCGCCTTCATCTCGCTCCCGGCGACGAAGGTGATGTTGCTGGCGGGGATCGCGGCAGCGGCGATGGCGGCGTCCGGCACGATCCCGTAGCCGGCGATCAGCTCCGCGGCCTCCGGGATGTTCTCGTTCGTCCAGGCCGTCGACGCCTGGTAGTCGGCGAGGAATTCGTCGAAGGCCGCCTTGTTCGCCTCGGCGAACTCGCGGCGCACAACGAGCACCCCGGTGACCATGCCACTGTCGGCGCTGACCTTGTCCCACTCGTCCGACAGGGAGAGCGCCACGCGGACCGCGGGGTTCTGCCGCTGCACGGTCGTCACGTAGGGCTGCGGCAGGACCGCGATGGCGGGGTCCGGTCCCGCGAGGAGGACGGCGAGCTCGGTCGCCTCGCTCTTGTACTCGATGGTGAGGTCCGTCGCGGGGTCGATCCCGTTCGCGGTGAGGATGTGGTTCAGCGCGTACTCCGGCGTGGCTCCCTTGCCGGTGTTGTAGACGGTCTTACCCCGCAGGTCCTCCACCGACGAGACCGTCTCCCCGTTCTCCACCACGTAGATCACGCCGAGCGTGTTGATGGCCGCCACCTGCACGGCGCCCGTGGTCTTGTTGTACAGGACGCTGGCCAGGTTGGCGGGCACGAGGGCGATGTCGACCTGCCCCTGCACGATCTGCGGGACGATCTCGTCCGGGGTGCCGTACATGGTCACCTGGTAGTCGTGGTGCGTGGCGCCGGCTTCCGCGTCGCTCATCAGCTTGACCAGCCCCATGGTGGTCGGGCCCTTGAGTGAGGCGATGCGCATGGTGGTCGGCTGCGTCGTCGG
>Ga0209745_1000557_pt1 | contig 22851 bp, 23 predicted proteins | sample BarGraNGADG00312_FD_184495 | JGI IMG/M metagenome (GOLD analysis project Ga0209745, IMG submission 184495) | Arctic peat soil microbial communities from Barrow, Alaska - Barrow Graham LP Ref core NGADG0004-312 (SPAdes) (version 2) | ecosystem: Environmental > Terrestrial > Soil > Wetlands > Peat...
ATCGAAGATCTGCAGGGCACGGGTACCGAGCATGGACCCCGCAGCTGCGACGGACTCGAAGTCCAGCGGCACGTCGAGGTGCTGGTCGGTGAACATCGGCGTGGACGAGCCACCCGGGGTCCAGAACTTCAGCTTGTGGTTCGGGTCGCGCATCCCGCCGGCCATCGCCAGCAGCTCCCGCAAGGTGATGCCCAGCGGCGCTTCGTACTGTCCTGGATGGGCCACGTGGCCGGAGAGGCTGAAGATGCCGAAGCCGGTCGACTTCTCGGTGCCCATTGTGGCGAACCACTCGGCGCCATGGAGCAGTATCGACGGGACGGACGCGATGGACTCGACGTTGTTGACGACGGTAGGCCGCGCATAGAGGCCGGCAACGGCCGGGAATGGCGGCTTGAGACGCGGTTGGCCACGCCGACCCTCAAGGGAGTCCAGCAGCGCGGTCTCCTCACCGCAGATGTATGCCCCGGCGCCGGCATGCACTGTGATGTCCAGGCCGAAGCCGCTCCCGAGGATGTTCTTGCCCAGATAGCCTGCGGCGTAAGCCTCTTCGACCGCACGCAACAACCGGCGGTGGACATGGACCACCTCACCGCGCAGGTAGATGAAGGCATGGGTGCAGCCGATGGCGAACGACGTGATGGCCGCGCCCTCGATCAGGAACTGCGGAGTCGCCATCATCAAGGGGATGTCCTTGCAGGTGCCCGGCTCGGACTCGTCGGCGTTGACCACAAGGTAACGGGGGCCACCATCAGGAGGAGGCAGGAAACCCCACTTCATGCCGGTCGGGAAGCCCGCGCCACCACGACCACGCATGCCGGAGTCCTTGGTCAGCTGCACCAGCTCGGCCGGCGGCATCGTCAGAGCCTTCTTCAGTGCCTTGTAGCCGTCGTGCTTCTCGTAGGTTGCCAACGTCCAGGACTGGGGGTCATCCCAGAACCTGGTGAGAATGGGGGTCAGCTGGGTGCTCACTTCTTCGCCTTCCCGGCCGTTGCCTGGGTCGTGGCCTGGGTGGCCCGGGCGACCTTGAGGCCCGCCAGCGATGCCGGACCCGCGCCGACGCCTTCATCGGCCAGGCCGTCGTGGAAACCGGCCAGGACCCGTGAGACCTGTTTGAAGCTGCAGACCTTGGAAGGGCCCCGGGTGGGCTTCACCGGTGTGCCGAAGCGCAGGTCGTCGACAAGAGCCTTGGTGGACGTGGGCGTCTGGTTGTCGAAGAACTCCCAGTTGGCCATGACCACGGGCGCGTAGTCACAGGCTGCGTTGCACTCGATCCGCTCGAGCGTGACCAGCCCGTCGGCCGTGGTCTCGTCATGACCAATGCCCAGGTAGTCGCTGACGGAGGCCCAGATCTCGTCGCCGCCCATGATCGCGCAGAGCGTGTTCGTGCAGACCCCGAGCGTGTACTTACCGTTGGGGTGACGCTTGAACTGCGTGTAGAAGGTCGCGACGCCACTCACCTCGGCGCCGGTCAGACCCAGCAGGTCGGCGCACAGTTCGATGCCCCGGGGCGAGACGTAGCCGTCCACGGACTGAACGAGGTGCAGCAGCGGAAGCAAGGCAGAGCGCTCGCGCGGATAGCGGGCGACGATCTGCTCGGCGTCGGCCAGCAGAGCAGCCTTGACGTCGTCCGGGTAGGCGCCGGTGTCCGGTGAGGGCACCACGCCGTAGTTCGGTTTGCCGTCGGTGTCCATCATCGGTCCACGCCTCCCATCACAGGGTCGATCGAGGCGACCGCCACGATGACGTCCCCCACCTGGCCGCCTTCGCAGACCGCGGCGACGGCCTGGAGGTTGTTGAACGACGGCTCACGGAAATGCGCCCGGTACGGGCGGGTGCCACCGTCGGAGACCACGTGCACACCCAGCTCGCCCTTGGGTGACTCAATGGCGACATAGGCCTGGCCGGGTGGGACGCGGAAACCCTCGGTCACCAGCTTGAAGTGGTGGATCAGAGACTCCATGGAGGTGCCCATGATCTCGCGGATGTGGTCCAGGCTGTTGCCCATCCCGTCGGGGCCGATGGCCAGCTGTGCCGGCCAGGCGATCTTCTTGTCCTCGACCATGACCGGGCTCTTGCTTGCCTGGGCACCCTGCAGCTTGGCTGCGGCCTGCTCGACGATCTTGAGCGACTCATACATCTCGTCGATGCGGACCCGCAGTCGGCCATAGGCGTCACAGGTGTCGCGCACCGGCACCTCGAACTCGTAGTTCTGGTAACCGCAGTACGGGTCGGACTTGCGCAGGTCGTGCGGCAGGCCGGTCGCGCGCAACATCGGTCCGGTGATGCCCAGGGCCATGCAGCCGGTGAGGTCGAGGTAGCCGACATTCACCATGCGCCCCCTGACGAGAGGGTTCTCGTTGAGCAGCAGCTCAAGCTCACCGATGCCGCGACGGATCAGCGGAATGGCGTCACGGATCTTGTCGATAGCGCCCCGCGGCAGGTCCTGCGCCACACCACCTGGACGGATGTAGGCATGGTTCATCCGCAGGCCGGTAATCATCTCGAAGATCGCCAGAATGCGCTCCCGCTCACGGAAACCGATCGTCATGATGGTGGTCGCGCCCATCTCCATGCCGCCGGTGGCCAGGCAGACGAGGTGCGATCCGACGCGGTTGAGCTCCATCATCAGCACGCGAATGGTGCTGGCGCGCTCGGGGATCTGGTCGGTGATGCCGAGCAGTTTCTCGACGCCCAGGCAGTAGGCCGTCTCGTTGAACAGCGGAGCCAGGTAGTCCATCCGGGTGCAGAACGCCACGCCCTGGGTCCAGTTGCGGAACTCCATGTTCTTCTCGATACCGGTGTGCAGGTAGCCGATGCCCGCCCGCGTCTCGGTAACGGACTCGCCGTCGAGCTCGAGGATGAGACGCAGGACGCCGTGCGTCGAGGGGTGCTGCGGGCCCATGTTGACAACGATCCGCTCCTCATGGAGGGAGGATGCCTCATCGACGATGGTGTCCCAGTCGCCGCCGATCGCGTTGTAGACGTGGGCACCCTCGGCGTCCTTGGCGTCGGCCACCGAGGTGACGTAGATGTCGCGATTCTGTTCAGTCATCACTTGCACGACCCCATCAGTTGTACGACCTGCGCTGGTCCGGCGGCGGGATGGTGGCGCCCTTGTACTCCACCGGGATGCCACCGAGGGGATAGTCCTTGCGCTGCGGGTGACCCGGCCAGTCGTCCGGCATGAGGATCCGCGTCAACGCCGGGTGGCCGTCGAACTCGATGCCGAACATGTCCCAGGTCTCGCGCTCGTGCCAGTCGTTGGCCGGGTAGACCGCGACGATGGAGGGGATGTGGCAGTCATCGTCGGGGCAGGTGACCTCAAGGCGAATCTGCCTGCCACCGTTGGTGATCGAACGCAGGTGATAGACGGCATGCAGCTCGCGGCCGGCCTCGTGCGGGTAGTGGACACCGGAGACGCCGGTGCACATCTCGAAGCGCAGCGAGGGGTCGTCGCGCAGTGCGCGGGCGACACCCACCAGATGCTCGCGGGCGACGAAGACGGTCATCTCACCCCGGTCGATCACGACCCGCTCGATGGCCTGCGCGTATAACGCGCTGCCGCCGACGAGGGCACGCTCCAGAGCGTCTGCGACCTCGTCGAAGTACCCGCCGTAGGGGCGGAGCGCCGCAGCCGGGAAGAGCACGGGAGCCACCAGACCGCCATACCCGCTGGTGTCTCCACCGTCCGAGACACCGAACATGCCCTGTCGCGTTCCGATGACCACGGGCTCGGGATGCGTCCCCGGGGCGGCAGGCAAGTTGTCGTTCTCGCCTTTGTTGCTCATGCCAGCAGACCCTTCATGTCGTGCGTGGGCGTCGCGGCTAGCGCTGCGGCCTCGGCCGCGTGGGCGGCGGCGACCCGGTTGACGCCGAGCGGGGTGTTCTGGATCTGCTCGTGCAGTGTGATGATCGCGTTGAGCAGCATCTCTGGCCGTGGCGGACAGCCCGGCAGGTAGACGTCCACCGGGATGATGTGGTCGACGCCCTGCACGATGGCGTAGTTGTTGAACATTCCGCCGGAGCTGGCGCAGACGCCCATCGAGATGACCCACTTGGGCTCGGGCATCTGGTCATAGACCTGCCGCACGACGGGAGCCATCTTCTGGCTGACCCGACCGGCCACGATCATCAGGTCGGCCTGGCGTGGCGTGGCGCTGAAGCGCTCCATGCCGAACCGGGCGATGTCGTAGTCGGGCGTGCCGACGGCCATCATCTCGATGGCGCAGCAGGCCAGGCCGAACGTCGCCGGCCAGACCGAGCTCTTGCGGAAGTAGCCGGCGAGCTGCTCGACCGTGGTCAGCAGAAAGCCAGCCGGAAGCTTCTCTTCGATACCCATCGATCAGTCCCTCCTCAGTCCCACTCGAGCCCACCACGACGCCACACGTAGGCGTACGCGACGAACACTGTGAGGATGAACAGCACCATCTCGACAAGCGCGAACAGCCCCAGCTTGCTGAAGGCCACCGCGAACGGGTACAGGAAGACGCTTTCGATGTCGAAGATGATGAAGAGCATCGCGGTCAGGTAGTACTTGACGGGCACCTTACCGCCGCCGAGAGCCTGCGGTGTGGGCTCGATACCGCACTCGTAGGCGTCGGCCTTGGCCCGGTTATATCGCTTGGGCCCTACGAACGCACCGGCCACGACGGACAGGACGGCAAAGCCGGCGCCGAGCGCGGCCAGGAACAACAGTGGAACGTACGGGTTCGTCATCGGGGCGCGCTCCCCTTTCGGTTGCTGGTATAGGCGTTTAGCCCTGTCTCAAGCGCAATAATCCTAGGGGTGACGCAAAAGCTCATGCGGCCGGGGCCATCTTCGACAGTGCGTTGATCAGCCGGTCGCCTGCGTCGCCGCCGTGCGGCTCGGCCAGGTTGGCCATGATCTTGAGCAAGAACTTCATCATCGTGGTGTGCGGCAGGCCGTACTTCACGGCCAGACGCATGACCTCGGGGTTGCCGATCATCTTGGCGAAGCCTCGGCCCAGCGTGTAGTAACCGCCAAGCGCGTCCTTCATCACCCGCGGGTAGGACTGCAGGACCTTCTCGCGGCCGGCGTCGCTCTGGCGGGCGAACGCCTGGGCGATGACCCCGGCGGCCAGGCGACCGGACTCCATGGCGTAGGCGATTCCCTCGCCGTTGAACGGGTTGACCATGCCACCAGCGTCACCGACCAGGAGCAGGCCGAGGTCGTAGTGCGGCTGACGGTTGAAACCCATCGGCAGGGCGGCACCGCGGACCGGGCCGGTCATCGTCTCGTCGTTGAAGGTCCACTCAGGGGGGAGCGTCTCGACCCAGCGGTTGAGGATGTCCCTGTAGTCGACCTTGCCAAACCCAGCCGACGTGTTGAGGATGCCCAGACCCACGTTCGAGGTGCCGTCACCGACGCCAAAGATCCATCCGTAGCCCGGCAGGAGGACCCGCCTGCCCGTCTGTGAATCATTCGACCACAGCTCGAGCCAGGACTCGAGGTAGTCGTCGTCGTGGCGCGGACTCGTGTAGTAGGTGCGGACAGCAACGCCCATCGGCCGGTCGTCGCGCTTGGGCCGGTGCATCGACATGCTCAGACGGCTGGAGTTGCCATCAGCCGCCACGACCAGGGGAGCACGAAAGACGAGGTCCTCACCGGTGGGCCGACCATCGGGATCCATCGCTGCGGCCCGTACGCCAATGATGGCGCCGGTGCGCTCATCCAGGATCGGGTCGGTCACGCTGGTCGACTCGCGCAGTCGTGCGCCGTGCTTGACGGCGTGCTTGGCCAGGATGTCGTCGAAGTCCTTACGGGTCCGCACGAGGCCGTATGGCGGGAAGCTCGCCAGGTCTGGCCACGGGAGCTCCAGCCGTACGCGGCCGCCGACGATGCGCAGACCCTTGTTCTTGATCCAGCCGTCTTCCGCCGGCGTCGGGATGCCGAGAGTGATCAGCTCGCGCACGGCCCTGGGAGTCAAGCCGTCGCCGCAGACCTTCTCGCGGGGGAAGGCCGCCTTCTCCAACAGCAGGACGTCGAGCCCTGCCATCGCCAGATATGCCGCAGTGGCCGATCCGCTGGGCCCGGCGCCGACGATGATGACGTCGGCAGTCTCAACGCGCGCCGATCCGACTTTTCCGGCGCCAGCTGTGCTGTCTGTGCTGCTGATGATGCTGTGACTCAAAGGAGGGGCCTCACCATGGGGATTTCTGCTGAACTGAGAACGGACCGCGCTTGTGAAGATATTCACGAACTCGGCGAAACTCTACGCTTGAATGATCGTACTGAGGCAAGCCTGATCAGCCTCAGTCAGGACCCTGACGGAGCCACGGCCTGAACGTTGGCCGGAGCCTTGGTGGCACGGTGCAGGGCGACGATGCCTCCGGACAGGTTGCGCCACGCCACGTCCTGCCATCCCGCCTTGGTGATCAGACTCGCCATACCAGCCTGGTCCGGCCATGCCTGGATCGACTCTGCCAGATAGACGTAGGAGTCGGGGTTTGAGCTGACCTTGCGCGCGATCGACGGCAGCGAGCGCATCAGGTACTTGGAGTAGACCGTGCGGAACACCGCGTTCCTCGGGTGGCTGAACTCACAGATGACCAGCGAACCGCCGGGTTTGGTGACCCGCAGGAACTCCTCGAGCGCCTCGCTGGTGCCCACGACATTGCGCAGCCCGAACGACATGGTCACCGCCTCGAAGGAGTCGTCAGCGAAGGGCAGTCTGAGCGCGTCGGCGGCCGTGAAGGCGAGGTCTGGCCGGCGCCGGTTGCCGACCCGCAGCATTCCCAGGGAGAAGTCGGCGGGCACGACGTTGACGCCCGCGTCCGCGAACGGCTCGCTACTGGTGCCGGTGCCTGCGGCGATATCGAGCACGGTGTCACCGCGCCTGGCGCCCACCGTCTCACGCACGAGCCTGCGCCACCGGCGGTCCTGGCCCAGGGACAGCACGTCGTTGGTCAGGTCGTACTTCGCGGCGACGTCATCGAACATGGCGGCGACGTCGCCCGGTTGCTTGTCGAGGCTGGCGCGGGTCATGGTGTCATCCTCCCTGATCATGGCCCGCGTCACGCCGGCAGAGGTGCATGCACCTCTGTGCGGTGTCGCCGTCGTAGGCTTGATGGTCGTGACCTCCTTGCCGTACTCCGAGCCGACTCGAGCTGAGTCGCCAGCTGCGCATATCCCTACGCTGGTGGCCCGCACGGTCGCGATCGACGACCCGGGTGCCTTGCTGTCTTTGCTTCCCGAGACCATCGACCCGAAGCAGGTCTCGTCGTGGGTGCGCCATGGCGAGGGACTGGTCGGCTGGGGCCGGGCCCTGGGGTTCCAGGCCAGCGGCGCCGGCCGCTTTGCCGAGACGCAGGCGTGGTGGCGGTCGGTGGTGGACCACGCCGTCGTTCGCGACGACGTGCACCTGGCGGGCACCGGACCGATCGCGTTCGGCTCCTTCTCGTTCTCCGCCGACTCCCCTGCCGGGGCGATGCTCGTGGTGCCCGAAGTCCTCGTGGGGCAACGGGGTTCGCGATGGTGGATGACGACGATCGGAGTCGACTCACACCTGCCGGGCAGCCTTGCCCCGTCAGTGGCTTCCCCCCCTGTCGCGCCCCGGGACGTGACGTTCGCCGACGGCGCCCTCTCGGGCGCGCAGTGGTCCACGGTCGTTGCCCGCGCCGTTGGACGCATCAACGCGGGCGAGATGGACAAGATGGTCCTGGCTCGCGACCTCGCGGTGAACGCCAGCTCCTCGATCGACCCGCGCTGGCTTCTGCAGCGTCTTGCCGAGCGCTACGACACCACCTGGGTATTCGCGGTCGACGGACTGGTGGGTGCCACGCCCGAGCTGCTCGTGAAGCTGGAGAAGGGCCTGGTCACCTCGCGTGTGCTGGCCGGCACCATCCGTCGCACCGGTGATGACAACCACGACCTCGCCCTGGCCGCCTCACTGGCCCGGTCCTCCAAGGACCTCGAGGAGCATGAGTATGCCGTTCGCTCCGTTGCCGAGGCACTGGCGCCGCACTGTTCGTCGATCAACGTTCCCGAATCACCGTTCGTCCTGCACCTGTCCAACGTCATGCATCTGGCGACGGATGTTGCCGGCGTGCTGACAGACGGCGCGACGTCGTTGGCCCTCGCCGCGTCGCTTCACCCGTCGGCCGCCGTCTGTGGGACGCCGACGCCCGTTGCCAACACCGCGATCCGCGAGCTCGAGCAGATGGACCGCGGACGCTATGCCGGCCCGGTTGGCTGGACGGACGCTTCGGGGGACGGTGAGTGGGGAATTGCGTTGCGGTGCGGGGCTTATGACGGTGCCAACCCGAGTCAGATACGGCTGTTCGCGGGCTGCGGCATCGTCGCCGGCTCCGACCCTGACTGCGAGCTGGCGGAGTCCGACGCGAAGTTCGTACCCATGAGGGACGCCCTCACGGCCACCTGAGTTCGGCGGCAACCCCACCAGCGGCACAGCAGCGGACGCGCCGCGACATTGCCAGCTATGCCATAGAGCCAAGGAAGCGCGGACCCGCTGTCGTGCGGGCGCACCCGCAGGCGGGCCGCGACGGCCGCGACGAAAACCTCCCCGAGGAGATCCTCCGCAGCACCGACCCCCACCCGACAGCCGAGGTAGCGGTACACGGCCGGCGCATGCCGCTCGTAGACCACGCCCAGCATCTCCGGTCGGGTACGCGGAAAGACCAGCAGGTCGGTGTCCGAAAGCTCATTGCTTGTCACGACTCTCCTATGTCGTTCCGACCCAAAGCGTTGCAGCCCGACCAAAGACAGACCGGCGGCCCGCCCCCTACCCCTGGTGAACCTCCTATCCCGAGCTGGCCAAACTCGGCGAGGAGTCCGCCCGACGTCACAGCGTCGCTCATTGTGCCCGATCTCTCCGGTCGTTCCACGACTGCCGTGATGGCATCGTGTGCTCAGGCACGACAGGGCCGGCGACCGAGGGGCAGCAACCGGGGGCGAGCGTTTTTCTGCGTCGGTCCGGGAGGACTTCGGCGTTGACCTGACCTCGATCAACAGGGTGGGACACGGTGGGGACGAGCAGGCAGAGCTGTGGCGCGGGGTCTCCGTGGACGGGTCGCCGTACGCCGTGAAGCTCAGCGGGGGCGGGACGCCGGCCTGGTGAACCTCGCCCTGACGTCTCTGCGGGACCTCGGCCTCATCCCCGGCGATGTGCCCGCGATACCGAAGTGAACCCCCATAGGCTCGACGCATGACCATCTCCATCGTGCCGCTCACCGTTGCAGACCGACAGCGGCTCCTGAATGTCGACCTGGCCGCTTTCTTCTTCGACCCGAACGCGTATCCGGTCGACGTCGTCACCAGCCACGTCGACTGGGCGCGCACCTTCGGCGCCAACCGCGAAGGCTCGGATGAGCTGGCAGGCATCTACACGTCATACGACATGGCCGTGACGGCTCCCGGGCCGCTGGGCGCCCTGAGCCAGGTGCCGATGGCGGGGTTGTCGTGGGTGTCCGTCCACCCCGACCACCGTCGCCGTGGCGTATTGCGCGAGATGGTCACCCACCATTTCGCCCGGCTGCACGAGCAGGGTGCCGCACTGAGCGGGTTGCACGCAGCCGAGGTCCCGATCTACGGGCGGTTCGGGTACGGCGTCAGCTCGGTCGAGCTGTTGCTCAAGCTCGAGCGCGGCACCGTCTTCAGCGCGCCGAACCTGGACGAGGCCGCCGGACGGATCACCACCCGGTTCGTCGCTGCAGACTCCGACGACACAGCCCGGTTGGTCCACGACCTCCACCTGCGTTGCGCCGGGAGCACCCTGGGCGCGGTGAGCCGGCCGGAGCTGTTGGCCCGACCGATCTTCGTCGACCTGCCGTTGACCCGTCAGGGGCACGAGCCAACGCAGGTTCTCCTGGCCCACGTCGATGGCCAACCGGTGGGTTACGCGGTGTTCAGCCGCGAACACAAGTGGACGGACTTCAGACCCAAGGGCACGGTCAACGTCAGCGAGCTTGCGGCCGCGGATCCGGCGACATTGCTGGCCCTGGCCCGACGGCTCGTGGATTTCGACCTGACCTCTTCGATCACAGTGAGCGGCCGCGGGGCCGACGATCCCCTGCTGTGGTGGCCCGGCGGTCCGCGGGAGGTCGGCGTCAGCAGCTCCGACTCCCTGTGGCTGCGGCTGGTCGACGTCGGCGCGGCACTGACGGCGCGCGGCTACTCCAGCGCGTGCGACGTGGTGCTGGATGTCGTGGACCCCGTCTGCCCATGGAACCAGCGCGCATGGCGGCTGACGGTCGGCCCGGACGGGGTGGCAACCTGCCTGCCCACCTCCGACGACGCCGACCTGCAACTGCCCGTCCAGACTCTGGGCGCTGCCTACCTGGGGTCCAGGAGCGTCGCCGCGCAGGCGCACTTGGGTCTGGTGACAGAGCTCACGGCCGGTTCGCTGCGACTGCTCTCTCGGGCGATGAGCCGCGACCGCGAGCCCGTCGGATCCATCGAGTTCTAGCGACGGGTGCCGGGATTCCCGACTGGGATTGGCTTTGCCGACCCCTCTCCGTGGCCTTGACGATGTCGGGGAAGGTGCATAGCGTTAGAACACTAGTACTGAATATCTGTTTAAGTAAAGTCATCCGATTCTGATGGCTTGATCAGGTCTTTCAGGGGGTGCGGGTCGGTGCCGACTGCTTGTTGGAGCAGGCGGTAGAACAGCAGGCCGCGGGCCTTGGAGGTGCGCCGGTTGAAGCGGAAGGTGTATTCGTCCAGGTAGTAGTCCAGATGGTCCTGGGAGGCGGCGTAGTGCAGCGTGCCGGTGAGCCAGCGTTTCAGCAGCGAGGCGACCATGTGGACGCCCGGGAGGAAGACGTGGGCGGGCAGCGTGGAGGTCGCTCCGATGAAGTACTCGTGTTGGTAGCCCAGGTCCGATAGGACCTGCAGGTGTTTTGCGCCGTCGGTGCGGATGGTCGACCCGGGGGCGATCGTGCGCTGGGCGAACTCGACCAGCGCGGCGGATCGGGCAAGTGGTGAGACTTCCATCCGGACCCTGCCGAGCTTGCGCCCGGGTAGTGACTCCACGGCGATCATCGCGGCGGTGTTGTCCTTGGCTCCGCCTGCGCTGCCTCGGGTTTCGTTGCCGATGAACACCTCGTCGAGCTCCACGACACCGGACAGCTGGTCCCGGTCGGGTCGGACCATGACGCGGCGCAGCTTGTGCAGCCACGCCCACGCCGTCTCATACGAGCCGAACCCCAGGACCCGCTGCAGGCCGAGCGCCGAGACGCCGTCCTTCTGGCTGGTGAGGAACCAGACGGCCGCGAACCACGTCGACAGCGGAGTGCGGGTGCGATGGAAGATCGTCCCCGCGGTCACCGAGGTCTGCCGGCCGCAGTCGGCGCACATCCAGCGGGCCTTCGCGGTCCGCCAGTACCGATTCGAACCGCAGGCCGGGCACACGAAACCGTCCGGCCAACGCAGGCCCGCCAGGTAGTCCAGGCACGCCACGTCGTCCGGGAACCAGGCCAGCAACTGCTGAAACGTCTGCGGATAGTCAACGCCACCAACAGGATGAGGCCGCACCATTTCTGTCATGCAACGATGGTACTTTACTTAAGCGGATATCTGATACACTAGTTCGAACACGTGCAACATCGGCGATCGTCCACGAGCTCGAGACGGAATGGGTTCATCTGGCTCCGAGACCCCGACCACGAGGGGGTGGCAACTCTTCTTCCGCCACTGCCGTTCCGCGGCCGCGCGTGAGATCCAGGTCGCGACCGGTCTGCCGATCACCCCATGTCAACGCCGGGTGTGGTTGACCGCGTGTGAACCGGAGCGGGTCGGGCCGGTCCGTGACGCGATGAGACTCGGCCGGGTCGAGCGACGGCTCGGGAGGGCACTGGCCAAGGTCATCAACCCAGACATCCCATTGCCCGGACGACTCAACATGTTCGACGAAATGGGCTGGGCACAAGCTTTGGCACCAACCACCCCACAAGCCCGACAACACACCTGGGCCACAGCACGATCCGGTCAGAACCAGCTCATATTGGCGACCGCAGCCGCCAACCGCGACGCCCCACCACCCTTCTGACGGACAGGGCCGGCTAGCGCAAGGCGTTGGCCGCAGCGACTTGCAGCCGGGCGCGCAGGTTCCGGTGCTCAGAGCGGTCAACCCGTACCTCGGCGACAACGAGACCATCCGGGGGCTTCCGCACGACTGCGCGCAGGTCCCCCTCGGTTGAGACCAACGTGTGCCGCACGCCGTGGGCCCGGCAGATATCGACGATCGAGGCACCCGTAGGCGTGCCGAAGACGCGTTCAAAGTCCTTTGCCCTGCTTGGCTCGCCGGGCTCCAGCAGGGTGAAGATGCCGCCTCCGTCGTCGTTGGTGACGACGATGGTCAGGTCAGGCCGCGGCTCGTACAGACCAATGAGGAGACCGTTGCTGTCGTGCAGGAACGTCAGGTCGCCCATCAGCGCGTAGGCCGGTCGCTGCGGCTGCGCGAGCGCCAGGCCGATGGCGGTCGAAACGGACCCGTCGATGCCAGCCAGTCCGCGGCTGGCCACGACGGTCAGCGGCGCGCTTCTCACAGACGGCGACATGGCCAGGTCGACATCGCGGACCGAGTTGGAGGAACCCAGGAACAGCGTTGCTTCGGATGGCAGCTCGGCCAGGACCGTGGCTGCGATGGCTAGCCCGCTCGGCCATGCCGCCTCGATGATGGCCCCGGCGGCTTTGGACACCAGCTCGCCCGCATCGGCCCACTCCCGCGCCCAGTGCTCGTCGACCTGTCGGCCATTCGGGATGGACGCCGACACCGCCTCGAAGGGATGGACGACCGATGCGGCGTACGAAGGATCCGGCCAGTTCGACTGAGCTGCGAGGATCTCCACCGTGACCGCGGGGTTGCGCAAGAGATCGCCCACTGGGCGCGATAGCGTGACCCGCCCGACGACCAGGACCCGATCCGGCAGATGCCACGCCAACCATTGACCGGCGGTGAGCAGCAGGGGGCCATGCGGAACCAGGGCGCTGCGGTCGTGGGTACTGCGGTCGTGGGTACTGCGGTCGTGGGTACCGAACGGCTCAGCGATGAGCGGCCACCCCGAAGCCTGGGCTAGCGCTGTCACCTCCACGGCCATGGCCGGATCGGGCAGATCACCAAGCACGATCAGGGTTCTGGGGACCGAGGCCAGGCCCTTGATCCGAAGACTGGCTGGTTGGACCCTCACCCAAGGGGCTGCGTCGTCACGTCCCTGCAGGCTCTCAGGCCACCCATCGCCGTCAGCCAGGTCAGGCACCAGGGGCTCGCGGAGGGGGACGTTGAGGTGCACCGGACCGGCGTCCGGCCCGGTCACCCCGATGGCTGCCGCGTAGAGCCGACCTACCACGGACCGCCATACCGCGTTCTGGCCCTCGCGACGCTCAGGGGCACCGAGCTGATGGAACAAGCGGACCGCGGTACCGAACAGGTGGGTCTGGTCGGTGGTCTGATTCGCCCCGGTCCCCTGCAGCTCCGCTGGACGGTCGGCGCTGACGATGATCAGCGGCACTGCGGCGTGGCTGGCCTCAAGGACAGCCGGGTGGAGGTTGGCAACCGCTGTTCCGGAGGTCGTGAACACGGGCACCGGCCGGCGGGTGAGCTTGGCCAGGCCCAGGGCCAGAAATGCCGCGGCGCGTTCGTCCACCCGGACATGCAGCCGGAGTCGGCCAGAGCGGTCCGCTTGCTGCAGGGCGTAGGCAAACACCGCAGAGCGGGACCCGGGACACAGAACGGCTTCGCGGACTCCGTGGCGAACCAGCTCGTCCACCACCACCGTAGCCAGAGCAGTCGACGGATTCACTCTCGCGATCCTGCCACACCCATACCGTCCACCCGCCGCAGACCGAGGGAGCGTGTGTTCCTGCCTGGCCTCAAGCTGGGGAAGATGCGTCTTGGCCGGCCCAACCTCGAGATCGTGCTTCACAAAGCGGGATCACGCTGGGCCCCGAGGTGCGTGACCGCGTCGGCACCAGCAGCCAGCCCAGCCTGCAGAGCCTCGCGGCGATCGGCTCCGGCGACCAACGCGGCGCTCAGAGCGCCACAGAACGCGTCACCCGCGCCAGTGGTGTCGCGCACCTCGGCTTGGTCGACCACCGGCCCGGTGAGCTGGTCGCCATCCCACGCCGCGCCCGCCGCGCCGAACGTCACCACCAACGACGCCGGCATTGCCTCCGAGTCGGCCAGCAACAGGGCTTCGTGCTCGTTGACCACCAACGGGTCGGCGAGGGCGACCACGTCGGGTGGCACGGCGGCATACGGTGCCAGGTTGAGGACCACCCGAGCTCCTTTGGCCGACGCGCGCCGCACTGCGGCGGTGACCACCTCCAGCGGAACCTCCAGCTGCAGCAGCACGATGTCGCCGGGGCCAAGAGAGTTCAGCACCTCGAGGTCATCGACCGCCACCGCGGCATTGGCGCCGGCGACCACGACGATCGAGTTCTCGCCAGCATCGTCCACGGCGATGAGGGCATGACCGGTGGGGCAGTCGGGCGCGACCCGGATCGATGCAACGTCAATGCCAAGAGCCAACAGTCTTGCGACATAAGCGGATCCAGCCTCGTCCGACCCCACGCAGCCGACCATCACCACCGCGGAGCCCGCTGCCGAAGCTGCCACCGCCTGGTTGGCGCCCTTGCCTCCCGCCAACCGCTCCAGTCCAGTGCCCAGGACGGTCTCGCCAGGCTTCGGGTGTCGCTCGACATGGGTCACCAGGTCGATGTTGAGCGAACCGACCACGACAACCCGGCCCATCAGCGCCTACCGACGTTCACGGTTCGCAACCACAGCTCGGCATAGCGATCAGCGTCCACCGACAGTGCTACCTCCACCGAAGTCGCTGCCATCCCGTGCGGATCGTGGGCGATATCCCCTGACCAGTCGCGACGATCGACGATGGTCCGGCCACGCGAGTATGTCCCAGCCAGCTCCACCCGCACTGGAAGGCGCGTCGTCGACAGACCCGCACGATCGATCACCGCACAGACCGCGCCCGCGTCACCGATGGTCGCGTCTGGCTGCCCAAAACGGCTGCACTGGAAGTCAATCAGCCGCCCGGCCAGCTCGGCCGCTCCACGGCCCCCGATCGCCATGAGCTCGGCGGCCTGCTCTCGGGTGACCCTCACGTCGTAGAAGACGTCCAGGCCGTACATCACCACCGGGATGTCGAGCTCGGAAGCCGATTCGAGGACGATAGCCGCGGCCTCGGGGTCGTGCCACACGTTGAACTCGGCAGAGGCGGTGGCATTGCCGACGTTTGCCGCACCACCCATGACGACGATCTCGCGCAGGCCGGCGGCGGCCTCCGGATAGGTTCGCAACAGCAGGGCGATGTTGGTCAGCGGAGCCAACGTCACCAGCGTTACTCGATCGTCCGGTCCCCCGGCGGCAGCCTGGCTCAGCAGGTCACGCAGCAGCTCAACCGCATGCCGCGGGTCGGGGTGACGGTCCGGCGACGGCCAGCCCAGATCCGCCATACCGTCGTCACCGTGAACGTGCCGGGCGTGACTGACGGGCTCGAGCAGCGGTCTGGCCGCGCCACGAGCGACCGGGACATCCGCGCGGCCGGCGATGTTGAACACTTTCAGGGTGTTCCTGACGACGTCGTCCACGCTGGTGTTGCCACCGACACAAGTGACGGCGCGAAGGTCCACATCAGGGTGCAGGGCGGCCAACAGCAGCGCGCAGGCGTCGTCGACTCCGGTGTCGACATCGAGGATGACAGGCACAGGCTCGGTCATGCCCGGACCAGGGTCACCGGCATCGATGAGTCGGCGGGCAGGTCGAGAGCCGAAGGAACACGCCCCCTGGCCACCATCGCAGCGCCCAGTGCTGCCACCATCGCGCCGTTATCGGTGCACAGACCGGGTCGTGGAACGCGAAGCCGGATGCCCGCGGAATCGCAACGCTCCTGGGCCATGGCACGCAACCGCGTGTTGGCCGCCACGCCACCACCGATCAGCAGGTCGTCCACCCCGTGCTCCCTGCAGGCCAGGACCGCCTTGCGCGTCAACACGTCAACCACCGCCTCCTGGAAGCTCGCCGCCACATCGGCCACCGGCACCGGCTCACCCGCCCGCTCGCGCGCCTCGACCCATCGGGCCACGGACGTCTTGAGGCCAGAGAACGAGAAGTCGAAACGATGGCGCTCCATGTCACGACCAGAGGTCAGGCCTCGCGGGAAGACCACAAAGGCTGAGTTGCCCTCTGTAGCAACCAGATCCACCTGGGGCCCGCCAGGAAATGGCAGACCCAGGACCCTGGCCACCTTGTCGAAGGCCTCGCCCGCGGCATCGTCGATCGTGCTCCCCAGCGATCGCACGTCATTGGTGACATCAGGGACGAGCAGCAGGCTGGAGTGCCCACCCGACACCAACATCGCCATCGTCGGCTCGGCCAGCGGGCCATGCTCAACGATGTCGACGGCGACGTGAGCAGCGAGGTGGTTGACGCCATAGAGCGATTTGCCCAGGGCAACAGCTAGGGACTTGGCCGCAGCCACTCCCACCAGCAGTGCGCCAGCCAGACCCGGGCCGGCGGTGACTGCGATCGCGTCGAGATCATCCAGGCGGATGCCGGCCTCGAGGCAGGCACTCTCGATCATAGGCACCATGGCCTCGAGGTGGGCGCGACTGGCCACCTCGGGCACCACGCCACCGAATCGCGCATGCTCTTCGACGCTGCTCGCAACGGCGTCGGCGAGCAGCGTGTGGCCGCGCACGATCCCGACGCCTGTCTCGTCGCAGGATGTCTCGATACCGAGCACCAGGGGGCCGTCCGTCACGTCGGCACCTTCCCGGTCGTATCCCCGGTCGTATCCCCGGTCGTATCCCCGGTTGGGCCCTCAGTAGGGTCCTCGATCAGATCCTCGATCAGATCGTCAGTCATGTCCCATAGATGCATTCTCATGATGAGTGCGTCCACGTCCCCTGGTTGGTAGTACTTGCGTCGCACATTCAGCATCGAAAAGCCCGCCGTGGAATAGAGACGTTGCGCCACAGCATTGTCCGCCCGGACCTCAAGCATCAGATGCTCAGCGGCGGAACGCCGGGCCTCAGCGATGAGCCAGTGCATCAGCACTGCACCCACTCCCTGCCCCTGTGCTGCCGGCGCGACGGCGATGGTCATGACGTCAGCGACCTCGCCACCACAGTCGACCCCGGCATACCCGACCACGGTGCCACTGCGCTCAGCGACGACGTACGAGCGCCGTGGACGGCCGGCCAGCTCCGCCCACCAGGTCGGCTCCGACCATGCGTCATCAGCGAACAGCTCGGGTTCGAGCGCGGTCAGGGCTGGGATGTCCCGCCAGGTCATCTCGCGCGACGTCGTCTCGGGTGTTGTGTCCGGGAGAGTCATGGCAACACCAGCTTGCGCGGGGGCAGGGGCGTCGCATCCGGGCGGCGCAGGTACATCGGTTCTGCCGCGGAAAGCTCCGCGCCAGTCGCGAGTCGCAGGGCCGCCAGACCAGCCAGGGCGCCGGCGCTGACATCTAGGGGGCCCACGCGCCGCCCGAACCAGTCTGCGTAAAGGACGGCACCCCGCCCGATCGCGGGCAGACCCCGCACCTCGTCGACGATCGCCTGTGCCTTCGCGACCATCGGCTCACCCCTACGCACCGCACCGCCCGCCGTGACGTCATAGCGCGCCCAATAGACCTCCTTGCGCCTCGCATCCGTTGCCACGACGCAGGACTGGCCCAGCTCGGCAACGTCCTCCAGCCAGGCCTGGTGAGCCAGTGCGTCCAGACTGCACACCCCGAACACCGGTATGCCGCACGCGAAAGCAAACGTGCGCGCCGTCACCAGACCGATGCGCAGCCCGGTGAAGGGCCCGGGACCGGTACCGACGACCACCGCGCTGACCTCGGCTGCGGTCCGGCCAGCCTCCGCCAGAACCTGGGCGATCCCCGGAGCGAGGTACTCCCCGTGTCGCCGAGCATCCAGCGTGCTCGACTCAGCCAGCACACCATCGCCGTCGTGCAGGGCAACGGTGATGGCCGAGGTGGCGGTGTCGATCGCGAGCAGCAGCACAGGTTCAGGGTATTGAGACGAGGTCGTCCAGTAGCGCGCCGGCACCGGGATCGGCCCATCGCGCTCCATGACCGACCAGGTCCACGGTCCGGGTTTCGTGTCCGGTCAGGGTCACTTCGAGATAGTCCTCGCTGAGCTGCTCGGCCACACCGCGACCCCACTCGACCACCGTCACGGCATCTTCGAGCGAGGCGTCCAGATCCAGGTCATCGAGCTCGGCGAGACCACCCAACCGATAGGCATCGACATGGACGAGGTCGGGACCGCCGACCAGGGAGGGGTGCACGCGGGCTATGACGTAGGTGGGCGAGGTGATCGGGCCACGCACGCGCAGGCCCTCCGCGATGCCCTGCGTCAGGGATGTCTTGCCCGCACCCAGGCCACCGGTCAGCACGAGCAGGTCTCCGGCCTCAAGCAGGGCACCGAGCCTGGCGCCCCAGGCATGGGTGTCGCCGGCGGTGCGCAACCGTACCCGACGGGACGGGCCGATGGGCCCGACGGTCTCAGTAGTCATCGACAGAGCTTCAGGAGGCACTGCGGCGACGTCCTTGAAGCGCCTTCACGCGTTGTCGCTTGGCCAGGTCTGTGATCGTCCGCAGCACCCGTGGTTTGTCGCGCTGGTCGAGGTGGATGGCAGCGGCACGTTCGGCGCGACCGATGAGCGCCAGCAGCTGCTCGCTGACCACGTCGCCATGCTCCAGCATGATGAGGTGACCGGCGTCGTTGACCAGGATGTGCTCGGCACCCGGGATCAGTCTGACGATCTCCTCGCTGTGCTCCGGCGGTGTCAGCATGTCCTGGATTCCGTTGATCACCAGGGTCTCCACACCGACGAAGTGCTCAAGAGCCTCTCGCTTGTCGTGCTTGTCGAAGGTCTCCATGAAGTCCGAGATGACCTCGATGCGGGTTGTGAAGATCATGTCGGCGGTCAGCCGCACGATGCTCAGCGGCACCGGTGAGGCGAAGGAGTAGATGTCAACGAAGTACTCCTCAACCTCGCGTCCCACCTTGAGAACCGAGTTGACCAGACCCTGCCGCCCGGCGAGCTGCCCGACCGCGAACGGCCCCAGCCGGTGCACCGCCTTGCCCAGCACATTGCCCAGACCCCACGAGACGGCCGAGATACCTCCCGGGCTGGTGGCCACGAACGCCACGCCCATGACGCGATCCCTGATCAGATCGGGATGATGAGCCGCCAGGGACATCAATGTCATTCCACCCATGGAGTGGCCGACCAGAACCAGCGGGCCCTGCGGCACGACCGCACTGATGACGGCGTGGAGATCGAGCCCGAGCTGGTCGATCTCGTAGGACTCCTTGGACCCGGCTCCGGACCGACCGTGGCCTCGCTGATCCCAGAGCACCACCCGATAGCCGGCTGCCTTGAGGGCTCGCCGCTGAAACACCCAGCTGCGCAGGCTCAGCGCGTAGCCGTGACAGAACACCACCGTCGGGACAGCTGCGCCATTGGCCATCCCCGCAGGACGACCTTCGGGTTCGTCGATCTCGACATGCAGCGGCACGCCGTCGTCGGCGAGGACGACGACCTGCGTCGTGGGCTCTTCTTCATAGGTGTCTACGGATTCCAGCGCCTTGGCCGTCTTGAGTCCCCTGGCCAGACGCTCGGCGACAACGCCCACCGCGGCAGTGGCCCCCGCTGCGGCCAGACCGATGCCGATTCCGGTGAGAGTGCGACGTCGGCGACTCACCGTTGACCTCCGACGTAGACGCGGCGAACCCGCGACCCGATGCGGGAGATGATCTCGTACGAGATCGTCCCTGTCGCCTCCGCCCAGTCCTGCGCCGTCGGCTCCCCCGACTCGCCGGCCCCGAACACGGTCACCGGATCCCCCGCCTGGGCCGCGCTGGCGGGACCGAGATCGACGACGAACTGGTCCATACAAACCCGACCGGCGACCGTATGCCGCGTGCCTCCCACGCTCACCGGTCCGACGTTGGTGGCATTACGCGGGATGCCGTCGGCGTAACCGACCGGCACCAGGCCCACCGTCGTGTCCTGTGATGTGACGTACTGATGTCCATAGCTGAGGCCCTGGCCGGCAGGAATCCGTTTGGTGACGGCCAGATCGGCGGTCAGCGTCATTGCCGGCGTCAACCCGAAGGACTGCGGGTCGCCCAGCGACGGAACCGGCGACAGTCCGTAGACGGCGAGCCCGGGTCGGACCAGGTCGAAGGCTGCGCCGGGATTGGTCAGCGCGGCAGCGGAGTTTGCGATGTGCCGGACCTCGAGGTCGCAGCCTGCGCGTTCGGCATCACGCACGGCCTGCCCGAACTGTTCCTCTTGCCGCCGCACCGTGGGATGCGTCGGCTCGTCCGCGTAGGCGAAGTGGGACCACACGCCCACGATGCGAACAAGACCCTCGGCCTCCAGGCGTCGGGCAGCAGGGAGCAGGGTCTGCCAGTCGTCGCCGAACGCGCCATTGCGGCCGAGCCCGGTGTCGACCTTGAGATGGATCCGAGCCGCGCGCCCCAGGCCGCGGGCCGCGTCGCCAACCTCGGCCAGACACCACAACGCCGATACCGACAGGTCGATGTCGGCAGCGATGGCGCCCGCGAAGTCAGAACCGGGAACATGCAGCCAGGACAGGAGCGGCGAGTGGATCTCGTTGTCCCGCAACGTCATCGCCTCACTCAGCTGGGCCACTCCGAGCCACGACGCGCCGCCGCTCATGGCAGCACGAGCGCTGGGCAGCAGCCCGTGCCCGTAGGCGTCGGCCTTGACGACAGCCATCACGGCGGCCGACCCAGCGTACCTGCGCAGAACCTCGACATTGCGGGAGATCGCGTCCAGATCCACCGTGGCACGCGCGGTCTCACGACAAGCGGGCGATGCCACGCCACCAGCAGCCAACCGATGAATCCCGTCTGTCATGGTTAAAGTCTCTCAGGGTCGAGCGCTCCGCCTGACCATTAACGCCGCAATGACCCCCGGTATGGCATGTGCCACACCCAGTGCACGAACGGGACCCCCGGGGTTGCAGGCGTCCCCGGCCAGCCCGTGAACCAGCGCGGCAACACTGCCTGAGTCCAGTGGGGACAGCCCCGATGCGAGCAGTGTTCCCACCAGGCCGGCAAGCACGTCTCCCGATCCGGCCGTTGCCAGCCAGGGCGGCGCGTCGGCCTGGGAGCGCACCGGCAGACCCGACGAGCCGGGGGACACCACCAGCGTCGTTGCCCCCTTCAGAAGGACCGTGCTGTTGGTCAGCTCGGCCAGCCGCCGGGCGTGGGCCAAGGGCGCGCTGGTCACCGTGGCGCGGTCCACGTTGACTCGGCTGCCTTCGAGTCGGCTCAACAGAGTGGCAAGCTCGCCGGCGTGAGGTGTGAGCAGGGTCGGGGTGGTCCGCGGCTCGGTGATCAGGTCGAGGCCGCCCGCATCCACGACACAGGGCAGACCGGAGTCCATGGCTGACTGCGCAGCGGCCCGTTGCGCCCGGCCGTGGGCAGACTCGTCGCCGACGTCAACGCCGGACCCGATGAGCCATGCCTGCACCTGACCCTCGCCGATGACAGCCTCGGGCACCTGAGAACGAATGAGCAGGGTCGGCGTCGGTGGGCCGACGTAACGGACCATCCCTGCGCCCGAGCAGACAGCGGAGGTGACCGCCAGCAGCGCCGCCCCCGTGTACCTCTCGCCCCCGGCAACGATGCCGAGCACGCCGCGGGAGTACTTGTCATCCGCTGGCCGGGGCCGCGGCCAGAGCCACGAGACGTCGTCGCGGGTCACTCGCTCGACCACCGGCTTGCGGTCGATCTTCACGCCGATGTCCAGAACCGTGAGTCGCCCCACGGCAGGCTCAGTGGCCGGCAGCAGATGCACCGGCTTGGCCGCGATGAAGGTCACTGTCTCATCGGCGAACACGCAGGACTGCGCTGCCACCTCGCCATCCGGGTCCGCCCCGCTGGGCAGGTCCACGGCCAGCACGTATGCCGTGTCGCTCACCTCGCGCAGCAGACCCTCGATCTGCGGCGACAGCCCAGGACGTCCGCCGATGCCGACGATCCCATCGATGACCAGGTCTGCCCGACCCAATGCCGACGAAACCTCGGCAGCGGACTCTGCACCGCCTCCAACGGCATCGAGCACCAGAACGCCGGCATCGCGAGCTGCCCGAAGACCGCCCTCATGCACTGACTCCGCCACCGTGAGCACCACGGCAGTCGCGCCATCGCGGGCGAGCGAGGCGACGGCATACAGCGCGTCCCCGCCGTTGTTGCCAGCGCCGACCATCGCGACGATATTTCGCCCACCCGCGCCGCCCAGCCGTGCCACCGTCACCGCCGCCAGACCGGAGGCCGCGCGCGACATCAGCTCACTCTCGTCCAGCCCGGCCATTGCCAACTCAGCCTCTGTCTCGGCTTCCCGAATTGCGGACACGGCATACGCGCGGATCATGGCGGCCTCAGCTCTCAGCAAGCACTACAGCCGAGGCGATCCCGGCATCATGGGAGAGCGAGACATGCAGCCCCATCACACCGAGGGCATCAGCGCGGGCCTGCACGGTGCCCCACATCTTCAGGTGCGGGCGCCCGTCGTCGCCACGCAGGACGCTGGCGTCAGACCAGCGCAGACCAACCGGCGCACCCAAGGCCTTGGCCAGCGCCTCCTTGGCCGCGAAGGTGGCCGCCAGGGAGTTGAGCCCCATCGAGCGCTCGGACTCGATAAAGAGCCGCTCGAGCAGGCGCGGAGTGCGTTGCAGCGTCTGGCCGAAGCGCGCCACATCGACGACGTCGATCCCGACCCCGATGATCATTCGACCGTGACGGACTTGGCCAGGTTGCGCGGCTGGTCGACGTCCAGACCCTTGGCCGAAGCCAGCTCGCAGG